>Ga0302320_10007581_pt1 | contig 23849 bp, 18 predicted proteins | sample Bog_T0_3_FD_202130 | JGI IMG/M metagenome (GOLD analysis project Ga0302320, IMG submission 202130) | Peat permafrost microbial communities from Stordalen Mire near Abisko, Sweden - Bog_T0_3 | ecosystem: Environmental > Terrestrial > Soil > Wetlands > Peat | place: Sweden: Abisko, Stordalen Mire...
CATGTCTCAGCCTGGTCGCAGATAACGCGCGGTAAAGAGGACGGCATACAAGACGAACAGCGCGGCTGCACTCCACGCCAGGGAATTGTGAATGCCGATGCTGGCTCCAAGCAACCCGACCGACAGACCGCTGAAGGTGCGCAATCCCATCGACGACATTGAAAAGACGCCGATCACCCGCCCTCGTATCTCGCTCGGGGCGTTGAGCTGTACAAGCGCCTGGGCCATCGAATTGAAGGCGAGTTCCACGAATCCGGCCACGAACAGCAGACACAAGGCGAGAGAATAACCCCCGGCGCGCGCGAACCCGGCGAGCGCCGCGCACCAGATCATCGCCAAGATAAACGCGGTGCGGGCCCGCGGCTGCAGCAGTCCGCGCGTCTCCAAGATGATGCCCCCCAACAGTCCGCCGGCCGCATCGGCGGCCAACAGCATTCCATACGTGTAGTCCGCGCCGGCGTGACCCAGATCTTGCGCGAACCCGGGCATTTGCGCCTGATAGGCGTTGCCCACGAAAAAAGACGCCGCGCCTACGAGCACGGTAATGGGCAAGAGCACCCGGTGGCGCGCAACGACCTTCATCGTCGACCAGACGTCGGCGAAACTTCCCACCGCCGGCGGCGGCGGCCGCCAGTCCTTGGCCGCGGAGCCGTAGGGAGCCTTCATGAGCCATAAAAACAGGGGCATGTAGATCAGGGCATTGACGAAAATTCCGTAGGCCGGTCCGAATGCCCATAAAAGTCCCGCGCCGAGCATCGGGCCGACCAAAAACCCCAAATAGCGGCCGGTTGCATTCAGGCGGACTGCGCTTGGCAGCTGTTCCCGGCCGACGATCTGGTGAATCAATACCTGTGCCGCCGGGATCCAGACGACGCCCGCAAGCCCGTGGATGATCAACAGCAGCATCGCCAGCGGCAGCGTCACGGATCCGGTGAGAAAAAGAACGCCCCAGGTGAGCGACACGACGCTCAAAAGCAGCATGCCGGCCTGAATGAGCCGGCGGATATCGAAACGGTCGGCGAGGCTCCCGCTGATGCCGGCAAACAAAAGATAGGGAAGCCAGTGGGAAATGACGGCGAATCCGCCGAGCGCGGGCGAATGAAACCGGTCGAACATCACCTTGTAACTGATGACGTGCTCGACGTTGTCGGCCATCATCGCCGCCGAAGCGCCTATGACGTAAATCCTAAAATCGCGGTTGGCGAAGGATGCGAAGGCTCGGTGCCGCGGAGCCGATGCGGCACCGGCGCGAATTTCTGGGTTCAATTGGCTTCGGGGGGCTGTCGATGGCGAAGAATCGATTGTAGCGGAATCCGCCGCAGCGACGGCACAACTTAGTAGAATCTGCAAACTGTTGCGGAACGATGCCGCGGCACCGAGAGAATGAAATGCGCTTGATTTGGTTGTTTCTGGGGGTTGCGGCGGCTTGGCCGGCATTCGCCGACGAAGGCATGTGGACGTTCGACAACTTCCCGGCGGAAGCGGTCAAGCATTCATACGACGTTCAGGTCACGCCCGCGTGGCTGGATCACGTGCGATTATCGACGCTTCGGTTGACCAATTGCACAGCCGCCTTCGTCTCCTCCGAGGGCTTGTTGATCACGAATCATCATTGCATGGAATCTTGTCTCGGCGAGTTGTCCTCAAAAGACAACAGCCTGCTGGAACGCGGATTCCTGGCTCCAAGTCGCGGCGCCGAGCGGCGCTGCGCCACGCAAATCGCGGATGTGCTCATCGCCACCGAAAACATCACTGCCGAAGTCGCAAAGGCCGCAATCGGGAAGAGCGACCAGGCGGCGAACGAAGCCCGCAAGAAAACGTTGACGGCCCTCGAGCAGGCATGCGAACTGGCCAGTGACAAGGGAAAATCCGGCAGGCTCAAATGTCAAGCCGTGACCCTCTACGAGGGAGGCCAGTACTTTTTATACAAATACAAGCGCTACGACGACGTACGGCTGGTCTTCACGCCGGAAACGGACATCGCCGCCTTCGGCGGCGATCCCGACAATTTTCAATTTCCGCGCTGGAGTCTCGACATCGCGATTTTGCGCGCCTACGAGCGGGGCAAGCCCGCCAAAACCCCGAACTTTCTCAAGGTCAATTTTGCCGGACCCCGCTCCGATCAGCTGGTCTTCGTGTCCGGGCACCCGGGCTCGACCTCGCGGTTGGAAACCCAGGCGCAACTCGAATTCGAGCGCGACGTCTTCCTGCCCGCGACTCTGCTGCGCACCGCGGAGCTGCGCGGCGGCTACATCGAGTACGGCCGTGCCAATCAAGCGGACCGGGAACTGGTGCAGGGGCCGCTCAGCAGCCTCGAAAATGGCATCAAGGTCCACCGCAAACTCCTCGATGCGCTGCACGATGATTCCCTGATGGCGCGCAAGAAAGCCGAGGAGGAAAACCTGCGGAGCCTCGCCAAATTTACCGGGCCCGATCCCTGGCAGCAGATCGAGACCGCGACGGCAAACGAGCGCGCAATGTACCTGCCCTACTCCTTCATCGAAGGCGCCGCGGGCTTCAACACCATCCTGTTCCGCTATGCACGCTTGCTGCTGCGCGGCGCCGCGGAGCGGTCGAAGCCGAATACCGAACGCTTGCGGGAGTTCACCGACGCCGCCACTCCACGCATCGAGCAGCAGCTTTATGCGCGCGTGCCCATTTACGCGGAAGTGGAAGCCTTGACGCTGTCGTTCTCGCTGCAGCGAATGCGCGAATGGCTGGGGCCGGACTATCCGCTGGTGCGCAATTTGTTGTCCCGCGAATCGCCCGAGACTCTCGCCACGCGGCTCGTGGCGGAGACGAAGCTCGACGATCCCGCAGTCCGCAAGCAGTTGTGGGAAGGTGGCAAGGCGGCGGTGGATGCATCCCGCGATCCGATGATCGAACTGGCGCGCGCCGTCGACGTGGACGCGCGTGCGCTCCGCAAAAAGCTCGAAGACGAAGTCGAAGCACCGCAGACCGCGGCTTCCGCGAAGATCGCCGCCGAGCGCTTCAAAGTCTTCGGAACTCGAGTGTACCCGGACGCCACCTTCACCCTGCGGCTGAACTACGGCAAGGTCGCCGGCTGGCTGGAGAACGGCACGCCGGTCGATCCCTTCACGCATCTGAGCCGCGCGTTCGACCGCGCCACCGGCGCATCCCCGTTCAAGATTCCCGACAGCTGGACCACGGTGAAGGATCGCTTGGATCTGCACACGCCCTTCTGCATCTCGACGAACAACGACATTGTGGGGGGCAATTCGGGCAGTCCCTTGATCGACGCTCAGGGCAGCATGGTCGGCCTGATGTTCGACGGCAACATCGATTCCATTGCCGGGACGTACTGGTTCGATCCGGACAAAAATCGCGCCATCGCGGTGCACCCGGCCATCATTCGAGAGGCATTGGAAAAAGTGTACGGCGCCAAGGCATTGTTGGCGGAGCTGGATAACCCATGAGCGACGGCGACGGCGACGGCGTAAAGATCGGTCAGCTCAGCGAGCCGGGCGAATACGACACCGGCATGCTGGCGCTGCTGCAGATCATTTGGGGCGACGGGTTCCTGTCGCCGGGCGGCACCGACGAGCTCGCGCGGCTGTTCGAGGGCAGCGACATCGGCGGCTGCGAGGTCCTGGATATCGGCTGCGGACTCGGAGCCATCGACGAGATCTTGGTCCGGCAGTACCACGCGCGTTCGGTGGTGGGCATAGACATCGACCCGGGCCTGCTAGCCGGCATGCAGCGCCGCATCGAGAAGGCGGGCCTTACTCAGAAAATTCGCGGGGTCAAAGTGGACGGCGGCCCGCTGCCATTCTCCCCGGCGAGCTTCGACGTCGTCTTTTCCAAAGATTCCATGGTTCAGATCCCGGACAAACCCAAGATCTTCGCCGAGATCCTACGGGTGCTGCGGCCGGGCGGACGGCTGATCGCCAGCGATTGGCTGCGCGGCGGCACCGGCGGCTATTCGCCGGAAATGCTGGAATATTTTCGGCTCGAGGGCATTGCATACAATATGGCCACCCTTGATGAAAGCGCTGCGGCACTGCGGGCGGCGGGTTTCGTCGACGTCGAGATCCGGGACCGTCACGACTGGTATTTGCAACTTGCGCAGCGCGAACTCGACGCCATGATGGGCTCGTCGAGGCCCTTGATCGTGGACAAGATCGGCACCGAGCGGGCGCAACACTTCATCGACAACTGGCGCCAACTGGTGCTGGTGTTGAAGCGCGGCGAACTTCGGCCCGGGCACCTCAAGGCCGTCAAGCCGGGATGATCACTGGCGCGCGATCGCCGTTCCGCTGCCGCGCAGCACGAACTTTTGAATCTTGCCGGTGGCGGTTTTCGGCAGCTCCTTGACGAAATGAAACGCGGTCGGAACCTTGAAATGAGCCAGGGCCGCGCGCGCAAAATCACGTAGCTCCTGCTCCGCGACCACGCAACCGGCACGCACGACGATGAACGCCTGCGGCGACTCGCCCCACTTCTCGTGCGGCATCCCGACGACGGCCGCTTCGAGGACCGACGGATGCCGCAGCAGCGCGCCCTCGACTTCTATCGAGGAAATGTTCTCGCCGCCGCTGATGATCACGTCCTTGAACCGGTCCCTGATTTCCACGTAGCCATCCGGATGAATCACCGCCGCGTCTCCCGAATGGAACCACCCGCCCTTGAGCGCCGCGGCCGTCGCCGCGGCGTCGTTGTAGTAGCCGCGCATTACGACATTGCCGCGCGCAACAATCTCGCCGAGCGTTTCGCCGTCCCACGGAACGTCGTTCATTTCCTCGTCCACAACCCGCAGCTCCCCCGAGGTGATCAGCTCCACGCCCTGACGCGCCTTGACGACGGCTCGACCGGCTTGCGTCAATGAGCCGTGCTCGGGCAGCGGCTCGCAGATGGAGATGAACGGCGAGGTCTCCGTGAGCCCGTAAACGTGGGTGATCTCCCAGCCAAGTTCGGATTCCATTCGTTCGATGGTTGCAGCGGCCGGAGGCGCCCCGGCCGTGAAGACGCGGACGCCGCGGCGCAGTTGCCGGCGCGCCGCCTCGGGCCCGTTGGCAATACTGATCAGAACGGTGGGCGCCGCGCACAGATGGGTGATGCGCTCGGCATCGAGGTACTCATAGATGCTCGCGGCATCGGCTTTGCGCAGGCACACATGGGCCGCGCCGGCTGCGGTCACGGTCCAGGTGAACGTCCACCCATTGGCATGAAACATCGGCAGCGTCCACAGGTAGCGGTCCCCCGGACTCATGGGCCAATGCGTCAGCGTGCCCACGGAATTCATCCACGCGTTTCGATGCGTGATCATCACGCCCTTCGGGCGCGAAGTGGTGCCGCTCGTATAGTTGATCGACAAAAGATCCGTCTCGACGATGTCGTCGAGATCCGGGGCGGGCGCACGGCCTGCAAGCAGCGTCTCATAGGAGAGCCAGCCGGCCTTTTCGCCCTCGAGCGCGATGAAATGGCGTACATCCGGCATGCGGCCGCGGACGCCGTCGATCACGTCCAGATACTCGGAGTGGGCGCAAACGACTTCGGCGCCGCTGTGTGACACCATGTAAACGAAATCGTCCGCGCTCAGCCGATAATTCATCGGCACAATAACGGCGCCGCATTGCGGAACGGCGTAGAACTGTTCGAGGTGTTGATGCGTATTGGGGGCGATGGTGGCGACGCGGTCACCCTTGACGACGCCCAGCTTCTGCAGCCCCGCGGCCCACTGCGCGCAGCGTTCGTGGAACTGCGCATAGGTAAGCCGCAGCTTGCCATCGATCACCGCCTCGCGGCCGGGATACAACTTCGCCGCGCGGCGCGCGAAGTGCAAAGGTGTGAGCGGCGTCTCCATGTGCTCGCAAGCATACGCCTCCCACGACAGGTCGGTCAGCGCTCGAAATGCACGGCCGTCGTGTTACCACCGCATATCAGCACTCCCACCCGTTCGGCCGGAGCGGGGATATATCGCCTCGATGTGAGCGCGGCCAAGGCGGCGGCACCGCCAGGCTCTGCGACGAGGCGCAATGTCTTCCACAATCGCAATTGCGCGTCGCGAATGGCATTGTCCGAGACCAGCACCGTCGTTGCGACGGAGCGCTGGACGATGGGGAAAACCAGCTCGCCGACGCGGCGCGGCGCCAGGGAATCCGCGGCGATGCCGCCCGCTTCCGCATCCACGGGCCTTCCCGCCTCCAGCGCCCGTGTCAGGGTCGGCGCCAGTTCGGGCTCCACTCCGATGATTCGGATCCGCCGGTCGTACCAGGCGGCAATTCCGCCGATGAGCCCCCCGCCGCCCACGGCGACCAGCAGCGTGGTGAGCCCGTGTGCCTGCTCTTCGAGCTCCAATCCGAGCGTGCCCTGCCCGTAGAGCGTCTCCAATTGATCGTAGGCATGGATCGGCGCTGCGCCGCTTTGAGCCGCCCACGTCTCGCTCGCAGCCAGCGCATCGGCATAGCGATCGCCGCCAACGACCAGGTTCGCGCCGTAATCCGTGATCTGCTGGATCTTCGCCGGCGAGGCGATCTTGGGAACGAATATCTTTGCCGGTACCCCCCGCTTCATCGCCGCGTAGGCGACCGCGGCACCATGGTTGCCTCCGGAGGCGGCCACCACTCCCACATCGGGGATTTTCCCGGTGAGAAGATTGGTGAACGCACCGCGCACCTTGAACGAACCGGCATGCTGAAGGGACTCGAGCTTCAAGGTCAGCGGGCCTCCGCTCACGCCGAAATCCGGCCCGTCGACTTCGATCAGCGGTGTGCGTCTGATATGCGAGACGATCGCGCCGTACGCGCTACGTATATGTTCAGGCGAAATCACGGCCTACCCCCGTATTCGGGTTCACGCAAGTGTCCGGTCACTTCTCCTTCAACTGGTGGCTGTCGGCGGCCCGCAGCGACAGCCCATAGACCTTCTTCAACTCGGCGATCTGCGCGAGGGTGTCTTTGGAGAACGGCGTCTTACCCTCGAACGCATGCAGGACGATGCCCTCCAGCAAATCCCCGAGCGACAGATCCTTCAGTTCGGCGAGCCCCTTCAGGACTTTGAGCAGCTTTTTTTCCACCCGCACGCCGGTTTGAATGCGCTCGACTTCGATCATCCGGGCTGGCCCTGCCCCGGGGTTGCACCCGGCAGAGGCGTGAATTCCTTGTTGTCGAGATCCGGCAGCTTCATGCGGCCCGCGCGCCAATCCGCCTTCGCCTGCTCGATCCGCTCCTTCGACGACGACACGAAATTCCACTCGAGGAACCGCTCGCCCACCGGTTCTCCCCCGAGCAGCATGACGATGGCCGGCTCGATGCCCGTGAACAGCACCGGATTTCCCGATGCGAACACCAGCATTTGGCCCGTCACGAAGCGCCGGCCGTCGACCTCGACGGCACCCGCCGCAACGTAGGCGGCGCGTTCCGAATATTCGGCCGGAAGCTGCGCTTTAGCCCCCGCACCGAGCCGCCAGTGCACATAGAACATCGGCGAATACGTCTTCACCTTCGCCTTGGCGCCGAATCCCTCGCCCGCGACCAGCCGCGCCCACAAGCCGTCGCCCTCGAAGGTCGGCAGATCCCCGGACCCGTGGTGCGAGAATCCAGGTTCGGCCTCCTCGTATTCCCGCGGCAGCGCCACCCACGCCTGTATGCCGTGCACCGCGCCGCCGTCGGCGCGGGCGCGTTCGAATCTCTCGGAATGCGTGATCCCCCGTCCGGCCGTCATCCAATTGACTTCGCCGGGACGGATCGCCTGCTCGGAATTCAAACTGTCCCGGTGCATGATTTCGCCCTCGTACAGGTACGTCACGGTCGACAGACCGATGTGAGGGTGGGGACGCACGTCGACGGAGCGTGGAATCCCCTTCTCAAAATACACGGGGCCCATGTGATCGAAAAAGATGAACGGCCCCACCATACGCCTGCCCTGGGCGGGTAACACCCGTCCGACTTCGAATCCGCCGAGATCGCGGCGCCGCTGCTCGATGACGAGTTCGACGCTCATGTTCCAATCTCCGCAACGAAGTGTTCGAGCATCGGTCCTCCCCTCGGTGTACCCTCGGCTGCTCGCCGTCCAAAAAGTTGTCCGGGCCGAAGGGCATTAGGTAGCATGCATTGACGCACAGTGGCAAATAATCGATACCCCCCGGGGTACCACAAACAACTAGCGGGGATTTGTGGGATATAAGCCGAGCTCTTTCCTGAAAATCGCCTCTGCGCTCACGCTTCTGGCGGTCGCCGCGCCGGCTGCTGCAGAATATTTTACATATCAGGGCCAGGTGCAATTTCAACCGAGCTCCATGCCGACGTGCGCACCCTTGTCGAACGGCACTTTCCACGTGGCGATTTTCGGGCGCAACAACGGCCCATTCGGCGGCATTGAGGCTTACTTGTATGGCGAGCAGCTCCTGCACGCCTATATCCGCGGTACGAATCCCGCCATGACCGCCCTCACGTTCATCGGCGAGTCCGGGCCGAGCCATGCCATGCGGCTGCGGATGACCGGACCGAACTCTTATGCCGGAGAACTGCAGGCGAAGACCCTTCTCGGCGCGCTGTTCCAGTGCGGCTTTGAAAACGCGCAGATCAGCATCACCAAAACGCTCGGAAACAACGATCAAGCCTCGTTTCAAAACGCGGTGGATCAATTTCAGCTCGACAGCCGCGCCCTGCAGGTCTCCATCAAAGGAATGGCCGGCAATGCCAAAGAAGCCATCCCCATCCTCGAGCAGGCTCTGGCGACCAAGCAGAGGGTGTACGAACCGGCGCATCCGCAGCTGTTGCCTTACTACTACACATTGGCGCAGCTTCATTCCGTCGAGGGCTCCATCCCCGCCGAGATCCCGGTGCTCCGCAGCGGCGTGGCGGTTTGCGAGAAGAACTACGGCGCATCGAGCGCCTGTGAAGGCGCCATGCTGGCGACTTTGGGCGCCGCGCTGGCGAGCGGCGGGGTTTACGCCGAAGCGGAAACCACCCTGCGGCGTGCGCTCACGATTTGCGACAAGTTTTTCGGGCCGGGCTCGGCGATGCGCGGCCCGGCGCTCAATGGACTGGCGACCGTGCAGATGTATACCGGGCGATACGGAGAGGCCGAGGCGACGCTCAACGAAGCGCTCGCGGTGAACAAGAAGTGGCCGAATCCGGTCAACGTGTACGTTGCGGGCAGCCTCAGCGGTTTCGGCGTTCTTTATCAGCTGACAGGACAATACAAGAAAGCCGAAACGGCGCTGCGCCAAGCCGTCGCCATCGACGAGAAGGCGGTCGGCGCCGACAACCCCATGACGCTCAGCGCCTCCATCATATTGGCGCGCGACTTGCGGCTGGCCGGTCAATATCAGGCGGCGGAAACGATCGCGCGGCGCGCGCTCGCAGTCGCCGAACGGCTGTTGGGCGCCAACCGTCAGGATCATCCAGCCCTCGCCAGCGGGGAAGTGGTGTTGGCGGACATCCTTCGGGAGACCGGCCGCTATGCCGAAGCCGAACCCATCTATCGAAAGGCACTCGCCAATTCCATCAAATACCTGGGCCCCGATCACCCTTCCGTCGCGGATCAAAGCTTGCTGCTCGCAAAGTTATTGCATGAAACCGGGCGCGACCAGGAGGCTGTCACCCTCCTGAGCCACGCCAACGTCGTCGCTCATCTGACGGGCAGCGGCATCATCGCCTGGCAGGTGGCGGGCGAGTTGATGGAGGTGTACTCCGCCGGCAGTCTTGCAAACTCCTTCAAGGCCATTTTTTACGGCAAGGAGGCGGTGAACGATCTGCAGAATTTGCGCGGCAACCTCTCGAGTTCGAGCAGCCAGACGCAGCAGGCGTTCGTCAGTTCCGCCGAGGTCGCCGCCATCTACCGCAAGCTGGCGGAACTGCTGATCGGCGACGGAAGGGCATCGGAGGCGCAGCAGGTGCTCGCGATGGTCAAGGAACAAGAGTTCTACGAATTCACGCAGCGCGCGGCGCCGGCGGATGCGCCGAAGACCGTTGCGACGCTCAATTCGAGCGAAAAACAGCTCGATGATCTCAACGGCAAGTTTGTCAGCCTGGGCAAGGAATACGGCGCGCTGCAGGACAAATTCCAAAAGGAAGGCGACCATTTCAGCGCCGCCGATCACGCCCGTCTGGAAGAGCTTCGCAAAGACATGGATGCGGCTCAGGCCAACTTCGAGACTCGGGCCTCGGAGGCGGCGAAGAGCGCCAACGATCCGGAAGCGCAAAAGCGGCGCAAGTCCGAGATCAACGATTACAGCCGCGCGTTCCAGGGCACCCTCAAAGACATGGGGCACGACTCCGTGGTGGCTCAGTACATCGTCCTGCCCGACAAGGTCGCGATTCTCCTGGCATCGCCAAACGTCGTCGTCGCCCGGGAATCGAAGATCAAACGACAGGACCTGTATGCGCGGATCCGCGACTTCAGGAAGGCTCTGAGCGATCCCAACCAAGATCCTTTGCCGACGTCCCGCGCGCTATATCAGATTCTCGTCGCGCCCATCGCCGACGATATGCGGCAGGCCGGCGCCAAGACGCTGATGGTGGATTTGGACGATGTGCTGCGATACGTGCCGTTTGCCGCGCTCAACGACGGCAAGAGCTACTTGATCGAAAACATGTCGGTCGTAATGGTGACCGAGGCCGTGCGCGACAAGCTCAGCAAGAGCCCGAAGGGCGACTGGACCGTCTGGGGCCTCGGCATCACCAAGCCCGGGCCGGGCTACGATGCATTGCCCTATGCCGGAGTGGAATTGAACGGCATCACGGGACAGAAGGGCATCCTCGCCGGGAAAGTCATGCTCGACACGGCCTTTACGGAGCGCTCGCTGCGCGACGGGCTCGATCAGTCCTATCCCATCATCCACATCGCAAGTCACTTCCAATTTACGCCCGGCAGCATGGACGATTCGTTCTTGTTGCTCGGCGACGGCACCCGCATGACGCTGTCACAGATCAGGAACAAGCTGAATTTCAACAGCGTCGAGCTGCTGACGCTGTCGGCGTGCGAAACCGCCGTCGGCGACGACAGTACGTCGCACCATGGCGTGGAAGTCGAGGGCCTGGGCGCGATCGCGCAGCAAGCGGGTGCGAAGGCCGTGCTCGCGACACTCTGGCCGGTGGCGGACTCGAGCACCGCTGCGCTGATGCGCGCGCTGTATCAAGCTCACAAGGTGGATCATCTCGACAAGGCCGACGCGCTCAGACAGGCGCAAATCGCGCTGCTGAGAGGATCGGCCAAGGCAGAGGATGACAGCGCCGCCCATCGCGGCTTGACCCGCACATCAGGCGCGGCCCAGGGGCCCGCCACGTTCAAGGCCGACGCCAATGCGCCGTATGCGCATCCGTTCTACTGGGCCCCGTTCATTCTGATGGGCAACTGGCTCTGAGTTACTCCGTCTCCTCGACGCTCACCAAATCGGCGCCGAACACGTTGGAGCAAGTGCGCGCCACCCCAAGATCGCGCGCCGTGCCGGTGCCGTTGCACTGCGGGTTCCTTAAAGCCGCGGACAGCGTGGCGATTTGACCGATGCGCGCCGCGGCCTGCGGGGTGGGCTTGATCTTGCCGAAGGGACCCGCGGAGCTCACGTATTCCGCCGGCAGCGACAAGGCCGAAAAATCCCGTTCCGTCTCCGCGACCATCACGAGTATATGATCGGTCCCCTTGGGGCCGAGCGCGGTGACCGACCATTCCTGGCGCGGCAGGTGCAGCTCGTAATTCGCCGCGATGGCGTTGGATTTGTCCAATTGATTCGGAAAGAGCAGATAGAAACTGTCCGGCTGGCTGCCGCGGTAGAATAAATACACATATCCGTTCCGATTCGAGCGGACCGAGAAGGTCAGATTGCCGCCGATCTTGATGGACGGCTGATCGAGCTTGGTCTGCACCAGCCAGCGATCGTCGCGCTGTTCGTAGATGTCCTTCAGGGTCGCCAGCGTGTCGACGCCGCCCGGCGGTTTTACGGCCGGCGGCGCCGGCCCCGTCGCGGGCTCAGCGTTTGGCTGAGGCGAGGAGAAGGCCGGCACCAGCGCGGTGTTGCCCGCCGCGGTGACATGCTGCCTCATCGAATCGTCCTGGCTCTTGTCCAAGCGGGCTTGTACGCATTGCGTCAGCTCCTCGATTGAAATCGATCCGCTGTGATCCGAGTCAGCCGTGCCGCCATCCAGGCACTGTTCGAAATTGTAGGTGAGCGCACCGCCCCGAGAAGTGTCCCAGGCAATCTCGTTCTTTCTCGCGGCTGCAATGATCACGAGGTTGTGATCCGTGGTCGACAAATCGACGCCGCGGCTTTGCGAGAAGGTGCCCTCGTTCACCGCCGCTCCGCACTGCGCGCTCGAAGCATCTGTCACGAACTTCGGCCGCATCTCGCCGATGCCGCGCGAAGTCGCGGTCTGCGCAACGCCCCCCGAGTGGCAGGAGTCGAGCATCACGATGGTTTTGTCGGCCTTGGCGCTCAACGGTTTGATCAATGCGGAGAACTCATTCTTCGACACGAAACGCATGTCCTGCATCACGATGCTTTCATCGCACTGCCTGGTCTCTTTGTTGAACGAGCGCGCACCGTGGCCCGAGTAATAGACGAACAGCCGGTCGCCGGGGAGCATGACCTCATTCATTCTGCGCAGCGCCTGCGTGAGGCCCTCGAACGTGACCTGCTGCTCGGACAGCTCGACGATATTTTTCGGGGGAACGCCGAACCGCTGGGCCAGTTCGATTCCGAGCTTGCGGTCCGTCAATACGCCCGGCAACGGGCTGCGCGGATATTGCGAGACCGTGATGATCAAGGCATGGTTCGAGGACAATCGCGGCCCGCGGATTCCGGTGGTCAGGATCTGATTGTTGTCTTTCGCCTCGCGCCCGTTGCGTACCTGGGCAAGCGGGGACACCGCCACCGAGGGCTGTTGCGCCGCCGCGCAACAGACGTAGAACGCGGCGAGACACCCGAACGCCGGAAGTATTCTTGCACTGCGTAACATGTTCATCCGCGCTCCTTCACATCTGTAGTCGGGCCGACCTGAACCTGGGCGGCCGCTGAAATCGTATGCGCCAGCGAAAACGAGGCATTCGTCGGCACGTCGCGCCATTGCAGTCCGAAATCCTCCGCGGCGCCGGAGCCTCGGGCGAACCAGCGCCAGACCACCCAGCCCTGGCCGTTCCAATGCTTGCCGAGACCCGCCTTTTGCGGAGTCCACAGTTTGATCGGACATCCCGGCTTCATGAGCATGGCGTGTATGTCGTCCTCGGGGAGCGACGCCGGCAGGCAGGCCACTTGCAATTGTCCGGCGCCCACTTCGCGCGGCGTGGCTGCAAACGGTCCGGTACCCGATGCGAACGCACGGCGGTTATTGTCAAATATCATGGCGAAGCTGAAGTAGCCGAAGACAACCGCGGCGGGAACGCTCAAATCGATGAGCAGCCTGCTGACGCTCACCGACAGCAGCGAGATCCCGACCAGCACCGTGGGAATGATGACCAGATACTTCGCGAGCGCCGTTGCCCGCTCGGTGCGGCGGCTGAACAGTCGCGCCGCGGCGGCCAGCATGATCAACTCCAGCCCCCAAATCCATGCGGGATGCAGCGGCACCAAAAATCGGCCGTTTTTGGTGTTGTCGATGGCGGTTGCCAGGACATCGATGCCGGGATGCGCATGATCGACCGGCGTCGCCTTGATATCGTTGAGACCCGGGGCCGTGGCCCCGATGAGCAGCACTTTGCCGCGCAAGGCGGCGAAAAATCCCGCGTCTTGCCTGCTCGCCGCCTGGTAGGCGTCCTTGAAGCTGATCGTGGCATAAGGGGTGACGCCCATCGGCCAATTGATCAGGCTGCGCGGCTCCGTGGCGAGCGGCCACCCGAGTTCCTGCGCCATACGGTAGGGCACCGACGGGATGCGGTATCCGGCCAGCGTCTCGTAATTCCGATACCAACGAACGATGTTGTCCGAATCGGGATTGATGTTATTGGTGCCGGTGCGCGTGCTGTCGTAGATGCTCTTGAAATACGGCGGCAACAAGGCGATGGTGCGTTGCCCGTCGACCTTGCGGGGCGGTGTCTGCGGATCATGCCCCGCAAAATTCAGCATCGAGAGAGTCACGTCGCTCTGGTTGTCGTTCTTCGGATTGAGCCGGCTGGCCACGAAGAATGAATTCCGGCTGCCGGCGACGTACTGGTCGAACGCCAGCTCGCTGGGCAGGTTCGTCACGTCTTTGTCGGCGAACGAGATGTCGAACAAAATCGCGCGAGCACCGGCCGACTCCGCTTTGGCGGCCACTTCGGCCAGCACCCGACGGGGCCACGGCCAGCGTCCGTATTCCTTGCCGAGTTCCGCCAAACTCGCCTCGTCGATATCGAGGATGACGATGTCCGGGTCGGCTCGGTAGGCAATCGGCCGGTGCCGCATCAGCCAGTCGAAGCTGGCATTGGAAAATTGCTTGTCGAGCGGAGAGACGAATTGATCCCAGGCGCCCGCGACGGCCAGAACCAGCGCGAGGGCGATGTAAAAATTATTTCCGATCCGCAGCAGCAACCGTCCGAAAGAGTCCCGCCAATCCGGGCGCCGCTCGAACAGCCATGCCAGAGGCCTCAGCCACCAATCGATCGTTTCCATCCGGCTAGCGACGCATCATTGGCCGCATTCTTTGCCGCTGCCCGCATAGGTGGTCACATTCACCCGCTGTACGCTCACCGCACCATTGATGTGCGCCAGACCCCGGGCGAGAGCATCCGCACGGCCGCTGCCCACGAAAAACGGTTCGGCGCCGTTCAAGTCCTCGAGAAAGGGTTGCGGCTGTTCGAAGGCGACGACGCTCACGTGGTCCGTTCCGAAAGGCGCCGTGGCGATGATATGGTCTTTCGGATCGGCGCCGGGAATCGCGGTGGCCACGCCGCCCGCGACCATTTTTCGCTCCGACGGCCGCGTCGGATACAGCAACGACAGCGCTCCCTGTGGATCCAGGTCGAGCACCATGAGATAGGCGGGCTTCCCCAGGCGGACCTCGAAGTAAAACGATTCGCATTGCACGAACGTGTTGCCCCGGCTGCCGGGATTGGTCTCCGCCCGAAGCCCGATCTTGTCGGAACCCGCCGGCAGGGCCTTGTTGACCCAGGCCTCGGCGGCGATCCGCTGGACCAACTTCGGATCTCCGCTTACCGTGCTCAAGATCGGATCACCGGCCGGCCCGAGCAGCTGCAGATCGCGGCCGCTCTGGCGCACCGACATGTCGCCGCCCTGCTCGACGATCGCGACTCCGGACAGGGCCGCAATCGCCGACTTGAGCGGTGCCCCTACGCCGTCCAGCCGAACATGCACGATGGTGTCGCGCGGCGGCGCTGCCGCCGCAGGCGCCGCCGTCATCGTCGGAGCCGCATGTGAGGCCGTCAGGAATTGGTTCGAGCCGATGTCCTGCGGGTCCTCCGCCAGGGCCGGCAGTAATTGGGGATGCTGAGGGAGATTGCGGTTCTCGAGAAACGAATTCATTCTGTCGCGCGCTTGCGCGTAGGTGAAAGTACCCGGAATGAGCTCTCCGTTGAGCAGCCGCAAAAACGCGTCGGTAAACGCACCGTGAAACTTGTGATCGAACGTCGGCCAGCGCTGCAATTCGGCCGGCGTCGAGATATCTCCTCCGGCTTCGCTGTCGCTCGCTCCGGACAGCAAAATAACATGGTGATAGGGGTATGGCGGGGGCTGCTGGCGCACGCTGGGGAGCGGCGGCGGTGCGCTCGCGGCATTGGCCGACACGCCCAAATCGCGCCGCCGCATCGGCAGATAGCGCGTGTGATTCTTGCCGATTTTCCGGACCACCTGCCCGGAGAAACAGCTGTCCGAAACCACGACGACCCAGCGGCCGGCGGCGTCGAGAGCCTTCAGCCGGGGCACCAAATCGCGCCGGCCGACGATCAGCGTCCGATTCCCCGAGTTCTGGTCGAAGTCGTAGGGGACCCAGGCGCCGGTCGCGTACGGCAGATCGAACTGATTGTCCTCATCGTTGGCGCTCGTGCCGTGGCCGCTGAAATAGATGAGCACGGTATCCCCGGGGGCGCTGCGCTGCTCGAGGCCCGAAATTTCCGCAAGGACCCGATCATGCGTCGCATCTTTGTCGCGGATGACTCTGACGTCGTTGGCAGCGAACCCCCAGCGCTGGGTGAGCGACTTTTGCATCTCGTCGATATCGGCGACGGTTCCCGGGAGCGGGTTGTTCTCATCCATGACCGGATCGGCGAAACTGCCGACCGCGACGAGTAAGGCGACGTTCTTAGCCTCGGCCGCGCTGCAAAGTACAAGTCCGGCCACGATTGAGCCGATTGCGATCAGCCTTTGGATCCACGGCGTGGGAATCATGCGTCTCCACAGCAAAAGATTGTCGCAGCCACCGCTGCTCTCCCGAAGGGGCCTTAAAGGCCGCTTGTTAGTTCGATTATCATGCGCCTCCTGGCGGCCCGGAATCCAGCGGATCCTACCGGTTTCGGGCAAAGTTTGACGAGCGCCGTGAATTGCCGGAGCATCCGACCAGAATGACCCACAACGGTTGGAAACGCCTCGCGTTGCTCTGCCTCCTATCGACTCCCGGCCTCGTGTTGGCCCAATCAGACGCCCTGCTCCAAGCCTTTCAAAATTACGAAGCCGCCAAGGCGGCCAACCAGGTGCCGCTGGCGCTCGAGTACGGCGAGGCAGCGGCCCGATTGACCGAGTCGGAGGGCGGCGAGACACGCGATCTTGTGCAGATTCTGCGCAGCCTGGGTGAATTCGCGGCGCGGGCCGGGGAGGAATCACGGGCCATCGGATACTACGAGCATGCACTGGCGCGCCAAGAGGCCGATTTGCGTCCCCTGAACCCCGACCTGGTTCCCACACTCGCCGCCCTCGCGGATCTGTACGAGAAGGCCAAGCGCCACCCCGAGGCTGAGGCGGCACTTTCACGCGTCGTCAAGATCGAGCGCGCGGCCTATGGGGACCAACACGAGAATACGATCGCCACCTTGGTGAAATTGCGCGACGTGTATCGAGCCGCCAATGACGCGGACGGTGCCGCCGCCATCGACGCACAGCTGAAAATCGCCGCCCCCTCCGAACGCAAGCTGTGGGGCGTCAAGGGCGGCGTCGCGGTCGATTCGAAGCGCTATGCGTTGAAAAACGGATTCGCGAGCGTGCGGGTTTTCTATGGCACCAATCGCACCCAGACCGGAGAGGCAAAGCCGGCGTTGATCTACGGCAGCGGTTCAGGACCGCTGCAGTACGGTTACGTGGATGTCACCATCCCGCAGTCGCATAAATTGGCCGAGCTCGAGACGCCCAAGCAGTGGTCCGAATACACGCTGCGGGTCACGAACACGGACATGAGAAGCGAGTTCGTGCTCTTGGATCAGGTGAGGCCGCTCGCCAAAGACGACTTCGCCCGGCAGCTTCAGCATGAAATCCAAAGTTCGCCCTCCCAGGACGTATTCATTTTCGTGCACGGCTACAACAACACCTTCGAGGATACGGCCCGGCGCGCCGCGCAGCTGGCCTACGACCTGGATTTCGACGGAACGCCGATCATGTATAGCTGGCCCTCGCAGGGCAGCCTGACCGGATACTTTGCCGATGAGGACGCGGTCGCCGCGAGCGGGCAGCGGCTGGCCGAGTTTCTCGGCACCGTGGCGGCACAATCCGGCACGGGGCGAATTCACTTGATCGCCCACAGCATGGGCAATCGCGTACTGCTCGCCGCACTGAAGATCTACCTGCCCGCCCGCGCGCGCGATTCGCGCGCGCATGCTTTCGGTCAAATCATATTCACCGCACCCGACGTCGATCGCGACGCTTTCGCGGGCGCATTTCCGTCGCTGCGCGGTTCGGCGGAGCGCCTGACTTTGTATGCGTCCGACAGCGATGTCGCGCTGCGCATGTCGCGCTACTATCACCACGCGCCGCGCGCCGGATCCGCGGGTCCGCTCATCGTTCGATTGCAGGGATTGGACACCATCGACATGTCCGGTCTGCCGGCGGATGTACTGGGGCACAGCTACTTCGCCGCCAATGGAGGTGCCGTCTACGATTTGCTGCATTTACTGTGGCGCGGCGATGCGCCGGATTCGCCTCAGCGCTGCAGCACCGGGGAAAGCAAAGCCGGCGGCGTGTCCGTCGTGGTCTGGCGATTCGACGTCGCCAAATGCCAGGGCAGCGAACTCTTGGAGGCTGCCATGTTGCTGAAGGAGTACCACGATCAGGCGCGCGCGCAAATTCTGTCGCAGGTTTCGGCCCAAATCTCGGTGTTGACTGATCCGTCGCAAAGGCACGCCGCCCAACTGGTCCTCGACCGGCTCAATTTCCTACTGGCCTCCGCCGGCCAACCCACCGGATAGCCCATGAAGTCCAAGGGCGCATCACCGCTCGTCCACCTGCTCACCGTCGCGCTGCTTCAAAGCCACAGCGCGTTTGCGTCTCATGACAAGATCGACGTGCACGCCTTCGTGAACGACTCCTGCATCATCGCAGATGAGCCTTATTTCGTCCCCCCCGCGCCGAAGGGCAGCGATGCGGAACAAATGACGCCGAAGTTCCTGCCCTTGATCGGGCTCGTGATCGGCAAGCTCGCCGAGCTGTTCATCAACCATGAGATCCAGGGCAAGGCCAAGGAGATGAAGTCGGTCGCCGACCGTAAGGACACGCGCTATGCGACCACGAGCGAAATGAACCTGTATCGCGCCGACCTGCAGGCCGCTCCCGTATTGCACATCAACGGCAGACTCGGCTGCATGACCATTGTGGCGGCCCATCTCAAGCCCGATGGAAGCGACTGCACGGCGGCCTACATACCCAAACAGCTCGATCCGGCGACGATGCAGCTGCCCGAGGGACAATGGAAGACGTCGCGCACCGACGATTCGGTCGAGAACCAGCTTCGTCGCGCCAACATTTGCGTTGACGGTGCCGCTTGGGCCGTTTACGAAGCGCGATTCGAGTTCTCGAAGGACGGCACGGCGTATCGGTTGAGGAATGCCGGGTATCGGATCAATTCCCTGCTCACCACCCAGGACAAGGGCGCGAGCCGCAGCGCGGTTTACACGCTGAAAATCTCGCAACCGGCTGCGACGGATCAACTCGAGGTGCTGTCGAGCGCCTGGGTGAAGCTCGGCAATGTGACGGCGGGGGCCAGATCGAGCGGAAGCGCCGACGACGATTCGGCGCCGTGGTGGCGGGTGCCCCCGATGACGACTGAAGCGCGCCGGGCTTACGACGAGAAGACCGGCACTCGACAACAGTTGAGCAGCGAGATCGAAGCGCTCAAGCGGGCGATGGTCCGCAACCAACGCGTGATCGACGGCTTGGATCGGCGCATTGACGGCGCCAGCCCCGATCTGCTCGAGGGTCTCAAGCAGGAGAGGACCAAGGCCGCGGTTCAAGTTCAGGTGCAGGAAGCCGAGCTCGACGCTCGGAATTCGGAATTGCAGGAATTGCCGCACGACCCGCTCGAATTCATGCCGGTCCAGATCGAGGTGGCCGTGACGGAAACCGAATCGGAGAAGAAAACGCAGCTGGCTTTGGCCGACATCGTCGGCGATACGGGCGCCGCCGTGGCCTCGGCGGTGGGTACCCAGGTCACCACCATGATCTCGCGAGCGGTGCAACTGCCCGGGGACGGCGGCGACGCCGCAATCGGCCCTGCGGCGGAGTCCAAGGCGCTGGCGCGCGCCAGAGCTCGATACTTCGATGCGCTGGTCGCTGCGCAGACCAGCCCCACCGGAACACCCGCGTCGGATCTGCAAAGCAATCTCGCCGTCGCGAAGACCCGCTACAATGACGCGCGGCATTCTCTTGGACTGGACGCCATCCCATGATTCAAACCCGCCATCGTCTACCCTGGACCCTGCTGAGTCCGCTCGCGGCGTTGCTCATCGTCGCCGCAACGGGCGCTCGGGCAGCCGACCCTCCGGCCCCGCCCGGAACGAATGCCGTGATGACCGACGAGCAGATCGAAAGCGCGCTGAAACCCGCAAGAACGCGCGGCATCACGCTGCGCGGACTGAAACGCACCCAATCGGCCGAATCGATGGCGGCGGTCAATCTCAACATACCCTTCGAATACAATTCCAGCGAATTGAAGCCGGAGGCATCCGCTCAGCTCAGGCAGCTCAAGTCCGCTCTCACCCGGGATTCGCTGCGCAACGATCGGTTCATGGTCGCGGGCCACACGGACGCCAAGGGGAATCCGCAATACAACAAGCAGCTTTCATTGCGCCGGGCAGAATCCGTCAAGCGATATCTGATCTCGAACGGAATCGACGCGGGCCGCATGGATACGGTCGGCTACGGCTCCGAGCAACCCCTGACTCCCGACCGCCCCGACGATCCGCAGAATCGGCGCGTGGAGATCCGCGATCTGGGCGAGACGCCCGCGAATCACTGATTCAAGGCCAGGAAACCCGATAGGATCCTGACGGTGTCGTGCGCGAACTGATCCACGAAGAAATGACCTCCGGGGAGCGACGCCACGGCCACGTCGGCGCAACGTTTGCGCCACTCCGCGGGTATGTCGAAGAGCCGGGACATGACGCCTGAGGAGCCGTAGAACACCAACGTCGGACAGGCGACTTTGCGATGAAAGTCGGCCTTGTCGTGTTCCAGATCGATGCTGACCGCGGCCCGATAATCCGAGCAGGAGCCATGGATCATGGCGGGCGTACGCCAGGCGCGGCGGTATTCCGCGAGCATCTCCGCATCGAACTCGCGCAGATTCGTCGCCCCCCAACCGATCAGGGAGGTCTCGTAGAAGTAGTCCGGATCGTGCCCGATCAGGCGCTCCGGGAACGGCTCGGGCTGCGACAGGAAATACCAATGCCAATAGGCTCCAGCGACTTCGCGATTGGTATCCATCAGCATGGCGAAAGTCGGAACGATGTCCATCACGGTGAGCGACCGCACGGCCTCGGGATGATCGAGAGCCATCCGATGGCCGGTGCGGCCGCCCCTGTCATGACCGACAAGGTGAAACCGATCGAATCCCAGATGCCGCATGAGCCCGTGCTGGTCCGTGGCAAAGGCGCGAAACGAATAGTTCGATCGATCAGGCAGGCATCGGGGTTTCTCGGAGTCTCCATAGCCGCGCAGGTCCGCACACACGACCGTGAAACGCTCCGCAAGGGCGGGCGCCACACGCGCCCACATCGCAAGGCATTGCGGAAATCCGTGCAGCATCAGCACCGGCGGCCCCGACCCGCCGACCACGCAGGCGATCTTGATGCCCCCGACGGCGACCGTCTTGCGCTCGAAGCCCTCGAACATGCGTTGCACTCCTCGACTGCCGATTCTCTCACAGGATGCCGGCACCCGGCGCCGTCTTGACAATCGAAACGCACCGCCAGATACTTCGCTATGTGGTGAAGTATCACGGAGAGCTCGATGACCGATCATAAGATTGTCTCGCGGGACCAATGGATCGAAGCGCGCCGCGGCCTATTGCTCGAAGAGAAGGCCTGGACGCGGGAGCGCGACCGGCTGCTGCGCAAGCGGTTGGAACTGCCGTGGGTCAAGGTTGAAAAGAGCTATATCTTCATGGGCGCCGACGGCCCGGTGACGCTCGCCGAGTTGTTCCAGGGGCGCAGCCAGCTCATGATCTATCACTTCATGTTCGGTCCGACCTGGGAGGAAGGGTGCCCCGGCTGCTCGTTGCTCGCGGACCACGTCGACGGCGCGCGTCAGCATTTCGAGCATCATGACGTGAGTTTCGCCGCGGTGTCGCGCGGGCCGATCGAGAAGCTCGAAGCCTACCGCAGGCGCATGAACTGGATGTTCCGCTGGGTCTCCTCCGCCGGGAGCGATTTCAATTTCGACTATCACGTGTCTTTCCCCGCAGCAGAACGCGAGAACGGCGTTTTCTACAACTTCGAACGGCAGCCTGATCCCGAAATCGACGAACTCCCCGGCGTCAGCGCTTTCTTCAAGGACGAGGACGGCGCGATCTACCACACCTATTCGACCTACGCCCGCGGCGGGGAGATGTTCCTGTCGGTCTACGCCTGGCTGGACGCCGCCCCCAAGGGTCGCAACGAGCCGAAAAGAGGCAGCCTCGGGGAGTGGGTGAAACGTCACGATCGCTACTAGCCCAAGAGTCGGCGCGCGGCCACAACCGTCACCCTGTCGGGTCCATTCATAGTAGAATTTCGCACACACAGCGGTACTTGAATCCAGCCGGCGGCGTCGACGGTCGGTGTCAGAGAGTCTTCGTGGCAGCGCAAAATTGAATCGCGGCAGTGTTCCCGTTTTTCATTCGACCGGTGAGCCCGGTTATTCCAAGGCAATCAATGATGATTTGAGGCGCGTCGTCGCTCGCAAGATCGAGCGCGTTGTTCAGGTGCGTTTCACGCCGGAGGCGTGCACCGTCAAAACCAACGAGGGCGTGGTGCACGCACGGCCCGGCGACGCCATTCTCACCGGCATCGCGGGTGAACATTGGCGGGTGTCGCGCGCGCACTTCACCGAGAAATACCGGCCGGTGTCGCCGACCCGTGAAGGAGAGGACGGCAATTACCTGAGCATCGCCCGTCGTATCCTAGCGGTGCAGATGGACGAGAATTTCGAGGTGCAGCTGGCCGACGGCAAATCGGTCCTGCACGGCAAACGCGGCGACTGGCTCGTGGACTACGGGGACGGAAGTCTCGGCATCGTTTCCCAAACCATCTTCGACGTCACCTACCTCATCGTCGCTTGAACGCATGGCATTTCACCAGCTCATCCAGCGCCTCCTGCTTGTCGGTGTGAGGTTCGATTCTCCGCCGGAGCCCGTGCCCCGGCCGCCGGAGCGCCTCGCGCCGCTGATCGAATCGCTGTCCGCGGCGCACTCGAGCTTCGATCGGCGCGCCATACCGTATGGCCACCGTTATCGGAACGGGTTCTGGGCGATCTATCTGTTGAGCGCGCTGGCCGTGCTTTGCGCGGTGATGCCGCTTGCCTTGGGCTGGGACAGCCCGGCGCATGCGGCCCATCGATATTCAGGCCTTTGGGCCCTCGCCGAGGTGGTGGTAATCGGGATCGTCAGCGCCATCTATTGGCGCGGTCACCGCAGCGATTGGCAGGGCGAGTGGCTCCGCGCCCGCACCACCGCCGAGTTGACATCGTATCTGCCGATGATCGCGCCGCTGCTCGATTTTTCGCAACCGAACGACGAGCCGAACTGGTACTCGAGGGTTCTGGATCCGGGACAATATCTGGGCACTTCGGAAGACGTGTCGAAGCTGTGCGAACAGAACGAAGCGCTGGCGCGGCGGCAGTTGTCGGGAGCCTGGTCGGATCCTTCCTTTCGTACAGCCTACGCCCGGTGGGCGACCGAAGTGCTCCTCGTGCAGCAGCACTATCACGCGCGCGTCGCCGCCCGCCAATCCGCACTGCTGCATCGGGCGCACCGCGTCACCGGCGTGCTGTTCGGGCTCACGGCGTTGGGCGCGATCATGCATCTTTTTCTTCATACCCTCTGGCTGTCCTTGGTGACCACCTTCTTTCCCGCGCTCGCGGCCTCGTTGCACGGAGCTCTCGCGCAATCGGAATCCTATCGATTGCATGCGACATCGGAGCGCTTGGAGGTGGAGTTGAGGGATACCATCGGGCGCATCCGGACCATCATGGAAAACGACGGCGCGGCGGGGCCTGAGTTGCTCAAAGCAGCCGTGCAATCTGCAATCGCGCTCATATTGGAAGAACACCAGGACTGGCAGATGCTGGTGCGGCCGCATCACCTGCCGCTCGGCTGACGAGGCCAGGTCTCCAAATAACGGCGCCCGACAAGATGCCGGTTGGTATGATCGCGGGAGCTAGCAGCGGATCCTACAGGGAGTCAGGATGAAAGCACTGGTAATTGCGATCGCCGTCGGAGTCGCGGCACTATCATATCGGCCGGCGATCTCGGCCGACGACCCCGCATCGCAATCGTCGCCGAGTC
>Ga0302320_10007584_pt1 | contig 23846 bp, 20 predicted proteins | sample Bog_T0_3_FD_202130 | JGI IMG/M metagenome (GOLD analysis project Ga0302320, IMG submission 202130) | Peat permafrost microbial communities from Stordalen Mire near Abisko, Sweden - Bog_T0_3 | ecosystem: Environmental > Terrestrial > Soil > Wetlands > Peat | place: Sweden: Abisko, Stordalen Mire...
CCGCTACTTAACATTCACGCTGACGGTAAAAGTATGGGTCGCTCCGGCTGGAACCCAGTCCAACCCTGCTTTGTTCACCGGGGCATTGGGCGGCCCCATCCAGGGCTCGACGCAATAATAGGGGGCGGAGGCATCGGCCGTCCAGGTGACGAAGGTGGAGCCGGGGGGCGGGACCTTGTTTGCGCCCAGGCGCACGATCACATCCCCGGGGCGGCCCTTCTCGCCAAAGACGACTTCGTTGCTCCGCAGATCCGTGTGGATCGTGTCGAGCAGGGCGGGATTGGCCAGGCTCTCCTCGGTGCCCTGCGGCGGGGCCGCGACCAGCTGGCCCGTGTCATTGCGTTGCAGGTGCTTTTCGGCCGGAATGCGGATGAGATAGTCCTCGCGGGTCGAGCCTTCGCTCCAGGGCAGGGTGAAATAGAAATGATGCCCGGCGCACCAAGGCAGGGGCTCGGCTCCGAGATTGGTCAGCTTGAGCTCGCAGGTCAGCCCGAGGGGCTCGAAGCGGTAGGTGACGGTGAATTCGTAGTCGAAGGGGTAGGCCGCGCGCGCCTCCTCGCCCGGGACCAGCTGGGCGGTGAAGCCCCGGGCATCCAGGCTGACCACGGCAAAGTCGCCCTGCCGGGCGAAGCCGTGCATCGGCATCGGCCGGCGGACGCCGGCGGCATCGCGCCAGAAACCGATCTCGCCGCGGTCGTAGGAGCGGCCGGCAAAGGGGAAAAGAATGGGGTTGCCGCCCCGCGCCTTGCCGATGTCGGCCGGGGCGGCCAGCTCCGGCCAATAGACCACGTCGCGCACGGAGCCGTCGCCCAGGCCGATGGACCAATTCATCAGCCGGGCTCCCTTTTCGGGCAGGGCGAGAAACGTGGACCGGCCTACCTTCCAGCGCCGCAGCGTTTGGCCGAGATAAGGGACTTGCTCCATGCCGGCATCGTATAAGGGCGGGGCCGGACGAAGGAAGATTTTTTGCGCTCGGGTCGGGCAATACCTCGCGGGCGGGAGCTTGCGTCGGGCCGGCGAACGGGACAGGGTCGGCTCTGATGCGGAAATGGCTCCTTCTGGTCCTGGCCGCTGTGGCCGCGACGCTTCCGGCGAGCGCTGGAACGATGCGGGCCCCTGTGGCCAAGCGGGTCATGGTGATTCCGATTCACGACGAGATCGCCGAACCGGCCCTCTACATCCTCCGCCGCGGCCTGAAGGAGGCGATCGCGCAGCATGACGACGTCGTCGTGCTCGATCTCAAGACGCCGGGCGGAGCGATCGACGTCACCTTCCAGATGATGGAGGCCCTGGAGAAATTTCCCGGGCTGACGATCGCCTATGTCGACAACGAGGCCATGTCGGCCGGCGCCTTTGTCTCCGCCGTCACCTCGGAAATCTGGTTCGCCCCCCAGGGCGTGATCGGGGCGGCCGCACCCGTCACCGGCACGGGCCAGGACGTCGACGCCACCATGAAGCAAAAGCTCGTCAGCTATCTCAAGGCCCGGATGCGGGCAATTTCTGAGGGCAAGGGCTACCGCGGCCAGGTGATTTCGGCCATGATCGATGCCGACGCGGAACTGAAAATCGACGGTCAGGAGCTCAAGCCCAAGGGCGAGCTTCTCTCCCTGACTGCGACCGAGGCGATGAAGCCCTACGGCCATCCGGCGCAGCCGCTCCTCGGGGCCGGGATCGCCCCCGATTTGGACGCACTCCTGACGCGGAAGTTCGGCCCGGCCGGCTTCACCCGGGTGAATCTCACCGCCACCTGGTCGGAAGAGCTGGCGGTGGTCCTCAACCGGGCGGCTCCCGTCTTGATGGGCCTCGGCCTCCTCGGCCTTTTTGCCGCCTTCAAGCTGGGTAACTTCGGCCTGATCGGCTTCGGCGGCGTCGGGCTGCTGGTCATTGTGTTTCTCAGCCATTACGTGGCCGGCTTCTCCGGCCACGAGCCGATCATCCTTTTCGCCTTGGGCCTGCTCCTCCTCGCCCTCGAGATCGTTTTTTTTCACACCGCCGGCTTCCTGGGAATCGTCGGCGTGGCCCTGATCCTGGGCTCCCTGCTTTGGTCGATGGCCGACCTGTGGCCGAACGAGCCGATCACGGTGGCCTGGTCGGCGGATGCCTTTGCCCGGCCGCTGCTCAACCTGGGCCTCGGCGTCGTGATCGCCGCCGCCCTGGGGGCCGCCCTCCTGCGGTTTCTTCCCTCCGGCTGGCTGTGGGACCGGATGGTCATCGGCGCCGCCATCGGCGGCTCGGCCCAGTCCGCCAGCGAGGCGCCCGGCTCGGGCGCCCGCCTGGACGCTTTGATCGGGCTTCGCGGGGTGGCCGCGACGGCGTTGCGCCCCGGCGGCCAGGTCGAGGTTGCCGGCCGCCGCTATGAAGCGGCGGTGGCGCTCGGCCACGTGGAGGCGGGGGCGGCGGTGGTGGTGCGCGGCCGCTCCGACTTCGGTCTGGTGGTGGAAAGGGCCGAGGCATGAGAGATCTCCTGCTGCTCTTCATTCTCGGCATCGGCCTGCTCGCGGCCGACGCCTTTGTCGCGAGCTTCGCCCTCGCGATCTGCGGCTTCCTCGCGATGCTGGGCGGCTGTGCCGTGGCCTACCAGCGTTTCGGCACCGTGGCAGCCGGGCTGGCCGGCGTGGCCGCCGTCGGGCTCCTCGGCGTCACGCTTTATTTCGAACTCGTCGTCCTGCCGCGCAGCCGTTACGGCCGTGGCCTGACGGTGCATACGACCTCGGGCCAGGCGCCGCCGCCGCCGGCCACGGCCGAAGTGATCGGGCAATTGGCCGAGGCGGTTACGACCCTGGCCCCCAGCGGCTATGTCGCGATCGCGGGCCGCCGCTATGACGCTTTTTCGCAATCGGGGCTGGTGGCCAAAGGCGATCGCGTTCTGGTCATCGGCCTGGATAATTTCCGTCTCATCGTCTCCAAATCGCAATAGGCCCTCGGGCCACGACAGCTCCCCATGCTCAACTATCCTCTCCTCCTCGGCATTCCCGTCGTCATCGCCATCCTGGTGGTCGGCGGCATCTTTCTTTCCTTCTTCGGCACCTGGCTGAAGGCCCGCCTCAACGGCGCGCCGGTGACCATCTCCAACCTCCTGGGCATGCGCCTGGGCGGCGTGCCCTACGGCCTGGTCGTGTCTGCCCGGATCACGGCGGTGAAGGCCGGAATCCAGGTCTCGACCGACAAGATCGCCGCCCATTTTCTGGCCGGCGGCAACGTCATGCCCACCGTGCAGGCGCTGATCGCCGCGCAAAAGGCCGGCATCGTCCTGGACTGGGACCGCGCCTGCGCGATCGATTTGGCGACCAAGGGGTCGGGCAAGTCGGTGGTCGAAGCCGTCCGCACCTCCGTCGATCCCAAGGTGATCGACTGCCCCAATCCCGAGAGCGGCCGCACCACCATCGACGGCGTGGCCAAGGACGGCATCCAGGTGAAGGTGAAGGCCCGGGTCACGGTCCGCACCCATCTCGACCGCTTCGTCGGGGGCGCCAAGGAGGAGACGATCATCGCCCGGGTGGGCGAGGGCATCGTGACCACGATCGGCGTGGCCGACAGCTACAAGCACGTCCTGGAATCGCCCGACAGCATTTCCAAGACGGTCTTGGCCCGCGGCCTCGACGTCGGCTCCGCCTTTGAGATTCTCTCGATCGACATCGCCGACGTCGACGTCGGCGAGAACATCGGCGCCCGGCTGCAGGTCGCCCAGGCCGAGGCGAACAAGAACATGGCCCAGGCCCAGGCGGAAATCCGCCGCGCCGCCGCCGTGGCCCTCGAGCAGGAAATGAAGGCCCGGGTCCAGGAGATGCAGGCCAAGGTGGTGGAATCGCAGGCCCAGGTCCCGCTGGCGATGGCGGAGGCCTTCCGCAGCGGCCGGCTCGGCGTCATGGATTACTACAAGATGGAGAATATCCAGGCCGACACGGCGATGCGGGCCACGATCGCGCAGCCGGACAAGAAGTGAAGATTGTCTTCATGCTGGTGATGGCGGCCGTGATCTTTTTCACCAACCGCCGCCAGGCCGCCGCCGCGGCCAAGAACCGCCCCGGCGGAGGCCCGCCCGGGGACGAGGACGAGAATGCCCGCCGCGCGCGGGAGGAAGTGCGCCGGCGCATTGCCGCGCGTCGCGCCGAGTCGGGCCAGCGCCCGGTCCTTGCGCCCGACCCCGCCTACCGGCCGAAGGGGCCGCCGCCGCCCTTTGTCCCGCCGCCGGACGAGCCGGAGCCCTCCGCCTTCGAAACGGAGGAGGAGCGCAAGGTTCTGGCCGCCCAGCAAAAGCTGGAGGACCAGATTCAATCGCTGGCCAAGGAGTCAGCCGCGGTCAACCAGACCGCTCGGTCCGCTCCGATCAGCGTCCTTTCGCTCGAGCCGGCCACCGCTCCGGTGGTGGAGCTCTCGGAATTGCGCGATGCCCGCGACCTGCGCCGCGCGGTGATCTGGCGCGAGATTCTCGACAAGCCGGTCGGCCTGCGCTGACCCGGCGCCTTGGCCCGCTTTAGCGGGCGAACTGCGTCGCGTCGATGGCGACGCGATCGTAGCCCTTTTTCTGGATCATGAACTGCTTGCCCTTGTACTCCAGGCGCACGGACTCGAGGGCAGTGGCGGTGACCCACAGCGGCACGTTGGGAAATTCCCGGCGCTCGCCCTTCTCCATCTGACCCTGAAATAATTCCTCGCCGTTGGACTGGCGCACGACCTTGACCCGCACCGGATCGGTCGCGATCACGGCGACGGTCGCCTCGGGCACGGGGGTGGTGACGGCGGCCGTGACCGGGGCGGCGTGCTCCGAGCTGCCGCCAAAAATGGCCTTGCCGATCCAGAGAAGCAGGAGGACGCCGACGGCCACCCCGACCCATTTGAGGGTCTTGAAGACCAGCGCGGGATTGATGCCCGGGTTCGCCATCGGCGCGCCGCGATGCCGCGGGGCGCGCTCGGCCAGAGGCGCGCTTTCGGCGGCCGGCGCCTCGCCGGCCTGACCGGCCGCCCGCTCTTCGGCGGTGGAAACGGACAGGTCCATCCGGCCGTAGACCTCGCGGCTGGGCTGGCGCGGCCGGGCTTCGCTGTGCCCGAGGGACTCGAAATCGTTGAGGATGCGGTCGGGCGGCAGCTTTAGATACACCGCGTAGGAGCGGAGAAAGCCGCGGACGTAAATGTCGGACAGGCCGATGTCGAACTGGTTGCTTTCGAATTTATTCAGGTAGTCGCCCCGAATCTTGGTCGCCTCGGCCGCCTCGCGCAGCGAAACGCCCTTGCGTTTGCGCATGTCCTCGAAACGTTCGCCGATGGTCTGCATGGAGAATCACTTAACGAACTGCCCTGTGAGTGTCACCACCAAACCGCTGGCTCATAGGTTGTTCAGATCGCGCAGAATCTCGCGGGGGTTGGAGCCGTTCTCGGGTCCGACGATGCCGTTTTCCTCCATCTCTTCCATGATCCGGGCGGCGCGGTTGTAGCCGATGCGGAGGCGGCGCTGCAGCATCGAGGTGCTGGCGCGGTTGCTGGACTTGAGGACCTCGAGGGCCTTTTTGTACAGATCGCCATCGTCTCCCATGTCGTCGTCGGACTCGTCGTCATCCTCGTCCTCGTCGTCCCGGCTGGCGCGGTCGATCTGCGCCTGCACGTGCTCGAAGTACACCGGGGGATCATTGTTTTCCTTGATGTACTCGACCATGGTCAGCACCTCCTCGTCGGAGACGAAGGCGCCCTGGGCCCGCACCAGCCGGGAGGTTCCGGGCGGGGTGAACAGCATGTCGCCGCGGCCGATCAGGCTTTCGGCTCCCTTGCCGTCGATGATCGTGCGCGAATCCACCTGGGAGGCGACCTGGAAGGCGATACGCGAAGGGAGGTTGGCCTTGATCACGCCGGTGATGACGTCGACGGAGGGCCGCTGGGTCGCGATGATCAGGTGGATGCCGGCGCCCCGGGCCAATTGGGCCAGCCGGGCGATGTTGGTTTCGATCTCGGCCGGGGCGACCATCATCAGATCGGCCAGTTCGTCGACGATCGCGACGATGTAGTGGTACCGCTCCGGCACCTCCAGGCCGTCGTCCAGGGGGTCGACTCCGGGCAGGGACTCTTGCGTCACCGGCAGGGGCTCGACCGGGCCTTTCTTCCGATTGTTGAAGCCCAGGATATTCCGCACGTTAACCTTGGCAAAGACCTGATAGCGGCGCTCCATCTCGTTCAGGAGCCATTTGAGGGCGGCCGGGACTTTCTTCGGTTCGGTCAGAACCGGAATGAGCATGTGCGGCAGGGGATTGAAGATCTTCAGTTCGACCACCTTGGGGTCGACCATGAAGAGCCGCACTTCGCGCGGGGTCTTGGAGTAGAGGATCGAGGCGATGATGGCGTTGATGCAGACCGATTTGCCCGAGCCGGTGGCGCCGGCGATGAGCAGATGGGGCATCTTGGTCAGGTCGGAGATGAGCGGCCGGCCCGAGACGTCCTTGCCCAGGGCGATGGGCAACTCGGCCTTGGAGTTGATCCAGTCATCGCTCTCCAGGATTTCGCGCAGGCCGACCGGGGTGGGGTGCTGATTCGGCACTTCGACGCCGACCGCGGCCTTGCCGGGAATGGGAGCCAAAATGCGGACGGACTGCGCCCGCATCCCCAGCGCGATATTCTTGTCCAAGCCGGAGATCTTTTCCACCCGGACGCCCGGAGCGGGCACGAGCTCGTAGCGGGTGATGACGGGCCCGGCGTGAATTTCCCCGAGGGAGACCTCGACCCCGAACTCGCCCAGGATGCGCAGCAGGTTCTGGGCGTTGGCCTGATGCTCCTCGTCGCTGTTGGAAGCGTGGCCCCGCACCTGCTCCTTGAGGAGGGATTGCGGCGGCATCTTATAGGTGTCGTCGCCCAAGGGCGCGGGCGGCGGCGTGGCCCGGGACTTCTTCGGCTCGTCCGGCTTGACGATGTTGAGCTCGAGTTTCTTGGCCGCCGTCTGGGCGGCCGCGGCGGCGAGCCTGGCTTTGAGCGGGAGTTCCTCTGCCTCGTCTTCCTCCTTTTCCTTGGCGCGGGCCTTGGCGGGGGCGGGCGGGGTTTCGGTCGCCTTGGGCACGACCACGCTCTTCGAGAGGGGCCCAACGGGCTCGGGGGCGGCGGCTTTGCTGGCTTTCAGCTCCTGAGCCCGGCGCTTGGCCCATTCCGCCTGTTCGGCGGCGAGCGCTTCCTGGCGCTGGGCGCGGGCGGACCGCCAGGAGGAGAAAAGCCCGAGGATCTTCTCAAACTCGGCCCCGATGTCCTTGGTGAAGACGAAGGCGAGCGCGATCAGGTAGGCGGCCCCGAGGACGAGGACGGAGCCGACGGGCCCGAGGGCCCCGTTGAAGAAATGCCGATAGGCGCCGCCGCCGACGGCCCCGCCGGGCCCCATCGGATACCAGTCCCGGCCAGTGAACCAATCGGAGAGGACGGCGGCCCCGAGGACCGCCAGGCTGAGGAAGGCGACCAGCATCGCCGCCAGGCGGCCCATTTCCACGCGCCGGGGGTTGCGGAGGGCGAGATAAAGGGCCCAAAACAGGAAAAACGGCAGGAGCCAGGTGCTGATGCCGAAAACGTAGAGGAGGGCCGCCACCAGGTCCGCGCCCACCAGGCCCATGGGGTTGCGGTCGGTGGGGGTGGTCTGCCGAATCGTGCTCTGGGCCGGGTCGTAGAAGACCAGCGCCACGCTCAGGTAGGCCCCGACGAGGAAGCAAGTCACGGCCACCGTCCAATTGGGCGAGGAACGGGAGGAAGAGGTGCTTTTTGGGTTTGAACTCACGTGGTCACTCAGTCTTCTGGAGTCAGGTATACGGTTGGGGCGGGATTTGGCACTTTAAAACTTGGGCGGCGTCTAAACTAAATCCTTTTTCTTTTCCTTCCGTCCAGCGCCGATGATGCGACAACCCCTTAGCTTCCAGGCGGTCTATCAGGAGCGTGTGTGGGGCGGCCGTGCGCTTGAAACGACCTTCGGCCGGAAGCTGCCGGCGGACCGCTTAATCGGGGAAAGCTGGGAAATCGTGGACCGGCCGGAAGCCCAATCGGTCGTGGCCGGCGGGGTCCTGGCCGGCCTCACCCTCCGCCAGGTACTCCAGAAGCATGGCGCGGACGTCCTCGGACCCGGCTGGCCGGTGGACGAGCCCTTTCCTCTTTTGGTCAAATGGTTAGACTGCCGGGAGCGGCTGAGCGTCCAGGTTCATCCCCCCGCCGGGGTGGCCGGACGGCTGGGGGGCCAGTCCAAGACCGAGAACTGGTACATCGCCCACACCGTTCAGGGGGCCCAGCTGATGGTGGGACTGAAACGCGGGGTCACCCGCGAACAGTTTGAGAAGGCCATCGCCGACAACACCGTGGAGGAGTGCCTCAACCGCTTTCCCGTGGCGGCCGGGGATTCGGTGTTTGTTCGCAGCGGGGAGGTCCATGCCATCGACGCCGGCAACCTTATCCTCGAAATCCAGGAGAATTCCGACACGACCTACCGGGTGCACGACTGGGGCCGGGCGGGGTTGGACGGAAAGCCCCGTCCTCTCCATGTTCCGGAATCCCTGGAGTCAATCCTGTGGGACCGGTTTGAACCCGCCTTGGTCCGGGCGGCACCCACCTCCGGGGTCTTGGCCGAATGCGAGCAGTTCCGGATTCGGCGGGTGGTGCTGGGGCCGGGCGAGCGGCTGCATTTGGCGGCGGGCGAGCAGCCGCGGATTTTGACCGCGGTTAGCGGTGACGTCATGGTCTCGACCTCCGGGGAAAAGCCCGCGGCCAAGGCGGGAGCGGAAAAATCGGCGCTCCGGCTCTTGTCGCGCGGGGCCAATGTCCTTCTGCCTTATGCCGGGGAGTTTACCTTTATCGCCCAAGCGAACTCAATTGTCCTGGTGACGGAAAACTTCGTCTGAGGCGGATCCCGCCGGCCGAGGCCGGGTCCCGGAGATAAATCCCCGCGACCCGGACGACCCCGCCAACCTTAGCGACGGGAAGAATGCGGGAGGCCGGTTCAGCGCCGGCAATCGATTTCCAGGGCGAAGGTGCGCGGCAGGCCCTGCGAGCCCTGGATCAGCCCGCTAAATCCTTCGGCGTAGTACTTATTGAGTACGTTGAGGCACGAGAGCTTGACCGCCCAGTGGCGGTTGAAGGTGTAGTTGGCAAACGCCTGTATCGGGAGCGAGGCGGGCAATTTGACTAGGCCCGACCACGCCGTCCAGGCGCTGAAATAGGGCGTGGCATTGGTGTAATTGGCGACGGAGGCGAAACGTCCGCCCTGGCGGAACACGCCGGCGGCCAGCCCGAAGCCATGGAGGGGAGAGGTCTTTTGCCAGTCGTAACGGGTGAACAGGCCCCAGCTGTTGTCAAAAGTCTGGGCCACGGGAATGCCGCTGGAGAGGGTGTCGTGCCCGGCGTAGAAGCTGCCGATGACCTGCCAGCCGGCGACCAAGTTCGCCGACAGATCGCCTTCCACGCCCGATTGGATGGAGTTTCCCACCGGCGCGGAATAACTGGCGCCAGAGGGATTCACCGCTCCCACCTGGGTCTGGTAGTTGTTCGTCGTCCACATCTGGAACCAGGCAAAATCCGCCGACAGCCGTCCGCCAAAGAATGCCGTCTTGAATCCGATCTCGTAATCCTTACCGACCTGCGGAGGCACCGCGTTGTTGTTGATGTCGACGCCGCCGGCGGCGTTGGGCACGAAGGCCGTGGCATCCATGACGAAGATGGAGCTGTCTTTTGTCGGGTGGAGGATCAGTCCGACCCGGTGGAGCCATTCCTGGACCGGGACCTGCGTCGGGGTCCAGGGCACGCTCGAGATGTTGGCCACGCCGATCGTGTCGATCCCGGAATAAGCCAAGCCGCCGGTGAAATCCAGCCAGCGGGGAATGATGTTGACGCTGTGCTGGAAGTAGAGGTTGAAGACATTGATTTCCGTGTGCGACCCCTGATTGGGAAAGGCGTTGATGTTGCTGTCGTAGGTCTGCCAGCCCGGGGTGACAATGGTGTTGATCGCGGCCGAGTTGTAGATCGGCACGATGACTTTCTGGAAGCCGAAGTTGTCCGCCGACCATTCCTTTTGGATGAAGGTGTAATCGTCCATGCCGCCGCCGGCGATGTCGGTGTTGTGGAGGGGGCCGAGATCCCAATTGTATTGGAAGTCGTCCAGGACGGCCCAGTGGGCGTTGTGGAAGCTGTCCAGGCGCGCGTCCCAGGTCTCCGTCTTCGCCGCCCAGTTGACGTTGGTGACGAAGGTTTCGGAACCATCCTCTTCGTAGCGGTAGAGGCGGTTGGCGGCCACCTTCAGCCGGTTCTGCGCGCTGTCGGAAATGTGCTGGTCCATCGACATGAAGTAGCGCTCGTTGGCGTATTTCATCGTGCTGCCGGGAATGTCGCCATTGTCGCGGCGGCTGTCCGTCACGAAGAGGTCGCCGCTCGGCGAGAACGGGATCGACCCGTCCTGGGTGGAGGGCAGGAAGATTTTCTCAAATAGATAATAGGTCCGGATGGTGGTGTTCTTCCAGGTGAAGTTCAGCTCGGGAAAAATGCCCTCGCGCGCCTGCGTGCCGTTGTCGAAATAGGTGTTGCCCTGCTCGTCGACGGCGACCAGGCGGTAGCCGACCTTGCAGTCGCCGACTGAGCCGACGGGGCCGGTCGAATCCACCAGGACCCGCCAGGTGCCGAATTGATCCGAGCTGACCGCGATCATGTCCTGCTGGTACGGCAGCGGCTTCTTGCTCGTCTTGAGTAGGGCCCCGCTCAAATAGGCGTCCAGATAGACGAGCTGGCACGGGCCCTTGATCAGTTCGTAGGTGTCGATGAAGAAATTGTCGTCGTAGGTCGAATTGTTGAGCACTTCGTCGACGAAGGGGTAGTTGACCCGGGCGCCGCGCAATAGGACGTTGTCGTCCCGGGCGCTGGTGTTGCCGGCGCCGAAGAACTTGACGATGTCCGTGCTGTTGGAGAAGCCGAGGTCGTCGATCAAATCCCGCGTGATGACCGTGTCGATTTGGGGAACCTTGAGCAGGGACTCGGTGGTTTTGAAGGCGCTGGCCGACTGATCGTAGACGTAGCCGTGGCCTTGGGTTGTGCTGACTTCAAACGGGTTCAGCTCGACGACTTGGTCCGAGGCGGGCTGGCCGCTGGGGTTCGGATTGGAGGATTGCGCGAGCGTCAGGACCGAAGTGGCGGAAAAAGCCACGGAAAGTACCAGGGTGTGAATGCCCGATGGGCATTTTTTCATAGACATAAAATTCGCGGGCATGGGGAATGCATGGCCATCCGACGCGAGTCGGAATGGAGTGGGGTTAGGGGCAGAAATCCACACGGCATGGACTTCTGAGTACAAATGGGGCGCGAATGGCGCTTCGGAACAATGTTTTTTCGGTGGGTCCTTATTTAGGCCGGTGGCGGAATGGCCCGGCTAGGGAGCGGGGGGGGCCACGGCCCAGGGCAGCGGCGGGCCCATCCGTATTACAGAGTCGAATACACAATGGATCGGGGTCGGCCGCGGGCGAAAGCGGGGGTTCGCCCCCGGAATTTCGGGCGGCCCCCTGAGGCGGCCGCGGCCGCGCGGCGGAGGTCGGCGGCAGGCGCTCCGCCTGGCCGGTTGGCCCTTGGCGGGTTCCGAGGCCCATAGCGCTTCCCGGTCCTGCGCCGCCCTCCGTTCTTGCTCCCGGGGCTATTCTCGCTAAGGTCTAACCCTTCCATGGGTAAGCACGACACAAGCGACAAGACCGCCAACGATAAATCCGACCCGGAAACCGAGGTTTCCGGACCGGAAGGGACGGATAGTCTGGCCAGTGCCAAGAAGGAAGCCTCGGAAGCCCAGGATCGTTACCTACGGGCCATGGCTGACTTAGAGAATTTTAGGCGCCGCACGCTGAGGGAAAAGGAGGAGCTCCGGCTCTATGGGGCGAGCCGGATCCTGGAGGACCTTCTGCCCGTCCTGGACAACCTGGCCCTGGGCCTCGGCGCCGCCCGCCAGCCCAACGCCGACCTCAAGACGTTGACCGGCGGCGTCGAGCTCGTTCTCCAGCAGCTCAAGACGGCTCTGGCCAGCCACGGCCTGGTCGAGATTTCCCCGACGGGCAAGCCCTTCGACCCGCACCAACACGAAGCCATTTCCCACCAGCCCAGCCCCGCCGTACCCGCCGAGCACGTGCTGTCGGTGGTGCGGACGGGATATTCTCTCAATGGCCGGCTGGTGCGTCCGGCCTCGGTCATTGTCTCGAGCGGCCCGGCCAAAGGGTAAGCTCCCCCTAGCGAATTCATGGCGAAGGAAGACTACTACGAACTGCTCGGCGTGGCCAAAGGGGTCACCGACGAGGAACTGAAAAAGGCCTACCGCAAGAAAGCGGTCCAGCATCATCCGGACAAGAATCCTGGCGACAAAGCCTCGGAGGAGATGTTCAAGAAATGCTCCGAAGCCTATGAGATCCTGAAAGACCCGGACAAGCGGGCCGCCTACGACCGCTATGGCCATGCCGCCTTTCAAGGCGCGGGCGGCGGGGCCGGAGCGCGGGGCGGCGGCTTTCACGATCCCTTCGACATTTTCCGCGAGGTTTTCAGCCAGGGCGGCGGCGGTGGCGGCATTTTCGACGAAATGTTCGGCGGCGGCGGCGCCCGGTCCGGGGGCCAGGAAGGCGCCGATCTGCGCTATGACTTGGAGCTCAGCCTGGAGGAAGCGGCCAAGGGCGTGGAAAAGGAAATCTCTTTCCGCAAGCTAGTCGCATGCAAGCATTGCAGCGGCTCCGGTGCCGAACCGGGCTCGAAGAAGGTCACCTGCCCGACCTGCCGCGGCGCCGGCCAGATCCGGCGCTCCGGCGGCATCATCGTTTTTACCCAGACCTGCCCGACCTGCGGCGGGAGCGGCAAGAAGATCGAAAAGGCCTGCACGGTCTGCCACGGCGAGGCCCGCGTGCCGGAAACGACCAAGATCAATCTGCGCATTCCGGCCGGGGTCGACACCGGCTCCCGCCTCCGCTCCTCCGGCAACGGGGAGGCGGGCTCGGGCGGCGGTCCGGCCGGCGATCTCTACATTGTCCTGACGGTGAAGGAGCACGAACTGTTCGAGCGCCAGGGGGACGATCTCTTCTGTGAGATCCCGATCAAGTTTACCCTCGCCGCCCTCGGCGGCAACGTCGAGGTCCCGACTCTGTTCGGCAAGGCCGCACTGAAGATTCCGGCCGCGACCCAGAGCGGCACGACCTTCCGCCTGCGTGACAAGGGCATGCCCGCCTTGCGCGGCGGCCGCCACGGCGACCAGATGGTCCGGATCAACGTCGAAGTCCCGACCGCGCTTTCGATCGAGCAGCGCAAGCTCCTCGAGGAATTTGCCAAGGTGAGCGGCGATGCGAGCGAGCCCACTTCCCGCAGCTTCTTCGAGAAGGCCAAGAAATTCTTTTGAAGGCGAAGAATCCCAAGCTGCTCAGCCTGGACCAGGCCGTGAAGGCCCGGCGCCGACTGCGCCGGCTCGGGCGGAAGATGGTTCTGACCAACGGCGTCTTCGACCTCCTGCATCCCGGCCACCGCCATTATCTGCGGCGGGCGGCCCGGCGCGGCGGTGAGGTTTTCGTCGCCCTTAATTCCAATCGCAGCGTCAAGCTCCTGAAGGGGAAGGACCGCCCGATCGAAGGCGAGCGCCTGCGGGCCCGCCACCTGGCGGAACTGCCGGAAGTAAAGGCGATCGTCATCTTCCGCCACAAGCGTCTCACCCGCCAGATTTTGCGCCTGCAGCCCGACGTCTACGTCAAGGCGGGCGACTACACGCTGGACAAGCTCGACCCGGGCGAGCGCGCGGCCCTGCAAAAAGTCGGCGCGAAAATCGAGTTTATGCCTTTTCTTCCCGGCCACAGCACGACCAAGCTGATTGCCAAGATGAAAGGCTGATCCGATGCGCGTCGTCTTGCTGGGTTCCGGCCGGGGTTCGAATGCCGAGGCGGTGCTGCAAGCGCAGGCCGCCGGGAAGCTGGGGCGCGCCCAGGTGGTCGGCATTTTCACCGACCGGCCGGAGGCGCCGATGCTGGGCTTGGGCGCGCGCTTCGGCGTGCCCGCGCAGTTTGTCGATCCGGCGCCCTTTAAGACGAAACTGGAAGGGGAGGGCGAAGCCCGCTTCATCGCGGCCCTGCGCGCCGCCCAGCCGGACTTGGTCGTCCTGGCCGGCTTCATGCGGGTCCTGAAGCCCGGCTTTCTTTCGGCCTTCGCCGACAAGATCATCAATCTCCATCCGAGCCTGCTCCCGAGCTTTCCCGGCCTCGACGGCATCGGCCAGGCCTGGCGCCGGGGCGTGAAGGTGACCGGTTGCACGGTGCACCGGGTCAGCCTGGAGGTGGATGGCGGGCCGATTCTCGATCAGACCGCCGTGCGGGTGGAGCAGGACGACACGCCGGAGAGCCTGAGCGCAAAGATTCATGCGGCCGAGCACGCGCTCCTGCCCGCCGTCATCGCCCGGTTGAGTGCGGCGTGAGACGCTCGGTTTACCAGGCCAGGATCGAGATTCCCGCCGCCCTGGCCGATGCCACGGATGCCGCGCTGCTCGGGCATGGCGTCGGCGGCTGGAGCCTGCTGGAGGATGCGATCGCGAAGCGCGCCTGGATCATTGGCATTTTTCCTGACCCGCGGGAAGGTCGAGCGGAGTGGGAGACACTGAAGGCATTGCTGCCGGTCGCGCCTTGGGTTGAACCTAGCTGGCGCCGGCTGTCCGCCGCCCGCTGGCGTGACAGTTACAAGGCCCATTTCAAGGCATGGAAGTCCGGCCGGCTGCACTGGGTTCCCATCTGGGAGCGGGAACGATTCCAGCGGCCGAAGGGTCATGCAGTCCTGTGGCTCGATCCGGGCATGGCCTTTGGCACCGGCAATCACGAGACGACCCGGCTCTGCTGTCATCGGCTGATCGCCTTGGCGAAGAAGGCGGCCGGCCGGGAGAAGACTCTGCGCGTGATCGATGCGGGGTGCGGCTCGGGCATCCTGGCGCTGTCGGCGGTTCGCCTGGGCTTTAAGTCCGTCCTTGGTTTCGACAACGATCCCGCGGCGGTGAAGGTCAGCCGAGAAAATGCGGCTTTGAACGGATTGGGCCGGGCGGCACGGTTTATTACGGCGGATCTGTCGGCCGGGCTGGCGAAGCGGAAGGCGGAGGTGATCCTGGCCAATATTCAGGCGGACGTCCTCGTGCGCGCGGCCCCGATCCTGCTGGGAGCGGTGGCTCCGGGCGGATCGCTCGTCTTGAGTGGGATCCTCGCCGTGGAATTGGCCCAGGTCCGAACGGCCTATGCCGGCCTGGCTCCGGGCTGGGCGATCGCCTCGCGAACGCTGCGGGAATGGAGTGATTTGGTGCTGACGCGGCCGCGCGGGTCTCCCGCGCCGGCGCGAAGCTCCTAGAAAAGCTTTTCGCCCGGGGCCAGGTTCTTCCGGCAAACTTCCTCGTTCAGCTCGACGCCGAGGCCCGGCGCATCCGACAGCGGCAGATGGCCGTCTTTGAGGAAGGGCAGGCCCTCGCGCCGGACATAGGAGCCGATCCAATCGGTTTCGATGAAGTGATATTCCATGCCGGTGAAGTTCCGGGTGGCGGCCGCGACGTGGCCGGCCGCGATGGTGGCGAGGCAGCCGCCGTTGTTGTGCAGGGCCAGCGGCATGTAATGGAGTTCGGCATAGTCGGCGATGCGTCGGGTTTCATGCAGTCCGCCGGTAAAAAGGACGTCGGGATGGATGATGTCGCAGGCCTTCTGGTCGATGAAGATCCGGGCGATCTCGGCGGTGAACATTTCGCCGACGCAAATCGGGATGGTGCTCTTTTCCCGCACCTCGCGGCAGGCGTCGGGATTGGTGATTGGAACCGGATCTTCGATCCACATCAGCTTGAGGGGGGCCAACTCCTGCACCAGCTGGATCGCGTCCGACACGTTGAAGTGCATGTGGCAATCGGCCGCCAGTTCGACGTCCCAGCCCAGGCATTCCCGCACGGCGGTGATCCGCTCGATGACGCGATTGAGATGGGGGCGGACCAGGCGCCGGCTCCACGGATCCTCGACCGCGTCCGGGGCGGCGAAATCGATGTCGAATTTTAGCTGGGTGAAGCCGGCCTCGACCGTCTTGATCGCCATGTCCCGCCAGGCGTCGAGATTGGTGACGTCCTCTGGGGCGCTGCGATCGAGATAGATTCGGACTTTTTCCCGGTAGGTGCCGCCAAAGAGATTGTAGGTCGGGGTCCTGAGGATCTTGCCGGCCAGATCGCACAGGGCCATTTCCACCCCGCTTAAGCCCCAGATGATCGGGCCCGAGGTGGTGGCCGTCGGGCTGCAGTAGCCAGGATGCCCAGGAGCGGCTCCGCCCGCCGGATAGGGCGGCAGCGTGCCGTAGATCATCTCGGAAAAGAACGGGCGCACCGTCAGCGGGCTGCGGCCGATCAGGCAATTGCGCAGGAGTTGGAGGGCCTCCCGCACGCCCATGAAGTTTTCGGCCTCGCCCAGGCCGTAGATGCCGGCATCGGTGTCGATCCGGACGATGACCTTGCTGATCGTGCCGGCGGAGCCGCCCACGGAGTGGACCCGCGGGCCGGTCAAGGTGAGGTGACGAACATCGGTGATTTTCAAGGGAGCCAGTTGAAAAAGTTGGCCTAGTGAGGTCAACTTTTTCAACGTACCTTCATGAACGACTGGATGCGCATTGCCAACGAAGACGACGTGCCCTCGCCGGCGCTCCTAATCTACCCCGACCGGGTGGTGGAGAACCTCAAGCGGATGGCGGTGAACGCCGGCGGCGTCGAGCACCTGCGCCCCCACGTCAAGACGCATAAGCTCGTCCAGATCCTTGACTTGGAGATGAAGCAGGGGATCAAGAAATTCAAAGCAGCCACGATCGCCGAGGTCGAAATGTGCGCCGCCGGCGGCGCCCCCGATGTCCTGCTCGCCTATCAGCCGGTCGGGCCGAATGTCCGCCGCATCGCCGCTTTGGCGAAGAAGTTTCCCAAGACCAAGATTTCCTGCCTGGCCGACGATCTTTCGATCGTGGCCGCGCTCAGCCACGCGGCCATGGCCGCCGGCGTCACGCTCGACGTCTTTCTCGACGTCAACGTGGGTATGAACCGCACCGGCATCGTGCCCGGTCCGGCGGCCGCCGACGTCTACCGCGCGATCGCCCGCGCCCCGGGATTGCGCGCCGGCGGCTTGCACGGCTATGACGGCCACCTCCACAATCCGGACCACGCCCAGCTGGTCCGCGACATCGAGGCAGCTTTCGTGCCCTTTTGGAAATTCCATGCCGGCCTCCTGGCGGAAGGCCTCCCGGTGCCCCTGGTCATCGCCGGTGGCACACCCAGTTCGCCGATTCACGCCAAGCACGCCGGGGTTGAGGTCGGGGCCGGCACGACCGTCCTGTGGGACTTCGGCCAGGCGATTGTTTCCCCCGATTTGGACTTTGTGAACGCGGCGATGCTGCTCACCCGGGTGGTCAGCCGCCCCACGCCCAATCGCCTCTGCTTCGACCTCGGCCACAAGGCGGTGGCGAGCGAAATGCCGCATCCGCGGGTGAAGCTGATCGGATTGGAGGACGCCACCTTCGTGGTCCACAGTGAGGAACACTTGGTGGTGGAAACCCCCCGGGCGGCGGACTATCCGGTCGGGACCGTCGTTTACGGCATCCCCCGGCACATCTGCCCGACCATGGCCCTGCAAAGCGAAGTCTTCGTGGTCCGCGGCGGCCGCATGACCGAGACCTGGCAGGTCGTCTCCCGCGCGCGCCGGATCACGATTTAGCGTGCCCCCGGGGCGGCTCGGCGCAAGCTGCCGGAATGCCCTCGCCCTTCGCCCGCCTTGGCTGCCGTGCCCACAGCCCGTCCCTTCTCGGCCGCTGGCTCGGGACGGTCGGGCTCACCCTCGCCGCTTGTCTTCCGTCCGTCCCGGTGCCGGCCGCCGAGGTGGAGGTTTCGACCGTATTCTCCTACCCGAATCACGATCCCTACGACCGTTCGAATCTCTACGGGCTGAGCCATGCTCCCAGCGTGGCTGTGATGCCGGACGGCCGCCTGCTCGTGGTCTGGTGGGCGGGCCCCTTCGAGGGCTCCCTCGACCAGGTCATCCTGGGTGCGAACAGCGCCGATGGCGGGAGGACCTGGTCGGCGGCGCGATCGATGGCGAATCTGACCGGAGTGAAGCACCTTTCCCAATGGGATCCCGCGTTGATCTCCGGCAAGGACGCCACCTGGCTGTTCTTTGCCTTGGGCAGGTTGAACCCTTATCCGGCGGTCGGCGGATCCATGCCCGGAATGCGGGTGATCAACCAGGAGGATTACGGCGTGGGCACGAATGCCTTCCGGGTGTACGTCCAAAAGAGCGCCGACTCCGGCAGCTCCTGGAGCAGGGCAGCCCCGGCGGTACCCCAACCATGCATCTGCCGCAACAACGGCATCGTCCTGCGCAACGGTGCCATGCTGCTCCCGGTCTACTTTCTCACGAGCCAGGTTTCCGTAGTCGGCCCTCCGGTGGACTCCCGTTTTTTTGCCTCCGTTCTGCGCTCCGACGACCAAGGTGTCACCTGGAAGCGGCTGGGGCGGGTGCAGGGCTTGCAGGGCATCGCGGGCGACGAGCCCACCATAGCCGAGCTGGACGACGGCTCCGTCCTGATGACCATGCGATCCAGCGACGGCCATGCCTGGTTTTCCCAGTCGCATGACGGTGGGGCGACCTGGACCGAGGCCAAGCCGAGCGAGTTCGAGGCGGCCAAGTCATCCCACGCCCTGTACCGCACCCGCGCCGGCCGGATCCTTTTCGCCTATAATGCCTGCAGCACCTACCTCCGCTCGCCCCTCGTCCTTCGCGTTCTGAATCAGAAGGACATGACCTGGAGCCAGCCGGTCAAACTGGCGGAGATGCTCCCGCCCGCGACGGACGACAAGGTGTGGTTCCGACAGGTCTGCTATCCGTCGATCACGGAATTGTCCGATGGGACCGCCCTGGTGGTTTGGACGGAGATCAAGTACTCCGAGCTCGAGCAGACCGGCCGGATTCGATCCGCCCGGGTGCGCGGAATAAACTGAGAGGGTCCCCGGCTCCGCCCCCGGTGCCGTTTGCAATTCGGCGGCTTCCGCCGACCTTTTGGGGCTATGATCGCCCAGCTGAATCATAGTCCAGGGGAGGTCGGGGTCGGCGAGACCCGGGTGCGGGACGCCGCTTTGCTCGACTCCTATTCCGCCGCCGTTTCCTCGGCGGTCGAGGCCGCCAACCCGGCGGTGGTTTACATCGAGGCCGAGTCCGCGCCGGACAAGGCCGCCGGCCGTCCCGAAGGCGCCCCTTCCGGCGGCTCCGGTTCCGGCTTCTTCATCTCGCCCGACGGCTACCTGCTGACCAACAGCCACGTCGTTCATGGAGCCCGCCGCCTGAGGGTGTTCCTCGCCGACGGCCGTCAGCTGCCCGCCCGCCTGATCGGCGAGGATCCCTCGACCGACCTGGCCGTGCTGCGGGCGGATACGGGCGACGTCCCGCATCTGAGCCTGGCGGACAGCGACACCATCCGGCCCGGGCACATCGCGATCGCCATCGGCAGCCCCATGGGCTTCCAGCAGACCGTCACCGCGGGCATCGTCAGCGGCCTGGGCCGCTCCCTCCGCGCCGCCTCCGGCCGGCTGATCGACAACATCATCCAAACCGACGCCGCGCTCAACCCGGGCAATTCCGGCGGTCCGCTGCTCAATTCCCGCGGCCATGTGATCGGCGTCAACACCGCCATCATCCGTCCGGCCCAGGGCATTTGCTTTGCCATCGCCAGCAACACCGCCCGCTCCGTCGCCGGCTGGCTGATCAAGGACGGCCGGATCAGCCGCAGCATGATCGGGGTCGCGGGACAGAAGGTGCCGCTCCTGCGCAAGCTGATCCTGCACCATCGGCTCGACTTGGCCACCGGCGTCATGGTCGCGGGGATCGAGCCGGACAGTCCCGCCGCCCGGGCCGGCCTGGCCATTGGGGACATCATCATCCGCCTGGATGAGGAGCCGACTCCGGCGGTCGACTCGCTCCATCGCCTGCTCACGGCCGATCGCATCGGCGTGGAGAGCAGCCTGACCGCGTTGCGCGGCGTCGAGCTCCTGACTCTGGCGATTACCCCGCAGGTGATCGCCGAGTCTATTTCAAAAGGTCCTTGAGGTCCGCCAGGGAAAGGTTGGCCGACACCGCGTCGCTGGCCTCGAAGACGTCGGCCAGCAGTTGCCGCTTGGCGGCCTGCAGCCCTAGGACCTTCTCCTCCACCGAGCCGGCCGCGATCAGCTTGTAGCTGGTCACGACCCGGGTCTGGCCGATGCGGTGCGCGCGGTCGGTCGCCTGCATCTCCACCGCCGGATTCCACCAGGGGTCGAAGTGCACCACCGTGTCGGCCCCGGTCAGGTTCAGCCCGGTGCCACCGGCCTTGAGCGAGAGGAGGAAGACGGGGATCTGCTCCGAGGCCTGGAACCGGTCGACCTCCGCCTGGCGGCTGCGCGGCGTCATCGAGCCGTCGAGGTAGCAATAGGGCAGGCCCTGGCTCTCCAGCTCCTGGCGCAAAAGGGCGAGGAGGCTGGTGAACTGGGAAAATACCAGCAACCGGTGCCCGTCGTCGATCGCTTCGGCCATGAGTTCCCGGAACGCCTCGAGCTTGGCCGACTCGATTTCCGCCTTGGCTTCGACCAGCCGGGGATCGCAGCAGATCTGCCGCAGGCGCAGCAGCTGGGTGAATACGGCCAGGCGCACCTGGCCCTCGCCCGCGCCGGAGCCGGCCAGGGCGTCGAGCTCGCGCTCCGCCTTTTCCTGGAAGGCCCGGTAGAGGGATGCCTGGGCTGGGGCCATCTCGCACCAGACGACCTGCTCCAGCTTGGCCGGAAGTTCGGACGCCACGGCGGCCTTGGTCCGGCGGAGCAGATAGGGGGCAACCTGTTCGCGCAGCCGCCGGTCGTGCCAGGCCCGGTCCTCGCCGCGGATGCCCGCCGGCACCGGCTCGAGATAACCAGGCAGGAGGAAGTCGAAGAGCGAGCGCAGGTCATCCAGGGAATTTTCCAGCGGGGTGCCGGTGAGGAGGAACCGGCCGGAAGCGTGGAGCGAACGCAGGATGCGGGCGTTCTGCGAGCGCCGGTTCTTGATATGCTGGGCCTCGTCCCCGACGATGCATTCGAAGCGGAGGCCGCCGAACATCGCCTCGTCCCGCACCAGGGTCCCGTAGCTGGTGATGATCAGATCGAAACCGGTCGCAGCCGCTCCGTCGCGCAGCCGCCGTTCTCCGTGATGGACAAAGACCTTGAGTTGCGGAGCGAAGCGCACGGCTTCGCGGCGCCAGTTCTCCAGGAGGGAAGCCGGGCAGACCACGAGGGAAATTCCCCGGCCACAGGCAGCGAGGAGCGCCAGCGCCTGGAGGGTTTTGCCCAGGCCCATCTCGTCGGCGAGGATGCCGCCCAGTTGGTGACGGTGCAGGTGCCAGAGCCAGGCTGCGCCCAGCCGCTGGTAAGGCCGCAACTGGCTGGCCAGGGGCTCCGGCACCGGGGCCGGTGCCAACTGGGAAAGGTTGCGCAAAGCGGCGCTGCGCGACTTCCAGGTGGCGGGGGGCTGGAAGCCGGGGGCGAGTTCTTCCAGGATGTTTTCCAGCCCGACCGCCCGGGCGGCGCTCAGGCGCCGCTTGCTCCGGCTGGATAACGGGGCCTCGGGGGTACCGAGGAGGGCGCCCTGGGCCTGGCTCAGGCGGCGCAGCCTTTCGGCATCCAGCAGGATGACCTCGCCGTTGCTTTCGAGGTAGCCGCGGCCGGACATCAGGGCGGAGCGGATCGTCGCTTCGTCGGCCGAACCCGCCTTTAAGCTCAGGGTCACCTCAAATTCGGCCCCGGCCTCGGTGGCGGCGCACTCGATTTCGGCCATGCGTAATTTTGCCGTGTTGGCGGTGAAGTTGTCGGTGACGCGGATCCCGAACTGGCCGCGCAGCCTTTCTCGGTGGGTCGCGAGAAAATTCAGGGTCTTGTGCCGGTCGCGCAGCCACCAGCGGCCGTTCGACGGTTCGGCCAGGAACCCGTGGCTTTTGAGCAAATCCAACACCGCCGCATAGGTGGGGTGCTCGCGCGAGGGCAGGGTGATGGCAAGAAAGTGCTCCGAGCCATCCATCATCCCGGGAGTTCCGAGAATTTTCGCGGCCCTGGCCGGGACGCTCGCGGGCGCCTCCCGAGGCGGGCTCGCCGGTTTGACCTCCTCCAGGTACTCGCTCACGCCCTCGAGGCGCCTTTCCCACCAGCCGATCGTCTTATCGGGTTGGTTGGCCCAGGCAAAGACCGGCTGGGCCCGCAGCGCGCCGACCAAGTCCCGGAGTTGGGCCCGCGTCAGCTGGAGAAAGGCCCGGTGCGGCGCGCCGGCTTTCGCCGCCGGAGCGGCGGCCCCGCCGATCCAGCGGGTCAGAAAGGCGAGGGCGGGCAAAAGCTCGGGGGGGGGCGCCGCCGCCAGATCCAGCTCCAATTTGACCGGGATCGCGTCGCGGCCGGCGGCGGCGGCGAAATTGGGCGGCAGGAAGAGGCGCAGCATGCTACTAGCCCGATGAAATCGTCCCGCTCACTGCGCCGAGTCGCCGGGCAGCAGCTTTTCGGGCAGATCGCGAAAGCGCACCGGCCGGCCGTGCTCGAAATTGAGTATCCACAGCCGGTCGTAGACCGAATCGTTCCATTTCTTGGGCGCTTCGTCCCAGCCAAAGGCCGCCACCATCCCCGGGATTTTTTTGTGCTCCCAGCACACCAGGACCGTTTTGCCCTCGTAGGCGGGCGAATCCATGATGGCTTGGACCAGGCCGGTAATATTATCGCGGGTGATATGGGAATCGACCGGAAGGTTCAATGCCTTGCCGGTGGCGATCATGGTTTGGATCGAACGGACGGAGCCGCCCGGCTTGACCAATCCGGCGGCAAAGATCGCGGCGGGACGGCCGTGTTCCTGCACGCGCCCATCCTGAGTGAAAAGCCCGGCCAGAGCCTTTGCCCGTTTCCAGCCCTGGGTGTTCAACTCCGGCCCGGAAGGCGGCTTTTCCGCATGGCGGAGAAAAATGATCTCGGCCGGCGCCGCCGGCGCACCCGAGACCAGAAGGGCCCAAAGGGCCGTCGTGAGCGCGATGCGAAAAGAAGAATTCATAGGAGAGGGGAGAAATAATTGCCGGTCCGGGCGGAGTGGCAAGCATCGGCCGACCGGGACGCGGAATTGATACGAATATTGCCTTTCCTCAGCTGCAGCGCAGGGCATCGTGGCGGCGGATGCCGGCCGCCCTTCGTTTCGGGCGCCCCCCCTTTCCACTCTTTTTTCCTCATGAATATCCTGATCACCGGCGGAGCCGGGTTTCTCGGCCGCCTCCTGACCCGTCGCCTCCTGGCGGACCCGGGGGCCGCGGCCGGACTATCCATCACGTTGGCCGATGTGGTCACGACGGACGCCTGGGCGAATGATTCCCGCGTCCGCTCCGTCGCCTGCGACATCGCTGAGGCCGCGGCGATCGCTCCGCTGGTCACGGCCAAAACGGGAATCATTTATCATCTGGCGGCGGTCGTGAGCGGTCAGGCGGAGCGAGAATTTGATCTGGGTATGAAAGTGAATCTGGATTCGACCCGCGTCCTGCTCGAGTTGGCCCGCCAGACCCGCACCTGCCCCCAGTTCATCTTCACGAGCTCGCTTGCGGTCTTTGGCGGGGCTTTGCCGGAGGTCGTGAACGACCAGACTGCCGTCACCCCCCAGGGCTCCTACGGCGCGGCCAAGGCGATCGGGGAATTGCTCGTCAACGACTACTCCCGCCGCGGCTATGTCGACGGCCGGGTTTTCCGCCTGCCCACGATATCGGTGCGGCCGGGCAAACCCAACCAAGCGGCCTCCTCCTTCGCCAGTGGGATTATCCGCGAGCCGCTCAACGGACAACCGGCCGTCTGTCCGGTCGGCCGCCAGCTGCGC
>Ga0302320_10007586_pt1 | contig 23844 bp, 21 predicted proteins | sample Bog_T0_3_FD_202130 | JGI IMG/M metagenome (GOLD analysis project Ga0302320, IMG submission 202130) | Peat permafrost microbial communities from Stordalen Mire near Abisko, Sweden - Bog_T0_3 | ecosystem: Environmental > Terrestrial > Soil > Wetlands > Peat | place: Sweden: Abisko, Stordalen Mire...
GGCCAGTCCGCTTTTCTCATAAAGGGGTCAGTTAATGATATTGTAATATCGCGTTTGACGCCAAGACCCATCTCTGGCAGCGTACCACGCATGGTTATCGCAATTACAATTCGGTGCGCCGTAACCGGCTCAGCTCTCGCAGGGGGAAAAGAAAATGGAGTATGACAATACCATTAACTGACCCCTTTATGAACCGTCTCGTTGGGATCATCCGCCCGCAGACCGGTGGATTTATTGCGCCGTGCGCCGTCGCCGTCAGTGAATTGAACGAACCAGTAAGGGGATTTTCGTTTGCGGTAAATGGAGGCCATAATGCAGTGCAGTTAGTGCAGTAACCTTACTGCACCAACTCGCGATTATCAAGCAAAATCAACCATTCCTAACCACTATAAACCACTGTACCAGTAACGAGGGTTCGATTCCCTTCGCCCGCTCCATTCCCCCCTTTCCGCATTTCCGCTTTTCCCTCATACTTCATACTTCCCCCTCGCGGCAACCACCGCTTTCCCATGAAAAATCCGCTGTCCGGTCAAACCCGGAGCGTCAACGGCTTGCCACCGGGGACAGCTTGAGCTTTCTGCGCCCGGCCGTGAACCCAACCACCCCCAGCAGTCCCGCGCCGCTCAAAATCCCGAGGCGGCTCGGCTCGGGGACCGCCACCAAGTTCTTAAAACTCGTCAGCGGATCAGCCTCAACCCCCGCCGGTCCCAAAGTGTCCGTGACGCTCAACTGCAAGGAGCTGTTGATGTCAGCCGCCAGGTCCGACCCCAGAAAACTCACCAAAGATCCCATCGTGTTGTCCGTCACCGCACCGGCCGGCTTTGAAAAACCGACCGCAAAGAGCCCGGACCCGTTGGCGGCCTGCGCTTCAAAGACCGTTTCGCCCAGACCCAGAAAGTTGTCCGCGAAAAACACCGTGACCCCCTGAATACTCCCGCTGGAAGTGGAACCACCGTTGACCGAATTGTAGGCAAAAGTGGCGGCGGGCAGGCTGATGATGGAGTCCGAGCCGTTCAACTGCTCGTAACTGTAGCTGCCGCCCAAGTTAAGCTGCAACTCCACCTGTGAACCGGCTGCCAAACCGGCCGCCGGCGACCCCGTAAACTGGTTGATGGTCGCTGCGGCCTCGTAGCTTTGCCCCCGCGCCATCAGGCCGCAGGCGGCAAAAACCATCACCATGGACACCCCTGACACGGGTGACTTTTTCCGGAGCATATCCCTCTGTTTCATTCGTGCGACAAACTATGTCATCTAACCGTAAAAGTCCAGTTTCATTTCAACGTTTTCCGGTCTCCGGCCTCATGGCATTGCCCGATAATTTGGGCCGCAGGCAGCGGAAACCATCACCCATGCGCCCCCACCCGGCGCCCATTCCACCATTGTAGGCCGGGTGCCCGCACCCGGCGTCCCCTCCCTCTCCACCTTTTCTTTAATGGAGGAGAGGGCCGGCTTGTCGCGCCACAGCGCCAGCGACGGCGGAGGAGAGGAGGCGCGGATGTATTCTCTCACAATCACCCTTGATTAACCCCAACTTCGAAACAGAAATGGGAGCGCGCCCGCCCCGGGTGCTGTTTTCCGCGCCCTCGCGGAAATCCTCGTGCGTACCAAAGAACCCGCCACCGGCGCGTGGGGCCGTGCGACCAGACGGCCGGCCTCGACGCCCGGGGCGGGCTGATGCTCCCCTGTTCACCAGTGGTTAATTGACCGCAATGTCAATTTGCCGGGGCTTGGCGGCCTCGTGCTTGGGCAACGTCACCGTCAGCACGCCGTCCTTGTATTGCGCCGTCACCTTGTCCGCCGCGATGGTTTCCGGCAGGTTGATGGTGCGCTGGAAGCGGCCTTGGAACCGTTCGCAATGATACGCTTCGGTCCCCTCCGGTTTGGCTTCCCGTTTGCGTTCGCCCGTAATGGTCAGGGTGCCCTGCTCCAAGGAGAGTTTGACGTCGTCCTTGTTCACGCCGGGCAGTTCCACCTGCACCAGATAGTTGTCCTTCTCCTCATACACATCCAAGGCCGGCACCCAGGGGGCCGTTCCGTTGGTGGCCAGCAGCGGGAAGCCGAACAGCCGTTCGAGTTCGTCCGGCAACTCCGCCAGACGTCCGACACCGGACCAAGCATTCAAGGGGGAACGTTGGAATTTAATCAGGTTCATAGTATTTATTTTGGTTGTTGGTTGATGTTGTTTGTTTTCGTTAAATCAGTTTACCCACAATCCACCATGCAGCTTGAGCCATGCCAGCCGGGATAACGGCCAAAACCTCAGGAAAATCGGTGGGTAGCCCTGCCGAAGGGAACTTTACGGGCCAAGCGGCGTGCCTTTTGGCACAACCGCTGTGCCAGGTGTGCCAAAATTACCCGCCCGCCAGGGGTAGGGACAGCGCGCTGCGCCGTCCCCGTCGCCGAGCGAAAGCGTCAGGCGACGGAATCGAACCCCGCCAACGAACAAACCACCACACTCAGACCACCCAATGGACTGCTCCCGCAACGGCTCCGGCCGTTGGTTTCTGCGAAAAATGACGCAAGCTGTTGGAATATAATCACTTACAACGCAAATGCGGGGTGAAAGTAACCAAAAATAACCATAAATAACCAAAATCACAGTTTCGTTTTTTTGGGCGTTAAGAGGTGCCTCCAATCCGCCGCATCTGATCGACACCTTATGCGGGCGCACCGCCTCCCGCTCCGCAGCCAAACCCCCAGCCCGCCCGCCAAATTGGCACGCCCGTCCAACCTCGCCAGTAATCTCAGGATGCACCGTGCTGCGGGCCCGGAACGCAAATCCGCTTGGCAGCCGGGGGCGGTTCTGGTTAATTGGCCGGGCCGAATGAGACGATTGCCCGCCATGTTTGCGCTGGTGCTGGCCAGCGTGCTGCTGACCTTGACCGCCGCCGCCCAGGACCAACTGCCCTGGGAGGTGAAAGCCCTGAGCCGGATCCTGAACACCGAAATAGAGGGGGAGGTGCAGGTTGACCCGAACACCGGAACCTTCCACGGCACCAACGGGGTCTACGTGAAGCACGGGCCGGAGGTGCTTACCGCGGACAGCGTCACGGCCGACACGAAGAGTGGCGTGGTGGTGGCGGACGGACATGTGCACTTGGAGTCGGCCGGCCAGATGTGGGAGGGGGAACATATGCGCTATAACTACTACACCCATCAGGTGGAGTCGGGTGAGTTCCGCATGGGCCACCCGCCGATCTTTGCGGGAGGGGAGGCGATGGCCGGGGATATGAGCTCGAGCAACAAAGTGTTCACCGGCGGGGTGGTCTATGTGACGGGCGATGACATCAGCGACCCGTCCGTGAAAATGCGGGCCAGCCGGGTGGTGATCATCCCAGGCAAGTCCGTGGAGATGTGGAATGCGGTGCTCTGGGTGAAGGGGGTTCCCGTGCTGTATATTCCCTATTACAAACGCAATCTGGGCAAGGATGCCGACAACCTGAACGTTCTGCCCGGTTACCGGAGCGCCTACGGCGGCTATTTGTTGGACACTTTCACCTGGTATCTGGGCGACCAGGTGGACGGCAAGCTGCATCTGGATGAACGGACCCGCCGGGGTGTGGGCGCCGGGCCGGATGTGAACCTGCGTCTGGACCGCTGGGGGGATCTGGCCATGCGGTATTATTACCAGCGGGACGCCCGGGCCAATTACAGCACCAACGGCCTGCCGAACTTGGGGAACATCCCGGAAAACCGCGAGCGTTTCCACTTGGATTATCAGGCCACCCCTTGGACGAATGTGAACGTGAAGTCGGTGGTGGATTACCAGTCGGATCCGCTGATGGAGCATGATTTTTTTGAAAGCGCCTACGCGAACAATCCGCAGCCGGACACGTTTGTGGAGGTCAACCCGTACTGGGAGAACTGGAGTTTGGACGCCGAAACGACGCCGCGGGTGAACAGCTTCTTTGACCAGGTGGACCGGCTGCCGGATCTGCAATTGACGGGGCTCCGGCAGCAGATCGGGGGGACGCCGCTGTATTACGACAGCCAAAGTTCCGCGGGGTATTACCGCCGTTATTTTGCCCAGACCAACGGGCTGAATGTGCCGGATTTTCCAAACGGGCGGGAGGATTATGCCGCCGGCCGGGCGGACACGTACCACCAGATCCTGCTGCCCTGGACGTTTTTCGACTGGCTGAATGTGGCCCCGCGCGCCGGCGGGCGGCTGACCTATTACAGCAGCGAATCCGGTCCGGGCGCCACCAACACGGTGTCCACGCGCACCGTCTTCAACACCGGAATGAACACGTCTTTCAAGGCCACGCAGTTGTGGCCGGGGGCGACGAACTCGTTCCTCCAGGTGGACGGCTTGCGCCATGTGATCGAGCCGTCGGCGGACTATGTTTATGTGCCGGCCCCGAGCGCGGCCCCGGACCGGCTGCCGCAATTTGATTACGACCAGCCCAGCCTGCTGCTGCTCCCGGCGGATTTTCCCGATTACAACAACATTGACTCCATCGACAGCCAGAATGTCATCCGCTTCGGCCTGCGCAACACGCTGCAAACCAAGCGCGCCGGGCAGGTGGATAATTTGCTGGACTGGAATCTGATGCTGGATTGGCGGCTCGCCCCAAACCGCTCGACCAACGCCTCCAATTTCGGGGCCCCCGGACCGCAAAAAACCTTCGACGACCTGTACTCGCACCTGGCCTTCCGGCCGCGCACCTGGCTGACGGTGGAATCGCAATTGCGCGAGGATGTCAATGACAGCCGCCTGCACATGGCGTTTCATCAGGTGACCTTTGCGCCCGGTGATAAATGGAGCTGGGGCATTGGCGACTGGTATCTGGACGGAGGGTTTCCCACGATGGCCACGCCAAGCGAAAACCTCATCACCAGCACATTTCTATATCGGTTTAATGACAACTACGCCTTCCGCGCGACGCAATATTTTGAGCCGCAAAGCGGCCATTTGCAGCAACAGATGTACACCCTGTACCGGGACCTGCGGAGCTGGACCTGCGGACTCACATTCCGCGCGGCGGACCGGGGGAGCGGCGGAGAGGATTATACGGTGGCGTTCAGCTTCTCGCTGAAGCTGGATCCCAAAACCCATGTGGGGGATGACACCGTCCAGCCCTATCATTTGGTTGGGGAATAAGTGACTTTTCCGGCAGGGCGGGTTAACCTCTTCCGGTCAGATGAAAAAATCGTTCGACAGCATCGAGTCCGTCATCGCCGACATCCGCCAGGGCAAAATGGTCATCGTGGTGGACGACGAGGCCCGCGAAAACGAGGGCGACCTCATCATGGCCGCCCAGCACGTCAAACCGGCGGCGGTCAACTTCATGGCCAAACTCGGCCGGGGCCTGATTTGCGTGCCCACCACCGGCGAACGCCTGGATCAACTGGGCATCGGCCGGATGGTGAAGGAAAACCGCGAAAGTTTCCGCACCGATTTTCAGATCAGCGTGGACGCCGCCAGCGGCATCACCAGCGGCATCAGCGCCGCCGACCGCGCCCGGACCATCCGGATCATGGCCGACCCCGCCGCCCGGCCGGCGGACCTGGTGGCGCCCGGACACGTTTTCCCGTTGCGGGCGCGGCCCGGCGGCGTGCTCCAACGTTCCGGCCACACTGAGGCCACGGTGGATTTGGCCGTGCTCGCCGGTTGCCGGCCCGTCGGGGTGTGCTGCGAAATCATGAATGACGACGGCACGATGGCCCGCCTGCCCGAACTGCTGAAATTTGTCCGCAAACATCACCTCAAAATCGCCACGGTGGCGGAGTTGATCGAATACCGCCGCACCCGCGAAAAATTGGTCGAGCACGTTGAAACTGTCAAAATGCCGACGGATTACGGCGATTTCAACCTGGCCCTCTACCGGTCCAAGGTGGATGGCCAGCATCATCTGGCGCTCATCCGGGGCGAAGTGGCGGGGCGCAAGGACGTGCTGGTGCGCGTCCACAGCGAATGCCTCACCGGCGATGTCTTCGGCTCGCGGCGGTGCGACTGCGGCCCGCAACTGCACCAGGCCATGCGGCAGGTGGCGGAGGCCGGCTGCGGCGTGATTGTGTATATGCGGCAGGAGGGCCGGGGCATCGGGCTGGCCCCCAAAATCCAGGCCTACAAATTGCAGGAACAAGGCTACGACACCGTGGAGGCCAACCTCAAGCTCGGCTACGGCATGGACCTGCGCGAATACGGTCTGGGTGCGCAAATCTTGGTGGACCTCGGCCTGAAAACCATCCGGCTGCTCACCAACAACCCCAAGAAGCTCGTGGGCCTGGAGGGCTACGGCCTGGAAATCGTCCAGCAGGTGCCCATCCAGGTGAAGCCCAATCCGCACAACGCCAAATACCTCAAAACCAAGCGGGAGAAGATGGGGCATTTGTTATGATGGATGCGGGCGGGAACCAGCCGCATTATTTCAGGGAATCACCTTATGTTAAAAGCAGTCAAGCAGACGCCGGTTCGGGCCGGTGACGCCGCCTTCGCCATCGTGGCCTCGCGGTACAATGCCCGGTATGTGGACGCCATGGTGCGCGCGGCCCGGGTGGAATTGAAACGCGCGGGGGCCGCCGTGCGCGTCGTGCGCGTGCCGGGGGCTTATGAGATTCCCGTGGTTGCAGCCCGGTTGGCCCGCGTCACCCTGCCGCCGCTGGCCGGCATCATTTGTCTGGGCGTTATCCTGCGCGGCGCGACCCCCCACGCGCAGCACATCGGCGAGGCCGTGAGCACGGCGCTCGTGCAAATACAGATCGAATACGAAATCCCGGTCATCCACGAGGTCCTGCTGCTGGAAAACGAAACCCAGGCGCGCGAGCGCTGCTTGGACCCCAAACACAACCGCGGTCTGGAGGCCGCCCAGACGGCCCTGGAAATGGCCCGGGTGATGAATACGCTGGGGTGATGGCCGGCCGCCCCATCAGGGCTCCGTGGCCGCCTCGGCCTCCAGTTCAAACAGCAGATCGTCCCGGCAGACATCGCATTGGGCCGTCACCACCGGCAGGGCCGCCAGCCGGCGGGCCGCCAGCCATTCCCTGAACACCCCGGTGTCCGCCGGCCGGCGGAAATAGGCCGTGGCTTGGGCCAGATCGGCCAAAGCAAAGCCCCGCGACTGCAGGATCGCCGCGACCACGTCCATGGTCAGGTCCACCTGCCGGCGCACATCGCCCACCCACCGCGTCTCCCCTCCGGGCGCGATGCTGGCCGTGCCGGAGATGAACAGCCGCCGGCCGGCGTCCGACCCCAGTTCCAGCGCCCGGCTGAATGAACTGCCGTAGGCCGGCGCGGGACATTGCAGCGGCGAGGCCACCTCTTCCGCCCGGGCCTGATGGTCCAGCGGCCGGAACGCCCAGGCCGCCAGCGCCAGCGCGGCGCCGGCCGGGTTTCTCGCGCCCACCCCGGTGCTGGCCGGCAGCGAGCCCGTGCGGAATTTCACCCCGCCGTAGATTTGCGTCCGCACCCGGTTGAAGTCGCCGTACCACGCCAAAATGTTTTCGAGAAAAAACCACGTCCGCACCGTGTCCGCCAGTTCAAACCCCGCCGAAACCAGCAGGTTCTGAAGCTGCTCCAGCACCTGGCCGCTCTGAAGGGATGGCGACAAGGTTGGGTCCGCCGGCGTGAGTCCGCCCAGCAGGCATTGCCGCGCCCCGCCGTCCGTGAAAATTGAGCCCACGCTCCGCCCGTTGAATTCCACACGTTCCACGTCGCCGGTGAAGCCCCGCAGGTGCAGCCCCGCCACCGGTTGATCGGAGCCGGGCGCGCCCTCCACCCAGGTCACCGGCCAGTCCAGGCGGCCCCACTGCCGCCGGAGCGAGTCCTGCAGCACTGGCCAGGCGGCGGTCCGGCCGAAACCCAGCAGATGCAGGGGGGTGGCCTCCTGCTCGCGTAACGCCGTCACCAGCCGGCGGGCCAGGGCCGCCAGTGTTTCGTCCGGCTGCGGCCGGAGCGTGAGGGAAATTTGTGCGGCGGCCGGGCGGCCCGCCGCCCGGACGAAACCCGTCCCGGATCCGGTCAATCGTGTCAACATCACCTCCTCAGACGCTGCCCCAATGCGGTCTGTTACAAGCATTGCTGTTCCATCTATATCAACCGGTCAATGCAGCTAATCATTTATTGTCATTGTAATGCCAAGAAACGGGTCGCTATTTTTGAAGCAATTGCGCCCGCCCGCCCGTCTATGTGTTATGATGCTATGGTGAAAGTGTGTGCCGTCCAAGTTGCCGCCCCGGTCCTCGGGGCGCTGCTGCTGCTGGCGCTCCGGCTGCCGGCCGCCACGCCGTATGAATTTCCCGTCCCGACGGGGCCGGCCCCCGGTCTTCAAAAGGTGCAGACGGACACATTGGAAAAAGAGGACCAGCAGCTGGACGAACTGGTGTTGGCGCGCCTGCGCGCGCTGAATCTCACCCCGGCGAAACCCTGTTCCGACGCCGTATTCGCCCGGCGCGTCTGGCTGGATGTCACCGGCACCCTGCCCACGGCGGCGGAGGCGCAGGATTTCATCTTGAACACCCAGCCCGGCAAGCGCCGGGCGCTCATTGAACGGCTGCTCGCGCGCGATGAGTACGCGGATTATCTGGCCCTCAAATGGAGCGACGTCCTGCGCATCAAGGCCGAATTCCCCATCAATCTCTGGCCCAATGCCGCCCAGTCCTATCACCATTGGGTGCGCGAGGCCGTCCGCACCAACGCCCCCCTCGACCAGGTCGCCCGGACCCTGCTGACCGCCAGCGGCAGCGATTTTGAAAACCCGCCCGTGAATTTCTACCGGGCCATGCAAAACAAGACACCCGCCGGCATGGCCCAGGCCGTCGCCCTCACGTTTCTGGGCGAGCGCGCCGACCACTGGCCCTCCAACCGCCTCGCCAACCTGGCCGTCTTCTTTGCGAACGTGGATCGCAAGGCCACCGCCGAGTGGAAAGAGGAAATCCTCTTCTTCAACCCCGCCGCCACCAACGCCGGGGCGCTCAACGGCGCGTCGCGCACCGCCATCCTGCCTGACGGCCAGACCGTGAAGCTGTCGCCGGACCAGGACCCGCGCATCGTGCTGGCCGGCTGGTTGGTGCAAGACCCGCAGTTCGCCCGGGCCATGGTCAATCGCGCCTGGTACTGGCTGTTCGGCCGCGGCCTGGTCCAGGAGCCGGACGATTTCCGGGCCGACAACCCGCCGGTCAACCCGGAGCTGCTGAATTTTCTCGCCACAGAATTCACCGATTCCGGTTATGATTTCAAACAGCTCTACCGGCTGATCCTCAATTCCCACACCTACCAGTTCGCCCCGGTGCCGGCGGACGGCAATCCGGCGGCGGCGGCGAACTTCGCCTGCCATGCCCTCCGGCGGCTGGATGCCGAGGTGTTGATTGACGCCATTGACCAGCTCACCGGGGCGAATGAAAGCTATGTCAGCGCCATCCCCGAGCCGTTCACGTACATCCCCGACAACCTGCGTTCCATCGCCCTGCCCGACGGCAGCATCACCAGCTCGTTCCTCGAACTCTTCGGCCGCCCATCGCGCGACACCGGGCTGGCCTCCGAGCGCAACGACCATATCTCCGCCGCGCAAAAGCTGAACCTGCTCAATTCCACGCTCATGCAACGCAAGATCGAGCAGAGCCGGATGATCACCTTCCAAACCTCGGCCGGCCGCCCACCGGCGGACGCCGTCACCGGCATGTACCTGGGCATCCTCTCGCGCTATCCCACGTCGGCGGAAAGCAAGACGGCGGAGGATTATTTGCAATCCAGCCTCGGCCGCCGCCCGGCAACCGTGGATCTGGCCTGGGCCTTGATGAACAGCGCGGAATTTCTTTACCAGCACTGAAAACGAACGAAGGCAAACCATGAAACCGTTCCACTTTGACTTTGAAAAACAGCGGCCGCGCCTCAGCCGCCGCGAGGCCATCCGCCGCGCCCTGTTTGCCGCCAGCGGGCTGGTGCTGGCCAACCATCTTTCGTTCCGCGCCCTGGCCGCCGGCCCCAACGCCCGCGCCAAGGCCGTCATCCAAATCTGGATGTGGGGTGGCCCCCCGCATACCGACATCTTCGATCCCAAGCCCGAGGCCGGCTATGATTATTGCGGGCCGCTGAAAAGTCCCATCGAGACGAACGTCCCCGGCATCCGCATCTGCGAACTGCTGCCCTTGCTGGCCAGGCAGGCCGACAAGTATTCCCTCATCCGTAGCATGACCCACGGCAACAACGGCCACGAAACCGCCTCCTACCTCGTCCAAACCGGCCGCCAGCCCGGCGGCCGCCTGGTCTACCCCTGCGTGGGCGCGGTGGTCTCGCTGACCAAGGGCTACGACAACGGGTACAAGGGCCTGATCCCGCCCTATGTGGTGCTCACCGAACCGCAGGGGCGGTTTGACGAGGCGGGCTTTCTGGGCAACCGGTACAAACCGTTCGCCACCGGCGGCAACCCGGCGCAGACGCCGTTCGCCGTCGAGGGCGTGGTGCTGCCCGGCATGACCGATCAGCGCCAGAAAAGCCGCCGCGAACTGCTCCACAACTTGGACACCCTGGCGCAGGCGCTGCCCGCCGATCCGCAAATCACCGCGACCACCCAGGCGGAAAACCAGGCGTACGACATGATCCTGGGCGACGGCGCGAAGGTGTTTGACCTCTCGCAGGAAAAGCCGGACCTGCGCGACCGCTACGGGCGCAACAAATTCGGGCAGTCCTGCCTGGTGGCCCGGCGGTTGGTGGAGTCCGGCATTCCGTACATCACCATCAACTACGCCGGCTGGGACACCCACAAGGAAAACTTCCAGACCCTGCGCCGCGAACTGCCGAACATGGACAAGGGCCTCGCGACGCTGCTCCAGGATTTGGGCGAGCGCGGCCTGCTGGACAGCACCATTGTCTGGTGGGGCGGCGAATTTGGCCGCACCCCCAAGGTGCAATGGGAGGCGCCCTGGAACGGCGGCCGCAACCATTGGGGCAAGGTGTTCACCGACCTGGTGGCCGGTGGCGGCTTCCGCGGCGGCCAGGTCATCGGCGCCTCCGACGCGCACGGCGAGGAGGTCAAGGACCGCCCCGTCTATCCGGTGGACATGATCGGCAGCCTCTACGCGCAACTGGGCATTGCCCCCGACACCACACTGCCGAACCCCGAGGGCCTGCCGCTGGCCGTCATGCCCGCCCCCGCCGACGGCATCAAATCCGCCGGCCTGCTCAAAGAGATCATGACCGCGTGATTTTTGGAAAGAATGGCAGAATGTTGCAGAATCATTTTATCCGGTTCATGCTGTCAATACTGATGAGACGCTGGGATGCACGACCAAACCGGAGTGCGCCCGTCCTCGGGCGCAGCCACGAGCGAATGCCAAAAGGCCTTGGAAAACCAGTACGTCTCGGTGCCATCCGGCATTGCTGCGCCCGGGGACCGGCGCACTCCGCTGTCGCCTATCCTGCGGCCCTGGCAGTACCACTGGTTGACAAATGTCAGACGTCATTAAGGCTGGTATGACAGGAGACGAATTCATGGCGAAGCAGGCGGTTGCCAAACAAAAGCTGGATAACTTCCCGGCGGATAAATTGCTGGGCATCTGCTTGAGTCTCATTATGGGCATGGTCGTGTGCAGTTTCTTGCTAATTATAGACATGTTGCAATATAAAGATGGCCCGCGCTATCCATATTATTATGAACTTGCCTTCTGTGTGATTGTGGAAGTGTTGAGTTGGCCTGCGGCTGGGATTTTGATGCGCAAAATTCGAAAGTGGGGGGTGTTTTGTCCTTCATGCCACCATCATATTTGTGATGATCGATCTGTTGCGATTGCTTTGGAAACAGGTAATTGCCGACATTGTGGAAAGCGAGTTATTGCCCCATGACCACCAACCCGTCGCCGGAGCCATCCGCCGTGCCGCAGATTGTCAATCTGCTGTGTCGCCGATTGGCAATCGGCCTGCCCGTGCGCAATCGGTGGAGCGGTCGGTTCGCGGATTGTCGACCCGCACAAACGCCCAGCCCCGTCAGGGGCGAAATATTTGTGGCACCAGCCTCAAAAAAATTATTTTCAAGCTCCTTCGGAGCGGCATTGGCGGAGGGTCGGATAAACCCACCATAAACCCGCCATGCATGCCACAATCTTATTTTTCACCTTTTGGGCGGCGGCCTTTGTCAGCCTGGGCGCGGCGGTTGTCTTGCTGGGTATTTTTTACGGGGTGATCAATGATGAGCTTGGCTTGCACCGGCCGGGCCAGGAGGCGCTGGTGGCCGGCGTCGCTTCGCTGATCGAGGGGACGGGCGTCTGGCTGGTGGTCTTGTTCATCCCCGCCGCCCAACGCGCGTTGGGCTTGCGGGCGATGATTATCCCGGCCCTCGTCGTGGCCTTGCTTTACAAGCTGGTCCATCTGGAGGACTGGGGCCGCTTCGAGGCGCTTTTGCTGCTGATGTTTCAGGTGGTCATCGGGTGCGTGACGGCCTCGCTGTTTTTTGGCCGGTTTGAAGCCGCGTTTATGGTCGCGGCGGGCTTTGCGGCGGTCATGACGGTCATCGCGCTCATTGCGAGAAGCTTATGAATATCCTGCCCCGGCATGTTGTTGCACCTCTTCCCCCAGTTTTGACCTAATCCCCTCCTATGTCCAAAGTCATCCTCATTTCGGGTCCGGCTGGGGCGGGCAAGACCGCGGTCGCCCGCCGGCTCATCCCATTGCTGCCCGGTCCGGTGGCCTATATCGAAGGCGATGTGTTCTGGTCGTTCATCCAGAAATCCGATGGCCGGGGCAAGCGCGAGAACTTCATGGTGATCATGCGGGCCATGACGGCGGCGGCCATTCCCTTTGCCCGCTCGGGTTACGCGGTGCTGCTGGATTTCTCCATTCCGCCGGATTTTCTGCCGACGGCCCGCAAGATTCTCAAGGAGGTGCCGCTGGAGTTTGTCATTGTGCGCCCCCGCCAGGCCGTGTGCGACGCCCGTGCCGCCGCCCGGCCGGAAGGCGCCATTGCGGACTATTCCGCCTACGCCTCCTTTTACCAACTCTTTGACGGATTCGAGCCGCACACCCTCCGCAATGATGACCTCGGGGCGGATGTGGCCGCCACGCAAATCGTGGAAGGCTTGAACAACGGTAAATTCCGCGTCGCGTAGTTATTATGAAAAACATCTCACGGAAAAACTGCCTGGTGGGAGCCATCGGATTTCTCGTCGCCGCCGCCTGTAGTGGCGGCGCGGCGATTTTGTATGCGAAGACACCCCAGCCCGGCTTGGCCGCCGTCTGGGTTTCCATCGCCATGGTGGACGTCGTCATGGCGGTCTTTTTGCTGAAGCGGAGCCAAGAACGATTATGAAGACACGCGAGCGTTACGGCGTAGATTTGCCACCAATCTGGAGAGAGGACATCACCCTTGGGGACATATTCAAACATACCCGTGCGCACTGACCAGCCGCCAAAGCCGGCCGTCGTGGCGCGGATTGCCAATCTGCTGATTCGCCGATTGTTAATTGGCATGCCGATGCGTGGCTGGTGGGACGGACGGATCGCGGGTTGCGAACCCGCGCCAACGTCCAGCCCCGTCAGGGGCGGAATATTTGTAAAACCAGCCCCCCCAAAAAAAATTTCAAGCTCCGTAGGAGCGGCATCCTCCGCGGACGCGCAGGAACACAACGTTGCCAGTGGCCAAACGACCGCCCGCAAAAAGCGGCGGAGGGCCGCCGCACTCCAGGACGCTTCACGCCAACCGGGGTTCACAGGCGGTCGCGGATGCGTCCTGGAGTGCGCCAGTCCTCTGGCGCTTTTGCCGGATATGATGCTTGGAGTTTGGAACTTCTTTGATGTTTGGATTTTGAACGTTGAATTTCCCGTCCTTGGATCCACGAAGGTCCTGTTCGCATGAAAATATTTCACACACTTATTCTATTTCTCTCGCTTGCCGCCGCCGCCCTGGCCCAGCCCGTGCCGCACCTGGCTTACGTCTATCCGGCGGGCGGGCGGGTGGGCACCACCTTTGAGGTCACCGTCGGCGGACAAAACTTGATGACGGTGTCCAACGCCTTTGTCTCCGGTTCGGACATCACTGCCACGGTGCTCGACGGCATCCGGCCGATGAACATGAAGGATTTCAACGACCTGCGCGACCGCCTCAAGGTCCTGCGCGACAAACAACAGGCCGCGCGCGCCGGCTCGAACGTCTGGACGGCAAGCGACCTGCAGGAGCAGCAGGCAATCCGCGCGAAAATCCTGGCGAACCCGCCGAACCGCACCGCCAATCCCGCCATGCTCGACAAGGTGACCATCCGGATCACCATCGCCACCAACGCCACGCCGGGCGACCGGGAAATCCGCCTGGCCACCCCCACCATTTTGTCCAATCCGTTCAAGTTCTGTGTGGGCACTCTGCCGGAAACCACCCGGCCGGCCGCCAAGGCGCCCAATCCCGACCTCGACAAATTCCTCGAATCCATCGGCGGCCCCGCCGCGCCCGCCGGCACCCCCAAGCACGAGGCGCGCGTCGGCCTGCCGGCGCTCGTCAACGGCCAGATCATGGCCGGCGGCGTGGACCGCTGCCGCTTCTCCGCCGTCCGGGGCCAGTCGCTCGTGCTGGCCATCAACGCCCGGCAGCTCATTCCGTATCTGGCCGACGCCGTGCCCGGTTGGTTCGAGCCGGTGCTCACCGTTTATGACGCCCAGGGCAAGGAGCTGGCCTGCGAAGAGCGCTTCCATTACAAGCCCGATCCGGTCATCCATCTGGACGTGCCGCATGACGGCGAGTATACCGTGGAGATTCACGACTCCATCTACCGCGGCCGGGAGGATTTCGTCTATCGCCTGGCCATCGGCCGGCTTCCGTTCGTCACCGGCATTTATCCGCTGGGCGGCCGGCTGGGGGAAAAGACCACCGTGACCCTGGCCGGCTGGAACCTGCCCGAAGCTACGCTCACCCACGACAATGCCGCCGCCGGCGTCACTTTGCTGACCGGGGACTTTTTCAACGCCGTGCCGTTCAGCGTGGACGACCTGCCGGAAAGCGCCGCGTGGGGATCGAACCATTCGGAGGCCGACGCGCAAGCCGTCACCCTGCCGGTGATCCTCAACGGCCGGATCAGCCGGCCGGGCGTGGGCGATGTTTATCAATTCACCGGGCGGGCAGGTCAAAGCATCGTGGCGGAAGTCCTTGCGCGGCGGCTGGACTCGCCGCTGGATTCGTTCCTGCGCCTGACCGACGCCACGGGCAAACAGCTCGCCTTCAACGATGATTACGAGGACAAAGGCTTCGGGCTCAACACGCACCACGCGGATTCGTATCTCACGGCCACGTTGCCGGCGGACGGCACCTATTTCCTCCACCTGACCGACGCCCAGGGCAACGGCGGCCCGGACTTTGCCTACCGGCTGCGAATCAGCGAACCCCGGCCGGACTTCGCCCTGCGGCTGGTGCCCTCCAGCCTGAGCCTGCGTACCGGCATGAGCGCGTCCGTCACCGTCTCGGCGCTGCGCCGGGACGGCTTCACCAATGCCATCACCCTGGCGTTGAAGGACGCGCCGGCCGGCTTTGCGTTGAGCGGCGCGAACATCGCGGCCGGCAAGGACCAGGTGCAGTTCACCTTGAAGGCCCCGGCGCAGCCGTTTGAAACGCCCGTCGCCCTCACGCTGGAAGGTCAGGCGGTGATCGCCGGCCAAACCGTCTCGCACAACGCCGTGCCGGCCGAGGACTTGATGCAGGCGTTCATCTACCGGCACCTGGTGCCGTCGCAGGAGCTGGCCGTGATGGTGGCCGGCCAGGCCCGGCCCTTCCAGACGAACGCGTTTAAAATCACCACCCCCACCCCGGTGAAACTGACTCCGGGCGGCACAACGCGGGTGCGGGTAAGCACGCCCGGGGCCGCCTTCCTGGATCGCTATACGCTGGAACTGAACCACCCGCCGGCGGGCATCACCCTCACGGAGGTCTCGGCCGTCCCCGGCGGCCTGGAACTGGTCTTTGCCGGCGACCCGGACACGCTGGCGCCCGGCGCTGCCGGCAACCTGATCTGCGACATCATGGCCAAACCGCAAGCGGTGGCACCCCCGGTGGTGGCCGCCCCGGCCCCGGCGAATGGAACGAATGCCGCGAAACCGGCCGCCCCGGCCAAGCCGGTGAAACCGGCGGCCAACCCGGCCCGCCGCCCCGCCGTCGCCACCTTGCCCGCGATTCCCTACACCGTCCCGGCGGAATGAAGAAGAGGACATACTCCGGATCCGATGGGATGCACGACGAAAGCGGGGTGCGCCCGTCCTCGGGCGCAGCAACGTGCGGGCGACGATCACCCTTGAAAAATGGGGAGGTATCAGGGCCTGCGGAGCTTGCTGCCCCCGCGGACGAGGGCACTCCAGTGTCGCCTATCCCATCGTCCTGGCAGTAACTCAATGGCACCAGGACGCGACGGCGCAAAGAAGAGCCGGGGAACGACTTTTTGCAGGTTGACATTCGTCCGGAACAATGACCAGTTTACGACCATGAATCCCGTGCTGGCGGATGCAATCGACATCCCTTACGTCCCCAGGCGGCTCAGAACTTGGTCATCGCTTCCAATTCCTTCACCCGCCGGTCAATTTCCGTCCGCGTGGTGCGGGTGGTGCGCGTCAGGCCGAAGCCTTCGCAGCAGAAGGATGCCGTCACGCTCCCGTAAAGCATCGCCCGCCGGATGTGCTGGTCCACCGATCCGCCCGCCGACGCCAGATACCCCATCAGCCCGCCCACAAAGGAATCACCCGCGCCGGTCGGGTCCACCACCTTGCGCAGCGGGTAGGCGGGGCAGATGAAGAAGCCTTTCGGCCCGGACAAAATCGACCCGTGCGAGCCTTTTTTGATGATGACGTATTTCGGGCCCAGCTTGTGGATTTTCTTCAGGGCGGCGAACATATTGTCCTCTTGGGTCAATTGGTGGGCTTCGCTGTCGTTGAGCACAAAGCCGTCAATGCGCTTGAGCAGCTTGACCAGGTCGTTCAGGGCGATGTTCAGCCACAGGTCCATCGTGTCGGCCACCACGAATTTGGGCCGCTTGACCTGATCAAGCACATGGCGCTGCAGGGCCGGGGCGATGTTGGCCAGCAGCACATAGGGCGTGGCCTGATGCGCCGGGGGCAGCACCGGGGTGAAACTCTCAAACACCCCCAGTTCGGTCAGCAGCGTGCGCCGGTTGTTCATGTTCAATTCATATTCCCCCGACCAGTGAAAGGTCTTGCCGGGCAGAATCTGCAGACCCGTCACATCAATGTGATGCCGTTGATACAGCGCCAGGTATTTTTTGGGGAAATCCTCGCCCACCACCCCGATCAGTCGGGCGGGGGCGAAAAAGCTCGCCGCCACCGCCGCATGGCTGGCCGACCCGCCGAGCAGTCGCGGGTTTTCCGCCGTGGGGGTTTTAATGGAATCCAGCGCGGTGGAACCGACAATAAGCACACTCATGAGTGAATTGGGGGGATGGGGATGTTGGTTAAACGCCGGTCTGGTTTTTCTGGATCAACTCAATCTCATAGCCTTCCGGCGCGTCAATAAAGGCAAAGGTCGAGCCGCCGGAACTGCTGGTCGGGCCGTCGGAGAATTTCAACCCGTGTTGCGCCAGGTGCCGGCCAAAGGCCTCGAGGCTTTCCACCTCAAACGCCAGGTGGGTCAAATCGGGCTGCACCTGCACCGGGCCGCTCCCGGGGAAACACGTGATTTCAATCAGCTCCTCGCTGCCCGGGGTTTGGAGAAACACCAGTTCCGACCCGCGCGGCGACTTGTGCCGCCGGACCTCCGCCAGCCCCAAGATGTCCCGGTAAAACTTGACCGTGCGTTCCAGGTCATCAACCCGGTACCGCGTGTGCAACAATTTGGTGACCAGACTCATGCCCGGAGGATAAACAGAAACCCGGGCCGCGCAATTCCTTTTGCCGGCGCGGAGTGTCCCCCCCGCACGAGCGCCGGCTTGCAGCCGGCTTTGGACGGACGAGGGTTGCCCACCCATATCATCCGGCCTCCCCGGGGGCTGCGGCTGCTGGAGCCGCGCCCCCCCAAAAACCTCGGCAGTTTTTAATTCCCCGCCGCCCTTTTTTAAGGCATGCTGTCTTTTATGGGTAAACGACACGAAGCGAGGGAACGCGCCGTCCAGTTTTTGTTCCAGTACGATCTCAATCCGCCGGAAAATCTGGAATTGGAACTGGCGCAATTCTGGAACGCCCAGCGCACCACCGCCTTGGAGGATGACAAAGCCCCGTCCACTTGGGGGCCGCGCGCCGAACTGCCCCCGCCCACGGCGGAGGAGGCCGAAATCCGCCTCTTCGCCGACCCGCTCATCCGCGGCGTGCTGGCGCATGGCGCCGCGATTGATGAGCTGATCAAAAGTCACGCCAAAAACTGGGAACTCCACCGTCTCGCCGCCGTGGACCGCAACGTCATGCGGCTGGCCATTTTTGAAATGCTCCACCGGGAGGACATCCCGCCGGCGGTCAGCATCAACGAGGCCGTGGAAATCGCCAAAAAATTTTCCACCCAGGACAGCGGCAAATTCGTCAACGGCATCCTGGACAAAATCCGCGGCGAAATCGGCCGCGAAACCTCGCAAAGTCCAAAGTCCAAAGTCTAAAATCCAAAGTCATGGCAACGTTTAAGCAATTTGAAGATTTGATTAGCTGGCAAAAAGCCCGCGAATTGAATCGTTTGGTCTATCAGGTTTCCAATAACGGCAACTTTGCCAGGGATCATGGTCTGCGTGACCAGATTCGTCGTGCCGCGATTTCGGGCATGTCCAACATTGCGGAAGGATTTGAGCGCGGCGGGGACAAGGAGTTTGTGCAATTCCTTTCCCAGGCCAAAGGCTCCTGTGGCGAGGTCAGACGCCAGCTTTACGCGGCGCTGGACGAAAAATATTTGAGCGAGCCGGAATTCCGGCGGTTTTATGAACAAACCCAGGATGTCAGCCGGTTGATTTCCGGCTTCATGGCATATTTGCGGGACTCCGAACTGCGCGGCCCCAAATTTAAGAAGCCAGAAACCAACGCCCGGGCGCATAAGACTTTGGACCTTGGACCTTAGACTTTGGACTATCATGAAGTACGCCGATCTCCATTTGCACACCCGGTATTCCGACGGCACTTTTACGCCGGAGGAACTCGTGGCCGAGGCCGTCCAACACAGCCTGTCCGCCCTCGCGCTCACCGATCATGACACGGTCGAAGGCTGCGCCGACACGGCCCGGGCCTGCGCGGCGGCGGGGATCACGTTTATCACCGGCACCGAACTCACCGCCGAAATCGACGACACGGAGGTCCACTTGCTGGGTTATTTTTTGGACACCGCCAATGAACGGCTGCTCACGGAAATCACCAAGTTCCAGACCGTGCGGCAGCAGCGGATCCATGAAATGGTCGCCCGCCTCAACGCCCTCGGCCTGCCCCTCCAGGTGGAAGCGGTGTTTGCGCTGGCCAACTGCCGCTCCCCCGGCCGGCCGCATGTGGCGCGGGCGCTCGTGAAGGCGGGCCTGATCAACCATCTGGACGAGGCGTTCGACCGGTTTCTCAAAAAGGGCCGGCCCGCCTGGGTGCCTAAAGCCCGGATGTCCGCCCCGGAATCCATCCAGCTCATCCACCAGGCCGGCGGGCTGGCCGTGATGGCGCATCCCGGCCTCAACCGCACCGATGACATTATTCCCGGCCTCGTGGCGGCCGGTTTGGACGGCATCGAATGTTTTCACACCAAGCACTCCACCCTCATGAGCGAACGGTACCTGGGATTTGCCGACCAATTTCATCTGCTGGTGACCGGCGGATCGGACTGCCACGGTTACAGCAAGGCCCGGCCGCTCATCGGCACGGTCAAGCTGCCTTACGAATACGTGGAAAAATTGACCGCCGCCGCCCTCGCCCGCCGCCCGGCCGCCCCGGGCGCAAACGGATAATCACCGCCCCGCTTCGCTCATGGGATTCTTCGACAAAATCAAGGCCGGTCTCTTCAAGACCAAGGACAAACTCGTTCACGAAATCAAGCGGATCGTCACCCGCTCGCCCAAACTCACCGGCGATTCCATCGAGGAACTCGAGGCCGCGCTCATTGCCGCCGATCTCGGCCACGCCCTGACCCGGCAGATCGTGGCCGCCGTGAAAACCGCCTATGAATCCCAGGGCGCCGCCGGGGTGGATTTCCTCTCTGTCGCCCGCGCCGCGGTGGAACGCAGCCTGTCCGGCAACCGGCCGGACCTGCTCCGCGCCGCGCGCGGCCCGACCATTGTCTCCCTTGTCGGCGTCAACGGCACCGGCAAGACCACCACCGCCGCCAAGCTCGCGCATCTGGTGCAAGCCCGCCGGCAAACCGTGCTGCTGGCCGCCTGCGACACCTTCCGCGCCGCCGCCATCGAGCAGCTCAAACTCTGGGGCGGGCGGCTGAACGTCGAGGTCATTGCCGGCGCCTACGGGGCCGACGCCGCCTCCGTGGCGCACGACGCCGTGACCGCCGCCCTCGCCCGCAAGGCGGACTATCTCTTCATTGACACCGCCGGCCGGCTGCACACCAAGCATAATTTGATGCAGGAACTGCAGAAGCTCCACCGGGTGATCGGCAAACAAGTTCCTGGCGCGCCGCACGAGGTGCTGCTCGTGCTGGACGCCACCACCGGCATGAACGCCCTCAACCAGGCCCGCGAATTCCACAAGGCCGTGCCCCTCACCGGCCTGATCGTCACCAAGCTGGACGGCACCAGCAAGGGCGGCATGGTGGTGGCCATCCAGCAGGAGCTCGGCCTGCCCGTCAAATTCATCGGCGTGGGCGAACAACCCGATGATCTGCAGCCCTTCGACGCCAAACAATTCGCCCAGGCGCTGTTTGAGGAGTAATTTCATAGTATACGCATTATTTTCACCTCAACAGCGGCAAATCGGGAGGCCCACTGCCACTGGGAATTCAAGACCACAAACCTTCATAACCACGTTGATTTTCCATAATTTGCCCCGCTTTCAGGCCGTCCCCGGCTCCGGCCCAACGGGCCGTGATCCCTTGGCCCAGCCCAACGGGCTGGGTGGGGCCGCCCCTTGGAGTCTGGCGGCCTGAACGGCCGCGATAACGCTGATCCGGGAGATCTTCAGGCGCAGATGATTCCTTGACAACGGACCGCGTGCGAAACCCTGACGATCCAAGCGCTTCGATCAGTCCGGTCGGACATTGTGAACAATTTGCCCTTCCCTCGAGCTTCTGCTTTGGGTAAAAAGGAATTCCATGAGCACCAGAATACCGGCCCCTGCCGCCAGCAACACCTTTGAGCGAATCAAACGGGTGGACCCGGAAGGCCACGAATCGTGGTCGGCCCGCGACCTTGCCCGCGTGCTGGAATATCTCAATTTTCGTAACTTCCTGCCAGTAACTGAAAAAGCCAAAGAGGCCTGCATCCAGAGCGGCCATGCAGTGGCCGACCATTTTGCGGAAATGCGCAATATGGTCAACCTCGGTTCGGGTGCGCAACGTGAGTTGGAGGATTGGAAGCTATCCCGCTACGCCTGTTACCTTGTCATTCAGAACGCCGATCCAGGCAAACCGCTCGTCGCGCTGGGCCAAAATTATTTTGCCGTGCAAACGCGGCGACAAGAGCTGGCCGATGCGGCGACGCTGAAAGAGGACCGGCCGCGCCTGTTGTTGCGCGCCGAAATGAAGAAGCACAACAAAAACCTGGCAGGGGTGGCCAAACAGGCGGGCGTCCTCCAGCCGCTGGATTACGCCGTCTTCATGGATCACGGGTATCGCGGCCTTTACGGCGGGTTGGGAATGCGGGACATCCATGCGCGCAAACGGCTGAAGCCAAAGGAACACATCCTCGACCATATGGGCAGCACCGAACTGGCGGCCAACCTTTTTCGCGCCACGCAGACCGAGGAAAAATTGCGCCGGGAAAATGTGCGGAACAAAGATCATGCCGGTCGGATTCATAACGAAGTGGGCCGCAAAGTCCGCCGAACGATTTACGAACTGGGAGGCACCATGCCGGAAAACCTGCCGGTGGCGGAGAGCATCAAGAAAGTGGCGAACCGCGAAAAGAAACGGCTGAAGGCCGCACGAACGGAACCGCCGGCGATCACGCCGGAAACCGAAGCTTAATGACCCGCGTTTTCATTGTGTCCAAGGTGAACCAAATCCCCGGCTGGACATGGCCGTGAGTTTTGTGTATCATCCAAGGCAATTGCCCATAATCATATGAACGAAGCCTATGCAGCATTTGGCGCCGCCCCGGTGGCGGCGGCCTCACCCGCCCCTTACCAAGACCGTTCCACGGGGCTGGTTGTTTTTGGGGTGCTGACCATCCTGCTGGGCTGCCTGGCCGGGTTGTCCGTCCTCCTCATGCTGTTGGGGCGGATGATGGGAGCGGCGGTCCAAGATCCGGCGGCCCAACCCCCGTTTTCCTCCCTGCTGTTGGTCGTCGCCATCTATGGCGGCCTGGCCGTGGCGCTGGTGTGGCTGGGCATCGGCTCGATCATGGCCCGGCGCTGGGCCCGGGCGCTGCTGCTCATTTTCTCCTGGTGCTGGCTGGGCATCGGTTTGCTGGCGCTGCTGTTCCTGGCATTTTTTATTCCCACCCTGATGAAGACCGTGGCCGCCGGCGGCCGGCCCGGCCAACCGGCCATGCCCCCAAGTGCCGTCGGCGTGATGCTGGTGGTCATGTTCCTCATCTGGGGGGTGCTGTTCGTCCTTTTACCGGCGGTCTGGACCTTTTTCTATCACAGCCGCCATGTGAAGGCCACCTGTGAGGTGCGCGATCCGGTGCCACGCTGGACCGATGCCTGCCCCCTGCCGGTGCTGGGCCTGTGTTTGATGTTGGCGGTTTCCGTGCCCATGTTTCTGCTCATGCCCGTGGCGTTTCACGGGGTTGTGCCCTTTTTCGGCACGTTTCTCTCCGGCCTGCCCGGCTCGCTGCTCTGCCTGGCGCTGGCCTGCGTCTGGGGTTATGCCGCTTGGTGGTTGTATCAGCTCCAGGCGCGCGGCTGGTGGCTGATTTTCGTCGCCTTCGTCCTGTTTCTGCTGTCCAGCCTCCTGACCTATGCGCGCCATGACCCGATGGAAATATACGGGCTGATGGGTTACACCCCGGCGCAACTCGAGCAGCTCAACCAGTTCAACCAGACGGGCCTGTTGACCAGCAGCCATATGACCTGGCTGATGGTAATTTCCATGACCCCGTTTCTGATCTATCTCCTCTGGATTAAGAAGTTTTTCCGCCGCCCGTGATGCCATCCCCTGGTGTTTCCCCGACAGCCGGCCGCCAAATGGAATGGATGGAAAAGGGCAAAACCTGCCCGGGAACAAGGTCCTGATCCGGGAGATCCGAGGCGCACGACTATCATGGTTTTGGAATTAGAGATGTTGACCTGCCCTCGAAAAAGAGACTGACCACCGCCAAATACGCGCAATACGCGAACGGATTCGTTTCAAAGCCAAGGACCCCTTTGCGAATTTTAGAGCATTGACAGAACAGCTGTAGCGCTGCGAAGCGAGGATTTTTGGTTTTTTGGTCCCGCTCTGCGGGAAAACTGAGAGCCTGTCTGAAAAATGAAAAGGGTTCTGCGGCAAGGGATTTTGACTGTGGACAAGGCGGCGAGGCCCGCGCATCCCCGCAGCGGGCTGACTGCCTGCGCGCAGCGCATGTCAACTCCGGGTCTCTGACTCGCAGAGGCTTGGGAAGCCAATGGGCCGAGCCAACGAAGTCCACCATCAAAAGACCTGCCGCCCGGCTGGTCCGCCATCTTGTCCGCCGTAGCTTTAGCGACGGCGGAAGCCTCGGCGACGGCGGAAGGGTCCTTAACGCAGCGTTGCAGCTTTTATGGAAATGCTCTAATTCTACTTTGTTAAGATTCCAACCGCTTTTTTTGCTGCCTGCGCGCGTGACTTTTCGCCGCCGCCTGACGTTGTTCGTGCCGCCGCACGAGGTCTGAAACGACTTCCTCCTCCTTTCGTC
>Ga0302320_10007587_pt1 | contig 23842 bp, 18 predicted proteins | sample Bog_T0_3_FD_202130 | JGI IMG/M metagenome (GOLD analysis project Ga0302320, IMG submission 202130) | Peat permafrost microbial communities from Stordalen Mire near Abisko, Sweden - Bog_T0_3 | ecosystem: Environmental > Terrestrial > Soil > Wetlands > Peat | place: Sweden: Abisko, Stordalen Mire...
CTTTAGCTTTTCATCATCGGGATACGTTTTCAGGCCGTCCTCAACGCGCTCCAGGGCGGCCGGAATGTTGTTGGAAATGAACAACTGCGCGCCGCCGTTGAAGAAATCATCGGCGGGCGCAAGCTGCGCGCAAATTTTCTGCCCTGCCAGCAGCAACAGGCTAAGGCTGATGAGGAGTCGCAATATCATCTATGCTTTTCAATTTTTTGGTGAATTCTTCAAATTGCTTCGCGGCGATGGTCTTTTGCAACGGCTGCATGATTTCCAACGCCCGATGAAATTCCGCCCGGCGCACCGCTGTGTCGGCCTCGCCCTTGGCGCGGAGCAGCGCCGCTCTGAACTGCTTGAGCTGCTCCACGGCATTCTTGGTGAAACTCAGGTTAAACCCGGCATCCACATCATTCGTATTCAACTGCACCGCCCGGGCGAAGGTTTTTTCCGCCACTTCCAGCCCTTCCTGCAGGCCGTCCAGATCCTTCGCCATTTTGGCCTTTTGAAACTGCACATTGCCGAGATTGTAAAACGCCTGCTGCTGCAATTTCAATTCCGGCGCGAGCGTGACCTGGGAAAAGAGATTTTGCGCCAGGTCAAAATTCGTGGCGCGGTACGCCGCGTCACCCGCGTTGAAAACCAGGCGCCAGTCGTTGGTCTGCACTTCCGCCAGCCGGGTGAATTCCGTGAGCGCGTTGGTGTATTGGCCCGCCCGGTAGTCGCGCAATGCCGTCGCTGGCGAGGCCTTGGCCGCCGCCGGCAGCAACATCAGCGCGAACAGCATCGCAACGGCAGGGGATTTGAGGTTGGAGAATCGTGGCTGGAGGCTGGAGGTTTTCCCCTGAACCCGCCGGGTCGGTGACCGGCGCTCCGGGAAAAACAGCTCCGCAATTAGCAGCAGCATGGCCGCCGTCAGCCACCAATGATATTGGTCGTGATAGTGCCGCACCATCTTCCCCTTGCCTTCCGACTTCGGCAGCGGCGCCAGGCCGTGCTCGTAGAGCAGGTCCATGGTGTTGGCGCCGCGCAGCGGCAGATAAAACCCGCCGGTCGCCTTCGCAATCTCCTGCAGCAAGGGCTCGTTCAGATGCGACTTCACCACCTGGCCTTTTTCATCGCGGATGTAGTCGCTGTTGCCGCTGGCATCCGCGACCGTGACGAGCGTTCCCTCCGCCGAACCGATGCCGACCGTGAAAATCTTCAGTCCGTCCTTGGCTGCGGCTTGCGCCGCTTCGAGGGCGCCTTCGTCGTTGTCTTCGCCGTCGGTCAGCAAGACGAGCGCCCGGTAATGGCCCTTTTCCTTGAACGCGGTCAGGGCAGTGTTGATGGCCGCCGCCAGGGCCGTGCCGCCCTCGGGAATGGAATTCACATCCAAGGCCTGCACGCTTTGCTGGAACGCTGTGTTGTCAATCGTCAGCGGACATTCCAGAAACGCATCGCCGGCGAATGCCACCAACCCGAGCCGGTCGGTCGCGGCCTTTTGCATCAGCTCCAGCGCGGCCAGCTTGGCCCGCCCGAGCCGGTTCGGCGCAATATCGGTGGCCAGCATGGACTTCGACGTGTCCACCGCCACCACGATATCCAGGCCGCGCTGTTCGATTTCCTGCAAGTCGAAGCCGTGCTGCGGCCGCGCGAAGGTGACAATCAACAGGGCCACGGCCAGAATCACCAGGGCAAACCGGATTTCGCGCCGCCGGGGCGAAAGACCGACGGTGAGCGAGGTCAGCAGCCGCGCCTCGACAAATTGCGTCAATAATTTTCCGCGCACGCGCTCGCCCCACCAAAAGAACAGCCCCAGCACCGGCGGGATCACCAGCAGCAGCCACAAAAAGTTTGGATGTTCGAATCTAATCATGGAATCGGCAATTGGCAATTGGCAATCTCCTCATGGCAGCCTCCTGAACGCGGTTTGTCCCAGCACTAGTTCGACCAGCAGCAGCGCCAGGCCGGCGGCCACGACCCACGGGAATAATTCCTTGTACTCCGTGTATTTATTAACGACGGCCTCGGTTTTTTCCAGCTTGTCTATCTCTTGGTAAATCCGCTTGAACTTCTCCGCGTTGTCCGCCCGATAATACTGGCCGCCGGTCATTTCCGCGATTTTCTGCAACGTGTCCTCGTCCGGCAAATAGCCCGGCGGCAGGCCCATTTGTTGGACGATTTCGCGGTTGCCGAGGCCGATGGTGTAAATTTTCACGCCGAGCGCCTGCGCCGCCTGCGCCGCCGTGAGGGGATCCACCTTGCCGGAATTATTCCCGCCGTCCGTCATCAGCACGATGATTTTGCTCTTCGATTTCAAATCGCGCAGCCGGTTCAGCGCCGTCGTGATGCCGTCGCCGATCGCCGTCGCGTCTGAATTGATCGTGCCGATGCCGAGCCGGTCCACGTCTGCCAGCAGATAGTCGTGGTCCAGCGTCAACGGCGTGGCGATGAAAGCCTTGACCGCGAACACTACGAGGCCGATGCGGTCATTTGGCCGGCCCTCGATGAATTTCTCCAGCACCGGCTTGGCCATGTCAATCCGGCTGACTTGCTGGCGGTTGATGATGTAATCGCCGGTTTTCATGCTGCCTGACAAATCCAGCGCGCACGCAATATCAATGCCACTCGCCTTGACTTCCGTGGTGCTCCTGGTCAAACGCGGTTGCGCCAGCGCCACAATGAAAATCCCCAGCACGACCCAGCGCAGCGCCATCAGGAATCCGCCCGCCCGCGACCGCGTGATGTTCTGCATGCCGCGCACCAGTTGCACCGACGAATACACGAACGCCGGCGGCACACCGCGCCGGCCCTTCAGCCAAGCCAGCAGCGGCAGGAGCAGGAGCAGCAGGAGCAAATAAGGATGGGCCAAGTCCATTTATGATTTATGATTTATGATTTGCGATTTCTTCCGGCTGCGCGTTTCCACTTTCGCGAGTTTCGCTTTCCGCGGTTGCCTCCGCCGGCTGCGTCTCCTCCACCAGTCTTAACGCCGAGCCGTGCAACTCCAGCAACTCCTTTTCCCCCGGTTCGTACTTGGCAAACTTCACGAGATCGCAGCTGGCCAGGAAATTGCCGAGACTGTCCTTTTGGTCGGACAGCAGCAGCCTGGTTCCGGCCAGTTCGCGCAGAAATTCCTCCGTGGTCCGTTCCGGCGCGTGGAAATCAAACCGTTCCTCCAAGTAAGTTCGCGCCGTGTCAGACACCGCGATGACAAACGGCTTGGGCTGGGTGATCAAAGCCAGCGCCTGTTGCAATTTCTGCTTGGCCCGAACATGCGCCGGGATCGGTGGCGGCAGCACGACGTTCAGCTTGCGCCGCTTCAGCCAGCGCCAGAGCAGCCCCGCCGCGACGGCGATGGCCGCCGCGATCAATACCCACCAAAGCCACGCCCAGCCGCCCGTGATTTCAATCGGCGGCTTGATGTCGCGAATGTCGGTCGCGGTTGAAGCCGCGCTGGTGTTGGTGACAATCATGCCTGGTTAATGTGCTCGCGCAAGCGCGCCAGCGTCTTGGACTGCGGCGGCCCTCCGCCGCTTTTCCAATGCGAGGCGTGCGATCCCAAAGCGCCAGAGGGCTGGCGCACTCCCAGACCTCGCGCAGTAAGGAATGTCTCGAACCCGCTCTTCATCCGCGCAACCTCCTCTTTTCGCGCGTCTCGAAAAAGCGGGTCAGCGCCACGGTGTAATCCTGGTCGGTGCGCAACTGGATGGCGTCAATGCCCGCGCGGCGGAACAGCCGCAGCAGTTGCTCCTGCGACTTCGCCTGCCGTTCCGCGAACGCCTGGCGCTTGCGGGCGTCGCCGGTGTTGACCTCCACAATTTCGCCCGTCTCGGCGTCCTGGAAAATCAGCCGGCCCAGCTCGGGTAATTCCAGTTCGCGCGGGTCCGTGACCTGCACCGCCACCAAGTCGTGTTTGCGGTTTGCCTGCCGCAGCCTGGTGTACGCCGCCTGCGCCAGCGATTCCAGCAACAGCATCTGCGGGCGGGGCCGGGGGCGCGCAGTGGCGCGGGCATCCTGCCCGCGAGTCTCTTCAGTTGACATCGTCGGCGTTTTGAAACGCACCGGCGGGACGCCGGCGCCACTGCTGTCCGGCGAACCCAGAAAATCCGAAACGATCACCGTGATGGCCTTGTGCGATTGCACCCGCAGGAAAAACTCCAGCGCGTGGTTCAAATCCGTGCCGCGCCGCTTCGGCTCAAAAAACAGGACTTCGCGAATGACGCGCAGGACATGGCCGCGGCCCTTGCGCGGCGGGATGAATTTTTCCACCTCGTCGCTGAACAGGATGAGCCCCACCTTGTCATTGTTGCGGATGGCCGAAAACGCCAGCACGGAGGCGATTTCCGCCGCCAGTTCGCGCTTCGACTGCCCGCGCGAGCCGAACAGGCCGGAACCGCTCACGTCCACGATCAGCATGAGCGTGAGTTCGCGCTCCTCGACGAATTTCTTGATGAACGGATGGTTCATCCGCGCGGTGACATTCCAGTCAATCGAGCGCACATCGTCGCCGGGCTGGTATTCGCGCACCTCGTCGAAATTCATGCCCTGCCCCTTGAAGACGGAGTGATACGCGCCCGCGAGCGTCTCGGTCACTACGCGGTTCGTGCGAATCTCGATCTGCCGGATTTTTTTGAGAATTTCGCGGGGGATCATGGGACAAATGACGAATGACCAGCCGTCGCTGCGCTATGGCGCGGCAGGCGAGTGACGAATGACGAATGCGCGCGGGCGGAAAATGATGCGTGATGCGTGATGCGTGATGTGGAAAAGCCGGCCTGCGTGAAGCGGTTTCGGCAATCCCGAAGGGATTGCATCATCCAGCCCAGGGTTGCGACGCAGGAGCTACCCTGGGTGAACGTTGAAGAATCCGCTTCAACCCCAACGGGGTTGCGACGGTTCGCGCGGACCGAAAAGCGTTCTTGCGCGGGCAATCCGAAGGAGCAAATTAACCCCGTGAGCAGGACAGAAATTCTCGAAGAACTCCGCCGGATGCCTGAAGCGGAGCGCCGCGAACTCGTCGAAACCATAGACTTGGAATTCGGTGATTTCAACGATGAACTCACGCCGGAACAAATCGCTGAACTCGACCGCCGCGCGGAAGACGCGCTCAAACATCCCGGACGCGGAAAACCCGTTGACCAAGTATTTGCTGAAATCGAGGAACGTCTTCGCGCCAGGAAATGACTTTCACGGTCATGGTTGAGGCTGACGCATAACGGGACTGGGGCGAAGCTGTGATTTGGTATGATGAACGCGAGCCGGGAGTCAGTCATCGCCTCAACCTTGCCATTCGTCGAGTTCTTCACACGCTGGCACAACAGCCGGAGCGTTTTTTTTGCGCCACGCGGCTGACGCACAAAGCCAAAGTACCACCGCCGTGGCCCTATTCGGTTTACTTCACCATCAACACGAAACACCGCGAAGTCAAAGTGCTGGCGATTTGGCACGGAGCGCGCAATCCGGCGGAACTGCATCGGCGATTGAAGTAACGCGCCTGCGGCAGAAAGGTCGGTTTTACCCCCTCCCTCATCCCGGTCTTCTCCCCAAGGAGAAGGAGAAACGCTCCCCGCGTCTTGGGAAGAACGATTGGCGGGATTGGCCGGACCGATTGGCGAATTGACCGAAAGCGTGACCGGTTGAAATCCTCTCCTGGGGGAGAGGATACAGGTGAGGGCAGGCCAAAACACGAATTGATTCTTCTCGCCAAGACGTGCAGTCGCCGGATTCGAGACGATATTGTTCGTGAGACTCTCGGGTTGCCGCGCTTTTTTGAGAATCTTTCTGGGAATCATGCGTACAAACTCCCTTTCGCTTCCGCGAAAAACGCTAACGGCCTCAATTCAAAATGGCTGAGAAAATCTTTGCGAGAAAACTCTTGAATCCGCTCCAGGTGTGAACTGGTCTCGGTCACAACTACAAGTTGAAACTTGGAATCGGAACGGGCACAAGCAACCTCGTTCGCGGCAACCGGAAATCTCAAATGCGAACCCGATAGTCCCTTCACTTCGACGTGCAACTCTTCTCCTTTGCGACACACGTCAAAGTCATATCCAAGGTTTTCTTCCTCACGCGAAACGACTTGGTAGCCTTTCTTTGCAAAATGGATCCGAACTGCTTTGCAAGCGGCATGTTCAACAATGCGGTTTTGTTCCGGTGTTCCAAAACCTGCCCCGACAACAGTCACCATGGCAGCCGGTTCTGCGGTTGGTTTTCTCTTTTGATTCGCAAGGTTTAGCAATTGTTTGGCTTTGGGTTCGTCCAGATAAGTCAGATTCCGTGTTTGCTTAAGCCAGTCCCATTTAGGAAAAACTTCGCGCAATTTTTCCAAGGATATTGGTGGGTCAATAAGTTCTACATTTTCAATGTCCACACCATAACGCCAATCTTCATTTGGCTCCGCATCATCAGAAGCGGTGGCAAGAGCTACAATTTCGCTTTTGGGTCTCTTGAAATAGAAAAATAACAAATCGTTTTTCTTCGTTCTTTTTCCACATGACCACCAGTCCGTTTTGTTTTCTGAAGCAGCCTTTTTCAGTCCTTCGTAGGACTGGCTGCCCATCACAATTTGAGCTTGTCTGACCATAAGGGATTTAACTCGCTTTTCACGTCTTCACGGCACCGGCAGTTCGTCAAATATCTTCTGGATGACAATTTCGCTCGTCTTCTCCTCCGCCTCGGCTTCGTAGGTGATGGCCACGCGGTGGCGCAGCACGTCCATGCCGATGCTTTTCACGTCCTGCGGGGTCACATAGCCGCGGCCTTTGAGGAACGCATACGCTTTCGACGCCAGCGTCAGGGAAATGGTCGCGCGCGGCGACGCGCCGAGCTGGATGAAATCCTTCACCGCGATCTTGTAATGGTCGGGATCGCGCGTGGCGCAGACGAGGTCCACGATGTAATCCTTCACCTTGTCGTCCACGTAAATGTCGTTGATGACTTCGCGCGCCTTGAGAATGTCCCGGGAATCCACCACCGCGCTCGCGGTGGGGGTGCCGGAAGTCCTGGCCATGACTTCCAGAATCTGCCGCTCCTCGGCGCGCGTCGGGTAGCCGATTTTTAATTTCAACATGAAGCGGTCCACCTGCGCCTCGGGCAGAGGGTACGTCCCCTCCTGCTCGATGGGATTCTGCGTGGCGAGCACGAGGAACGGCTCCTCGAGCTTGTAGGTCTGGTCGCCAATGGTCACCTGTTTTTCCTGCATGGCTTCGAGCAGCGCGCTCTGCACCTTGGCGGGCGCGCGGTTGATTTCGTCCGCCAGCACCAGGTTGGCGAACACCGGCCCTTTGCGCGTGGAGAAGCCGCCGGACTGCGGGTTGTAAATCTGCGTGCCGATGACGTCGGCGGGCAGCATGTCCGGCGTGAATTGCAGGCGTGAGAATTTCACGCGCATGGTCGCCGCGAGCGATTTCACGGCGAGCGTTTTGGCCAGGCCGGGCACGCCTTCGAGGAGGACGTGGCCGTTGGCCAGCAGGCCGATGACCAGCCGCTCGGTCAGATAATTCTGCCCGATGATGACCTTGCCGAGTTCGTTGAACAGCGGCTGCGTAAACGCGCTCGCCTGTTTGACTGCTTCGTTGATGGCGTTAATTCCAGTACTCATGTTTCTAATTCATTTCTTCGTGCGAACGACATTCTGACAAAAAATTCTGATTTGTGTTCAAGGAAAATTGCCCCGTCCTCGTCCGTACGATCGGGGAGCACATTCACCATTCACCATTCACCATTCACCATTCACCATTCACCATTCACCATTCACCATTCACCATTCACCATTCCACCTCGAACTTCCAAGTGGCTCAAGTTGTGGCATTTATTGAACGTTGGGCGTTGATGGGTGAACCTTGAATGTTTTTTCCGCCTCAAGCGCCCGGCAGCACGGCCACCTGCTTTTTACTGAACCAGCCGATTTTGCCCGCGCCATCGGCCACCTGCACCCACTCGTCGTGGCGGTCCAAAACCCGCATTTCCGCGCCGTCATGCGCGGTAAACACGCTTTGCGCATCGTCATACGGGCCGCTGCGGGCGGTCGCTTCCGCGCCCGTTACCACGGCCACAGACGAAGCAAAATGATTGGCGGCCTGCAAAGCCAGCATCGTGCCGGAGCCGACGGCGAGCACCACCGCCAGGCGCGTCGTGTTCCGCAGCTTCGGCGCGAGCGCCGGCCGGATTTGGCGCGCGGCCAGCAAGCCGAACACGGCCCAGAAAAACAGGGCGGCCAGCAGGGCCCCTTCATTCAACGTGAGTGAACCAAGCCAGTTCCGCCAGCGGCTTTCGCGCAGAGCCGCCCCCTGGATCTGATTGCGGACAAAGGTCAGATTCGCGCGCAACTCCGCGTCGCGCGGTGTCAGCAGCTCGGCCTGGCGATAAGCCGCGATGGCTCGGCCCAGATGGCCGGCCTTGAATTCCGCATTGCCGCAGTTGAACAGCAGCGCGGGCGACTCACCGTCGCTTCGCAGCATCTTTTCATAAGCCGCGGCCGCCTCGGCAAATTTGCCCTTGGCATAAAGCTCGTTCGCCGCCGAAAAATCCGCCGCCGCGTCCGCCGCAAAAAGTTTTCCGGCCAGGCAGAGCGCGAGCAAAGCCAATGCCCCGAAGCGCCGGAGAGCTGGAGCCATCCCAACGCTGGCCCGACCGCCAGACGCGCCACAATTCGCGAAGCGTCTGGAGTGCGGCGCGTTCACCGCCGCTTTCGCGCGCGCGGCAAACCAGCAAGTAAACGGAAGCGTTCGCCCGCGCGAAAGCGGTGCTAAAGCCACCGCACTCCAAACGCTAACGCGACGGCCGGACGTTTTGCCAATTTGCGACGCGTCCTGGACTAAGGTTCCGAGGTATCGCGACCGTTTTTCAATGGGAACCATAAGCTGGTTAAACCAGTTTTTCATGCCGGCAACTCCTTCAGCTCCTGTAGCTCGCGGATGAGTTTTTCAAACTGCGCCGCCACGGAGTTCAATTCGCTCGTGCCGCGCACCGGCGCATAGCGCGCCTGATTGCAAAGCTGAAACTGCTCGCGCAGGGCCTCGCGCGTCGAGGCCGGCGCGCTGCGCAACAACGCATGCTCGTCCACCACGTTCTCAGTGATGGCCGAGGCCGGGCAATCCAGCCGTTCACCGAGCTGCTCCTGCAGCAGGCGGAACAGCGTGGCGAAAAACTCATCCGGCTGGTTCGCCGCCGCATATTTCTTCAAGTCGTCCAAGCCGCCGGCGATGATCAGGGCCACGGCACGCCGGCGGCGCAGGCGCGGATTATTCGCCAGGTTGTCCGTCCTTTTCCGCCAGATGAAGGCCGCCAGAAACGCGAGGACGGGCAGACTTTGGGCGGCCAGAAATGCCGGCTGAGCGACGAGTGGAATCCGGGTGGGCGCGAGCGTTCCCAGTTTATCCTTGAGGGGCAGGATGTCCTGCGGCGCCTGGTTTTCCGGCATCGCATTCCTGGTCGTGGCCAGGGCTGGCATCGGCGTTGAGCCGGCGGACTTGACCACCAGCGGCACGGCCGGCTGGGTGAGCGTGTGGTAACGGCCGTCATCCGGATTGAAGAACGAGAACGATAGCGCCGGCAGTTCATGCACCTCGGCGTTTTGCGGCGAAACGATTTGCTCAAACGTCTTCGTGCCCTGAAAACCGAACGAGTCGTTTTTCTCCACCTTGGTGGTGGGCGGATAGGTTTTGAAATCGCGCCAGGCGTCCTGCACCGGCAGCGCGATCCCATCCAGCGCCCCGCGCCCGGAGATCTGCACCCGCACGGTGATGGGGTCGCCGACCGTGACCGTCGTCGGGCCGGCGGTGGCGGACATGGTGAAATTACCGACCGCGCCGGTGAAATTCGCGGGCTTGTTTGCCTCCGGCCACGGCAGCGATTGGACACTGACAGGCTCGGTCGTCAGCGTCAGTTGTTTTTGTTCCTCTTGGTGGAAAAAACGGCTGAAAAACGGGTCTCCGCCCTGGTTCTGCGAAGGCAGGGACACCACCACCCCCGCCGTGAACGGCCCCAGCGTGAGCGACCCCGGCCGGATCGCAGTCAGCGGCAGTGATAGCGGGATGACCGTATAGACACGATTGCCGATTTGCGCGCGGCGGCGCATGCCTTGCTGCTCCGAGGTCTGGCCGGCGTTGAACCCATCCGTCGGAGAACTGTTGAGTTGGAAATTGCTCACCCCCTGCACATCATCGCGCAGGTAAAGCTCCAGTTCCCCGAGCATGGGCTCCCCGACATAAACTTTGCTTTTCGGAACGACCAGTTTCAAAAACGCCGGCTCCCGCCCGGCCGCCACCTCCGCTACTGGCGGGGCGTTCACCTTGGCCACGACCAGTTTCACCGGCGCGGAAGCCAGCTGCTGTCCGCCGACATTCGCCCGCATCCCTGGAATGGTGAACTCGCCGTCGTGCTCCGCGGTTACGATATAGTTGTAGGTGACGCTGGAAGTGGTCTGTCCGTTGATGAAGCTGAAGGAACTCGATGGTCCGACGTATTGGAATTCCAAACCGGCAATTCTGGGGATGCCGGGCGCGTCCTGCGGCTGGACGCCTTCAAACTTGAGCGACAGAGTGGCCTGCTCGCCCAGCGTCATTGTTTCGCGATCCAGCGACGCGGTAAACGAAGCCGCCCAAACCGCGCTGTGCACCAGCGCGACGGCGACCAGCAAAAACCGGAATTTAGTGAGGAACCGCATGGTTTCAATTCGTCATTTCAGACAGACGAAAACCCAGAATGTTCACGAATTTTTGATCGGGCGAAAGTTCAAAATGAAGAAGAATTTAAAGGCGGGCGCGTGGGAATGCTATTCCACGGTGGAAACTGGCGCGGGACGCGGCCTGCGGTTCCAGCACGCCGGGCAAGAGCGGCGGAGGGCCGCGCGCGCTCCAAGACGCCACCGCGCGGACCAACGCTGCCCGGAGTGCGCGGAGCGTCTTGGATTGCGCCTGCGCTCTGGCGCTTTGGGCAGACGACGACAAAATCCGCTGGCAAGTGGTCATCGCGAGTGATAGGTTGCGCGGCCATTAAATAAATGAGACGCCGCGCGCCCAGACCTCCGATCAACGGCCATTCCGTTCCGCCTGCTCCTCCGGCCAACCACTGCCGCGCCGTCGTGCTGGTGGATGGCTCGGGGATACGGCGGAAGATCAAGCGGGAATACGAGAAAGCCCTGCGCGACTTGGACCGTTCACGGGGGCAACTTGACCAGTATCACCAGACGGATCAGCCGCAATTCACGCGCTGGTTGAACAGTCACTTCGGCGCGTTGCTCACGGAATCCCGCGAACTCGCCCAGAAGATCGCGGCGGATGAACAACTCATCTTCCAGGTTGAGAGCGAGGCCATGTTCAGTGGTGTTTCTTACGCACGCGCCTATAAGCGAGTGATGGCGCTTCGCGAAAATCCTATGCCGCCGCCGCCTTCAGACGCCGACGGGGGCGGATCGGACGGAGAGCCGTTTGGCGCGCGCCCTGAATTCGAAGACGCGGACGATGACGAGGATCCGCTGGAGGCGTTATTTGACGCGATTTTCGGCGAGTTCGGGCCGGGCGAACGCCCCTACGAGACACGCGGCCGCCAAGCCGGACTCCATCCGGGGTCCGCCAGGCCGGCCAACATGTCTTCGCGGCTCAAGGAGTTGTATCGCGCGCTGGTCCGCCGCTTGCATCCGGACGGCCAGCGGGAAATGACGGCCCAAAAAACCGAATGGTGGCATCAGACGCAGGCGGCCTACGAGGCCGGCGACGCAGAGCAATTGGAGGTCATCCTGACCCTCTGCGAAATCGGCGAGAGCGGCACGACCGCTCACACCAGCGCCTCGCTGTTGCAGCGCATCACCGCACAGTTGAAACATTCGCTGCGTGCCATCAAACGCCAGCTTACCGGGCTGCGGCGTGAGCCTGCGTGGAATTTTTCCCGCCGTGCCGACCACGAGGTGATGCTCCTCCAGTTGCGCCATACGCTCACGGAGGAAGTGCGGCGGATGCGAGACCGGTCACGGGAAATTCAGGAGCTGATTGCCGGCTGGAAAGCGGCAGCGGAGCGCACCCAACCACCACGGCGTCGAAAACCGCGGTCCCAGCCACAAGACCTGGAGTTTCCATTTTAGAACCTGGTCAGAAATGAGCGGTGCGCAGGCTGGATCCGGATATTTCACACCACCGCCCGCCGCGCGAGCGCGAGCGCCAGCACGGGCGCATTTCTCCACCTGTAGGCCGCGTGCCCGCACGCGGCGATCGGTCGCAGATTCCATCTCAGTTCCGTACTATGCATAAGAATGCGCAGGTTGAGCAGGATTCCTTGTGCGTTTGCAAAAACAGTTGTTTTCCATCCTCCACTTCCATCTTCCGTCCTCCTTGGTAACGGCGTCAGTCGCGCTGTGAAACCTCCAGGCCGGCTTCCAGCCAATCCAAATACTTCCTATTGCCAGCGCTCAAGGGCAGCGCCAGGATCTCCGGCGTGTCGTAGGGATGCTGCGCTATCACCAACTTCTCCAAAGCCGCCAACCTGGCCTTGCTCGTTTTCAGGATTAGCAGGACTTCCGCGCCGGATTCGAGCTTCCCCTGCCACCAGTAATGCGATTCGACTTTGGGAACGAGGTTCGCGCAGGCAATCAATCTGGCCTGTAGCGCGGCCCTGGCCAGCGCGCGCGCCGTCTTCAAATCCGGCGCGGTGACCAGCACCACGATAAACTTATCGGCGCGTTTCATTTTGAAGGAAATATGGCGTTACAGCCGCTGAATGCAACGGGAAAATGGGGGCGCCGAAGTTTGCACCGGAACCATGTAGGCGCAATTATAAACGCGGCTGCGGGACCTGCCGCTTCGAGGTTTCGCGCCAAATGAGCATCTGCTAGGGCGCTGAAATCCGGTAGAATCGCAGCGGCCAATTGGTCGCCGCCGGGTCCATGAACTGATACCGGCCGGGCTGGTTCTCGGTCGCCGTCCCGATCTCCAGCCAGCTGAACAGATTCGTTCCCGCCCAGACGCTGTAGGTCGCGTTTGAGCTGCCTGTAAAGTCCAAGTTGAAACTTGCACCCGCAGAATTGGTTTCCGTCCACAGCGCGGCCGTCCATTGCGGGACGGCCGGGAGCCCGATATTGATCGTCACCTGGGCGATGGCGGAATTGTAAACGCCGTCATCGCACATGAAATTAAACGCGGCATACGGCGTTCCCGCGCCGCCTGCCGCCGGCGCGAAGATAACCTGCCCGGCCGGATTGCTGAGCAGGATGTTGGTGTTATTGATGATCGCACCGCGGCCGCCGCCGGAGAATTGATAGAGCGCGCCAGCTGCCGGCAGGGACAGGAAGTGATAGTTCAGCGCCGTTCCATCGGGGCTGACGGCCGGCAGCGTGAAAGAAAGGTCATGGTTCTCGAAGCCCGAAAAGCTGGCGTTGCTGACCTGCGGCGCTTCGTCACCAATCACCAGGGTAAAGTTCGTGCCGCCGGCAATCGCGGCCACGTTGGTCAGGCCGGCTGGCACGGCGAGTTGTCCCTGGCTGTTGTTGCCCCAGCCGGTGACCGTTCCGCCCGCTTGCAGGGCCAGGTTGAAGGTGCTGCCGCTGGCAACCGCCGACACATTCGTCAGGGTGACGGGCACGTTGGTCTGGCCATTGGCATTGTCGCCCCAAACCACCAGCGTGCCCGCCGGGCCGCCGATGTTATACGTGGCGGCAAGCAATTCGTCCACGCCCAAAATCTCCTGGGCACTCAACGCCCGGTTGAATAACTGGATCTCGGCAATGTCCCCATTGTAGTAATAGCTGCCGCTCGTCATCGCGCCGATCTGGACGGGATAATCACCGCGGGCATTCGGGCAGAGCGAACCTTGCGTTGCCACCACGGCGCCATCCACATACAGGGTGATGGTGCTGCCCGAGCGCATATAAATGCCGAGGTGCGGATTCCCGTCCGTCACGTTGCCGCCATACAGGCTGAAATCCGTGCCGCAGCCGCTGCCGCCCGCACCCAGCCCCGCTCCCAGTTGGCTGCCATTCAGGCAAAACGCCCAGTCATTGACCACGCCGGGCTGCTCGGCTCCCAGCAAGCCCGTGTTATCAAAAAATGAACTTGAAACGTTGCCTGGCGATGAAGTGCGGAAAACTACCATGATGGTAAAACTGCCCGCCGCCGACATGGGACTGTTCGAGGCAGCCACCGTCAGGTATTCGTCGCTGAGGAAGCGAATGCCCTTGTGGCCGTTAAAGTCATTTAAATATAATTTTGGCTGGTTGCCGGTGCTGATTTGGCTGGCGCTTGCTCCGCCAATCACATCCGTCCAACTGCTGACTGATGACGCGTTGTTTCCCGTCAGGCTGTCGGCCATCCAGCGGCAGATCGGCGCTCCGGCAACCCCGCCCATCCCGTACCGGCCAGCGAGTTCGCTGACCGTCGTGGCGATTTCCCACGCACTTAAAGCCCGGTTGAAAACCTGCACTTCGGCCAGGTCACCGGTGAAAAACCCGGACGTAGTCGTCATGGCCCCGACTTGAAAATCGTAGTTGCCGCGCGCCGCCGTGCAGAGGGGATTTTGTTCCGCCACGATGACGCCATCCACATATAAGCGCACCGCGCTGCCGGCACGCAAATAAACCGCAATGTGTGCGTTGCCATCCGCTATGCTGCCGCCATAAAGGCTCACGTCCGCGTTGCAGCTGCTGCTGGCCGAACCCAGCCCGCCTCCCAGTTCGCTGCCGTTGAGGCACAAGGCCCAGTCATTCACCACGCCGGGCTGCTCGGCGCCCAGCAGACCAGTGTTAAGAAAGAAAGAACTCGAAGGCAGCCCAGGGGTGGTGGTCCTGATCACCGCCACCAGCGTGAAATTGGTGGCGCCCGAAATCGGACTGACCGCCGCCGGCACGGTCAAAAACTGGCTGTTGGAGCCCGCAAAACGCACCACGTTATGCCCATTGAGACCGTTGGTATAAAGCAGCGGTTGGCTGCCGGCGGATGCCTGGGTGGCGCCGGCTGCCGCCACCATATCGGTCCAAATGCTCACCGGCGTTCCGTTGCTGCCCGACAGACTGTCTGCCACCCACCGGGCCGCGGGAAGCAGGTTTGGCAGCGCGTCGCCGTTCGCCTTGAGCGCGAGGGTATGATAATCACCGGCTGACACCGCCACCACCTGGCTTAACCCGGAGGGAACGTTCGTCTGCCCATAAGCATTGTTGCCCCAGCTCACGACTGTTCCGTCCGATTTCAACACCACGCTGTGGTATCGGCCCGCGGCCATCGCCACAATGTTGCTCCATCCGGCCGGCACGTTTGTCTGGCCAAAATTATTATCGCCCCAGGCCGTGACGGTCCCATCGCTCTTGAGCGCCAGGCTGTGATACCCACCGGCGGCAATCGCCAGCACGTTGCTTAATCCGACCGGCACGTTCGTCTGGCCGTAGGTGTTGTCGCCCCAAGCCGTCACCGTGCCATTGGTCAACAAGGCAAGACTGTGTTGAACCCCTCCCGCTACCTGGATCACGTTGCCCAGGCCAGGCGGCACGTTTGTTTGATTGAAAGCATCCAACCCCCACGACGTCACGGTCCCGTCGCTTTTCAATGCCAGTCCGTGGTTGGCCCCGCAACTGATGCCGATCACGTTCGTCAGGCCGGCGGGCAGGTTGGTCTGTCCCCAGCTGCCGTTGCCCCAGGCTTTCAGTCGTCCTCCCGTATTGAAGATCCGGTCTGTTCCCCAGGCCAGGCCCAGGACATTGCTGACCGCGACGCGAAAATGATACACCGTGCCCGGCAGCAGCCCGGTCAGCGTGGCGCTGGCCGGCATGAACGTGGTTCCAGAGACGGTGGCGGCCGCGGTCCTGAATCCGTAGCTATTATTGGTTCCCCATTCGAGCCAGGCGCTGCCATTCGTGGCTTCGGGATTCACCAGACCCTGCAAGGTCGCCGTGCTCAGGCTGATTTTCGTGGCGGGCTCCGTGATGGCGGCGGGATTCCCATAGACCTCGTTGGCGAGCAGGAATAAATGATCTGGGCGGACAAAGACATATTCGTTGGTGGAAAACGTATTCGCGATGTTGAGCAAATCGGACGGCACCAAGCTCCAGGCGTCTGCCTGTGCTGCAATGAAAACCGGCGCCGTGCCGTTCCAACCCGCCGCCGCGCTGGTGATGGCATTCGTCACTTGCGCCACCGTTGAGGCGTAAGTGGGCGTCTCCGCAATCGTGCGCAGCCCCAGGTTCACCGCGCTGTAAGTTCCGTTTTGATCCGTCAAGCCCAGCAACGAGGGACAATTTGTTGCGTAAGCCTGCGCAATGCCGCTGTTGACCAGGTCCCAGACCGTGATCACCCGGAGGCCGCTGCGTTGGAGATAACCATCCGCCAGGCTCGTGAAGGCGGCCAGGTTCGCGCTGCTCCAGTGCTCCACGCGGGCGTAACCCGCGCCCGAAGGTCCGGAAATCAGGCAATCCTCGGGCGTGGCCGTGCTCCAATAGTAATTCAACATCACTGGGTCGAGGTTGGCCGCGAGCGAATCCACCGTCCAGCCAATCGGCACCGAGCCGCGGCTGCCGTTGCCCCAGTTGATCTTCATCGCATGCTGCATGTACTGGGCGTTGTCACCATCGCTCAGGAGCAGCGCCACATACACTTTGTTTTGGAGCGGCGGCGGCGGCGGTATGGCGGGCACGTTGATGGGGCAGGGCACCCCGCTGAACACCGAGCCATTCCCAAAATAATCGCTGGCGACGACGGGAATTCCGTAAGTTCCCAGCCAGGGCACATCCGCGCCCTCGTTGGGTACCCACCCAATAAAAACGCTGTTCGCCGGGGCCATTTGGGAGGTGAACAATGCCATTAACGTCGCGTCCTGCGGAATCGAGCCCGGGTCCAGCCACACGGTGGCCGCTTTCGTGGCCACGAGATAATCCCGGAGATTTCCATCGAGATTCGTTTCCAGGCCCGCCAGGATGCGATGGGTGCATAGCGGCCAGTAGTTCGTGTACAGATAGCCGTACACCCCGTACTTGTTGGCAAATCGTCCCCGGAGGTCGTCAACGATTGGCAAATTGTACGGGCTGTTGGTGAGGGTGATCAGCAGGCTGGGGTCGCAGATCAGCTCGTTGTTCACCCCGGCCATGGTGGTGGCCAGGTTAAGCGTGTCCGGCTGGCTGGGGTCCGTCACCACCAGCCCGGCGAAGTTTGTCTGGTATTTGAGAATCGCGTTGAAGCCGGTGATGGGATTCGTGGCCAGATTGTGCAGGTTTGCCCACGTGAACTCGCCTTCCCCGTTAGCCGTGCTGACGCAGATCACCCGCGGCTGCGTGCGGTTGACAATGCCTTCGACTGATGCGAACAGGTCAATCTGCGGACCGCTGGCGCCGCTCACGTCAATGCAATCGAGCACCAGTGTCGGCGGGGAGAAAGTGGGCAGTAATTGATTTGCCGGCCAGTTGATGCCTGCGCCCGAGGCCAAATTCAACCACGTCAGCAGCAGCAAGAGCAAAATTCTGGATTTCATCGGGCCAACCAAGTTGCCTCCGGTGGAAACAACTGTCAACCAATGTGATTCGGGACTTCCCATTTCAACTATCCACCCCCTGCACATGCCTCTTTTGTGCATATCCTCCCGCTTCCCCTTCGGTTTTTCCCTTGGAAGTCATTCCGCCAGCGCCGCTGACGGTTGATCCCGTTTTGCAATTTTTACGCGCATCTTCTCCAATGCCTGTTCCTGAATCTGGCGGATGCGTTCGCGAGTGACTCCGAGACGTTCGCCCACTGCTTCCAGGGTTTTCGGCTGGCCATCATCCAGCCCAAAGCGCATCGCCAGAATCCGGCTTTCGCGCTGATCCAGCGTGGCCAGAACTTCCCGCACCAGTTCGTTGTCGTTGCTTTTTGCCAGTTCGTCGAACGGCCCGGCCGCATTGGTGTCCGCCACGTGTTCCGAGATGGTCGTGGAATCTTCGGCGCCGACCGGCGAATCGAGCGACACCGGTGCGCGGGAGGCGTCGCGATATTGGCGAATGCGCCGCGTGTTGAGTCCCAACTCGGCCGCGACTTCTTCATCGGTGGGTTCGCGGTCGAGCGACTCGTGCAGCCGCGCTTCCGCTTTTCGCAACTGCCCCAGCTTGTCCACGACATGCACCGGCAGCCGGATGGTTTTGGACGTGTTGGACAGCGCCCGCCGGATGGCCTGCTTGATCCACCACGAGGCATAGCTCGAAAGTTTCGCGCCCTTGCGACGGTCAAAGCGTTCCACCCCTTTCATCAGACCGATGTTGCCCTCGTTGATGAGATCCAGAAACGGCAGCCCCATCCCCTGATAGGCCCGGGCGATCTTGACCACCAGCCGCAAATTGGCGGTGATCATCTGTTCACGCGCCTGCTTGTCACCGCGCCGGATGCGCCGGGCCAGCGCGATTTCTTCTTTGGGTGTCAGCAGTTTAACCTGGCCAATCTCGCGGAGATAGAGTTGCAGGGTGTCGCCCGGAAGCGATTCCGCGGGCAGTGCCTCCGTTTCGACCGGCACCGTTGTCGTCAAGGCCGCGGCGGGCGCCGCGGCAGCCGGCAAAACCGGCTCTCGCAGCCGGCGCGATCGGCGCGACGGCGTTAGGCGCACACGGGCCAGGCGGAGTCTTTTGCTCCTGCTCCGGTAATTTCCATTGAGTATCGTCTTCATCGCTTGTTTATGTAATAGTAATGATTACACACTCGCACAAAAAATGAGACCGTCAAGCGGCTTTTTTACCGCCGCCTGCGCCCGAGGCTTTCACGGCGTCCACCACCTCGGCCAGGGTGGTTTTTTTCAGGTCCCGCTCCAGGGCGCTCTCGGCGGAGGTGAAGACCTTGGCCAGGGCCTCGCGAATGCAGTGTCCCACTGGGCAGGCTTCATTCGGTTTTCGCGCCGGCCGGGCAAACGGTTCCGCTGCCTCGACCGCCCGATAGATCTCGGCCATGTTGATGCGCTTTGGCGACCGGCTTAGTCGGGAGCCCGAGCCGGCCCCCTTGCAGGTTTCCACCAGCTTCGCCTGTTGCAACAACAGCAGGAGACGTCGGATGATGACGGGATTCGTATTGACGCTGCCGGCCAGGCTGGCCGACGTGACCCGGTCGCCCTCTTGGTAAGCCAGGACGGCCAGCACGTGGACGGCCATCGCAAATCGGCAGCTGGTTCTCATCCGGCAACCGTTAAGTAACCCGGATGATTACAATTGTCAAGCTTTAAAATTTTGCCCCTCTTGCCCTTTGCTGGCGCTCAATCGGCAGCGCGTTCAATAGGACTTTTCCGAAGTCGTTAGCCCGCACCAACCATCCTTTGTCTTCTTCAAAGAAAATCCAGCAGCAGTTGCAAGAACTCCTCCGGTTGGTCGGCGTGAACCCAGTGGCCCGCCTCCTGAATCGTCTGGAGGGTGGCCGCGGGAAACCATTCGCGGATCAGCGGCTCATCTTCCGGTTGGACGTACTTTGATTTGCCGCCGCGTATGAATAACACCGGCCCGGCAAACGGCGCTTCCCCGGCAACCGGCTCGCGCAGCCGCCAGTAATTTTCCGCGATGTCGCGCAAGTTGATTTTCCAGCAAAACCCGCCGGCGGGGGCGCGTCCAAGGTTCTTCAACAAGAACCGGCGCAGGACGGGATTGGGAATTTCCGGCGCCAGCGCTTCCTCGATTTGCGCGCGGGTTTGGAAGGAGGGTAAATCCAAGGCCAGCAAGGCGGCGAAGATTTTATCGTGGGCAGGTGCGTACGCGCGCGGCGCCATGTCCGCCACCACCAGTTTTTGCACCCGCTGCGGAAAATGCAGTGCCAGTCGCATCGCGGTCTTGCCGCCCATGGAATGGCCGATGACCCTCGCGCTGGCCACGCCGCGCGAGGCGAAAAACCGGTCCACATCGGCAGCCATCACCGGGTAATCCATTTCCGCGCTGTGCGGGGACTGGCCGTGGTTGCGATGGTCCAGCGCAAAGACGTGAAAAGTCGCCGCCAGCCGCATCGCGATGGAATGCCAGTTTTCAGACGACCCAAACAGGCCGTGCAACAGGACCACCGCCGGCCCCTGTCCGGATTCTTTGAAATGTAATTGCATGTGTCAAAGGATTAACGCTCCGTCCGCCGTTCCAAAATAAACCATTCCGGGCCGCGCTCAACGCTTGAAATAAAACCGCCGTTGTGGAAAATGCCCGCCTTATGATTTTCCAACTGCCACGGATGACGCCCTGCTGGGTGATCGCGCTCGCAATATTTTTGCCGGCCGCCAGCCGGATGCAGGCGGCGCTGACCGGCCCGACCCTGCGGTTTGATTATGGCGCCGGCGAACCGATGACTAATCCGCTGGGCCATTTCATGTATTTCGTCCCCCTGGTTTCACCGGAGCAGGTTTGCTTTCTTACCAATGCCGGCAACACGCAATGCGCGCGAGTGGTTTCCTTCCAATCCCGCACCAACGGCGCCGCTTTTCACACTATGTGCGAATTCGATTTTGTCGGTCAGGGTTTGCAGCGCAATGTTTTCGACCACACCTTCATTCTCAAGCGGCGGGACCAGGATCTCAAATCCGGCAAAGCCCTGCTGCATCAGCTCGATTCCATCAATGTGGAGGGCGCCGGCAGCGGCAGCGTGGAAATTGACGGCGCGCTGACCAACGGCCAGCCCGTCATCCGGGAGATGCGGCTCCGGTTCAACAGCCACGGCCGCGCCAGCCCGGTGAGCGTGGACTTGCAGGACATCGTGTTGCGGAACGGCGCTCCCTATTACGAAAATGAAACCGTGGCCCGCGTCAACACGCTGACGTTCCGGCAGAAAACCGGTCCGCCCAAAATGGAAGTCGGCCTGGCCTCGGTGAAGCGGGCGGGCGCCGGCAACGGCCTCTGGCAGAATTTCGTGGGCGGCCTCAAGGGCGCGGCGGCGAATTTTCTGCTCCCGCCGCTTAACATCACCACCAACGGCCAGCAAGCCATGATGGAGTTTGGGCTGGCCCTGGCCCAGGCCAGGCCGGAGTTCACCTTCCCCCTGGCCGCCCGGCTGACTAACGGACCGGCGATACCGCAGTAGTCCGCAGTTTCATTCTTCGCGCTCGGGAAAATCGAAGGTGACTTTGCCTTTTGCGTCCATCACCAAAAACGCCGGAAATGGCTTGCCGGCCTTGGAAATAAACTTGTCCAGCAAATCGCTCTTCTTCGTGGCGAGAATTTTCGCCGCCTGCGCCGGCTCAATCGGCTGTTCCAAAATCACCTTGCCGATCTTGAATCTGCACGGTTTGGTTTCGAGCTGGGATCTCTCGCACAGGTAGCCGGCCTCAGTGTCGAACACCTTGCCGCCGCACTTGGGACACTTGCCCACCTCCGCCTTGCCGCTGAAATCAATTTTCGGCGGCGGTTCCGAGGACTTGGTCTTGCCCTTGCGCTCGCGGGGCTTGAATTCAAACGCCGTTTTGCCGTCTTTTAGGACCAGGAAGGCCTCGAACTTGCGGTTCGTTTTCTTGGACACGAAGTTCTTCAGCAAATCCGTCCTGCCCTCCGCCAGCAGTTTCTTCACCTGTTCCGGCGCGATTTCCTGCTGCAGGATGATTTTGCCCGTGCGGAAATCGCACGTCGGCGCCGGGCAGGCTTGCTTTTCGCAGACGTAATTCATGCCGCCGTCGAATACTTGCGCGCCGCATTTCGGACACTTGCCGAGCGGCTCTTTGCCGGTGAAATCCACCGGCGCCTCGCCCTCCTTCGGCGTATTGCCAAAATCAAACTCCAGCTTGTGCTCCGCATTGAGCTTGATCACCGCGGCAAACGGAAAGCCCTGCTTGCTGCGGAAGCCTTGCAGCGGACCTATCTGTTTATTCGCGATCAGCTGCTCGATCTCCTCCGGCTCGAACATCCTGCCGCACAGCGTCTTCCACAGCGCAAAACCGCAGCCCTCCTGCACGCATTGGTATTGCCGGTATTGCTCGTGGATTTCGCCGCCGCATTTCGGGCAAGGCACGGTCAAGGTGCCGAAATCCCCGGGAATCGTGTCGTGCTCGTATTTTTTTGCGCGATCCACGATGTTCTGCGTCATTTCGGCAATTCCGCGCATGAACTGCTCGCGGCTAATTTTGCGCCGCTGCATTTCCCGCAATTGAAACTCCCATTCCCCCGTCAGCTCCGGCTTGGTCAATTCCTCCACGCCCAGGCCGTGCAACAGCTCCATCAGCGAAAACGCCTTCGCCGTGGCCTGCAGCTCGCGCCCCGTGCGATGCACGTATTCCTCCAGAATCAGGCCTTCGATGATGGCCGCGCGCGTGGCTGGCGTGCCCAGGCCTTTCTCGTTCATCGCCTCGCGCAATTCGTCGTCGTCCACCAGCTTGCCCGCGCCCTCCATGGCCGAAAGCAGCGTCGCTTCCGTGAACCGCGCCGGCGGTTTGGTGACGTTTTGCTTCACCTCCACGTCGCTGGTCTTGACGGTTTCACCTGGCTTCACCGGCACCAGGCTCGGCGTCTCGTCGGAATCCGATTGCTTGCCATAGACCGTCAGCCAGCCCGGCACCATCAAGACCTTGCCCGCGCTCTTGAACGGCTCCCCTTCGACGCGCGTAATGCGGGTGGTCTCCAGAAATTCCGCCGCTGGATAAAAAATCGCCAGGAAGCGCTTGGTCACCAAGTCGTAAAGCTTCTGCTCCGGCTCGCTCAGACCTTTGGGCGCGAGCGACGTCGGGATGATGGCAAAATGGTCGGACACCTTGGCATTGTTAAAAATGCGCTTGTTCGGATGGACCCAGCCGCTGTTCAAGATCTGCTCCGCGTAGGTCGAATAGCCGGTCACGCCACCGAGCATGGTCAGCGTGGTCTTCACCGTGCCTATGTAATCTTCCGGCAACGCCCGCGAATCGGTTCGGGGATACGTCAGCACCTTGTGCCGTTCGTACAGCGCCTGCGCCAGCCCCAGCGTATTCTTGGCGCTGAAACCAAAGCGCGAGTTCGCCTCGCGCTGCAAACTCGTCAAATCGTAAAGCAAGGGCGATAGCGACGTGCTGGGTTTGCTTTCCTCGGTGACGATGCCCGGCTTGCCCAGGCATTTGGCGCGCACCGCCTCCGCTTTTTCCTGTTCCCAGACGCGCTCGGGCTTGAGCTGCTCGTCCGTCTCGGATTTGACGAATTTTTCCTCGAACCAGCGGCCGGTGTACTGGCCTGCGGCGCAGTCAAACGTGCCGATGATTTCCCAAAAGTCGCGCGGGATGAACTTGCGGATGCGCTCTTCGCGTTCAACCAGCACCGCCAGCGTGGGCGTCTGCACCCGGCCCACGGGCGTCTTGAAGAAACCGCCCTGCTTCGAATTGAAGGCCGTCATGGCGCGCGTGCCGTTGATGCCCACCAGCCAGTCGGCCTCGGCGCGGCTCGTGGCGGCGTCCGAGAGCGGAAGCATTTCCGCGTCCGTGCGCAATTGCGTGAACCCCTCGCGGATGGCGGCAGGCGTCATGGACTGAAGCCAGAGCCGCTGCGATGGTTGCTTGGCGTTCGTGTAACGCACGATGTTGCGGAAGATCAATTCCCCCTCGCGCCCGGCATCGCAGGCATTGATGAGCGCGGTCACGTCCTCGCGCTTGATGAGCTTTTTGAGGACTTTCAGGCGGTTTTCACTGCGCTCGATCGGTTGCAAGTCAAAGTGCGGCGGGATGACCGGCAGGCATTTGAACGTCCATTTGCCCTTCTTGACGTCGAACTGCTCCGGCACGATCAGTTCGAGCAAATGCCCGACCGCCGACGAGATGACGTACTGGTCGTTCTCGAAATAGTCGTCGTGTTTTTGAAATTTTCCGAGCGCCTTGCTGATGTCGCTGGCGACGGACGGTTTCTCGGCGATGATGAGAGTCTTGCCCATGTTGCGGCTCATCTTTACGCCGCGGGACGCCGGTTGCGCAACTTATTTTTTTCCCGGAACCGGAATAAGTGACCACCGATGGACACCTAATCAGCTTCCGTAGCGGC
>Ga0302320_10007588_pt1 | contig 23840 bp, 22 predicted proteins | sample Bog_T0_3_FD_202130 | JGI IMG/M metagenome (GOLD analysis project Ga0302320, IMG submission 202130) | Peat permafrost microbial communities from Stordalen Mire near Abisko, Sweden - Bog_T0_3 | ecosystem: Environmental > Terrestrial > Soil > Wetlands > Peat | place: Sweden: Abisko, Stordalen Mire...
GCACCGCTGATGATTTTGGCGACTTTGCCAGCCAATTTGTTGCGGGCGCTGATGTTCATAATTTATTGGATCAGCTCGAAGTTTTCCTCGGCGCAATCGCGGTCTTTGTGGTCGAGCAGCGCGTCGTTGATCATTTCCATCAGGCGCAGCGCGCCCATGTAGCCGACGCACGGGAAATAGCGGTGACCCATGCGGTCCAGAATCGGGAAGCCGAAGCGCACGAACGGAATGTTTTCCACGCGGGAGATGTATTTGCTGTAAGTGTTGCCGATGATGAGGTCCACCGGGTTGTTTTTGATCTGCTGGTGCAGCTCGAACAAATCCACGTTTTGCTTGATCATGGCGTCAGGCGCGTGAGTGGCGAGCATGTCCGTCAGGCGTTGTTCAAAATGCTTGCCGGAGGAACCGGTGAACACATAGACCGGCTGCATGTCGAGCTCCACCAGAAATTGCGTGAGCGCGATGACATGGTCGGGATCACCGACAATCGCCACGCGCTTGCCGTGGAAATATTGGTGCATGTCGCTCATGGCATCAAGCAGGCGACCGCGTTCCTGGCCAATTGTGGCAGGCACATCCACGCCACCGTGATTTCGCAGCGCATGGATGAAAAGGTCCGTGTTCGTCAGGCCGTAGGGTAATTCCAGCAGCGCGGCAGGCACCTTGCATTTCTCGTCCAGTTCGATGGCGGCCGGATGCGAAGCAAAGTGACCGAGAGCGATCGTGCCTTTGCTGTCGCCGGAGGATTTGATCTGTTCGATGGTTGCGCCGCCGCTGGGGAACATCCGGTATTGGCCGTCCTGCGGCAAATCCAGCACGCCGCTGGTGTCGGGGAACATCACGGTCTTCACACCCATTTCATTCACGATGCGCTTGATTTCGCGCATGTCGGCGGGATCAATGAAACCGGGAATGACGTTCAACTGTTCGGCCGGCGTGCCGCTGGATTCCGACAGGTATTTCACCATGCCGGCAACCATGCTGGCGAAGCCGGTGACGTGCGAGCCGACAAAGCTCGGCGTGTTCGCGTGGATGACATATTTGCCTTCGGGGATGATTTTTTCCTCCTTGGCTTTCTTGATCATCATCGGAATGTCGTCGCCGATGACTTCGGACAAGCAGGTCGTATGCACAGCCACAATCTTCGGATTGTAAATCGTGAAGATGTTCGACAACGCCTGCGTCATGTTCGCCAGGCCGCCGAACACGGACGCGCCTTCGGTGAACGAGCTGGTCGTGGCGACGACCGGCTCCTTGAAGTGCCGCGTCAAATGGCTGCGGTGATACGAGCAGCAGCCTTGCGAACCGTGGCTGTGCGGCATGCAGCCGTTGATGCCAAGCGCGGCATACATCGCGCCGATGGGCTGGCAGGTCTTGGCGGGATTGATGCGAAGCGCCTCGCGCGGTTTGATTTCAGCAGTGGTTCCGTTAAGCATATTTTTGTTTGGTCAAAGGTTGAATCGTTGTTTGATTACATCGGCCCGTCCGCATCTGCTGCGGCGGCCTTGCGCCAGGCTTTGGTTTCGTTCTTGGCTTCCGTCCGGGTGGTGTGCGTCAGCGGTGTGGCGGATGACGGATTTTTTTCCCACGGCGGGGTGATGAACTTCCAGACCTTCGTCGTGAGCATCCGGTCCACTTCGCGATAAAAATTGATCGCGCCGCCGAACGCCGCATACGGCCCGCTGTAGTCGTAGCTGTGGAGCTGCTTGCACGGCACGCCCATTTTTTCGATGACAAATTTATCCTTGATGCCAGAGCCGATGATGTCCGGCTTGTAAATTTCGATGAGCTTCTCCATCTCGTGATGGCTGATGTCGTCAATCACGAGCGTGGTTTTTTTCATCTCGACCATCATGCCTTCGTAATCCTTAAAGTTAAAACCGCCGGCTTCCAGCGCGGCGATCTGCTCCGGCGTTTTGCTTGGCTTGAAGCGCGCCGGATCAGCCTCGACGTGCAATTCTTCAATGTTGCGCGAGTCGGCATCCACCTTAATGGTCGGCAAAACCTTGCGGCCCTCGTAATCGTCGCGGTGGGCAAACTCGTAACCGGCGGAAACGATTTCCATCCCGATGTCACGGAACAAATCCTGGTAGTGATGCGCCCGTGAACCGCCGACAAACAACGCGGCTTTTTTACCCTGATGCCGGGCCTTGATCTCCTCGCGCACCGGCTTGAGCGCCAGCATTTCTTGCGCGATGACTTCCTCGACGCGGTCGGTGAGCTTTTTGCTGTCGAAGAATTTCGCGATCTTGCGCAGCGTTTTCGCCGTGGCTTCTGCGCCGATGAAATTCACCTTGATCCACGGAATGCCGAATTTCTTTTCCAGCATCTCCGCGATGTAATTGATTGAGCGATGACACATCACGCCGTTGAGCTGGACGGTGTGGCACTTTTTCACCTGGTCGTAGCTGACGTCGCCGCTCAACGTGGCGGTGACGTGAATGCCGCATTTGCGCAGCAGCGTGTCAATTTCCCACGCATCGCCGCCGATGTTGTATTCGCCAAGGATGTTCATGTTGAACTCCGCGACGTCAGCCTTGTCATCGAGGCCGATGATGTTTTTGAACACGCCGTTGTTGGCGATGTGATGGCCGGCGGACTGGCTCACGCCCTTGTAACCTTCGCAGGAAAACCCCATGACGTTGATGCCCAGCTCTTCCTTCATCTGCCGCGCCACCGCATGAACGTCGTCGCCGATGAGGCCGACCGGGCAGGTGGAAAGAATGGCAATCGCCTTCGGCTTGAAAATGGCGTAGGCCTCGCGAATCGCCTGCGCCAGCTTCTTTTCACCGCCGAAAACAATCTGATCTTCCTGCATGTCCGTGTTCATGCAGTATTGAAGATAATTCGTCGTCCCTTCTGGCGGACGCACCAAATTCCGGCGCGTCTGCCAGGCATAATAACCGCAGCCCACCGGCCCGTGCGTGATTTGCAGCAGATCGTAAATCGGTCCCATCACCACGCCACGACAACCGGCGTAGGTGCAGCCGCGCTGCGTGATGATGCCCGGCACCGTGCGCGTGTTCGCGCCGATTTCCGGCGGCGCTTCCGGGTCGTTCAGGATGATTTGCTTGGCGCGCTTCTTTGCCGTCTTGGCAGGATAGATTTTCAGCATCTCGGCTTTCACCGCCGCCGGATCCAAGTCGGTCAAAATCGTTGTGTTGGTTTCTTCGGACATGAAAATTCCTTTCTCGTTTTGGTTTAGATTGACCGCGCCCACGCCAGTTCAGTTGAACAAGCCGTATTCCATCAGCAGCTTTTCCAGCTCCGGCATGGCGAGCGGCTTCGGAATCACCAGGTTTTTATTCTGATCAATCGCCCGGGCGAGCTTGCGGTATTCCTCAGCCTGGCCGCATTGCGGATTCCATTCAATGACCGTTTTACGGTTGATCTCGGCACGTTGCACATCGTTGTCGCGCGGCACAAAATGAATCATCTGCGTGCCCAGCAACTTGGCGAACTGCTCGATCATTTCCTTCTCATTGTCCACCTTGCGGCTGTTGCAGATCAAACCGCCGAGGCGCACCACGCCGGTTTGGGCGAATTTCAAAATACCCTTGCAAATGTTGTTCGCGGCATACATCGCCATCATCTCGCCGGAGCAGACGATGTAAATTTCCTCGGCCTTGCCGTCGCGGATCGGCATGGCGAAACCGCCACACACCACGTCGCCCAGCACGTCGTAGAAAACGTAGTTGAGATTTTCGCCCGCATCGTAGGCGCCGAGCTGTTCGAGCATGTTGATGGAAGTGATGATGCCGCGGCCCGCACAACCGACGCCAGGTTCCGGTCCGCCTGATTCCACGCAGAGAGTGTTGCAAAAGCCGCCATTGCGGATGTCGGCCAGTTCCACGTCTTCGCCTTCCTCGCGCAACGTGTCGAGCACGCTCTTTTGCGAGAGGCCGCCGAGCAGCAAGCGCGTGGAGTCGGCTTTGGGGTCGCAGCCGACAACCATGACTTTGTGGCCCATCTCGGCCAGGCCGGCCACGGTGTTTTGGGTGGTGGTGGATTTGCCGATGCCGCCTTTTCCGTAGATTGCAATTTTTCTCATAACAGTTTTTGATTTTGATTGTTAATCCGGCGGAAACTTCCAACCGGCACTGTCGTCCCTATCGCAAGCCGGATGCCAACCAGTTTCCGCCGCCCGCGAAAGCGATTATTGCTCCGTAAAATAAGGCGAATATGAGCAAATGATTTTTTGGCCGGTCGGCCGGTCGGTTTTCGTCGCTGCGGGATTCCGACATTTGCGTAGGATTGAAAATCGAAAACTACCCGGATGTAGCAAAAATCTCTATGCCACAGATTCACTCAAATGAAACACAGATTTTATCTGTGAAAATCTGTAGGCATCTGTGGTCAATTGGAATTGGAACCTGAATTGCTTTCCTGCCGGCGGCACAACATCCGCCAGAAAAATTATGGAAACCGTTGAAACCCTAAAATTGGAAATCAAAAAACTCGGTTCGCAGGCGGTCCAGTCCAAAATGGATTTGCACGATTTGTCCGAAGAGTTGCCGACCGGCTGGGAACGCATCCCGGAAGTGGCGCAGAAAACTTTTCAGATTTACGAAAAGCTGATTGCCGCAAAACAAAAACTCATCGCGCTGGGCGGCTAGACGAGATTCAGCAAATCATTCCGCGCACGTTGTAATAGCCGCCGAGGACGAGATGCTCGGATTCGCCGGCGAGGCACGATTTCGGCAGCAGTCCGCTAAAGAAAATAATCTTGGCGAACGGCACTTTCACTTCCCACGCGCTGGAACCGAATTCCCACGCCACTTCTGGATCGGACGTGAAAGAGCTTAAATTGTTCAACTGCACCAGCGCTGCGCGTTTTGCGCCGGCTTCGTTTTTTTGCACGGTGTATTCCTCGGAATCATGCGTGCCGCGATAAAGTGTTTTCCATTTCTCGTCTGGAAATCGGCGGCGAAGTTCGTCCTGGCAAAAGGTGTAGAGCAAATCCAATTGCATCAGCACTCCAATAGATTTGGCCGCACCACGCGTGCGGTCAATCATGAACGCCTCGCGCGCGGCGCGGTCGTCGGCGAGCCGGCCTCTGTGAAAAGTCGCCAGCAGGCCAAAACGGCTTTCGGCCCACGATTTGAGCACGGCACCGGCCGGGCCGTTGCTGTCGGCACCCCATGCACGCAGCAAATGAACGTAGCTGTAGGGCGACTTGGTTTTGCCGTGCAGTTCAAATTTCTCGTTGAGACTGAATTTGGCGCAAAGATAATCGTGAAAAAACTGGCTCCGCGCCGCCGCATCGGCGATGGATTCGAGACAGCCGAACAATCCGGCGTCCGTCGCGCGCGCGCCGTCAATTTCCACCGGCAGCGGATTGGCCTGAAATTCCTCGGAGCCGATGATCCACGGCGAAAGATTGCACCGGTTCAGCGAACACGATGAGCGCGAATGATCCTCGGCGATGTTCTGGTGATATAAATTTTCCGGCGGGCGCATGGGATCAGGTGGCTGCTCCGGTTTATATCATTGCGCGGAAAGATTGAGAAGCTTTTGTGTTTGGAGGTAAATGGCGGTGGTCACTTTCGGGTCGAGTTTTTTCAGCCAGCGCGTGGGAATTCCCTGAACGCCGTAAAGCGCGCCGGCCAGCTGCCCGGCCAACGCGCCGGTGGTGTCGGCGTCGCCTCCGCGATTCACCACGCGCACCAGGCAATCTTCAAAACTACCGGTGTTGAAAAATCCGTCGAAGACAGTTTGCACCGTATGCACAATGTAACCGCTGGTGTGGCCGGGCCATGGTTTGAACACAAACGCTGGCTGCCGGGCGATCAGGCTGTCGGCGATTTGATTGCAGGCGGCTTGTTCGCCTTCGAGCAATAGCCGCCGGGTCATTCGGGCCAGCGCCACGATGGCGGCGTCGGATTGCGGATGGTTGTGCGTGAGATGCGCCTGTTCGAGGCTGCGTTGGATGAGCAGTTCGTCGCTGGCCAGCGACGCCAGCACGGTGGGCAGGTTGCGCATGGCCGCGCCGTTGCCGCCATTTTCTTCGGCGGGCGGAACGCTCAAGTTGCCGCTGGCAATATACTGGCTGATGCCGCGCCGGCAGGCGTTGCCGATGTCCACGGGATTACTGCGCATCCACGTGACAAACGCATCGGCGATGGCGCGCAAATTCCAGCCGTCGCTGGCGATCAAGGCGGAGCCGAGCGCGAGCGCCATTTCCGTGTCGTCGGTCACGCGCCCCGATTTCAAACGCAGCCAGCCGCCGCCGATGATTTCCCGGTGGACTTTATATTGCGTGGAGATTTCGCGCGCCGTCATGAATTCCACGGTCGCGCCCAGCGCATCGCCAACCGCCAAACCCAGAAACGAACCTAGCGCGCGATCCAATAAATCAGGATTCGTCAACCGCCGGGCTGAAGTCTGAAGCGGCATCAAGCGGCGGCCGTTTCGCCCCGCCGAAAGCGTTTGAAATCAATGCCGAGCCGTTTCACGCGCAGACCCATCTGCCGTTCAGTGAGGCCGAGCTTGCGTGCGGCGGCGGCCATGTTGCCATCGCAAGCTTTCAACTCGGCCACGATCATTTCGTATTCTATTGCCGAGACGGCCGCATCCAACGTGCCGCCGGTGGACGATTTTTCAGAGGCGTCTTTTTTCTGCAAGGTTGGCGGCAGATGATGCGCCTCGATGGATTTGCCCGGCGCAAGCAGGACGGCGCGTTCGATGCAGTTTTCCAGTTCACGCACATTGCCCGGCCAGTGGTAGCTCATCAACAGGTCAATCGCGGCGGTGGAAATCCGGCGCACCGTTTTCTGGTTCAGCTTGGAATATTTTTCCACAAAGTAATCGGCGAGGAGCAGCAGGTCCGACTCGCGTTCACGCAGCGGTGGCGCGTAGATCGGAAACACGTTCAACCGGTAGTAAAGGTCGGCGCGAAATTTATCCTGTTCGATCATTTCCTCCAAATTGCGGCTGGTGGCGGTCAGGATTCGCACGTTCGCCTTGATCGGCGTGTGACCGCCGACCCGCTCAAATTCTTTTTCCTGCAACACGCGAAGCAGCTTGACCTGCGTGGCCGGCGAAACATCGCCGATCTCATCGAGAAAAATCGTGCCGCCTTCAGCGACTTCAAACCGCCCCTTGCGCATGGCGATGGCACCCGTGAAGGCACCTTTTTCGTGGCCAAACAGTTCGCTTTCGATGATGGATTCAGGCAACGCAGCGCAGTTGAATTTCACAAACGCGTTGCCCTTGCGCGGGCTTTGCTCGTGCAGCGCGCGGGCAATCAGTTCCTTGCCCACGCCCGATTCGCCGCGGATCAAAACGGTCGTCACGCTGTTGGCGACCTGCTCGATGTGGCGATAAACCAAGCGCATGGTGTCCGAATTGCCAATCATGTTCGGCGGGCGGAAGCTCGTCTGGAGCTGTTGTTGCAGCCGCTCATTTTCGCGCTGGAGCGACTCGAGCTTTTCCTGCGCAAGCCGGTGAAAATGCACCGTGTGTGCGATGACATTGGCAATGAGCGACAGCAGCCGGCGGTCGGACGAAAGCCGCACGCGTCCGTCGAGGATACGCTCCACGCTTAAAGCGCCAATGACTTCCTCGCCGAACTTGATGGGCACGCAAATATAGGCCGCTGACGGCGAGCTAGGTTCAAGCTGCTGTTCCTGCTGCCAGCGCGTTTGCAAAACCAATTCCTTGGATATATCCGGCACGACAATCGCCTGACCGGATTCAATGACTTGTTGAACCAAATCGTGGCAGGCTACCAAATAATCTTTCTGGCTCTGACCGCTGGGCAGACCGACTGCCTCGCTGATGCTGGCCTTGCCGTCTTCGCGGTTTAGAATGGTGATCGTCCCACGCTTCATCCCCAAACCGTCAGCCATTTTCAAAAGCACCGGCCGGATGACTTCGCGGAGTTCCAGGCTGCTTTCCAGCGTGTAGGAAATGTCAAAGAGCAGGCTCAATTCGTCCACAACACGACACCCACCAACCGCTGCCGCTGGGCTGATTTTTTTTGCGTCAATACCCGGACAACCGGGGAGACATTCATCCAACAACTTTCTCACAAGAAACCTTCCGCAAGGCGTGTGCCAAGAAAATGATGCCACCACGGTGCTCAGCGATGGATTTTTCTCAAAAGTCCCGTCATTCCTGACTCCCGCACTTGGAACAGCGGTTGCTAACACACCAACCAAAATAAGAAAAAAACAATATTTGACTATAACTGCCTGATATATCTCAAGGCAGATTGTGTTGTTTTATTCAAATCGGCCAAAGATTGACAGCCAACAATTTTAGTTTTCATTGATTGCTAATCTTAAAATCGAGTTTTCAATAGCACCCTAGGCATTGCGATTAAGTGATGGCCTTGCTCACAGGCAAAATGCGGGATTCGGGTAACCGGTTGTTCAGTTTAGTTTGGAGCCCCTTGAAAGCCAAGCCGCCGGGCACCTCGCAATCTAGCAACTGATTTCAGGTCCGGTTTCGAAGATAGATGAGTGGATTAACCGATTGTGTCTTGAACCATTCTTCCACGGTAACAGGTTCACCCAAAAATCACGGAGTCAACATCCGGTTTTGTGTTCCACAAGCGGATCAACTCGAACGAACCTGAAATGGAAAATATTTATTATATGATGAGAATTCTTCTTTACGAAAAATTGGATTCAAAGAAAAAGAACATTTTTTTGACAGATTGAACACTTGTAAACAACCTTGAAGAATTTGAATTTGTTTTAACTGGATGTTGTAACTTTTCCATTTTGAAACTTAAGTCATTTATAATCAAAATGGAGCGAGCGAAGGGATTCGAACCCTCGACGTCCACCTTGGCAAGGTGGTGCTCTACCAACTGAGCTACGCTCGCTTCCAGAAAGCAGGCCGTAAAGTTACGCGGACGGCGGGAATTTGCAAGACAGATTTCAGGCCTTCTTGCTGCTGTCGCCCAAGGCGCTGCGAACAACCTTCAACAAATCGTCGTGATCAATGGGCTTGTTGAAAAACGCCAGCGCGCCGCTGGCCACTGCCCGCTGTTTCAAGCCGACATCCTGACCACCGGTGATGATGATGACGGGGGTTTTTTTGACTGCTTCCAGCCGGTGAAACCATTCCATGATACGGAAGCCGTCCCACTCCACGCCACCCACGTCCGGCGGAAAGCTGATGTCCAGCATCACTAGATCCGGCGCTTCCCGGCGCGCGGCGGCAACCGCCTCCGCGCCGTCCATGGCCGTGACGACTTGATAGCCGGCCCCCTGAAGTTTCAGCGAGACGGTTTTCAGGATGATCTCATTGTCATCCACCACCAAAATTTTTTTTGCGGGTTGGTCATTCATAGCAAAATTCACGGAACTACGTTTCGCGTTCCTCTGGCCATCAATTCAAATAAAGCTAGCAAAGCTCGTGTGCCGACGCAAAGCCCAATTTCTCCGGCTTTGACTTTGCCACCGGCCGCTGTGCTAGACTGTCCGCGTGAGCAACGCCTTTTACGACGCTGGCGAACAGCGCGCCGCGAAGGTCAACGACCTCTTCGCCGCCATCGCCCGGCGTTACGACCTCATCAACGACCTGCAAAGCTTCGGCCTGCACCGGCTGTGGAAACGGCGCGTCGTGCGGCTGGCCGCCGTGCAAGCTGGAGATTGCGCGCTGGATTTGTGCTGCGGCACCGGCGACCTCGCGCTCGCGCTCGCCCGCGCCGGCGCGGAAACCACCGGCCTCGACTTCAGCCCGCAAATGCTGGAGGTGGCGGAATCGCGCCGGCAAAAAAAATTCCATTCGCAATTTTCCATTTGCAATTTGAAATTTCTCCAGGGCGACGCGCAGCAGCTTCCGTTTCCCGACCAGTCCTTCGACATTGTGACCGTGGGCTACGGTTTGAGGAACCTGACGAGCTGGGAGCGCGGGCTGGAGGAAATGTTCCGCGTGGCCAAGCCCGGCGCGCGGCTGATTGTCCTGGATTTTGGCAAGCCGGCGAACTGGCTCTGGCGGAAAATCTATTTCGCACACCTGCGCTGTTCCGTGCCGCTCATCGGACTTTTATTTTGCGGCAACGCGTCGGCGTATGCCTACATTTTGGAATCGCTCAAACATTATCCGGCGCAACTGGCCGTGGCGGAAAAAATGCGCGGCCTGAAGCTGGCGAACGTCCGCGTCATCAACCTGCTCGGCGGCGCGATGGCAATCAACCGCGGCGAAAAGCCGAAATGATCGCCAAGCAAAAGATCATTTGCTTCCCGGCTTGACCGCCGGAATCTTGGCCAGATCCGGCGGCAGTTTGTCCGGCGGGAAGGTTTCCACCTGCAACGCGATCAGGCTTTCCACCGGCATTCCAAAATTAACCGCGCCGTTGGAGCGATCCACCACCATCGCCACGCCGACCACCTGGCCGCCGTGAGCGCGAACGATGTCCAAAGTTTCCTGAACCCGTCCGCCTTTGGTCACGACATCCTCGACGACGAGAATTTTTTCACCGGGCGCAATCTTGAAGCCACGCCGCAAAACCAGTTTGCCCTCCTCTTTTTCCACAAAGATAAATCGCAGGCCGAGCTGCCGCGCGACTTCCTGGCCGATGACCAGTCCGCCCATCGCCGGCGAAACGACGGTAACCGCACCGAGCGACTTGACCTTGGTCGCGAGCGCCACGCCGAGTTTTTCGACGATGGGCATCTGCTGGAGCGCGAGGGCGCATTGGAAAAATTGCCGGCTGTGCAAACCGCTGCGGAGGATGAAATGCCCTTCGAGCAGCGCACCGCTGTCGCGGAAAACCTGTAACGCTTCTTCTTTTGTCATGCGCCAGGGAGTTTTCAGCTTTCGGTTTTCAGTTTCAAGCTAAACCGCAGATCGCGCGGATAATTTTTTAATCAAATCCGCGCAATCAGCAGATTCTGCTGGCTTCTGAATACTGGATTCTGAATTCTTTCCGCCGTGCCGAAGTGGATCAAATTCATCATCGCCGTCCTGCTGCTGCCGGTTTGCGCCGGCGCGGCGCTGGCGTTGTGGCGGGTTTTGCGCGCCGGCGGTGGCGCGGACACGGCGTGGATTCCGCTGCTTGGCGGCGCGGCATGCTGGATCGTCATCTTTCTGCTGCTACCCAAGCCGATGTGGATTTACGTGCTCGGCCATGAACTGACGCATGCGCTGTGGACGTGGCTGTTCGGCGGCGAGGTCAAAAAATTGAAGGTTACGGCCAAGGGCGGTCACGTCGTCATCTCCAAAACCAATTTTGTCATCGCGCTCGCGCCGTATTTTTTCCCGCTGTATGTCGCGCTGGTGGTCGGCGTGTTTGCGCTGGGGAATTTCCTTTGGAATTGGCATGGCTATCTCGTGTGGTTCCATTTGTGCGTCGGCGCGGCGTATGCGTTTCATCTGACGCTGACGTGGCATGTGTTGCAGACGCGCCAGACGGACATCACGTCGCAAGGCTATTTGTTTTCCGCCGTGGTGATTTTTCTCGGCAACGTTAGCCTGCTGCTGTTCGGGCTACCACTGCTCACGGCGCGCGTGGGCATGCTGGATTCGCTCGGCTGGTGGCTTGAAAGCACCGGCCAGGTTTTGCACTGGTTGCAGCGCCTCGTATGAGGTGAGCAAAAATTGTTAGCAATTCAGTCTTGAAATGGCACCACGTTTGGATTCATCCTCACGGCAGATATGGATTTGGCCGACATCTTGGGACGCGAGCAGATCGTCCCCGAACTGAAAGCAGCGAACCGCTGGGAAGCGATTGACGAGTTGATCGGCAATCTTGTGGCCACCGGCAAGATCCAGCCCGGCGACCGCGACGCCGTCACCGCCGCCGTCAAGAAGCGCGAAACCTCCATGTCCACCGGCATCGGTTTCGGCATCGGCATTCCGCACGCCTCGACGGATTTGATTTTTGAAGTGGTCGGCGCGCTGGGCCGCTCCGCCAAAGGCGTCAACTTCGACGCGCTCGACAACCAGCCGGTGAAGCTCGTCATGCTCTTCCTCGTCCCGCAGGGCCAGTTCCAGAAACATCTCCACACGCTCGCCAACATCGCCAAACTTCTGCACAAGGCCGATTTTCGCGAAGCCCTCGAAAAAGCCCCCGATGCCGACGCCATGCTCGCCATCATCCGCGAATACGGGAAAAAGTGATTGTGCTTCGTTAAATGGTAAACCGTTGCCTCGCCAAATCATCCTCGCCATTTTTCTAATTCAACGATTAAACAATTTAACGGTTCAACAAAAAGCTTCCACGCAAGCAAATCGAAGTGCCACTGCAAGCTGCGGCCGCGAAATTTTAACCGTGTCCAAGCGCGTCCATCTGTGGTTTAATCTTCCCCGCAACTATGGATTCTAAAAAACTGGCCGGCTTCTGCCGCGATTACGCGGACAACAAAAAGGCGGAGAACATCGTCATCCTCGACGTGCGCGATTTGTCGTCCGTGACGGATTATTTTGTGATCGCGTCCGGCTCGAGCGAGCCGCACCTGCGCGCCATCGTGGGTGCCATCGCCGACGGCTTGCGCGAGGATCACGATCTGCGCCCGACGCGCACGGACGGCTCCTTGCAGGGCGCTTGGGTCATCCTGGATTTTTTTGACGTGATCGTCCACGTCATGCGCACCGATGCGCGCGCACGCTACGATTTGGAAGGTCTCTGGGGTGACGCGGCGCGGGTGAAGGCGAAAGGCAAACCGGCCAGGATAAAATTGACCAACCGCCAGGCTTCCAAGAAGCGAATCAGGAAAGCGGGGAAATCAAAATCCCCCCGATAATTTGCCGGAGCAATTTTATTGCTGTCCTGGTGAATTTTTGCAGAAAGCTTCGGGATTAAACGGTGGCGACGCATCTAATCGTGTCGATAAAAGATTACCCTGAATATAAGGCTCCACAACGGAACTAACTGGATAGCTGCGACGCTTCCAAAGGGAATTTACAATTTCTCCATTAGCACAAATGGAAATGTCCCACAGACAATTTCGGGTGTCCGGCGTGCGATAAGCGTCGCCGTCGGTGTCTACCGCCTGCGAGAGAACTTCCTTGCCGGCGGCATCGAAGACGTGGAGCTTGTTCAAATCCTTTTCGCCGAGCGGTGCGAGTTGTTGCGCCGTCAGTTCCATCGTCTGGCTGGCGCGGGCGAGCGGGAGCGGGTTGCTGGCGGTGACCGAGAGTTTGTCTGCGGCGAATCCAAGCGCGGGCAGCAAAAAAAAACAGCGTGACAGAAAGATTTATTTAGAGATGGTTCATGGCGGCGTTGTTGGTTGCAGAGGTTGGTGGACTTTTATACGCAAACAACGCTTCCGTTTCCAGCGGAATAAAGCTTTCCACATCGCCACGCCCAATCAGGAACGGGTTGCGAAAAAACTGGAATCAGATAAAGTTTTGCCATGAAAGCGTCGGCCGCCAAAGCAGAACAATTTCTCACCGATGCCAAAGGCTGGCGCACCGGGGTGCTGCTGAATTTGGACACCTAAGAACGCCTTCGCGAGGCCGAGGAAGAATTGGCCGACATTCACGCCTATGACGCGCTGCATGACCGGGCGCACTCGGAAATCGCCGCCGGCCAGTCCACCACTCTGACGTCATACCGGAATGATCGCAAACGCAGGGCGAAATGAAATACCAGGTCATCCTGCCCAAGTCGGTTCAGAAGGAACTGGACCGTTTGCCGGATGACGTTGCCCGGCGGATAATGCTGCGGTTGTTGGAGGCGGTGTTGTTGGTGTCGGCGGTGCCGTTCAAGCCGGTGAAGGCCGACCAGTTTTTGATGTTCTTGAATGGGCTGTTGGCGCCCAGTGCCGTATCCTTGGCGAGAAGCTTGGCCGCCAAAGCGATGAGATCGTCCGGATTGGTGGGGACGTCCACGCTGAATGTTTGTTTAGCCATAATTTTTCCGTTTCCGTATTTGAAGACTGAAGAACCTTGAAGCTCCGATAATTCTCCAGAACCAATCCGATTAAAGCGCTGAAGCCGGAAAAATCAACCATTTAGGGGGATTTTTCAAAAAGTATAAGCCACGATAAGACAATGGTTATTAAAAACTTACCAATGACCGCCCAGAGTTGAACTTTGGTCAATCCGAGTTCAACTCCGGTCAATCAAAGTCTGGCTTTGGTCAATCAAAGTTCAACTCTGGCCGAGCCGGGGAGATGTTTGATTGGCCAATAGCGGGTCGCGGCAGACGGAAGTTTTGTCAGGAACGGCTCAAGCCAAAGTGTGATTGAAGAAAGAATTATTGGAACCGGCCAACGGACAGTTTTGATTGTTCCATTTGTCCCGCGCTACTGCCTGTGCTTCTCGTTCAACGCAGCGATTTTCAAATCACGGAATCACTAAGCGGATAGCCGGCTGGTTGGTGGCAGCGCTGTTCGCCAGGGCAAAATTTAATCCTTCACTGCTGGCTTGCTGCACCGAACCGTCGGCGATGCCGATGTTGCCCGCGCCGTTGTGACGTTCTTTTGTCCAGGTGACGGAACTGTTCGTTGAAAGATTCAAGATGCCGGGTTGAACGCGAACGCCGTTGACAGCCAAATTGTCGTCACCGGCGAGGATCATTTGCGGATAAGCTTTGCTGGCGTCCAAGTTGAAGAAGTAGCTGATGTTCGCGTCGCTGATACTGTTCGGAAAATTATTGGTTGCTTCGGTGTGTTCGGTGTCTGCCGGACAATACAAAACTCTAGCGGAGTTAAGTTCGTTGGACATAGTCTGCCATAAGACATACGAGTTGCCGCTGCTGATTAATTTCATCACTTCACTGTTCGTCACGGAGAATTGCATCGGATATTTGTCGCCGTTGTCGCCTTCCCAAATTCGGAACGCGAGGCCGATTTGTTTCAGATTATTGACACAAGCAATGCGTCTTGCTTTATCACCGGCGTGACTGATTGGAAGCAAAATTACCGCAAGAATAAATACCATCACGACAACTGCCAGAACTTCAACTAAAGTCATCCCTCTGGCTTGCTTTGCTGCGATTCGAGGTTTCATATTGCCAGTTCACTCCTTAACATCGCCGATGCCAAGCGGATTTTGCTGGATTTTATGGAAGCGAATCCAGCCAACCGAGTGAACTTCACGCGCGACGCGTGAAATATTAATGCGCCGCCGCCGCCGGCTTCTTGACGTATTGAACCCGTTTGAACAGGAAAACCAGCGGCGTGCCCGCGAGCGCGAGCAGGCCGAACAGATAAAAATTATCCACGAACGCCCACAGATGCGCCTGCTGGTCGAGCAGCGAATACACGGCGTTGTAAGCCTGCATCGTAGCCGTTGCCGGGTCGGTGTGATGTCCGAGCACGCTTTTGGCGGCGGCGAGCTGTTGCGCGAACGCCGGATCGGTTGGCGTCAAATGCCCGACCATCAGCGCCTGATGCGCCTGCGCGCCGCGCGCGAGCATGGTCGTCACGAACGCGATGCCGATGCTGCCGCCGAGATTGCGCATGAGGTTGTAAAGGCCGCTGGCATTGCCGATCTGCTGCTGGCCGAGCTGGCTCATGGTCGTTGTCGTCAGCGGCACGAAAATAAAGCTGATGGCGATGCCGTTGATGACACTCGGCCAGATGACGCTGCCCATGCTGACCTGGAGATTGATGTCGCTTAACAGGAACGACGAATACGCCAGCATCGAAAAACCGAAGCACAGCATCCAGCGCATCCTGATTTTCCCGACCAGCCGTCCGACCACGAAAGTGGTGAAGAACGCCGCCACGCCGCGCGGGCTCATCGCGTAGCCGCTTTGCAGTGCGGGATAGCCCATCAGCGTTTGCAGGAACAGCGGGAGTTGTGCGGTCGTGCCGTAAAGAATCGCGGCCAGCGACGTCATCAAAATCAAACCGATGGTGAAATTCCGGTTCTTGAACACGCGCAAATCCACCAGCGGATGATCGCTTTGAAATTCCCACCAGATGAACGCAAAAAAGGCGAAGGCGGAAACGAGCGTAAACCAGCGCACCCATTCCGCGCCGAACCAGTCGGCTTCCTGGCCCTTGTCCAAAACGATCTGCATCGTCGCGAGCCACACGGTCAGCAGCCCGAACCCGATGTAATCAATCGTCGCCTCGACATTGCGCTTGATATACGGCGGATCCTCGACGACCCACTTCGCCATCAGCACCGCAAAAATCCCCACCGGCACGTTGATGTAAAAAATCCAGCGCCAGGAATAGCTGTCCGTGATCCAGCCGCCGATCACCGGCCCGAGGATCGGCGCGACGACGACGCCCTGCGCGAACGCCGCCATCGCCACGCCGCGTTTTTGCGGCGGAAAACTTTCCAGCATGATAGACTGCGCGATCGGCACCATCGCGCCGCCGCCAACGCCCTGGAAAATCCGCGCGATGACCAGCGTCGGCAGGCTCCACGCCAGCCCGCACAACACCGACGCGAACGTGAACAGCATGATGCAGGTGAGCAGCACGCGCTTGCGGCCGAAATAATTTCCCAGCCAGCCGGTCATCGGCAGCACGATGGCGTTGGCGACCAGATAGCTCGTCAGCACCCACGTCGCCTCCTCCGGCGTCGCCGACAAGCTGCCCGCGATGTGCGGCAGCGCGATGTTGGCGATGGACGTGTCGAGCACCTCCATGAACACCGCCATCATCACGGTCAGCGTGATGAGCCACGGATTGTGGCGCGGATGCCAAATCTGTTGCGGCGCGTCAGCCATAAAAATTTACGCCGCCGGTTTCCGGTTCAAAAACTTCTGGAAGCCGAATGCCGCCGCGACTGCCAGAATGATTGCAATGATCGCGGTCACAAAATCTGGCACGCGGAACGAACCGGTTTGCACGCTCGGCGTCACGGAAAGTCCGGGGCCGATGACTTTGTCCGCAGGCAACGCGTCTTGAAAAACAATCTTCACCGGCACGCGCTGGATGACCTTCACGAAATTGCCGGTCGCATTTTCCGGCGGCAGCAGGCTGAACTGCGCGCCGCTGCCGGCCTGGATGCTGTCCACCTTGGCGGCGAATTTCTTCCCGCCGAGCGCGTCAATCTCCACCGTCACCGGCTGGCCGGGCTTCATGTTTTTCAACTGCGATTCCTTGAAGTTTGCGACGACCCAGACTTCCACCGGCACGATGGACATGATTTGCTGGGCGGCTTGAAGGTAGTCACCGGCTTCAACCTGTTTGCGCGTGACGCGGCCGTCACACGGCGCGAACAGTTTCGCGTAGGACAAATTCAGCTGCGCCGCCGCGACGTTGGTCTGCGCTTCGTTGAACTGCGAAAACGCCATGTCCTTTTCCGCAAACGCGGCGGCGAGCTGCTTGTCCGCTTCGTCCACTTTGGAGTTTTCCTCGTTCACATTTTCCAACGCGGACTTCCAGTCCGCCTGCGCCTTGGTGTTCGCGGCCAGCTGGGAATCGAATTCCTGCTGTGAGATCGTTTTTTGATTCAACAAATCCTGCGATCGCCCGAAATCGGATTGCGCTTTTTTGGCGGTGGCCTCGGCGGAGTCCGCATCCGCCCTGGCCTTGTGCGCGGAAGCCTCGGCGGTGGTGACCTTGGAACGCATCAATTCGTAAGCCGCGACGATGGTGCGGAAGTTGGCTTCCTGGGACGCGGCGGCGGCCTGCTTTTGCGCGACGGTGATCGCGTAATCCGCCGGGTCAATCTCGACCAGCAGATCGTTTGAGCGGACGAGCTGGTTGTCCAGAACGTGAACGGCGGCGACCTGACCCGCAATTCTCGGCGCGATGGAAACGACGTGGCCGGCGATGAACGCGTCATCGGTGGATTCGTGCGTCAGCGCGTCAAAAAGATAATTCAGCCCGAAGAAGAGCAGCACGGCGAGAACCGCCGCCGCCGGCCAGATGAACAATGGCGAATTAAACTTCGCCAACGCACCACCATTTGCGGCGGGCGAAGCTGGTTGATTTAGATTTTCACTCATGGCTGCAAATTATATTTCCGCCGCCGTCGCTTTTTCAGCACCGTGATCCTTCGCAATCAGCATGTAGATGGACGGCACGACGAGCAGCGTGAAAAACGTGCCGATGGTCATGCCGGCGACAAGCACGATGCCGATGGAGTTGCGCGCCGCCGCGCCCGCGCCGGTGACGAGCACGAGCGGGATGTTGCCGGCCACGGTGGCGACGCTGGTCATCAAGATCGGCCGCAGCCGCAACTGCGCCGCCTCGCGCACGGCCTGGAGCTTGGTGCGGCCCTGGCGCTGGAGTTCGTTGGCGAACTGCACGATGAGGATGCCGTTTTTGGTCACGAGGCCGATCAGCGTGACGAGGCCGACCTGCGAATAAATGTTCAGCGTCGTCGTCCAGCCGTTCGTCCAGAACGGCAGGTTCGGGTTCGGCATTTTCAGGAAGCAAAAGATCAGCGCGCCGAACATCGCCAGCGGCATCGAGCCGAGAAGGATGATGAACGGATCGCGGAAGCTGTTGAACTGCGCTGCCAGCACAAGGAAAATCAGGACGATCGCCAGCACGAACGCGGGCAGAAATTTATTTCCTTCCGTCCGCAACTGGCGCGACTCGCCGGTGTAGTCAATCTTGTAGCCCTCGGGCAGCGGCTGGGACTCGAAAAATTTCAGCGCCTCATCTAGCGGCCGGATGGCGACGCCGCTGATGATCACGGCGTTGAGCTGCTGGAAGCGGTTCAGCGTGCGCGGCGTGACATGTTTCACCAGCGTCGCGAAGGTGCTGATGGGAATCAGTTTTCCGTTCGGGCCCTGCACATAATTGTTGCCCAACTGCTCGGCGTTCAAGCGTTCAACGCGCCGCAACTGAGGAATCACCTTGTAGCTGCGCCCGGCGAGGCTGAAACGGTTCACATAATTGCCGCCGACGAGCGCGCCTAGATCCGAGCCGACAGTCGCGAGATCAAGACCAAGCGCGGCGACCTTGTCGCGGTCAATGACCAGTTCCCATTCCGGCTGGTCAATCTTGGTGTCAATGACCGGCGGAAAGGCGAACATCCCGTTCGTCGCGGCAATCTGCTGGATTTTCTGCGCGACCGCCAAAATCTGTTCCGGCTCGGCGGTGGACGACAAAACAATGTTCACGGGGAAATTGTCGCCGCCGGGAATCGGCGACGGCGTGACCATGAACAAACGGATGCCGGGGACTTTGTTCACCAGCGCCTGCACTTCGGGCAGAATCTGGAACGCGGTGCGTTTCCGTTCGCCCCACGGTTTCAGCACCATGCCGCTGAAGCCGCTGTTGGGCATGGTGAGCTGAAATGACTGGTCCATTTCGGGAATGGACTGGAACATACCACCAACGGCGTCGGCGTAAAACGCAGTCTGGTCAATCGTCGCGTCCGCGCTGGCTTCGACGATGCCGAAAATGACGCCTTGGTCTTCCGACGGCGCGAGTTCGCTCGGAGCCATGGAATACAGTACAAACGCCAGCGAACTCAAGGCGATCCAGATAATGTAAATCATCGGCCGCGCCGACAGCGTGAAGTCCAGCACGCGACCGTAAAAAGCTTTCGCGCGGTCGAAATCGCGGTTGATCTTGCCGACGAATCCGTGTTCTTCGCGCCCGGCGTCGAGCAGGCGCGAGGACAGCCACGGCGACAACGTCAGCGCGACGATGCCGGAAATAAACACCGCACCGGCGAGCGTGAGCGCAAATTCGCGGAAGAGCGAACCGGTCAAACCGCCTTGAAACGCGATCGGCGCATAGACCGCCGCCAGCGTGATGGTCATCGCGATGATCGGGCCGACGAGTTCTCGCGCGCCGAGCAGCGCTGCATTCAACGGCGTCAGCCCTTCGCGGATGTGGCGCTCCACGTTTTCGACGATGACGATGGCGTCGTCCACGACAAGCCCGACGGCGAGTACAATCGCCAGCAGCGTGAGCAGGTTCAACGTGAAGCCCAGCACCTGCATCAGGAACACCGCGCCGATGAGCGAAATGGGAATCGCCAGCAGCGGGATCAGCACCGACCGCACCGAGCCGAGGAACAAAAAGATGACGATGGATACAATCGCCAGCGTCACGCAGAGCGTCTTGACCACTTCGTGGATGGAGTCGCTGATGTATTTGGTTGCGTCGTAGGCAATCCGCCCTTTCAAACCGCTGGGCAAATCTTTCTGGATGGAGGCCATTTCCTTGCGCACCCGCTTGATGACGTCGAGCGAATTGGCGTTGGGCAAAGCCCAGACGCCCATGAAGACCGCGTGTTCGCCGCTGAACCTCACTTCGGTGTCGTAATCTTCCGCGCCGAGCGCAACGTCCGCCACGTCGCTCAAGCGCACGAGCTTGTCGCCCACCTGATGGATGACGAGATTTTTGAACTCGTCCACTGAACGCAGATCGGTGTTGGCCGTGAGGTTGACCTGCACCAGCGAACCTTTGGTGTGGCCGGCGGCGGAAAGAAAATTATTTTTCGCCAGCGCCGTCCGCACTTCATTGGGGCTGATGTTGAACGCCGCGAGCCGGTCCGGTTTCAGCCAGATGCGCATGGCGAAGGTGCGTCCGCCCAAAATATCCGCGCGCTGCACACCTTCGAGCGCGGTCAGGCGCGGCTGCACGATGCGCACGAGATAATCCGTGATCTGGTTCGGCTCCAAAATGTCCGACGTGAAGCTCAAGTAGGCCGAGGCGAACTGCGAATCGGCGGATTCGATGTTGATGACGGGCACCTCGGCTTCCGGCGGCAGATCGTTGCGGACCTGGTTTACCTTGGAATTGATTTCGGACAGCGCCTTGTTCGCGTCGTAATTCAGTTTCAGCCGCGCGGTGATGGTCGAAACGCCGAGCGCGCTGCTGGATTGCAGATATTCGATACCGTCGGCGGCGGCGATGGCGCGCTCCAGCGGCTGCGTTACGAAGCCGCGCACCAGGTTCGCGCTCGCGCCGACATAGACGGTCGTGACGGTAACGGTGGCGTTCTCGCTACGCGGATATTGCCGGACGGTGAGCGAACGGATGGCGGAAAAGCCCGCGATCAAAATCACGAGGTTGACCACGATGGCCAGCACCGGGCGGCGGATAAACAGATCTGTGAAAGACTTCATGTGTCCTTGGATTCAAATCACCCGTTCGGCGGATGAGGCGTCGTGCTGCGTTCGGGCGCAATCTCATTGTTGACCACCACGCCCACGCCGTTGCGCAGTTTGAACAGCCCCGAACTCGCGACGGTGTCACCCGGTTTCAGGCCGCTCACGATGCTGATAAAATCACCGAGCGGCCGGCCGGTGCGGACAAATTGCTGCCGCACCACCAGTCCGCCGGCGGAATTGGTGGCCGGCTCGATCACATAAACGGAATCGCCGAATGGCGCGCTCAAAACCGCAGTCGCCGGCACCGCCAGCACGGGCTGTTCACCGGGCAGAACCACTTCCATGCGCGCGAACATGCCCGGCCGCAGCAAATCGTTCGTGTTCGCAAACGTCGCTTGCAACGTTACGCTGCGCGTCACCGCATCCAGCTCGGGGTTGATCGCGGTCACGGTGCCTTCAAATTTCTCGCCGGGATAGGAGTCGCTGGAAACCTGCACCACGAGGCCGGTGCTCAAGACGGACAACGTCTGTTGCGGCAGCGAAAAATCGCCATAGACCGGTTCGAGCGACTGTAGCGACACGATGGGCGCGCGTGCGTCCAACGATTGCCCGAGGTTCACCAGCCGGATGCCGAGCCGACCCGCGAACGGCGCGCGGATGGTTTTCTTGTCAATGACCGCCTGGATCGCGTCGGCATTGGCTTGGTTTTGTTTCAACGTCGCCTCCGCCGTGTCCACTTCGGATTGCGACACTACGTTGCTCTCGCGCAATTTGAGCAGACGGTCCGTGTTGAGCTTGGCCAGTTCCACTTCCGCCGCGGCCGCGCGCAACTGCGCCGCTTCCGATGACGTGTCCAGCCGCACCAGCAAATCGCCCTTCGCCACCACCGCGCCGGACTCGAACGCGATTTCCGTCACCGTGCCGGCGACTTCCGAGGCGACCGTCACGCCCTGCGCCGCATTAATCGAGCCGACTGCCGAGAGCGTGTTCAGCCATTGCTGCTCCTGCGCCACGGCGGATGAGATTGTCTCCGGTGGCACCGTGAACGTCTTGGCGAAGCCGATTAACTTCCCGATCTGTAGCGCCTTCACGCCGGCCAGCCCGGCCACAACCACGGCTACAACAATAATTCCAACGATGATTTTCCGTTTCATGATTTTTTTGAACCTCGTTTTTTCTTTGTCCCTGCGCCGACCAGGAACAATTCCACGACGCGCTCGGCGGCCTTGCGATTTGCACGAAAATCCGGCATGAGCAAGTGCGCCGTGATGTAAAAATTTGTCTGGCCGTAAAAGCCGTAGGCCAGATCCCAGCTTTCAAATCGGTCGTCCAGGTCGCCCGCCGCCTGCGCGCGCTTGATGAGCGCGTGGATGAAGTCCAGACTGCGCTTGCATTTGTCGAGGTGACACAAGCCCGGCGGCACCTCGCCTGGCGCGGCATACGCGGTGGAAAACGCAATACGCGTCAGCTCACGGTTTTTATGAAAATAATCAAACAGCGCGACGAGCACCTCGGTCAACTGACCCGGGAAATCCTTGGCCCGCGCGACGGCCTCATGCACGACGCGAAACCGGCCGTCATGCGCCTCGTTGACCAGCGCCTCAAACAGCGCGGCCTTGTCGCGGAAATGATAATACAGCGCCGGCTTGGAGACTTTTGCGTCGCTGACGATCTGCTGGACGGACGTGGCCGCGTAGCCGGCGTTGGCGAAATGCTTCAGCGCCGCCCGCAGGATGTGCTGCCGCGTCTCGGAATGGTTCGTGGCGTGGGCCATAAAAACTTACCGAACGGTAGGTAACAAACGGCAGGTTGTCAAATGAATTATAAACGTGAACCTGATTGAATGATTCAACACGGATTGCAATTTGTGCCGGCTTGATGCCGTCCGGACTTCAAGGCTCATCCCATCTGACCTCAATTTGACCGCTGAAAAATACTCCACCTAAATAACCACCTCAGCGAACCCAGCCTGACCGTTCGCGATCTTCTCGATCTCGCACCCTAATAAAATAAACGATTTGATTTCAACTGTTGGCCCACACTTGAACGATCCGGTAAAAAGCATATACCGTTGCTTGCTTTGCGTAATTTTAAATCCATTTTCTCCGCCTATTTTCGCAAGATGACTTTTAAGTGGTTTTTGGTTGAGCTGCCTAGTCCTTTTGTTTCACCTGGATGGGATAACACCCCACCAGCTTCACACTGTATCGCGTATGAACTGCTGGCGGCGATGGAGTGAATGGTTCGATCAAGTCTCCAATTCAAATGGCTTCGCCGGTAGGGTTACACCCCATAGCGCCTTGATGCGTGGCGGGATTATTCTCATGCCGTGAATTACAAACGGATTTTCTCCAAACTCAACCTGATCGGTTTTTTATTGTGCACAGGGCTTCTGGTGACGCTGAATAATGGATGCATCGGTTATGTGGACCGTCCGCCTCAAGGAAATGTGTATGTAGAACCCAACGCCATCTTCGCCGTGCAAGATGACTACGTTTATTATCCCGCTTATCAGGTCTATTACAGCAGCAGCCGTCGCCAATACGCCTATCCAGAAGGTGGCCGGTGGGTTTCGCAGCCGGCACCGCGCGGGGTTTCGGTCAACGCGCTGCAGGCTTCGCCATCGGTGAAGATGAATTTCCATGACTCCCCGGCCAATCACCACGCTGCCGTGGTCAAACAGTATCCGAAAAATTGGCCGCCACCCCAATCGAATCAGGGCCAGAAACAAAATCATAACGGCGACCAGCCGGGTCAAAACAACGGAAGATAACCAGCGAATCACATTCGCAAATTGAAAGGAATATCATGTTAGGAACTATTCTATTGGTGTTACTCATTCTCATGTTGATCGGCGCATTTCCAGCGTGGCCGCACAGCAAAAATTGGGGTTATTACCCGAGCGGCGGACTGGGGGTGCTTGTGGTGATTCTGATCGCCCTGCTGTTGC
>Ga0302320_10007591_pt1 | contig 23839 bp, 26 predicted proteins | sample Bog_T0_3_FD_202130 | JGI IMG/M metagenome (GOLD analysis project Ga0302320, IMG submission 202130) | Peat permafrost microbial communities from Stordalen Mire near Abisko, Sweden - Bog_T0_3 | ecosystem: Environmental > Terrestrial > Soil > Wetlands > Peat | place: Sweden: Abisko, Stordalen Mire...
GCGGCCGCAACTTCTGCATCGGGCCCGTCAGCTCGGCGCAACGCCACATTTACGCGTTTGAGTCTCAGGGTCATCGCGTCGTGGCCGATATCCTGATGAAAAACGAAGATTGAATTCTGTTCGTCCCATGCGCCCGAAAATCCTCACCGTCGACGACTCCAAGACCGTTCGCATCATCGTCCGCAAGGCCTTCAAGGCGTTCGATTGCGAGATTGCCGAGGCGGCGAATGGCGTCGAGGGGCTGGCGATCGCGGCGAAGGAGCCGCCGGACCTGATCTTGCTCGATGTCACCATGCCGGTGATGGACGGAGTCGAGATGCTCACCAAGCTCAAGGCCGACCCGGTGCTGAAGGGCATCCCGGTGATGATGCTGACCGCCGAAGGCGGCCGGGAGCACGTCCTCAAAATCGCGAAGATCGGAGTGCGCGACTACATCGTGAAACCTTTCAAGGAGGACCTGCTCGTCGACAAGGCCGGACGCATCATCGACCTGAAGCCGCTGGCCGACGGCCCGGGGCGGATCCGCTCGGTGGACGACCCGGTCGAGATCCTCGTGGTCGAGGACAAGGCCGCGATCATCCTGCAGCTGAAGGAAGGCTTGAAGCACACGCCCTGGAAGATCCGCGGGGTCCCTACCCAGGGGGAGGCGATCGACTCCTGCAGCCGGCAGCCGCCGGACCTGATCCTGATCAGCCTGTCGCTGCCGGACGAGTCGGCCTTCAGCCTGTTTCGGTCGATCCGGACCAACATCCGCACCAAGCACACTCCGGTCTTCGCGCTGGTCGTGAAGACCGAGGCGGCCATGCAGAACCAGGCGCAGCAGCTGGGATTCACCGCGATCGTCACCAAGCCGATCGACCTGATCGAGCTCGAATCCAAGGCGGCCCGGGCGATGAACCTCGACACCTCCACGCGCTACTTCCGCAGCGATGACGACTGCCTGGTGCTCACGCTGCCCGAGAACTGCTCGGCGGGGGTCCTGGCCGAAGCCGCGCAGTATCTGCAGCCGAAGCTGACGGAGGCGGTCGACGCCGGCCGCAGCAAGGTCATCGTCGACCTCGGGCTGCTGCGCACGCTGCACATGGGCGTGATCCGCCTCTTGGTGCAGGCGGTGCAGACTTGCCGCGATCTCGCCGTGAACTACTCGCTGGTCGGGAACGCCCAGCTCGTCGCCGAATGCAAGGGCTTCGAGGAAACGCGCTCCTGGCATTTTCATCTCTCGATCGCCGACGCCAAGGCGGCGCTGGGCAAGGCGAATCCCGAAGGGGCGGCCCCGCAGCTCGCGAATGCGGGCTGACCCGGCCGCCCGCCGCCGCCCCGCGGCGCCGACCCCCCAGCCCCCGCGCCGGCGCCCGCCGCTCCTCCCGCCATGCTGATCTCCGCCGACCAAATCACCAAGATCGAGGAGGTGGCCAACCGCCTTTCCGGCGAAGCGATGCTGGCCGTGCCCGGCAGCGACGAGGGTCTGATCCCGGCCTACAGCCTGCTGGGCGAACTGGCCGAGCTCTGCGCGGCGATCGCCGTGGTCCGCACGCCGGTGGCCGCCGTCCACGCGGCGCTCGACCGGCGCCTGGAAGCCGCGCAGCCCTTCGATGCGGAAACCCTGGGCGAACTGCTGCGCCTTTCGACCTGGCTGCCGGGCGCGCTGGATTGCCTGCGGGCCGCCGAGCCGGTGCCGGCCTGGACGAGCGCCGTCGCCCCCAAGGCCCCCGCTGCGGCGGCGCCGTCGCCCCCGCCGGCCGAGCCGGCCGCCAGCGACGTGCTCCTCACCCTCGACCTCGGCGCGAACCGCGAGCTCTTGGGGGATTTTTACGGCGAGGCGGTCGAACACCTCCACCAGATCGAGGCGGCGTTGCTCGCCCTGGAGCTCTCTCCGGAGGATCCGGAGGCGCTGAGCGCGATCTTCCGCTCCTTCCACACGATCAAGGGCAACGCCGGCTTTCTCGGCTTGGCGCCGATGCACGCCCTGGCCCACGAGGTGGAGACGCTCCTCGATCTGGCCCGCAACCAGAAGATCCGGATCGATTCGGCGATCATCACCGAGATTCTCCGCAGCCGGGACGCAATCCAGGCTCTCAACCAGCAGGTGGCGGACGCGCTCGAACACGGCCGCCGGCCCGAGCGGATCGTCCCGGTCGGCCACTTGATCGCGACGGTCCGCAAGCTGGTGCAAGGCGTGGCGGCCCGCGGCGCCGCGGCCGCCTCAGGGGCGCCCCGCGCGCCCGGGCCGGTCCCCCTGGCGGCCGGCGCTGGCGAGGGCGCGCCGCCCGCGCTCCGCGAGGCGGGCGTCCCCGGGGGAGACTTGGGCGAGTCGAAGGCCCACGCCAACCCCACGGTGCGGGTCAGCACCGAGAAGCTGGACGTCCTGATGGATGTCGTCGGCGAATTGGTGATCGTGCAAAGCCAGCTGCTCGAGACGGCGCGGCGCTCAGCCGCGCTCGTGCCGTCGCTGGCGGGCAACGTGGGCCAGCTGAGCCGGATCACCAAGGAGCTGCAGCACACCGCGATGTCGCTGCGCATGATTCCCATCCGCCAGACCTTCCAGAAGATGGAGCGGCTGGCCCGCGACCTGGCCCACGCCTGCGGCAAGAAGGCGGTCTTCTCCACCCAGGGCGGCGAGACCGAGCTCGACCGCACGATGGTCGAAGAGATTGCCGATCCGCTGGTGCACATGGTGCGCAACGCGCTCGACCACGGCCTGGAGACGCCGGCCGACCGGGCGGCGGCGGGCAAGCCGGAGCTCGGCACGGTCGTGCTGCGCGCCTACCATGAGGGCAGCCAGATCGTGATCGAGCTGGAGGACGACGGCCGCGGACTCGACCCGGAGAAGATCCTCGCCAAGGCCCGGCGCCAGGGGCTGGTGCCCCCCGACGCCCGGCCGGCCGACGAGGACATCTTCAATCTGATCTTCGTGCCGGGCTTTTCCACCGCCGAGAAGATCACCGGGCTGTCCGGGCGCGGCGTCGGGATGGACGTCGTCAAGCGCAACGTCGAGCGGCTGCGGGGCCGGATCGACACGATTTCCGTCCCGGGCCGCGGCACCACCTTCAAGATCAAGCTGCCCCTGACGATGGCGATCATCGACGGGCTGGTGGTCCGGGTCGGGGACGACCGGTTCATCCTCCCCAGCACCTCGGTTCAGCGCGCCCTGCGGCCCACCCGCGAGAATATTGTCACTGTCCAGGGCTGCGGCGAGGTGCTCGATCTGCGGGGCCGGATGATCCCGCTGCACCGCCTGCACCGGCGCTTCGGCATCCCCGCCCGCGCCAATGAGCCGTGGGAGGGCATCGTCGTGATTGTCGAGGCCGGCGGCAAGGTCTGCGCGCTGCTGGTGGACGAAATGATCAGCAAGCAGGAGGTCGTGATCAAGAACCTGGGCGCCTACATGCAGGGGTTCTCCTCCACGGCCGGGATTTCCGGGGGCGCCATCCTCGGGGATGGCAATATCGCCCTGATTCTCGATCCGGCCGCGCTGCTCCAAGCTGCCTGAGCGGGCTGGCCGGGCCTTTCCCCGCCCGCGCCCGGGCGGTCGGGCCCCATCCCTCAGCCGACTTTGGCGACGGCGGCGATGGTGTCGGACGCCACCACCCGATCGATGTCGAGCAGCGACTTGACCTGGCCTTTGATCTTGGCCATTCCCAGCATGTAATCGGCGGTGGCGTTGGCCCCGAATTCGGGCGTCGGCTCGATCTCGGCGGCGGCCAGGGAGACGACCTCCTCGACCCGGTCGACGATCAGGCCCATCATCACCGAATGGTCGGACGGCAGGCGCACCTGCACGACGACAATGCAGGTCCGCTCGGCGAATTCCGCCGGAAACCCGAACTTGACCCGCAGGTCCACCACCGGAATCACCCGCCCGCGCAGATTGATGACCCCCTTGACCGACTCCGGCATCTGCGGCACCGGAGTGATCTTCTGCAGCCGGATGATCTCCCGCACCTGCAGCACGCGGATGCCATAGGATTCGGTCCCGAGGCCGATGGTCAGGTATTTGCCGGCGGGCGCCGTGCGGGGAGCGGTCGGTGCGGGAGTTGCGGTCATAAGGGCAGGGTGGAGGCGGGCGGGATGCAGCGGGCATTCCCGACCTGCTTTCCCATCGGCCGGTTTGGCGCCGGCTTTAGGCCGGCTTTCGGCTGGCCGGCAGCTCCCACCACGGCGCGGCGGCCGGCGGAAACAGGGGAGGGGGGAGGACCCATGACGGCGGGAGTGCGGTCCGGCGCTCAGCTGTAGACCAGGAGGCGCTGGTTGATCGGGGTGACGTCGTTGTGGCTGCGGATCTTCGCGATGATCCCCAAGCCCAGCGTCTGGCCTTCGCCGACGAGCAGCAGTCCGTGCGGGCTGTAGATTCCGTTCACGAGGGTCATGCCGGGCTTGAGCTCGTCGAGCAGCACCTCGCTCACCTGCCGCGGCAGATTGACCAGGTGACTGACTTTCAGGAAGAGGCGCACGGCCTCCGGGTCGTACTTGGTGCCGGCCTGGGCCAGGATCGCCTCGGTCGCGGCCCCTTTGGGCTGGCCGGACTCCACAAAGCCCACGGCGACCGCGAGGCAGCGCGCGGCCCAGGGGATGGCCGTGGCGGCCAGGCCGTCGGGATAACCGGTGCCGTCGAAGGCTTCGTGGTGGGCGCGGATCGTCTCCCCAACCTCGCCGCGGGGGTCGACCAGCGTCGCCAGGGTCTGGCTGTAGACGGGATGATGCCGCAGCAGCGCCCGCTCGCGGTCGGAAAGCTCCTCCGGCCTGCGGGTCCGAAAACTGCGGAGCAGCTCCCGCGGAATGCCGATCAGGCCGAGGTCGCAAAGCCACGCGGCCGTCCGCAGGGCATGGCGCTCGTCCGGGCTGAAATGCTCGCTCGCCGCCATCTGGTTTGCGAATTCGACCAGGGCCTTGGCCTGGCTGCCGAGGATCGGATCGTAGGCGGTCAGGATCCGCCGGCAAAGCTCGAGCGAGTTTTCGGAGCGGGAGAGCAGCTCGCGGTTGACGTCGTCGAGCTGATGGCGCTGGCGTTCGAGGTCCCGGACCTGCGCCTCGAGCGCCTGGTTGGCGCCCGTAAGCTGCCGGTTGAGCTCGGCGGTCTCCGCCTGGAGCGCCTCGTTGTGAATCGCAAGCTGATGGCGCTGGATCGCATTGCGGACGGTGGCGACCAGCTCCTCCCGCAGCCAGGGCTTGGCGACAAAGCGGTAGAGTTCCCCGCGGTTGATCGCATCGACCGCGGTGGGCAGATTGAGCACCGCGGTGATCAGGATCCGCGAGCTGTGGGGCCGGTGGCGGCGGCTCTCGACCAGGAAATCCAGGCCGAGCATCTCGGGCATGCGCTGGTCGGAGATGATCACCGCGAAATCGCGCTCGGCGAGCAGCGCGAGGGCCTTGAGGGGGCTGGCGCAGGCGACGACATGGAAGCCCTCGCGCTCCAGCGTGCTTTTGAGCGTGGCCAGGACCACGGGCTCGTCTTCGACGATGAGAATCGAGGGCGGGACGGTGGGAGGGTTCATGGCAGGGCGGCGGCCGGAACGGCCGGCTGGCCGGCCCGGCGGAGGTAAGTGGCGACTTGGTCCAGCGGCAGCACAGTCTGGGCGGCGCCGTTGTCCCGCGCGGCCCGGGGCATGCCGTACACCACGGAGGTGGCCTCGTCCTGGGCGAACGTGGTGGCGCCGCGCCGGCGCAATTGCAGCAGGCCGTCCGCCCCGTCCTTGCCCATGCCGGTCAGCACGCCGGCCACGCAGTTGGCGGCCGTCCCGGATTCGGCGACCGACTTGAACAGCAGGTCCACCGCCGGGCGCTGGTGCCAGATCTCCGGACCGGAGACCACCCGCGCGGTGTAATGGGCGCCGCTCCAGCGGAGCATGAGGTGAAAGTTGCCGGGCGCCACCAGGGCGGTCCCCGGCAGGAGGATATCCCCGTCGGCCGCCTCGCGCACCCGGACCAGGCCGAGATGGTTCAGCCGCTCGGCCAGGTTGCGGGAGAAGAGGGCGGGGATATGCTGCACGATCGCCATCCCCGGGAGGTCTCCGGGCAGATGGGGGATCACTTCGTGGAGGGCCTCGACTCCGCCGGTCGAGGCGCCGAGCAGGATGACGGCGCGCGGATCGGCCGCGGCGGACCGGACGGCATCCCGCGCGGCGGCGGGCTCTGCCCGCCCGGGCCGGGGGGCCGCGGACCGCGGGCGCGCGCGGGCGGCGGCCTTCACCTTGGCCACCAGCTCGGCGCCGATGCCGCCGAAGGAGTAGGTCCCGCCCGGCTTCCCGAGCACGTCCACCGCGCCGAGCCGCAGCGCTTCGAGCGCGAAGTCGGAGCCCCGCTGAGTCAGGGAGCTCAGCACAACCACAGGCAGCGGCCGGCGCTCCATGAGGAGGCGCAGGAAGGTCAGGCCGTCCATCCGGGGCATTTCCAGGTCGAGGGTGATCACATCGGGCCCAAGGAGCTTGATCTTGTCGCGCGCCTCGTAGGGGTCGACCGCCACCCCGACCACGTCGAGCTCGGGGTCGGCGTTCAACGTCTCACGGGCCATGCGGCGCACGACCGCCGAATCGTCCACGACGAGCACCCGGATTTTCTGGCTGCGGGTCATGCGGCCAGCCGTCGCCGGTAGACGGAGGGTTGGATGCGCTCGAGCGCGCCCTTGATTCTGGGCAGGGACTCCGAGTGGCCGATCATCAGGTAGCCGCCGGGAACCAGCTTCTCGACCAGGTGCGCCAGCAGCTGCTCCTGGGTCGAGGCATCGAAGTAGATCATCACGTTGCGGCAGAAGATGAGGTCGAAGGGCTCGGCAAAGGGGGGCGGCCCGGCGAGAAGGTTGAGCTGGCGGAAGACGACCCCTTCGCGGATCGCCGGCTTCACCCGCCAATTGCCGGTCTGCGGCCCGATGCCGCGCAGGAAATAGCGGCGCGCCCAGGCCGGCGTGACAGAGCGAACCGCCTCCTGGGGGTAGATGGCCGCGGCGGCGGCCTCAAGCATGGGCCGCGAGATGTCCGTGGCTTCGACGCGCCAGCCCCAGGGCGTGCCCGCCAGCTGGTCGGCCAGGGTCATGCCGATCGAGTACGCCTCCTCGCCGGACGAGCACGCGGCGCTCCAGGCGCGGTACTCGGCCTGGAGCGGCGGCCGGCCGCGGGCCCGCACTTCCGCGGCGATCCGCCGGATGAGGAAGTCGAAATGGGCGATTTCCCGGAAAAAAGCGGTGTGGTTGGTGGAGATGACATCGATCAGCCGGGCTCGCTCCTCATCGTGCTCGGGATCCTGCAACAGCCGGCAGTAGTCCGTCACCGAGTCGAGGTTGTGCTCCCGCAGGCGCCGGCCCACCCGCGCGGCGACCAGCTCCCGTTTGCTGTGATCGAGGGTGATGCGGCTGCGCTCGTAGACTAGCGAGCGGATGAACTCAAATTCGCTATCCCTCATGCGGCATATCCTTGGGGCTATCGGCACAATTCGCGCTGAATCAAGCGGTAGCCCGGAGATTCGGATCCGCGCCCCAGACGGAGGGAGCAATGGGCCGGCCGCCCTTGCGCCGGCCTCCGCCGCGGCGAAGGCCGGGCCCGAACGGCCGGGCCGCGGACGGCAAATTTTGCCGAACGGAGCGCCGGAGTTGAGGCGGCGATCGGGCTGCCCACGGTCCGGCAATCAAACTCGTCTCTATTGCATTTTAAGCCAGCAACTTGGGGGATCGATTTCCATGGTGGCACGGCCCTTGCCTTTATGGGCCCGCATGATCGACCCGATCTTCCAATCCGACAGTATGCAGTTGGCGCGGAAGTTTCTTGATGCGGCCGCTCTGCGCCAGGATGCCATCGCCGCCAATATCGCCAACTCCGAAACGCCGGGCTACCACCGGATGGACGTGGCGCCGGATTTTGCGACGCAGTTAAAGGCGTCCTGGGAGGCCGGAGAATTTTCCGGCGAGGCGGCCGCAGTGCAGCCCACGCTGGCCGAAGACCCGCAGGCGCGCGCGACTCGTCCGGACGGCAACAACGTCGACCTGGACAAGGAGTTGCTGGCGATGGACCACAACACGGTCGACTACGATTTTCTCTCCGATGTCGTCACCCACGACATCAAGCAGTTGCGGACGGCAATCACCGGCACGCCGAGCTAAACCCGCGACCTGGCGCCATGAACCTGATCTCCGGCATCGACATCACGGCGGACGCCCTGGCCGCCCAGAAGACGCGCCTCGACATCGTCGCCCAGAATATCGCGAATTCGGAAACCACCCGGACCGCCAGTGGCGGACCGTATCAGCGGCAGGTCGTTTCATTCGAAACCGAACTCCTGAAGCAGGCCGAAGGACCGAGCCTGGAAACCGTGAAGGTCGGCGGCATCACCTCCGATCCGACGCCGGGCCAGCAGGTGTACAATCCGCAGCATCCCGACGCGGGCCCCGACGGCATGGTGACCATGCCCAACGTCAATCTCGCCTACGAGATGGTGGATCTCATCACCGCCTCGCGCGCTTACGAGGCGAACCTCTCCTTCGTGAAGAACGCCCGCACGCTCGCGCAGAAGACTCTGGACATCGGCAAGTAAGCCGCCGCCCGCCCATCCCCCATGTCCCCCATCGGCTCCGTCACTTCCCAGTTCAACCCGCTTCCGGTCACGCTCGCCACGCCGCCCGCCGCGCCGACGACCGGCGGGGCGCAGGGCGCGGCCGGTTCGACGCCTCCGGCCGGCTTCGGCGCGCTCCTGGACAACATGGTCTCCATGGTCTCCAACAAGGAATCCCAGGCGCAGAGCGTGACCAACAACGTCATTCTCGGCCAATCCGATCAGCTGCACCAAAGCGTGATCGCGATGCAGGAGGCTTCGGTCGCCCTTTCGCTCATGGTTCAGGTCCGCAACAAACTCGTTGATTCCTACCAGGAGCTCATGCGGATGCAGGTGTAAGTTTATATTCGTTAAAATTTTATGAAGAATTTCGGCAAATCGTTGCTCGAACTCTGGAAACAGCTGGGGCTCAATCAGCGCGTCTCGCTCACGGTGGCATCGCTCGCGGTGGTCGCCGGCCTGGTCGCGATTGCGCTTTGGTCCCGGCGTCCGGACTACCAGCTGCTGTATGGCAATCTGGGGGACAAGGACGCGGCGGCCATCATCAGCTACCTGGAGGCGCAGAATGTTCCGCACCAGGTGACGGCCGGCGGGACCGCCGTCGAGGTGCCCACCGACCAGGTTTACAAGCTGCGGATGGATCTGGCTGGCAAAGGCCTGCCCGGCGGCGACGGGGTCGGCTTCGAGATCTTCGACAAGGGCCAGTTCGGGCTGAGCGACTTCGTCCAGCGCACCAACTACCTGCGGGCGGTCCAGGGCGAGCTCGCTCGGACGATCACCCAGCTGGCCGGCGTGCGCGCCGCGCGGGTGATGATCGTGCAGCCGGAGAACCGGCTGCTGCTCACCGACCAGAACGTCAAATCGACCGCCTCGGTCTTCGTCGACCTGGGCGGCGGCCGGCTCGATCCCGACCAGGTCAACGCGATCCGCCATCTGGTCGCCAATTCGGTCCAGGGGCTCCAGCCCGACGAGGTCGCCGTGGTGGACAACCACGGCCACACGATTTCCGAGGACCTGAAGCAGGATCCCACGCTGGGCACCGCCTCCTCCCAGATGCGGTACCGCCAGCAAGTCGAGGATTACTTCGCGAAGAAAGTCGAGTCGATGCTGGCCCAGGTGATCGGCCCGGGCAACGCCGTGGTCCGCGTCTCGGCCGACATCGACACCGAGGCGACCACCGTCACGGAGGAGAAATTCGACCCGGAAGGGCAGGTGGCCCGCAGCGAGACGACCACCGACGACAAGTCGAAGTCGGTCGAGGCGCGCGCCAGCGGCGGGGCCGTGGGCGTGAGCTCCAACGTGCCGGACAAGCCCGGCGCGGGCACGACCGACGGAGCCCGGCCGACCTCGACCACCGACAGCGACCGGATCAACAAGACCACGACCTACGAGATCAACCGCACGGTCACAAACACCACCCGGAGCCCGGGCCGGATCACCTCGCTCACCGCCTCGGTCTTCATCGCTCCCGGGCCGGCCGGCAAGGACGGGGCGGTTCCGAAGCGATCCGACGAGGAGATCAAGAATCTGCGCCTGATGGTGATCGACGCCCTCGGCCTCAAGGCCAGTCCGGGCCAGAATCTCGACAACCTGGTGACGCTCCAGGAGATGACTTTTGCGCCGGCGCCCGCGATCGAGCAGCTGCAGGCCCTGCAGGCCGAAAGCCGCTGGCCCGCCTGGGCGGAGGCCGCCAGCCGCTACGCCGCGATCGGCGGGGCCGCCCTGGTGCTCCTGCTGTTCGTGCGGATCCTTTCCCAACAGAAGCCCGAGCCCGTGCCGGTGGAGGTGCTCACCCTGCCGCCGGAGGTCGCGGCCCGCTCGCTGCCGTCCGGCAACAATGTGACGCCGGACATGGTCAACGAGCTCATCCGCCAAAAGCCGACCAACGTGGGCGTCGCCCTGCGCGGCTGGGTGGCCGCCAGCGCCGCGACCAAGAACTAGGTTATGGCCGACATCGACTATCCGAAGCTCAGCCGCCAGCAGAAGCTGGCGGTCTTTCTCATCGTCATCGGCCCGGAGGCGGCCGCCGACGTGCTGCGCCAGTTCGACGACACTGAAGTCGAGGCCCTGTGCCGGGAGATGTCCCAATTCGACATGGTGCCGAACTCGGTGCAGCGGCAGGCCCTGGAGGAATTCACGGCCGTCGTCGCGCAGAGCGCGACCTCGGTGCTCGGCGGCCTGCCGTACGCGCAGCGCACGCTCGAAATCGCCAAGGGGGATTTCAAGGCTTCGGCGATCATCGGCCGGGTCGGCCCGGTGGGCGATTCGGTCGAGGTGATCAAGGACATCAGCGAGATGGAGGGGATGCAGATCTACAATCTAATCAAGTCCGAGCAGCCCCAGACGATCGCCTTCGTCCTCTCGTACCTCGAGGGCCCGAAATGCGCGGAAGTCTTCGCGCTGCTCGGCCCGGAACTGCGCGAGGAAGTGATCGAGCGGCTCGGCACGATCGAATCCACCTCCCTCGAGCTGGTCGGCAAGATCGCCCGGGCGCTGGGCAAGCACTTTGACACCAAGGCGCGGCCCACCTTCCACCGCAGCGGCGGCGTGCGCTCCGTGGCCGCCCTGCTCAACCAGCTCGAGAAGGACGTGAGCAAGACCCTGCTCGCGCGGCTCGAGGAGCGGAACACCGCGCTCGGGGCGGCGATCCGCAAGAAGATGTTCAGCTTCGAGGATCTCTCGCGCCTGCAAGCCTCGGACCTCCAGCGCGTGCTGCGCGAGGTCGACATGAGCAACCTGGCCACCGCCATGAAGTCGGCGAGCGCCGCGCTCCGGGACAAGATCTATTCGGCCCTGTCCAAGCGCGCCGCCGAAGGCCTGAAGGAGGAAATCGAGCTGCTCGGCACGGTGCGGCTGAAGGATGTCGAGGTCGCCCAGGACGGGATCATCCAGGCGGTGCGGCACCTGGAGGAAGAGGGGCAGATCTCGTTGGACAACGACAGCGCCGCGCTGACGGTCACCTAGCCCGGATTGAGCCATGGCCCACGCCAAACTCATCGCCTTTGACCGGCGCCTGGCCGGCGCCGCCCTGCCCGGCCAGGAGGGCCATCTCTACAGCGAGGCCGACCTGGCCGCCAAGCTCCAGGCCGCTTTCCACGCGGGGGTCGATTCCGCGCGGGCGGCCGCCGACCACCAACTGGTGGAGCTGCGCGCCGACATGGGGGCGCTCAGCGACGGCGTGCTCAAGCGCCTGGTCGAGGTCGAGCCGGTGCTGCTCGCGCAATTGCGGGAGGCGCTGCCCGGCCTGGCGCTCGAGATCGCCCGGCGCCTGCTGGCCGGCTTCGAGCCCCCGCCCGAAGTGATCGAGGGGCTCTGGCGCGAGGCGCTGGAGCAGCTCTATCCGGAGCGGGAGAACCTCGAGCTTTCACTGTGCCCCCGCGATGCCGAGCTGCTGGAGCGGGCCAGTCCCGAGTGGCGCCTGCGGTATCCCGGTCTGCGCGTGCGCGGGGACGCGGCGCTGGCCGCCGGCGACTGCGTGGTGCGCAGCCGCTTTGGCCTCACCGACGGGCGCCAGCAAGCCAAGCTAACCGCATTGGAGCACGCGCTCGCCGCCACGTGAGTCCCGCGCCCGCCCGCCCCTCCGCCATGACCTCTGCCGTCGCTCCGCTGGTCGAGATGCTGCGCAGCCAGGTGCGGCACCTGCCGCCCGTGCAGCGGGTGGGCGCTGTCACCGGCGTCGCCGGCCTGATCATCGAGTCGGAAGGCCCGAACGTCGGTTTGGGCGACCTTTGCTATGTGCGTTCGCCCCGGACCGACTTCAACTGCCGCGCCGAAGTGGTGGGCTTTCGCGAGCACCGGGTCCTGCTGATGCCCCTGGGAGACACTTTCGGCCTGCACGTGGGCTGCGAAGTGGCCGCGGCCGAACGCCCGCCGCTGCCGCGGGCCGGTCCGGAACTGCTCGGCCGGGTGCTCGACGCCCTCGGCCGCCCGTTTGACGGGCTTGGCTTTGTGCCGGTGAACCGCAACCCGCCCGCCACCTCCGGCGCGCCGCATCCGCTGCGCCGGCAGCGAATCCGGGAGCCGCTCGCCACCGGCGTGCGGGCGATCGACGCGTTCATCCCAGTCGGACGCGGCCAGCGCCTGGGCCTTTTCGCCGGCTCCGGCATCGGCAAGTCGACCCTCCTGGGCATGATGGCCCGCGGCTCCGCCGCCGACGTCGTCGTCGTGGGCCTGGTGGGAGAGCGCGGCCGTGAAGTGCGCGAATTCATCGAGAAGGACCTCGGCCCCGACGGCCTGCGCCGCTCCGTCGTCGTGGTCGCCACCTCCGACAGCCCCGCGCCGCTGCGCCTGCGGGCCGCTTTCACCGCGACAGCCATCGCCGAGGCCTACCGCGACGAGGGCAAGAACGTGCTCCTGCTGATGGACTCGGTGACCCGGTTCGCCATGGCGCAGCGGGAAATCGGCCTGGCGATCGGCGAGCCGCCGACCACGCGGGGCTACACGCCCTCGGTCTTCGCGCTGTTGCCCCGGCTGCTCGAGCGTTCCGGCGCCGGCGAGCTCGGCGCGATCACCGCCCTCTATACGGTGCTGGTGGAGGGCGACGACCTCAACGAGCCGGTCACCGACGCGGTGCGCGGCATTCTGGACGGGCATATCGTGCTTTCGCGGTCCCTCGCGAACTTCAACCACTATCCCCCGATCGACGTCCTCGAGAGCGTCAGCCGGCTCAACCGCGACATCTGCCGGCCCGAGGAGGTCGAACTCGCCGCCCGGGCGCGGGAGCACCTCGCCCTCTATCGCAAGAACGAGGACCTGGTTTCGATCGGCGCCTACCAGAAAGGGGCCAACCCCGCGCTCGACCAGGCGATCGCGCTGCAGGAACCCCTGCGCCAATTCCTCCGCCAGGGCGTGCAGGAACAGTCCGCGCGCGCGGACTCCTTCGCGCGCCTGAAGCAAATCCTCGGATGAAACGCTTTCATTTTCCTCTCCGGCCGGTGGCGGTGGTGCGCGCGCACAAAGAGCTGCGCGCGCGCGAAGCCCTGGCGCTGGCCCTCCGGGGCCTGGCCGATGCGGAGGCCCGGCTGAGCGCCTGCCGGACCCGTTCCGGCGAGCTGGAAGGGCTCATCGCCGCGGGCCGCGGCCAGCGGCTGCTTGCGGCCGCCGCGCTCGCCGGCCAGCAGGCCTACCTCGAAGCTCGGGCCGCCGAGGGCGAAGCCGAAAAACAGGTGGTGGCGGCCCGGGTGGAAATGCTGCGCCGCCGCGCCGCGGGCGTCGAAGCCAACCGCGAACTCAAAGTGATCCGACGCCTCGAGGACCTGGCCCGAGAAAAACACCGGACCGAGAGCCAGGTCGCCGCGCAGAACGAGATCGATGAAATCGCCGGCTATCGCGCCTTCCGGAACCGTTCCCCCTTATGACCGCCCGTCTCCTCAATCCGATCGTGGTGGCCTGCGCCGCCTTTGTGCTTTCCGTCGCCGCGGCCGCCGGCTGGTTCTGGCTGCGGGCGGACGTCCTGGTCGCCCAAGCGCTGACGAGCCGCCGCCAGCACGTCGCCGCGGCCGCCGAAAAGGTCGCGGTCCGCCGCGCCCAAGGCTGGGACTTCTGGACTGTCGAGGTCCAGAACCTCGAAGCCGAACTCAAGGACCAGAAACTCGGCCTCCAGAAGCGGGCCGATGCCCTCAACCAGCAGGAAGCCGGCATTGCCGCCGAACGGCGGGAACTCGAGCGGATCCGCAGCGAGGTCCAGGGGATGCGCCAGGAGATCGACGACCGCGTGATCGCGATCAAGGCCGACGAGAACCACAACCTGCGGACGCTGGCCCAGACCTACTCAAATCTCAACGCCCAGGCCGCCGTGGCGATCCTGCGGGAAATGGACGATGTCACGGTGGTCAAGATCCTTTCCCTGATGAAGTCCGACAAGGTGGCGGACATCTTCGCCGAGATGACGGTGACCGCGACCCCGGATGGCACCCTGGCCAAGCGGGCTGCCGTGCTTTCGGACAAGCTCCGGTTGATGAAGACCGGCCAGCCGGCGGTCGCCGCCACCCCCTGAGCGGATTCCGGTGATGAATTCCCTGGTCCCGCCCGCCCCTGGCGAAGCCGGCACTCCCCCGGACTTCGGCTCCCCGGCCTCCCTCGGCCTCGGGGCCGCGAAAGCCGCCTTGGGCGTCGCCGGTGCCAATCTCCGCCCACGGCCGAGCGCCGCCGATGACGACCCGGCGGCTCCGGCCGCGCCGGCGCCGAATTTTGCGCAGTGGCTGGCCGCGGGCGCCGCGGCGCCCGGGCAAGCCGGCGGCCTCCGCGCCCCGGCCCAGCGGCCGGCCACCCGGGCTCTGCCGCCGGCCAGTTCGGCTCCCCACCATTCGGCGCCGGCGGAACGCGAGGCCGGCAAGGCGACCGAATCGCCCGTGTCGCCGGCTGAAGGACCGGCGCCGGCCGAGCTACCGGAGCCGCCGCGAAAACAGGCTTCGCCGCTGGCGAGCGCCGCGGTTCCCACTGGCGCAACCGCGCTTCCGGCGCCAACCCCTCCGCTCCCTCCCGGGCTGCCGATCGCCGCGTTCGCGGCCGCAATCCCGGGAAGCCCCGCCGACTCGTTGGCGGAAACCGCCCGGCCGGGCGGCGCAGCCAAACGCGCCGACGCTTTGGCCAAAATGGGCGGGCTGGGCGCGCCGGCGGCCGCTCCGCTTGCCGGAGCCAAGTCCAGCGCGATTCCAACCGTCCCGGCCTTGAAGCCTTCCGCGGCGGCGGCCAGTCCGCCCGCGGCATCGGCCGCCGGCGCCGAGCGGCCGCAGCTCTCGCCGGCAAGTCTCGAAACCCCGGTCGAGCAGCCGGATGCCGCGCCGGGGGCGCCGACGAAAGCCGGCGTAGCGGCGATCGCTCCCGAGAGCGGCCCCGCACCCAATGCGATGCATTCCGATGCCGGGGAAAAAATTGCCGTGAACGCCCAAATCCAGCCGGCACTCGGAATTTCGGATAAGTCTGCCCGGGATAAAAACTCTTTATCATCTAAGGATAAACAAGATACACAGCAAGTTAACGACCTTGGCATGGCCGGTGCTAAAAACCTGCCCACGATGTCCGCGCCTGCCTTTGCCCATGCCCATCCGGCTGAAATCGCGCCGACCAGCGGTCTGCCGATGACAGCCGCCCCCGCGGCCACGGCGGTCGCTGGCGCCCCAGCGGGACCCGGAGCCGCTTCGGCCGCCCGCGAGGCGGTCGAGCAGGTGATCAAGCTCGCCGACGCCCAGGCCAGCCAGGCCGAACACGGCGTGCAAGCGGTCAATTTCGGGATCAAATTCGGCGACAGTACGCTGGGAGTCCGGGTGGCTCTGCAAGGCGGCTCGGTCCACACCCAATTCAACACGGACTCGCCCGAGCTTCGCTCCGCCCTGGCGGCCGAGTGGCGCACGCTTCCGGCGGAGTCCCCCAGCCGGACCTACCAGTTCGCCGACCCGGTATTCTCCTCGGGCGCCGGCGCCTCCGCGGACCTGGCCTCCGGCTCCGGCGGCGGCGCGGCGCGCCGCGAAGAAGCGCCCCTTCCCAGTTCTGGCCGCCCCGCGGGCCAAGCCGCCTCGGCGGCCGCTCCCGCCGCCCCCGCGCCGGTCGGGACCGGCGGCCGCGTCTTGGCCTCGGGCCGTCTCAACGTCTTCGCCTAACCCTATGTCAACCACCCCAGTCACTAGCTCAGGGTCCGGCTCCGCCGCCGCGGCGACCGCCTCTCTGCCCACCTCCGCCTCCACCATTTCCACGCAGGACTTCATGCAGCTGCTCAGCACGGAAATGGCCAACCAGGATCCCTTGCAGCCGATGGATCCGACGCAAAGCCTGACGCAGTTGGCGCAGTTCAGCACTCTGCAGCAGACCAGCCAGCTCTCGCAGAACCAGAGCATGGCCACCGCCAATTCCCTGATCGGCGCCCAGGTCACCTTTCCCGGCGTCAATGGGGCCGCGGGGGTCAGCGGCGTCGTCACGGCCATCGACGACTCGCAGGTGGCGCAGGGCGGCATGCCCCAACTCGTCGTCGCGGGCGCCAGCCAGGAGTACTCGATCACGTCGCTCGCGCAGGTGACGCTGCCGTCCGCGAGCGGCCCGGGCTCGTCCACCAGTTCGACCTCTAGCTCGACCTCGACCCCGGCCGCCCCCGCGCCGGGCAGCTGAATTTTCATGGATGAAAACTGAAATCCAACCCTCCTCGCAATCCTAACGCACCTCTCCCATGGCCCTCCTCGGCACTCTCACCACCAGCGTCAGCGCGCTTGACGCTTTCACCACCGGCTTGGACACCGTCGGCAACAACATCGCGAACATCAACACCACGGCCTTCAAGGGCTCGGACGTCAGCTTCGCCGACACCTATTCGGATGTGGGCACCCAAGTCTCGACCGTGTCGCAGAATTTCACCCAGGGCGCCCTGGCCACGACCGGCAATCCCAGCGACCTGGGCGTTTCGGGCAATGGCTTCTTCATGGTGGCGGACCCGACGACCACCACCAACCAGTACGCCACGCGCGACGGCCAGTTCACGTTCAACTCCAGCGGCTACCTGGTCAACGCCCAAGGCCTGCAGGTTCAGGGCTTCACCGGCGGAACGGCGAGCGCCGCGCCGGCCACCCTGGGATCGATCAAGCTCGGAACTCCGCCAACCGGGGCCACCCTGCAGTCGGTCACGATCAGCACCAACGGCGACGTGGTGGAAGCCTATTCCAACGGCACCAGCGCCGTCACCAACCAGGTCCTCTTGCAGAACTTCAGCGCGCCGACGAACCTGTCCAATCTGGGCAACAATCTGTTCGGCAACCTCGCCAGCGCCGCGCCGCTGACCGGGACCTTGGGCGCGACCAACGCTCCGGCGCAGGGCGGCCTCGGCACCATCCAGGCCGGCTCGCTCGAACAGTCGAACGTCGATCTGACCCAGGAATTCTCGAACATGATCACCCTCCAGCGCGCCTTCGACGCCAATGCGCGCATGGTCACGATCTCGGACACCATCCTCGAGGACGTGGTGAACATGAAGTCGCACTGAGCCGAGGACCCGCCTCCTTTTCACCATGGCCGCCAAGACCGAAAACAAGGACGCTCCCGTCCCCGTGCCCGCCCCGGAAAAGGCTGGTGCGCCGGCGCCGGCCGCCGCGCCGGCGGCGAAAAGCTTCAGTTTCAAGGCCTGGATTCCCGCCCTGGCGGTGATCGCCCTGGCGCCGGCGGCGAGCTGGGGCGTCACCCAGTTCCTGCTCCTGCCGCGTCTGCAGAAAAAGCTCGCTCAAGCGGCGCCGGCGGATGCGGCGCCGGCCGAAGGTTCGGCCGCGCCCGCCCCGGCCGCCGCGCCGGCCGGCGAGAAAAAGGACGCGAAGGGCGCCCCGGTCGCGCCGCCGAGCTACACCTTCGACAACATGGTGGTGAATCTCGCCGGGACCATGGGCACCCGTTACCTCAAGACGACGTTCATCGTGATCGGCTCGGACCCGAACACCGAGGCGATCTTCACCGAAAACAAGGCCCGGCTGACCGACGTGACGCTCAACGTCCTGTCGTCCCTCACCCTGGCCGACCTGGAGGAGCCCGGAGCGAAGAATGTGCTGCGCGAGAAGCTGGTCAGCGCCTACAACCAGGCGCTCGCCAAGCCAGTCGCCGAGCAGGTCTGGTTCTCCGATTTCGTGGTGCAGTGAGCATCCGCCATGGCTGAAGAACCCAATCCGCCGAAGGCCGAGTTTCTCGACCAATCCGAGATCGACAAGCTGCTGGCGCAGACGGCGGCCTCGCCGGCCAGCAAGCCGGTCCTGATCCGGGCGGGCGGCACGCGGGCGGATCCGGGCGACGAGGCGTTCAAGGTCGAAAGCTACGATTTCCGCCATCCGGCGTTCCTCTCCGAACTGGAGCTGCGGCGGCTGCGCCTCCTGCAGGAGGACTTCATCCGGTACCTGAGCGCGCGGCTCTCCCTGTTCCTGCGGATGGAGTTCGGGATCAAGATGGCGCGGCTGAACACGATGACCTACGGCAAGTTCACCGACGCGCTGCCGAGCCCGACCCACATCTGCCTGTTCAAGACCGAGCCGCTGCTCGGGGTCGGCGTGCTGGACTTGAATCCGCGCCTGGCGCTCACGATCACCGACCGCCTCCTCGGCGGCCGCGGCCACTCGGTCAAGGCGGAACGCTATCTGACCGAGATCGAGGTCGGCCTGCTCGAGGACGTGATCCTGATCATCCTCGAGGAATGGTGCAACCAATGGAAGGCGGAGCAGGAGCTCAATCCCCTGATTCTCGGGCACGAGAACAACGGGCGCTTCCTGCAGACCTCGCCGAAGGATGCCATCGTCCTGGTCCTGGGCCTGGAGGTCAATTTCGGCGACTGCGCAGAGCAGGTGCAGATCGGCATCCCCTACTATACGATCGAGCCGCTGGTGAAGAAAATGCAGGCGCGCCGCCAGAAGGATTCCGCCTACGCCACGATCGAGAAGCAGCAGGTTTCCTGGTCGGGCTCGTATGGGCACATCGGCGTCCCGATCACCGCCGAATGGACGGGCTTCGAGATCCCGCTGCGGGAGATCGCCAGCCTGCGGGTGGGCGACGTCCTGGAAATGCCGGCCTCCATCCTCCAGCAGACCCGCGTCCTGCTCAACGGCGCGCCGAAGTTCACCGGCGTCGTCGGCCTCGACGGCGAGGCCGTGGCCGTGCAGATCACCCGGAAGCTCGCTTCGCCCTAGTCCCCAGCCACCCAATTCCCCCCCGCTCCCATGGAAGAAAAAGCTCTCGATATTGTTCTCGACGTGAAGGTCAAGGTCACCGTGCAGCTCGGCTCCTGCCAGCTGCCGATGCGCGAGGTCCTTGAACTGGCGCCCGGCTCGGTCGTGCAGCTGAACCAGCATGCGAGCGATCCGGTGGGGCTCTATATCAACGACAAGCTCGTCGCGTATGGCGAAGTCGTGGTCGTGGAGGATAACTTCGGCATCAAGATCACGGAGCTCGTGGGCAGCGTCAAAGTCGCCCCATGAGGAAACCCTCCGTCCTGCTGGCGCTGACGGCCGTCCTGACGGCCGCAGCCTTGCTTCCGCTTGCCGCCCAGCCGCCGGCCGCGGCGCCGGTGGCGCCGGCGGGCGTCGCCGCAAGTGATCCTGCGACGGTGCTCTATCCCCAGGCGCCGGCGGCCGGCGGGGTGAAGGCAATTCCGGCGCTGGGCGGGACTGCAACCATGCTCCTGGTCGTCCTGGCCGGGGCGGCGGGCGGCTGGCTGCTTTGGCAGCGGTTGCGCGCCCACGCCCGCCCCGCGGGCCGCAGCGAACACCGGCTGGCGGTCGCCGAAACCAAGTCGCTGGGCAACCGGCAGTATCTGGTTGTGGCCGCTTATGGCGAACGGCGTTTCCTGCTCGGCGTCTGCCCGGGCAAGATCGACCTGATCGCGCCGCTCGACGGCGCCCCGCCCCCCGCGCCATGAAGCATCTGCTTTGGCCGCTCGTTTGGGTCTGCGCGCTGCTGGCCTTCGGAGCGCCGAGCCCCCTGCGGGCCCAGGCGGCGTCCGCGCCGCCGCCGGCGGCCGCGGCTGGCGCCGGCGCGGCCGCCCCGGGGGCCCGGAGTCCGGATCCCTTGCGCCTGACGATCGACCTGGATGGCGCCGAACGCCCGGCCCAGCTCAGCGTGGCCGTGCAGATCGTGATCGTGATGACCCTGCTGACGATCGCGCCCTCGATCGTGCTGCTGATGACGAGCTTCACCCGGATCGTGGTCGTGTTGGGCTTTGTGCGCACGGCGCTGGGAGTGCCCAATGCGCCGGCCAACCAGATCATCGTGGGCCTCGCGCTGTTTCTGACTTTCTTCATCATGGGTCCGGTGGCCGATCGGATTCAAAAGGAGGCGCTCCAACCCTATCTCGACGGCAAGATCACGTCCACCGTGGCGATGGACCGCGCTTCCCTGCCGCTTAAGGAGTTCATGCTCAAGCAGACCCGGACCCGCGATTTGGAGTACTTCCTGGAGCTGGGCAACTACGGCCCGACCGCGGTGAAGGACCTGCCCTTGCGGGTGGTCATCCCGGCGTTCGTGATCAGCGAACTGCAGACGTCCTTCCAGATGGGCTTCTTTCTCTTCCTGCCCTTCCTGGTGATCGATTTTCTGGTCTCCTCGATCCTGATGGCGCTCGGCATGATGATGATGCCGCCCAACGTGGTCTCCCTCCCGTTCAAACTGCTCCTCTTCGTCCTGGTCGACGGCTGGCACCTCATCGTGCGCTCGCTGGTCGAGAGCTTCACCGGCTGATCCCCTTCCCTTATCATGAATCCCGACGTTGCGATCGACCTTTTCAAGACCACCGTGCTTTTCGCGCTCTACACGTCCGCGCCGTTTCTCCTCACCATGATGGTGGTGGGGCTGCTCATGAGCCTCTTTCAGGCCGTGACGGGCCTGCAGGAGGCGACCCTGACGTTCGCTCCGAAACTGATCGCTTTCGCGGCGCTCGGGATGCTCCTGGCCCCGTGGCTCCTGCGCACGCTGGCCGAATTCACCGTTTCGATCCTCACGCGGATGGCCTCGGCGGGGCATTGATCCCAAGAAGGCGCTTCCGGCCTGGCCGGCGCGCGGACCCGCGGCCATGAGCGTCAATTATCTCTTCACCTGGGTCCTGATCTTTCTGCGCGCGGTGGGCATCGTGGTGCTGCTGCCGCAGATGGCCGGGCGGTCCCCGCCGATCATCGTTCGCCTCGGGCTGGCGATGGCCCTGGCGACGCTGCTGGTGGGCGTCGTGCCGCTGGCGCCGCTGCCGGCGAGCGACTGGGCGCTGGCGCTCGCGGCGGGCGGAGAGGTTCTGCTCGGCCTGGCCTTCGGGTTCGTGAGCCAGATGCTGTTTTCCGCCGTGGAACTGGCCGGCCGCATCGCCTCGTCCGAGGTGGGCCTGTCGGGTTCGCCGGGCATGTCGACCCCGGAAATGTCCTCCGAGCCGATGGCCGCCTTCCTCTCCTCGTTTGCGATGATCCTGTTCTTCCTCTTCGGCGGGCACCTGCTCGTGCTGAGCGCCTTCGCCCGCAGCTTCGTCCTGGCCCCCCCCGGACATCCGGCCTTCAACGCCAACGCGGGCAATCTGATGATCTCCTACACCGCCCGGATCATCGAACTGGGCGTCCGGATGTCGGCGCCGTTCATCGCGCTGAATTTCCTCGTCAACCTCGCGTTCGCCGCCCTGGGGCGCGCCGTGCCCCGCCTGAGCGTCTTTGTCCTCAGCATGCCGGTGCGCGGTCTGGCCGGATTGGCCCTCCTCAGCGGCGCGGGCAGCCTATTGGCCCGCTACCTTTACGGGGAGATCTCGGATCTGCCGGTCCGGTTGCTCCAGCTGCTGCCGCCGCGCTGAGCGGCGGGGCGCCCCGCGGCAATTTTTGCCGAATCTATCCGCCGCGCGGGACGAACCGCGGAATCGGCGGTCCGAGGCGTGAAACCAAAGTTTAATCGGTTATCGTAAAATGACTTAAGATTGTGATGACCGCATTGGCATCGCCGTTGCTTAAGTGCGAGCCAAGGTGGCCGAAGACCAGGAACAAAAAACCGAGAAAGCGTCGGGGAAAAGGATCTCCGAGGCGATGGAGCGCGGACAGTTCGCGCGCGCGCCCGAGTTGCAGGTGCTCTTCACGATGGCGGCGGTGCTGGCCGTGATCTCGTTCACCGCCCGCGCCAGCAGCGAGCGCCTGGCGGAATTCGCGATCGGCATCTTCACCCATTTTCCCTCGTTCACGCTGCGCACCGACACGGTCGTCAGCCAGCTGAGCGAAGTCGTGGTCACCTTGGCGATCGTGCTGGCCCCGGTCCTGGGCGCCTGCGCCCTCGCCGCGATCATCGGCGGCGGCCTCCAGACCGGTTTTCAACTGACCCCCAAGGCGATCGGCCTGCACCTGGAGCGCCTCAATCCCAGCGCCGGGTTCGAGCGCGTGTTTTCCAAGCGGATCCTGGTCCAGGTCGGCCTCGACGTCCTCAAGGTCATCGCGGTCGGCTTCACGTTCTACCTCGGGGCCCGCAAGCTGGTCGTGGACCCGCTGTTCAGCGCGCCGATCGAGACGGCCTACCTGGGCCAGTTCCTCCAAGCGGCCGCCATGACCTTCTTCGGCCGGCTGCTGTTCGCCATCGGCGTCCTGGGCGCGATCAACCTCGCCTACGAGAAGTTTCGCCTGGCCAAGGAGCTGATGATGACCAAGCAGGAAGTGAAGGACGAGGCGAAGGGCCAGGAGCTCGACGGCAAGATCAAGGCCGCCCAGCGGCGGCTCGCCCGGCGGCTGCTGCAAAAGCAGATGCTGGCCGCGGTGCCCACCGCCGACGTCGTCGTCACCAATCCCACGCACTATGCGGTCGCCCTCAAGTACGAGCGCGGCCGCGACCAGGCGCCGGTCGTGCTTGCCAAGGGCGAGAACCGGTTTGCGCGCCGGATCAAGGAGCTCGCGGCCGAACATGGCGTCCCCACGGTCGAGAACAAGCCGGTGGCGCGCGTGCTCTTCGCGCTCGGCCGGGTGGGGGAGGCGATCCCCTCGGAGCTTTACCAAGCCGTGGCGCAGATCCTCGCGGTGGTTTACCGCACCCACCGCTACTACTTCTACCGCCTGCGGTCCCGGCGGATCGAAAACGCCGCTTAAGCGATGCCGACCAGCTCCAACAGCTTTGTCACCCGGGTGCTGCACCGCGCCGACCTGATCTTCACCTTCGGCCTGTTCGGGACGGTGCTGCTGCTGGTCATGCCGGTGCCGCCGTTCCTGCTCGACATCCTGCTCGCCCTGAACATCGGGATGTCGCTGCTCGTCCTGCTGGCGATCATCTACGTCAAGGATCCGCCCGAATTCTCGGCCTTCCCGACCGTCCTGCTGACGCTGACCCTGTTCCGGCTCGCGCTCAACATCAGCTCGACCCGGCAGATCCTGGGCAATGGCTATGCCGGCGAGATCATCAATTCGTTCGGCCACATCGTGATTGGCGGCAACTACATCGTGGGCGCCGTGGTGTTCATCATTCTGGTCGTGATCAATTTCGTGGTCATCACCAAGGGCGCGGGCCGCATCGCCGAAGTGTCCGCGCGCTTCACCCTGGACGCCATGCCCGGCAAGCAGATGGCGATCGACGCCGAGCTCAACGCCGGGATCATCGACGAGCCGACCGCGCGGGCGCGCCGCCTCTACATCCAAAAGGAGGCGGATTTCTACGGTGCGATGGACGGCGCCTCGAAGTTCGTCCGCGGCGACGCCGTGGCGGGCATCCTCATCACCCTCATCAATGTGGTGGGCGGCTTCGCGATCGGGGTCTTCCAGATGGACCTCACGCTTTCCGAGGCGCTGCAAAAGTTCACGGTCCTTTCGATCGGCGACGGCTTGGTCTCCCAGATCCCGGCCCTGATCGTCTCGATCGGCGC
>Ga0302320_10007592_pt1 | contig 23836 bp, 18 predicted proteins | sample Bog_T0_3_FD_202130 | JGI IMG/M metagenome (GOLD analysis project Ga0302320, IMG submission 202130) | Peat permafrost microbial communities from Stordalen Mire near Abisko, Sweden - Bog_T0_3 | ecosystem: Environmental > Terrestrial > Soil > Wetlands > Peat | place: Sweden: Abisko, Stordalen Mire...
CATGGCCATAAACGCCATGCAAAAGGAAGGTTCAAAAGGCTCTCTGCGCGGAAAGTTCAAACGCGCTGGCTGGGATGACGACTTCCTCTACCGGATCTTGGAGATGTTTTGAAATGCGATTGCCCTGAGGGATGGCCAGGGCAATCGCATGAACGGAATGTAGCAAGAGAGCGGCGACCGTACCGGCGCTCGATTCGTCTACTTATAGTTAGACCTGAATTTTGACACGAAGCGGATTTCGGGTATGGCTATAAGTAGACGAAAAGTGGCGTTTTGTCCACCGGGAGGGCGACGGAATGGGCAAGCGGGGCCGGTGGAGCGAAAAGGGCGACGCGTGGGCATAGATTTGCAGGCGGAAGGTCTAGTTTTAGTTGGACGAAAAGTGTAAAAAACAGGTCGAAATAGTGTGTTTTTGACGCGTTTTCGGCTGTTTTTCGATGCGTTTTTGAGGGCGCGATTGAAGCAGAATCACGATTCCTTCGCCTTGAGGGGCAGAGTGCGGGGTTGGGGAGATTGCGGACAAAGTCGATTTGGCAACTCGGGTGAAGGGCTCGGAGCTCAGCAGGCTACGGGAAAAGGCCTTGATTGAGGTAGAGCAGGTGGATCAGAGGCCCGCTGGGGCATTGCCTTAGAACTTCGACTTTTGGGGCAGGATGCGGGGTTTTTGGGCAAGAGGCGAATTTAGCGGCATTTGGCCGAATTTCACCGGGGATTGGGGTATGCTCCGCGAAACATCCGCGTCGGCGCCCCACGACAACAATGCCGTGTAAAGTCCCTCAAGCCCCCGTCGAAACCGACCCGGGGGAACTCAGGAACATGCCGGTCAGCCGGCGATGCCATGGCGGGCAGGCGGGCACCCAATGTCTCGGGAGGCGAAACCTTTCACATTGCACAATCAGTGCGTTTTCAAAGGAGTAGGTTTGCCCGTCAGGATTGGTCAATGACATCGGCGCGGGTCCCGCATCCAGGTTCGGCACCACGCACTGCAGCGCCGAGCCGTCCAGCATCGTACAGGCAGCCTTCGTTCCTCCGATGGTGGCAGAAGTTCCAGAGACGAATCCGTTGCCGCGAACGGTCACCGTTTGGCCCGGCGCCGCCTCCGCTGGGGTCACAGTGACAGCCGCCAGCGGCACCGCGCTCAATTCGTAATAAATCAGCGAACCTCCACCACAGGCCAGGATCTTCCGTCCGCCTGGATCGATGGCGAGAGCGGACGCATACTGAAGGATCCCATTGGTTGGGAACCCGGGAAGGGTCAGGAGCGATTGGCCGTTGCGCGTGTCCAGTATCTCCACGTCCCCGGACGCGCGGTAAAGCAACGCCCCCGATCCCGTCAGGCTGCCTTCGAATGGCCAGGAATTCCAGAGGGGCACCACCGGCTCAAGATCCTGGCCCAGCACATTCGTGCCCGCAGCAAGCACGCTTCCGTCCGCATTCACAGCCACAACCGGCGGTATGTTTTGTACGTCCTCAAGCTGCATCGGAGCGCTGAAAGCATCCGCGTGCGAATCGTATTTCCACACGTACCCCGGCGCACCTTCAGCCCCCACCGTCTGAATCGCGCCAAACAGGATCATGCTGCCATCTCCGCTCGAAGCAGCCGAGTTGGGTAGTGTGCCGAAAGGGGCGGCGGCAGGAATGTCAGTGCGGGCTCGAACCGTCATCGTGGAAAGGTCGATCTCATGAACTGAGCTCTCCATCTCCCACCTCACGAGAAGCACGAATGCCTTGTTTCCGTTGGTTGCGACGACTGGCAAATTGCCCCATAATTGGCCCGAATCGGAGGGCAGAAGCACATTGACAGCAGCGCTTGTCCCGCGGGCAAGATCGAACACCACCACCTTCCCGTCGGTCGGATCGGAGACCACCAGCCTGGAATCGTCCGGGGTGATGGCCACGGACCCCAGAACAGCCTTCGAACTCACCAGGGACGATTGCAGCGACCGCAGCAAGCTGCGTGTCTCTGGATCGAACACCGCGACCTTGTTGCTTCCTCCTGCCAGATAGAAGCGGTCACGCAACTTGTCATACACCGCAGAAGTGTACTGGACGGGGTTCACTGTCACATCCTCGGCCAGGAACTGCACGGCGTTCTTCGCGGTCGCAGAAGAGCCGTCCGTGAGCGTCAACGTCAGATCGGCCCATCCGGGCGAACCCTGGGCCACACTTGCGACCAAAGCCTCCGGTTCCACGGAATACTGCCACAATTCCGCGATTCCTCCGATGGTCAGGCTCTGCACATTCGTCCCCGACGGCAAGATCCCGTCAACGCCAATCCCGATGGAACTGTATTGCTTCGGCGGCAACGCGTTGGGAGTGATCCAGTTCATGTGCGGGCCATAGGAGTAGCCCTTGGGCAGAAGCACTGCATTGTTATCGGCATCCGTCAACAGCACCGAAACCGGCCCGACGGTTGAAGCCGCCGGGGTGGTCGCGGTGATGCACTCGTCGGCGATCACGTTGTTCGTGGCCGGGCTTGCCCCAAAGTACGCCTCTTCAGAAGAATCGAGTGAGGCTTCCCCTGGGGTCCCACAAGCCTGGACCGTCGTCCCGCCCGCCAGCGGTCCCCCGTTCGGATTCACCAATCCCGATCCAGAGTAGTCGACCAGGAACTGGAGTTGCGGCGGAATCGTGGACTGCAAGTTTGCCATCGAGACCACATACACACCTTGACCATTGGCCCCGATCACGCGGTAGTTCTCGTCTGCATCCGAGACCGTGTCAACGTCCGATGTAGATGCAATCGAGAGCCCCTGATAGCCGGCCAGGGTGCCCGCCTGTGCGTTCAATACTGCAATATCCAGTGCATCGCGGATATAAAGGTATCTCCCGTCGCGGCTGAACACCAGGCTCGGCGTGCTCGCTGCGTTCTGGGTTGTGTATTGGTACTGCTGCTGGAGCGCCCGGTTGAAGACGGTGATCGTTCCGGCGTAGTCGGCCGCGAATTGCGTGCCGTCCGGATTTGCGGCTACCGTCATAAAATTGTCGATGGCCGCGTAGCTCACATAGCGCTGAGCATCCGCGGAATACAGCGCGAACTGCTGGCTGGCCTGTCCCAGCGTGGGAACCAGCAGGTATTTTCCGTCCAGCGAGCGCGCCGGTGACATGCCGTAGATGCCATAACCTGGCGTTGAGTTGGCAGGGTTTGCCTGCGCGAATCTGCCCGTAGCGCGATCATAGGAGACCAGATTTCCACTCCCCATCGTTCTCGGCGAACTCGAGTTCGATAGGGCGATCAGCATGGGGCCGCTCGCCATTAGAAAGGGCAACATTGCTTCCTGGCCCCACCCCGGAAGCAAAAGATACGAAAGCGGAATCTCCACCTTGCCCGTAACGTGCAGGGCCAAAGGATCCACAAAGTAGACATAAGGCAGGCTGGTCCCCACAGCCAGCAACGTATTATCCGGCGAAAGACTCAGGCCCAGCGCCCCCGGAACCGTCACCGAGCCCACCCGCTGCCCGTCCACCGTCGAGTAAGCCTCCACCTCGTTCGTGGCGGGATTGCTGATGAACACTTCCGTGAGCTTCGAGTCATAGACCACCGTGCCAGGCAATCCAGAGCCCCAGGGGGTGAACAACGGCCCCGGCGGAACCATGAAGAGGTCGCCGGGAAAGGCCCGCGCCTGAGACGGATGGGGCGTAGCGTGCGCAGTTCGCTTGCCCGGCGTAGTTGTGCTGGAACCACCGCCGCTGTAACCCGGCCCAAATGCGCAGAGAAGCAGGACCGCGCAACATCGGGCGACGGCTTTGCCGATGCCTGAATGGGACCCGAACAATCGGCCAGTGCTTGACTCGCACACGCGTTGGCGCATTCTCATTCAAGCTCCTTGATGGGTGCGGCCTTGTCGCGTCCCTGGGGGGCCGTGAAGGATGCGCAAGGTTTGGGCCGAATGACTGCGACTCATATTAGAGGAGCCGATACGGCATTGCAACGACCTGAGGCGTGATTCTGTTGGTCCGCAAACGACGCTGCTTTTGACGAAGAACGCATTTCGAGCGCGTCGCCGCCTACGCGGAGGTTTGGCAGAGTAACCGCAGATGGTTCGCCGCGCTCAGCATGACAGTGCATTTTGGATTGAATGGAGCGCGGAACCGGCTGTTCGGAAATTGCCGGTCAACTCGCTGCGCCCCTCCGGGGCGCATTGTCCTTCATGGGGCACCGGTTCCCCGGGTTTCACCCGGGGCTATTCTCGGTGCGTCCCTCCGGGACGCAAAATCCGTGGGGCTGAAGAGACTGCGGAAAAAGGCCTGAATCCGAACAGAGCGCGGGAAAGATCTTTGGCCGGGGGCTGAAGCCCACATTGATATTGCGGCACCTTCGGCGCAACTGAAGTTGTGCCCTGTTACAAAGCCCCCTTCGGAATCGAGTTTTTCCGCAAGCTGGGGAGTCCCAGGCTGGCTTCGGGAGCCCGAAGTCAGGGATTCTTTCGTCAATGCATGGGGCCCGAGTTTGCTGGGTGAGGCGGCGGGAGAGCTGCAAATGTCCTGAAATTGGACAGTTTGAGAAAGTTAGAGACATAGGCGCTCAGATCGGGTAAAAATTCTTTAAGTGACCTCCCCAGAAGCTTCGCCCCTTTCCAAGACCGAAAACGCCTCCGCTGCTCCGCAACTTGTGCAGAGCCTTGGGCTGTTCAGCTCGACCGCGCTTGTGATCGGGTCGATGATCGGGTCGGGCATATTCATTGTGGATGCGGACATTGCGCGCGGGACGAACTCGCCGGCGCTGTTTCTGGGCGCGTGGGTGGTGACGGCGGTGCTGACCATGATTGGCGCGCTGAGCTATGGCGAGCTGGCGGCGATGATGCCGACGGCGGGCGGACAGTATGTTTACCTGCGCGAGTCGCTGGGGCCGCTGTGGGGGTTCCTGTATGGATGGACGCTGTTCCTGGTGATCCAGACGGGGACGATTGCGGCGGTGTGCGTGGCGTTCGGGAAGTTCCTTGGGGTGTTTTTCCCTTCGGTTTCGCAGACGCACTGGCTTTGGCATATAGCGCATGTTCCGGCGGTGCCGGTGGGGCCGATGGTGCTGGGGAACATGGAGATCGGGCTGAACACGGCGAACCTGGCGGCGATTGTGGTGGTGGTATTGCTGGCGGTGGTGAATATCTTTGGCGTGCAACTGGGGGCGCTGATCCAGAACATCTTTACTTCAGCAAAGGCGCTTTCGCTGGCGGCGCTGGTGATTCTGGCGCTGACGGTGGGGCGGAATGCGACCGCCTGGGGGGCGAACTTCGCGGGCGGGCAATTCTGGAAGAACGCCGGGTGGAGCGAGCTGCACCCGGTGCAGGTGGGGATTGGCGGGCCGACGGTGCTGGTGAACCTGCTGGTGATTCTGGCGGTGGTGCAGGTGGGGTCGCTGTTTTCGGCGGATGCGTGGAACAACATCACGTTTACGGCGGGGGAAGTGAAGAACCCCAGGCGGAATATTCCGCTGTCGCTGATTCTGGGCACGGGATTTGTGTTGACGGTGTATTTTCTGGTGTCGCTGGGTTACCTGCTGGTGTTGCCGATGGCGGGCGACGCGCATGGGTTGACGGTGGTGGCGCGGGGGATTCAGCACGCGACGGAAGACCGGGTGGCGACGGCGGCGCTGGGGCAGATCTTTCACTCGGCGGGCGCGTACCTGATGGCGGGGGCGATTCTGGTTTCGACGTTTGGCTGCGCGAATGGGTTGACGCTGGCGGGGGCGCGGGTTTACTACGCGATGAGCAAGGACGGACTGTTCTTCAAGAGAGTGGGCAAGCTGCATCCGCGGTATAAGACGCCGGCGGCGGGGTTGCTGGTGCAGGCGGCGTGGACGGTGGTGCTGTGCGTCTCGGGCTCGTATGGGCAACTGCTGGATTACATCATGTTCGCGGTATTGGTGTTTTATATTCTGACGATTGCGGGGCTGTTTGTGCTGCGGGTGAAGCGGCCGGAGGCGGCGCGGCCTTACAAGGCGCTGGGGTATCCGGTGCTGCCGGCGCTGTATATCGTGATGGCGGCGTGGATCTGTATCGTATTATTGCGATACAAGCCTCAGTACACGTGGCCTGGGCTGGCGTTGGTGGTGCTGGGGATCCCGGTGTATCTATTCTGGTCGCGGCGTCCGGCGGGGCTGGCTGAAGGCGAATCGACAACAACGTAGTTTGGTGTCTGAAGAGTTTCTTTGAAGAACAAATGCAGATCCTTCGACTCACAACCCCTACCTCCACCCCACGGACGAAGACCTGTCCGCGGGGGCCCCGGAGCTGAAAGACGCCTGGGGCCCCGTTCGCTCAGGATGACAGCGGGAATTATGCTGTGGATCTTCGAGACACCGCACTAGAAAAACGAACTTTACGGAGGAAGTCCCTCATTGATGTCCAAGCTGTTTCACATCAAACCGATGTCGTTGCTGACGCAAGAGGCGAGTGAAAAGGGCGAGAACACGCTCAAGCGTTCACTTGGCGCTCTGAACCTGATCACTCTTGGGATTGGCGCGATTATCGGCGCGGGAATTTTTGTTCTGACCGGGCAGGCGGCGGCCTTGCACGCGGGGCCGGCGGTGGCGCTGAGCTTTGTGCTGGCGGGGATTACCTGCGCGTTTGCCGGGCTCTGCTATGCGGAGTTTGCGTCGATCATCCCGATCGCGGGGTCAGCCTATACCTATGGGTATGCAACTCTGGGCGAGTTTGTGGCGTGGATCATCGGCTGGGATCTGGGGCTGGAGTATGGGTTTGGCGCGGCGACAGTTGCCTCGGGCTGGTCAGGGTATTTCAACAGCCTGCTGCAGCAGTTGGGCATCTACTTTCCGCCGCGGCTGACGGCGACGCCGGGGACGGTGCTGGTGTTCTTTCACGAGCGCTGGCTGCCGCTGACCTCACTGCCGCCGGGGACGGATGCGAGCGGGTTGCAGCATGTGACGGCGCTCTTCAATCTGCTGGCGATTCTGGCGATTCTGGCGGTGACTACGGTTCTGGTGATCGGGATCAAGGAGTCGGCGAACCTGAACACTGCGATTGTTTTTGTGAAGCTGAGCGTAGTGGGGATTTTCCTGGTGCTGGGGATTTACTTCCTGGTGCGTCATCCGCAACTGGCGTGGTCGAACTGGCATCCGTATTTTCCGCCATCGGATGGGCACGGGAATTTTGGTTTCAAGGGGATAGCGACAGGCGCGGCATCGATTTTCTTTGCCTATATTGGGTTCGATGCTGTGTCCACGGCGGCGCAGGAGGCGAAGAACCCGCAGAAGGATATGCCTCTGGGGATTCTGGGCTCGCTGGTGATCTGCACGATTCTCTACATCCTGGTTTCAACGGTGCTGACCGGGCTGGTGAACTACAAGTCGCTGAATGTGGCCGATCCGGTTGCGTTGGGCATTGACGCGACGGGCGTGAGCTGGGGATCGCTGCTGGTGAAGACCGGGGCGGTGTTCGGCCTGGGCACAGTGATGCTGGTGATGTTGTTGGGGCAGTCGCGGGTGTTCTTCTCGATGTCGAGGGACGGGCTGCTACCGAAGTGGGCGTCGGCGATTCATCCGAAGTTCCGGACGCCTTGGATTTCGACGATCGCGGTGGGGGCGGTGGTGGCGATTCTGCCGGCGTTTCTGTCGGTGGGCAGGCTGGCGGAGCTTGTGAACATCGGCACGCTGCTGGCGTTCACGATTGTGTGCGCGGGGGTATGGATTCTGCGGGTGCGGAGCCCTGAGCTGCACCGGCCGTTCAAGACGCCGTTTGTGCCGCTGGTGCCGATTCTGGGGATGGTTACGGCGGTTTACCTGATGACCAACCTGCCATTGCTGACCTGGGAAGTGATGATCAGCTGGCTTCTGGTTGGGCTGGTGATCTATTTCGGGTATTCGGTGCGGCACAGCAAGGTGCAGCGGTTGCTGAAGGGGCAGGCTGCGGACTGAGCGGGAAATTGGGAAAGCGGAGCGGCCTCCTGGGTGGGGGCCGTTTTGTTTTGGGGAGATTGTCTTGAATTTGGGGTTGGGGTTGAACTAAACTAAGTGGACTTAGTTTAGTAGGGAGGGGTGATGCGGACGATCAATATTCACCAGGCAAAGACGCATCTTTCTCGGTTGGTGGATGAGGCCGAGCAGGGGGACTCATTCATCATTGCGAAGGCGGGGAAGCCGAAGGTGCAGGTGACCCGCATCGATGAGGCGCCGGCGAGGCCCAAGCTGCGGATCGGAGCAATGAAGGGCATGTTCACCCTGCCTGACAATTTTGAGGAGATGGATCGGGAACTGGACGAGGAGATCGAGAAGTTGTTTCTCGGCGAGGATGAGGAATGAGATTCCTCGTGGATACCCAGATTGCAATCTGGGCCTTGCTTGACGATGCGCGTCTCAGTGAACCGGCAAGGGAGGCTCTGGGGGACCTTGGAAATGAGTGCATCTTCAGCGTTTCGAGCATTTGGGAGATTGCAATCAAACGGGCCCTCAAGAAGCGGGGCTTTCTCCATGACCCTCGGGAGATCCGAAGACAACTGCTCGCAAACGGCTACGTTGAGTTGGACATCCTGGGCAGGCATGTGGTCGCGGTGGACTCGCTGCCGCATATACATAAAGATCCCTTCGACCGGATCCTGATTGCTCAGGCGATCGTCGAAGGGATCACTTTGTTGACAGCGGACGCTCGGATTGCTCAATACCCGGGGCCGATCCGGAAGGTTTGAGGGGATCGCTTACGCCGTAGTTTTTGCGCAGAACTCGTCAAAGGCGCGGGCGAGCTCGCCGGCGATTTGCTGGGCGGTGGACTGCTCGATGACGAAGCGCTGCATGAGGTAGACGAGCTTGCCGTCGCGGAGGATGGCAACCGCCGGGGAGGTGGGCGGATGGCCTTGGAAGTAGCTGCGGGCTTTTTCGGTGGCTTCACGGTCCTGACCGGCAAAGACGGTGATCTTGTGGTCGGGCAGGTTGGTGGAGCTGGTGAGCGCCATGCGCACGCCGGGGCGCATTTTGCCGGCGGCGCAGCCGCAGATGGAGTTGACGACGAGCAGGGTTGTTCCCGGCTGGGCCAGTGCCGCATCGACGTCTTCAGCGGTGCGTGATTCCTTGATTCCGGCGCGGGTGAGTTCCTCGCGCATGGGAATGACCATCAGTTCTGGATACATTGTTTCCTCCGGCAGGGAAGTCGCCTGTGTTCATTCTAGAGCATCCGCGCCGAAGCGGGAAGCTGGATTCTGAACGAAGCATGCATTGGGCGCGCCTTATGACTCCCTTATGTCGCGTTGGCTGGAAATCCGCTAGGATGGGTCAATTAGTGCGTACACTTCAACCGCGTACGCATCGTCAATCCAGGAAGAAGCAACGGTTTCCCCGGGCAAGAGGCCGATATGCAGACAGAGGCGCCGCCGGTACTGGTCGTGTCCGCTCGCGCGTGGACGCAGGTGTCGCGTCTGGCATTTCGGTTCTGGAAGTACGGGTGCAGGATCAGCGCGTTGTGCGCCCCGGAGAGCGAGCTGCGGCTTGCCATGCATGTAGACTCCTGCCATTCGTTCTTGGCGTGGGATGTGCTGGGTTCGCTGCGCGCGGCAATCGAGGAGAGCAGGGCTGAATACCTGCTGGCAGGCGACGACCTGGCATTTGTTCTGATGCATCAACTTCAGGTGAAGTATCCAGCCTACAAGGGATTGGTGGAACGCTCGATTGGATTGGCGCGCTCATTCGATATGCTGCGCAGCCGGTCTGGGGTGCTGGCCGAAGCGGAACGGCTGGGGATTCGGATTGCGCGCACGATTGCGCTCACGTGCTGGGAGGATGCACGAGATTCGGAGCTGGGCAAGAGGTTTCCGCTGATGCTGAAGTGGGATGGGCCCGGCGGCGGCGGGGGCGTGGCAATTGTTCGCGACGCGGTTGAGTTGCGGAAGCAGTATGCGCGCCTGAGAGCGCGCCCGAGCACGGGCTTCAAGCTGCGGCGGCTGTTGGCCCTGGATCCGATTGCGTTTGTGGAGTTGTTCGGGATGGAGGGGAGCGGGTTCTGCGCGCAGGAGCGGATCGAGGGGATTCCCGCGACCGCGATGTTTGCCTGCTGGCAGGGGCGCGTGCTGGGGAGCTTGCATGCCCGCGTGCTGGCATCACAAGGCGAGACCAAGCCGGCAATGGTGATTGAACTGGTGCGCGATGGGCGCATGGAACGCGCCGGTGAATTGCTGGCCGGGTCGCTGCAACTGTCAGGGTTTTTCGGGCTGGAGTTCATGTTGAGCGAAGCGACGGGTGAGCCCTACCTGATTGAAGTGAATCCCAGCTGCGCGCAGATGGCGCATATTCAGACCGCGGGGCAAACGGATCTGGCGGGACTGCTGTGGGCGCAGTGGACAGGGCGGGCCGCGCCGGAGCCGGGCGATGAGCGCCTGGGCAATGTGGTGGCCTTCTACCCGTTTGTTCCGGAGAGATTTCCGAACAACGAGTTGCTGATGAATGCCAGAAGCGACATTGCAGGAGACGATCTGCTGGTGGGCAACCGGGCGCTGCGGCGCCAGAGCGAACTGGTTGGGTGGCTGCGGCGCAAAGCGGGTTGGGAAGCTTTCAAGCACCTGGGGCGGGTGCGGCGCACTCCCACGGTGCACTACTTCAAGGATTCAGACTCTGATAACTGAGTGGCACGGCCGCTATGGGATGTGCTCAGGCACTCACAGGTGTGGGGCCTGTTTGGTGTAGCCTTTAAGCGATGCTCAAGGAAGAGAACAAGCCGCTGGCGCGATTCACGACGTTGGGAATCGGTGGTCCAGCGCGCTGGTTTGTGGAGGCGCGAAGCGAAGAGGACGCGGCCGAGGCGGCAGTGTGGGCGGGCGAGAACAAGGTTGCCTTTTTTGTTTTGGGCGGGGGCAGCAACCTGCTTGTGTCAGACGCTGGGTTCGATGGGCTGGTGTTGCACGTTGCCTTGCGCGGCATCGCGGCCACGCAATTGCCGAAGGAGCCAGGCGCTGCGATCTACCAGGCCGCAGCCGGCGAGCCCTGGGAGCACGTGGTGGAGCGGGCCACGAAAGATGGGTGCGCCGGGGTAGAATGCCTGGCCGGGATACCGGGCACAGTGGGCGGAACGCCGGTGCAGAACGTGGGCGCGTATGGGCAAGAGGTGGCAACGGCGATTGTGCGGGTGCGCGCCTTCGACCGGATGCAGCATGAGTTTGTAGAGTTCGATGGAGGGGAGTGCGACTTCGGGTACCGGCACAGCCGATTCAACTCGTGCGATCGCGGGCGCTATATTGTGACGCGGGTGGACTACAAGCTCAGACGGGGCGGCGCGCCGACGGTGCGCTATGCGGATGTCGAGAAGGCGCTGGCCGAGGGGCGGGCGGAGAGTGGAGAACCGAGCCTGACGGAGGTTGCTGCCGCAGTGCGGCGGGTGCGCCAGGCAAAGGGGATGCTGCTGGTGGACGGCGATGCGGATTGCCGCAGCGCGGGCAGCTTCTTCAAGAATCCGATTGTGAGCGAAGAGCAGGTGCGGCAGATTGCGAGGGCGAGCGGAGCACTGCCGCCGCGTTTCCCTGCCGGCGCGGGGCCGGGGAATGAGGTCCAAGTAAAGGTTCCGGCGGCCTGGTTGATTGAGCAGGCGGGTTTTCACAAAGGATATGCGCTGGGCCGGGCGGGGATCTCGACGAAGCATACGCTGGCGCTGGTTAACCGGGGCGACCGTGATGGGAACGGCGCGAGCGCGGCGGAGATTGTGGCGCTGGCGGAACAGATTACTTCCGGGGTGGAAGCGCGGTTCGGCATTCGTCTGGAGATGGAGCCGGTGGTTATTGGTTTCTGACGCCGCGTAGACCTTTTGCAGAGAGAAGGTTGCATGAAGACCAATCGCATTGAGGCTTTCAGCGACGGCGTGATGGCGGTGATCATCACGCTGATGGTGCTGGAGCTGAAGGTTCCGCAAAACGGCACGAGCGCGGCTTTGCTGGCGGTGACCCCGTTGCTGCTGGTGTATGGACTGAGCTTTGCGGTGGTGGCCATCATGTGGGTGAATCATCACCACTTTATGGAGAAGGCGCGGCGCGCGGATGCGGCGTTGCTGTGGAGCAATAACAACCTGCTGTTCTGGATGAGCCTGATTCCGTTTGTTACAGCCTACCTGGGACAGAATTGTCACGCGCCGCTTGCGGTGGCCGCTTACGGAGCTGTCATGGCGTGCTCGTCGTTGGCATTTTTGCTGCTGCAAACCGTGCTGGCGCGGCAGGATCGGGAAGACATGGTGCGGCAGATCGAATTCCAGCGGTTGAACTGGAAGGCAGTCTTCGCCATGACCTGCTATGCGGCATCAGTGGGATTGGCATTCGTTTCAGTGAACGTATCGTTTGCCATTTTCGTGATTTTCCCACTGCTGTACTTCTGGCCGGAGCGGAAGGGCGCGGCGAGCGAGTGAGCAAGTCGGATTGCTGTTTTAGCTGAGGCGGGCGAGGAGACGGTTGCGCTCGCTGGCCAGAACTTCGGCGGCAGGTCCCTGCGCTGCCAAGCGCCCTTCATGCAATAGAGCCACTTCAGCGCCGATGGCCAGGGCGTCGGTAGCGTCGTGCGTGGCCATGACGGTCTGGATGCGGTGTTTTGTGAGCCAGGCCTGGAGGCGGGTGAGCAGGGCGTCGCTGGCTTTGGCGTCGAGGGCGGAGAAGGGCTCATCGAGCAGGAGCAGGCGAGGCAGGGGCGCGAGGGCACGGGCCAGGGCGACGCGCTGCGCCTCACCGCCGGATAGGTGCTGCGCACGGCGGGCAATCAGCTCCTGAGCCGAAACAAGGTTCAACACTTCTTCAACGCGATGGTCACGAGCGGCGCGGTCGAGGTTGCCGAGGCCATAGGCGACATTGGCGGCGACGGTCAGGTGCGGGAAGAGTGCGGGCTGCTGAGCAACGAGGGCAGTTTGGCGTCGGCCCGGTTTGATCCAAGTGCGGCGGGCGCAGTCGGTGAGCCGATGGCCGTCGAGCGAGACGTGGCCTGCCAGCAGGTCGTCGAGTCCGGCGAGCAGGCGGAGGAGGGTGCTTTTGCCGGCGCCGGAGGGGCCGAAGATGACGGTCCACTGGGTCGCAAAGGTGGATTCCACCTGGAGATGGAATTGGCGGCGGCAGGCGTTGAGGGCAAAGTCAAGCACGGCGGCCTCCGCGCACCTGGCCGGAGAGATAGATGGCGGCCAAGGCGAAGACACTCAGGCCGAGGAGGGTGGCGGCAGTGTTCGTGGCGGCTGCGTAGTCAAAGTTCTCAACCTGGTTGTAGAGAACGATGGAGAGGGTACGGGTTGCGCCGGGGATGTCACCGCCGAGCATGAGGACGACGCCGAACTCGCCGGTGGTGTGGAGAAAGCTGAGGACCGCGGCGGCGATGAGGGAGCGGCGGGCGAGAGGTAGGAGCAGTGTGAGTACAAGCTTTGCGGGGCCGGCACCGAGGAGTCGGGCAGCATCGACGAGAGCGGGTTCGACGGCGGCAAAACCGGCCACAAGAGGCTGGACGGCGAAGGGCAGGCTGTAGACGACGGAGCCGACGACCAGGCCGGAGAAGGAGAAGGCGAGCGGATGGCCGATGAGGGTGGCGATGGCGCGTCCGAAGGCGGTACGGGGACCGAGCAGGACGAGGAGGAAGAAGCCGAGGACGGTGGGCGGGAGGACGAGGGGCAGGGCGGCGAGGGCTTCAACGATTGCAAGCCAGCGGCTGCGGCCTAGCACCAGCAGGGCGGCAAGGGGCACGGACACGGCCAGAAGGATGGCCGTGGTGACGGTTGCGAGCTTGATGGTTAATGCGAAGGCTTGCCAGTCCATGGGGTCCAAGTCCAGCTTTCAGCTTTTAGCTCTCAGCTTTCAGCTTTTGCTTGCTGAGTGGAGGTTTGTGGTTTCCCACCCATTCGCGATGAAGCTGCGAATGGATGGGGCACGGAGCTTCTGTGGTGAACCTCTCTTCGATCCCCATTTGGTTCGTGGTGATTTCTTCAGGTGATGGGCCCTGAGGGTCGTGGGTTGTTCCCGGCAGCCTTTATCTAGTGAACGGGGCGGAGGCCGGCCTTGGCAAGTTGGGCCTGAATTGGAGGGGAAAGCAGGTAATCGAGCAGCTTGTGGGCGGCGTCGCGCTGTGAGGATTTGCCGAGGACGACGGCGCCTTGCTGGATTTCAGGGTAAAGGCCATCGGGAATGACGGCGTAGGCGCCGCTGGCGGCGAGGCGGGGGGTGAGGGCGGAGGTGAGGGAGATGAGGCCGGCATCGGCGTTTCCGGAGTCGACGAATTGGGCGGCCTGGGCGATGTTCTCAGCGGTGACCAGGCGCGGCTTGAGCTGGTCATAGAGGTTGAGGCTGGTGAGCGCGGCGACGGCGGCGCGGCCGTAGGGGGCGCGGTCAGGGTTGGCGATGGCGAGGCGGCGGAGATCGGGGTTGCGCAGCAGGTCGAGGGAGGGCGGAGGAAGGTGGGAGTCTTTGCGTGCCCAGAGGACGAGGGTGCCGCGGGCGTAAAGGGCGGGCGCAGGCGAGTCAGCCAGGCCGGCTTCGATGAGGCGGCGGGGGTAGCCGAGGTCGGCGGAGAGAAAGAGGTCAAAGGGGGCGCCGTTCTGGATCTGAGTAGCCAGCATGGCGGAGGCCTGGAAGGTGGCTTCAGCGCGGATGCCGGTGGCCTGGCGGAACTGGTCGAGGATGGGGGGCAGAACCGGTTCGAGGTCGGCGGCTGCGGCGATGCGGAGCGGGGTTTGGGCGGACAACGGGGCGAGGCACAGGATGCCGAAGAGGGAGAGAAGAATTTTGCGGGTCAAGGGGTTTGCTGCCTCCTGCGCGGAAGAAATCTGGCGTATGCCGATAGGCTAGCACCCCTGGCAGGGCCGGCCGCCGGTTGCTTTGGGAGTGGAGTACTATGGTAGCCGTCAATTCTGGCACAACCGGACAAGAGCCCACCGGAGACTCTGGGCGATGCGCGGGAGGCCGCGGGGAGAGCGGGTTGGGTTCCGGCGTTTGGAAGGAGAATCCCATGAAAAGAACCAGGAGAGAGTTGCTGAAGGACGGGCTGAAGGTGTGCGCGGTGGCTGCGGTTGGTGCATGGTCACGCACCGCGGGGTCCCGCACGACAGGAGTGTTGATGGCGGCTGTTGAGAACGCGCCCAAGACGGCGAGCGCGGCGCGCAATCTGGCGTTGAACCGGGCAGCGTGGGCCTCGAGTTCGGCGGACTTCATTCATACGGGTCACATGGCTACCGATGGACAGATGATGACGCAGTGGCTGAGCAAGGGTGGCGGGGAGCAGTGGATTTATGTGGACATGGGAAGCTCTTGCGAGGTGAAGAAGGTGGTTCTGCGCTGGGGTCAGGGGTATGCGCGGGCCTACAAGATTCAAGTGAGCACGGAGCATGCGGCTTCTCCGGTGACGGGGTTCGTGGAGAAGTGGACGGATGTGCACGAGAGCGCGAACGGGCAAGGAGCTGTGGAAGAGATTGCGCTGAAGCCGTTGAGGGCAAGGTTTGTGCGGCTGCTGTGTACGGAGGCGGCCGGGGCAGGCGGGTATGCGCTCAATGGGTTTGAGGTTCAGGGTTGGGGAGGGCCGGTGGCAAGGGCGAATGTTGTGCCGCCGCCGCATGCAGATGGGACGCTGGAGCTTTCAGGCGGATGGAAGCTGGTGAGCGAGGAGTTTGTAAACGCGGATGCGGCTCAGATTGGGGCGGTTGGATTTGAGGATGGGGCGTGGCTGCCGGCGGTGGTGCCGGGGACGGTGCTAACCAGCTATCTGAATGCGGGCGCGGTGCCGGATATGTTCTATGGCGATCACCAGTTCCAGGTGTCGGACTGGTTTGCGCGGGGCAAGTGGTGGTACAGGAATGAGTTTGTTGTGCCGGCCACTGCGAAGGGCAAGCGGGTTTGGCTGAATCTGGATGGAATCAACTACAAGGCCGAGATTTTTGTGAACGGCGCGGCGGTGGGGAAGATGGCTGGGGCGTTCATGCTGGGGAAGTTTGACGTAACCGACAAGGTTCAAGTGGGGAAGAAGAACTGCGTGGCGGTGCTGATTCATCCAGTGAAGACCTGGTGCGAGCCGACGGTGAGGGAACTGGCGAAGTACGCGTGGCCGGAGGAGTTCACCAAGAATTCGCCAACGTTTATGGAGTCAGGGGGTTGGGATTGGCTGGCGACTATTCGCGACCGCAATATCGGCATCTGGAACAAGGTGACGGTGACGACCAGCGGAGATGTGACGATTGCCGATCCGTTTGTGACGACGGAGTTGCCGCTTACTCCCGATCTCTCGCGGGCGGACCTGACGTTGAAGGTGGAGTTGAGGAATCATGCGAGCGAGAAGCGGATGGGAGCGTTGAAGGTTGGGTTGGGGACGCTACGGTTCTCGCATCCGGTGACACTTGAGGCGGGCGAGACGAAGGCTTTGGTGCTGGATAATGCGCAGCATGCGGAGTTGTCGTTGAAGGAGCCGCGGCTTTGGTGGCCGAACGGGTATGGGGAGCAGCACCTCTACGATCTTTCCCTGCGATTTGAGATGGAGAGCGGAACGCTGTCGGATGAGAAGCGCGAGAAGGTTGGCGTGAGAAAGCTGACCTATAACCAGGACTTCAAGGCAATCCGGGATGTGGGCAAAACGATCGATGTGGCGGGGAGCCAGATTGCCGATCCGAAGACCAAGCCATTGACGATCTATTGCAACGGGCAGGCGATTTTTTTGCGCGGCGCGGACTGGGGAATGGACGAAGGGATGCTGCGCTGCGACAGGCAGGGCTATGAGACGCGGGTGGGGATGGAAGCGGACATGCATTACACGATCATCCGCAACTGCCTGGGGAACGTGGCCAAGCAGGAGTTCTACGAGGCCTGCGACAAGAACGGGATTTTTGTGTGGGAGGAGTTCGGGCTGAACCACGCGAGCATGCCGTACGACACGGACATATGGTTAAACAACTTGCGCTACCGGCTGCGGGCGAAGCGGAATCATGCGTGCGTGGCGCTTTACTGCTCAGCGAATGAAGGCGCGACGGAGGAGCCATTGCGCGGGACGGTCGGCAGGATAGTGGATGAGCTGGACGGGACGCGGCTGTTCCTGCAGCACTCGACGCAGCATCCGCCGATTGACTCGGAAGGGCCGACCGGTCCGAATCCGCCGGCGTTTTATACCAAGGAGGCGGCGCGCGGTTTCGACCCGGAGATTTATTCTCCGACGGTGCCGCCGATTGAGGGCATGCGGCGGATGATGCCGCACAACCAGCTGTGGCCGATCGGCCAAATGTGGGCGGTCCACGACTGGTGGACGGGCAAGGACGGCCCCTGCACCCGGACCGAGGATGCCGTGGCCTCCTGCTACGGAACGGCTACAGGGATTGAGGACTTTTGCCGCAAGGCGCACATGGTGAACTGGGAGGGGTTCAAGGCCATCTACGAGGCGTGGAACAACAAGATGTGGAACGACTGCACGGGGGTGATGACCTGGATGAGCAATCCGTGCTGGCCTTCGCTCGTCTGGAACACCTACGACTACTACTTTGAGCCGACGGCGTCGTACTTCGGCATCAAGAAGGCGTGCGAGCCGTTGCATATCCAGTGGAGCATGGAGACGAACGATGTGAAGCTGGTGAACTGCACGCTGAAGACGCTGAAGGGGGTGCGGGCCGAGGCGCGGGTGTACAACCTGGACGGAACGCTGGCACTGAAGAAGGAAGCGACGCTGGACTTTCCGGCCAACAGCGTGACGCCGGCGTTGAACCTGTTTGCAGGGGATGAGGCGAAGCTGGCCAGGTTGAGCGAGGTGTACTTCATCAAGCTGGAGTTGAAGGGAGCGGATGGGAAGCTGCTGTCAGAGAATTTTTACTGGAACGCGAAGGAGGTTTGGAAGTACAAGGAGCTGGCGGGGTTGACGAAGGTGAAGGTGAATGGGAGGGTGAAGAGGGAAGTGGCCGAGGGGAAGACGAAGCTCACCGTGGATGTCGCGAATCCCAGGCAGGATGTGGCGCTGATGATCCGGCTGAAGGTGGTGGACGAGGCGGCAGGGCTGCTGGTGGCGCCCATTCACTACACAGACAATTACTTCTCCTTGACGCCGGGAGAGACGCGGCAGATTGCGATTGAGTATCGCGGGGCGGCAGGGAAGGTGATGGTGGAGGGGTGGAATGTGGAGGCGGCGGAGTTGGTTGTCGCTTAGGACTTCAGTTGAAGTTCGTTCGTATGGCCTTGATCCGGGCCTAAAGGCCGCTTCAATTTAGCTACTTCTTAGGGGCCTGAAGGCCCCCACTCCCTCCGGAACCGCTCTCTGCAGCTCTATTCATGGGATGGCGAGCGCGGTATCGGGTCAGGCAAAGCGCGGGCTTCGCTGGTAGGCTAACAGCAGGCATGAACGACAATTTGCATCAGTTGCGCTGTTTTGGATGCGGGGCGCGGATCGCGGGGGCGGAAGCCCAGCCGGATTTCCGTTGCGCCGCGTGCGGTGACCTGTTTGAGGTGGAGTATCCGGGCTGGAGCCAGCGGCAGGGGCACGACCGGCCGAACGCCGGGGCTCTGAAGTGGCTTTGGCGGGAGCGGCGCTGCTCACCGGAGTGGCTGGATCAATCGGGTGTTTGGCGGTTCCGCGAGCTGCTGCCGATTCTGGACAGCTTTGGCAACGCGGTGACGTTGCGCGAGGGGAATACGCCGTTGTATCCGCTTTACCGCGCGGCGAAGGCGCTGGGGCTGGACCAGCTTTATGCCAAACATCAGGGGATGAATCCTTCGGGGTCGTTCAAGGACACCGGGATGACGGCGGCGCTGAGCGTGGCCAAGGAGCGGGGATTCGAGTGGGTGGCGTGCGCGTCGACGGGGAATACATCGGCGGCGATGGCAGCCTATGCGGCGCGGGCGGGGTTGCGGAGCCTGGTGCTGATTCCGGAAGGCAAGATTGCGTGGGGCAAGCTGAGCCAGGCGATGGATTATGGCGCGGTGACATGCCAACTGAAGACAGACTTTGACGGCTGCCTTACGCTGCTGACGCAGATTGTGAAGGAGTCGCCGATTTACCTGCTGAACTCGGTCAATCCTTACCGGCTGGAAGGGCAGAAGACGCCGGCATTTGAGATTGCAGAGGCATTTGACTGGACGGTGCCGGACCACCTGATTGTTCCGGGGGGCAACCTGGGGAACAGTTCGGCGCTGGGCAAGGGGTTCAGGGAGTTGCACGAGTTGGGGCTGGTGGCGCGGATGCCGAAGATCTCGGTGATTCAGGCGGCGGGGGCGAATCCGCTGGCGCGGAGCTTTGCGCACGATCACGGCGCGACGCTGGAGCCGGTGGAGGCGCACACGCGGGCGACGGCGATTCGCATCGGAAACCCGGCTTCGTGGCGCAAGGCGGCGCGGGTGATTCAGGATACGGGCGGATGGTGCCTGGATGTGACCGAGGCGGAGATTGCGATTGCCAAGGCAGAGATTGGGACCGAGGGACTGGGTTGCGAGCCGGCATCGGCAGTGACGCTGGCGGGGCTGAAGAAGCTGCGCGCGCAAGGGCACGTTGCAGCCGGCGAGAGTGTGGTGCTGGTGCTGACGGGGCACACGCTGAAGGATGCGGATTACACGATCGACTTCCACCGGGGCACGCTGTTGGATGAGGCAGAGAAGGCTGGCCTGGAGGGCGAGATGGACGCTCTCAGGCGCAATGCACAGGTGATGGAGGCCACAGCAGGCGCGGTGCTGGCGGCGCTGAAGGGCAGCGGGCGATGAGAGAGGCTGCGAGCGAAGCGGATATGCGGAATGCGGCGCCGCTGCGGCTGCGGCTGCCGGCTACGTCTGCGAATTTGGGACCGGGGTTTGATGCGGTTGCGGTGGCGCTGGATTTCTATCTGGAGGTTGAGGCAGAACCGGCGGAGGCGTTTTCAATCACAGCGACCGGGCACGACCGGGAGCGCTGCTCGCGGCTGGACGACAACCTGGTTCTGGGTATCTATGAACGGGTGCTGAAGGAAAACGGCAAGGCGGTGGTGCCGTTGGCGATGCGGATGCAGAACGGGATTCCGCTGGGGATGGGGTGCGGTTCTTCAGCGGCGGGGCGGCTGGCGGCGATTGCGCTGGCAGTTCATTTTGGGCGGCTGGACTGGAGCGCGAAGCAGATTCTGGAAGAGGCGTGCGCGCTGGAGGGGCATCCGGACAATGCGGCGGCCTGCTGGCTGGGGGGATTTGTGGCCGCGGCGAGCGAGGGACGGACCGTGCATGTGGCGCACGTTTTGCCGCCGGAGGATTGGCGGGCGATTGTGGTGCTTCCGGCGGACCCGCTGCCGACGAGCAAGGCAAGGGAAGTGCTGCCGGAGAGCTACTCGCGCGCCGATGCCGTGACCAATATTCAGTCGGCGGCGCTGCTGGGGCTGGCGTTTGCGCTGGGACGGGGCGACCTGCTGCGGATGGCGATGAACGACCGGATTCATCAGCCGTATCGTGCGCCGATTTGCCCGTTGCTGCCCAGGCTGCTTCCTCTGGCCGGGAACCACGGGGTTCTGGGGGCGGCGTTGAGCGGAGCGGGGCCGGCGATGCTGGTGATTGTGGGAAGCCAGCAGAGTGTTGCGCAGGCATCGGCGGCGATACGCGAGGCGATCAAAGGGCACATGGAAGCGGAGCTGAAGGTTTGCCGGTTCCAGGCTACCGGGGCCAGCCAGTACTTTGCGCTGCGGGTGGAATGACAGGGTTGGCGACCGTGGATGGCGTTTGTTTTGGGGGTGGCGAGTCAATAACTTTGGGCTTGGGTGGGTTATCGTTCTCGATAGTCACTGATCTTTGATTACTGGTACTATTACCTAAGTTTGCTTGCTATTCAGAGGGCGAACCCCCTAAATTCGCAGCGTGGGCAGTTCTGGGGGAGGGCTGCTCTAGCGCCCGCGGTCCTTCTAGGGATCCGGGCGCTTTTCTATGCCAAGACCACGCGAGAGCGGCACCGGTTTGGCATTTCAGGCGAGGTGAGAATTTGCGATGACTGCTGGGGTGCGCGGTTGCGCTTGCGGTGGTGTTTGCGACTTTCAGCCGGTGAGCCGCATCCCATGAATGCACCGTAAAAGGTAGACTCAAGAAAAGGGAAAATAACGCAAGGAGGATCATGGCAGGGTTGGGAGTATTGGAAGTAAGCGATGCAACGTTCGACCAGGAGGTGCTCAAGAGCGAGCAGCCGGTACTGGTGGATTTCTGGGCCGTTTGGTGCGGTCCGTGCAAGGCGATTGCCCCTATCGTGGACGGAATTGCCGCGACCTACGCGGGCAAGCTGAAGGTGGCGAAAGTGAACGTGGACGAGAATAGCGCGACGCCGGGGCGTTTTGGCATTCGCGGTATTCCTGCGCTTTTATTCTTCAAGGGCGGCAAGGTGGCCGACCAGGTGGTTGGGTTTGTTCCGCAGGAAGTGATTGAAGAGAAGATCCAGAAGCTGCTGGCGTAAGCTGGCGGCAGACAAGTTGGATTGAGATTGGCGAAGGCCCGGCGAGAAAGCCGGGCCTTTGTTGCGTGTGCCGGTAGCGTGACCGCGCAGGTTTGTGGTTTTCCCGGTCCCAAAAGCGGGACCGGGGCACCCAAATTCATGGGAAGGGTTACAAAATCAAGTGGTCGCCGTACTAGTAGCCTGCGGGGGCGGCGGCCGGGGTGGAGGCTGACATGGGGGCGAGACCGAGGCGCTTGCGGCAGTCTTCGAGCATGGACTCAGTGCGGGTGGCGCCGACGCGGCTGACGCCGAGAGCGCGGACGGCGAGGAGCGCGTCCAGGTCGCGGATGCCGCCGGCGGCCTTGACCTGGACACTTGGCGGAGAATGGCGGCGCATGAGTTCCAGATCGGCGTGGGTTGCGCCGCTGGGGGCGTAGCCGGTGGAGGTCTTGACCCAGTCGACGCCGATTTCGGCGCAGATTTCGCAGAGGCGGATCTTGGCTGGATCGTCGAGATAGGCATTCTCAAAGATGACTTTGATCTTCTGGCCGGCCCCGTGGATGAGCTGGGTGAGGGCGGCAAGCTCGGCCTGGACGTAGGGCCAGTCGCCGCTGCGGGCTTTGCTGATGTTGATGACGACGTCGAGTTCCTGGCCGCCGTCGGCGAGGGCCTGGCGGGCCTCAGCGAGCTTGATGGCGGTGGTGTGTCCGCCGTGAGGGAAGCCGATGGTGGTGCTGGCGTTGACGTGGCTGCCGGCGAGGACCTGGGCACAGCGGGCAAGGGCATAGGGCAGGATGCAGACGCTGGCTACGTCATAGCGGAGGGCCAGGGCGCATCCGTCTTCGAGCTCCTGGGTGGTGAGGGTAGGGTTGAGGAGCGAGTGGTCAATCATCTTGGCGATGGCGGGGTAATCGTAAGAAAGCGTCATAATGTTTCTCCAGATGTATGCGCGAGCAGGGATGCGGGGCGCAAACTGAATTCTACACGACGGGCCGAAGTGCGGCTGCGGATGGAACTGGTACACTGCGGAGTGTTCTGAGCGGTCACAGGAAATCAGCGAGGTGTTGCCTTGAAGAATTCTTCTGTACGTTGCCTGGCCTTTGTGGTTTTTGTCTTCTGCCTGATGATGGGTCACGCGCTCTGCGCGGAGCAGCCTGCGGTGATGCCAATGCCGGCGCACATGGTGATGGGGCAGGGTCAGTTTGCGCTGGATGGGAGCCTGAGCGTCGGGCTGGAGGGAACGTCGGACGCGCGGCTGGCGGCGGGCAGGGAGCGGTTTCTGGATACGCTCTACCGGGAGACGGGAATACCGACGACGGGCGCGAAGCAAGCGGGCACGAAGCAGGCGACCTTGGTGATCAAGGTGAGCGGGGCGGGCCACGTGGTGCAGCAACTGGGCGAGGATGAGTCGTATCACCTGGAGGTGTCGACGGGCGGGGTGGTGCTGACAGCGCCGAATGCGCTGGGTGCGCTGCATGGGCTACAGACGTTTCTGCAGTTGGTGCACGCAACACCGCAGGGATTCAGCGTGCCGGTGGTGACGATCGACGACCAGCCGCGGTTCCCGTGGCGGGGATTGATGATCGATTCGGGACGGCACTTTATGCCCATCAAGGTGATTACGCGCAACCTGGACGGGATGGAGGCGGTGAAGATGAATGTCTTTCACTGGCACCTCTCCGACGACCAGGGATTTCGCGTGGAGAGCCGGGTGTTTCCGGAGTTGCAGGGGAAGGGATCGGGCGGGCATTTCTATACGCAGAAGCAGATTGGGGATGTGATCCGGTATGCGCGGGAGCGCGGGATCCGGGTGGTGCCGGAGTTCGACATGCCGTGCCATACGACTTCATGGCTGGTGGGGTATCCGCAGCTAGGCAGTGGATCGGGGCCTTACCAGATTGCGGACCGGTGGGGGATTATGGACTCCGCGATGGACCCGACGCGGGAGACAACGTATCAATTTCTGGACAAGTTCATTGGGGAGATGGCGGGGCTGTTTCCGGATGCTTATTTTCACATCGGCGGGGATGAGTGCAACGGGAAGGAATGGACGGCGAATGTGCGTATCCAGGCGTATATGAGGGCGCACAAGCTGAAGGACAATGCGGCGCTGCAGTCGTATTTCACGGCGCGGGTGGAGAAGCTGGTAGCAGGGCATCACAAGATCATGGAGGGCTGGGACGAGGTGTTGCAGCCGGAGACGCCGCGGGATGTGGTGATCCAGTCGTGGCGGGGACAGACGGCGCTGGGGGTGGCGGCGCGGCAAGGGAATCGCGTGCTGCTTTCAAACGGGTACTACATCGACCTGAATCAGCCGGCCGCCGAGCACTACCTGGTGGATCCGCTGGGGGGAAACAACGAGACGCTGACAGCAGAGGAAAAGGCACGCGTGCTGGGCGGGGAAGCGACGATGTGGAGTGAATATGTGACCGAGGAGAACATCGACAGCGGCATCTGGCCGCGGACGGCGGCGATTGCGGAACGGCTGTGGTCGTCTGCAGACGTGCGCGATCTGGACTCGATGTACGGCAGGCTAGAGGTTGTCTCGCAGCGGTTGCAGTACTACGG
>Ga0302320_10007593_pt1 | contig 23835 bp, 20 predicted proteins | sample Bog_T0_3_FD_202130 | JGI IMG/M metagenome (GOLD analysis project Ga0302320, IMG submission 202130) | Peat permafrost microbial communities from Stordalen Mire near Abisko, Sweden - Bog_T0_3 | ecosystem: Environmental > Terrestrial > Soil > Wetlands > Peat | place: Sweden: Abisko, Stordalen Mire...
TGGTGGGACGCGCTCAACTGCTTCTCGGTGCTGTGGGAAGCTCGCTTCCCACAGCACCGAGGCTAACCATAAACGGAACTTCAACTTGATCGTTTACACAAAAGACTGGACACTACCTGTGGCTTCTTCCGCACTCTGGCTCGATTGCATCGGCCCAAGAAGCCACATTCGTTCCTCTGACCATTGATAACCAGGTGGTGCCCGGCTCGAGCAAAGACTTCCTTACGGACTCCCGTGTATTTAACGCGGAGTTTTATAGGAAGTACTATCCACAACTCCGCTTGGCGAACGATGCCGACGCCACCCGTGAATGGACCAGCACGGGCGCCAAGGCTTGCCGCAGAGGCTCGTTTGGTTTCAATGCGCCTGACTATCTAGGCCGTAATACCGATCTTCCCAAAGGGGATTGCGCGTATGCGGCACAGCATTTTGTTGTTTCTGGATTCAACGAGGGCAGAATCGGCTCCGCCGATAGCTACTGGGTCGTCTTCGACTTCAACTACTATGTGGATCCGGCAAACAATCCTGATTTGTACAAAGCCTATAGCAGTAATGTCTGGGACTTAGCGGATCTTCAAGTCCATTGGCTGCAACATGGCATCGCAGAACGACGCGGCGCCTCCGCCTTCTTCAACGTGAGGGAATATCAGGCTCGGTATCCCGACGTTCCTCGTGACCCAGCGCGGGCAATCCTGCAATACGTCACCGATGGTCAGGCTAAACGCAGAATGGGGCGGGCGTTGTGGGCCGATCCGGCAAGCTGGAGCACGCTTGTTCAGCAGACCGTACCACCCAATGTGAGCGCGTCGTCGAACGATGTGGAACGCGAATTCACGAGTGCTCGTGGGGCTTCCGTTCAGGTTGTCGTGCAATCGCCAAACTGGTACCGGGCTGCGCTTTCGCCGGCCTGGAAGGATCTCAAGCCGGAAGAGATCTGCACCGTTCCAGCACCCACTTTGAGCGATGACCGGCAAATGATTCAGAGCTATCTGGAACGCATGGCCGTGGGAAGCAAGGCTCCTTTCCGGGTGGTAAGGCTCGCGCCTCATGCGGCCTATCATATCGTGTTGCCTGCCAATCTGCCGCCTCAGCAAGATTGGGTTCTCAACCACCTTCCGCATCTCAGGATTCACGACGCACAGGATTTTGTGTTCGACGGAAATGGATCGACACTCTTCTTCACAGGCTCGACCGGAGCTTTCAATATTGAGAACTGTGAAAGAGGGATGGTCGAGAACCTGATTGTCGATTGGGGAAATCCTTTCGATCCCAACCCAGCATGGCGGGGTCCGCTCTTTGAAGCCCTGGGGACAATCAAAAAGGATTCGGCTACCTCCGGGCACATCGAATTGGATACTGGGACGCGGCTTCCTGAAGGCTTTTCGCCATTTATCTATACCTTCCATTTGTGGGATAAAGCTACAGGGAGGATGGCTCGCGAAGACAACCTGCCTGGGCCAACCGATGACGGCTGCGATGCCAGTTGCATTACTCAGAAGAAAGGCCCGACACAAGCCATGCACCTAAAGGGGCTTGCGCTCTACCCGAACAACAACGATTCCGGAAAGTGGGTGGCCTCTAACTTAGCCCAATTTGCCGGTCAATATGTCCTGGTCTACTTCTCGCGATTTCAGATGAGTGCGATGAGTCTGCTTCAAAGCGGAGACCTCCGCTTCGTCAACTGCACCATTCATGCCTCGCCTTACATGGGCATCGCCGGGGGAGACAGGCAAAGAGGTTTTTCCTTTGAAAACCTCGCCATCACTCCAAGCCAAGGTCGGCATTTTTCAACCACAGCGGACGGAGTGCACATCACGGGAACATCGGGGGATGTCATCGTCGACCACGCCACGTTTGAGGCGCTCGGAAATGATGCCATCAACTTGGGCGTGGTCTGGGATACGTTGACGAAAGTCGCGTCATCGAAGACCTTCACGATGGCCGGCTCGGATTCGCCCTCGAAGCAAGGCGATATGCTTGCGTTCTTCGATGAGGGGTTGGCGTTTGTAGGATCGGCTCGTGTGCAGTCCTGCGCCGGAGATGGAACGCTGACCGTTGATTTAGACAACGACGTGAAGTGGCTCAGGCCAGGGATCAAAGCGATCAACATGAGCCATGTCCCGTCCCACTTCTATATCTCGGACGTAATAGTCCGAAATAAAATCGGTCGTGGAATGCTCATCGGCGGACTGCACGGAGTGATCCAGAATTCGACCTTCGATTCTGTCACGATGACGGGAATACTCTTTCACTTTTCGAGTTACTGGAGTGAAGGAGCGCCAAGTTCCGACGTGGCCCTCCGCAATAACCAATTCCTGCGGACGCATGTCTCGCGAGATTTCTATCAATCCGGGACAGGCCTGGGAACCTATCCGCATCGCAATGCGGCGATCTCTATCGCCAGTGAAGTCGCTACCAATTTCGACAAGACTCCCGACAACTTCAACGGCATCTATCCGTTTTTTCAGGATATCGAGATTTCCGGAAACTCAATTCAGAGTCTTGCCGGTGCGAGTATCTATATGTCTGGAGTCTACAACAAGCCGACTCCGGCGGGCGCCCAAGGGATTTCGCAGAATCGTTTCACGGGATGCGCGTTAGTGCCGCATACAGACCCGATGCGCCCCTATTTCGGCTCCGAGTCAACATCTGCCGTGGTGCTGAACTTTGTTGACGGCGTATCGCTGGTCGGCAATCAAACGACGCAACATCCACCCTGCACCGTTCGATTAGATTACTCGTCGATTCGAAATACCGGTATCTCGAATCGTTGAGCCTGCATGTGATCCGATGGCGGTGTTTACATCCAGGGCAATGGATAAGCAAGAATAGCCGAACCACGTTTGAACGTTCGTGCTCGGCGATGCATGGCCAAAGTCGATGACGGACTTTACATGCGGCCCCGCAATTCACGTGCAATGCCGGTTCCACAAAAGGTGGCTTCTTCTTGGGGAAGAAGCCACTGTAGATGGGGCATTCCAGGCACGTCAATTGCGGAACCGTGCTTGCTCTGCGGCCTTTCCTATTTTTTCTGTTCCTCTTCCTGCTTTTTCTGCTCAGGAGTCTTTGGTTTCGCCTGCGGGTGCGGAGAAGTCGGTGCCGGCTTCACCGCAGCAGGCGGAGGCTTTTGCGGCTGTGGAGTCGGCTGAATCGGCTTTGTCTCGGGACGACTGCTTGGGGGCTGCGCTGCCGGTAGCTTCGCCGCAGGTGTTGGTGTTGGAGGCTTCATCACGGGACGATTATTTGGAACTGGTGTCACCGTACGATTTGGCTGCGCAGCGGGCGGAGCAGTCGGTTGGGGGTGGGCGGCTTGTGGACTTGAGGGCTGTGGCCGATTCGTCGGCATCTGCTCCACCGGTGGCTTCGCCTCAGGTGTTGGTGTTGGAGGCTTCACCACTGGAGGATTATTTGGAACTGGTGTCACCGTACGATTCGGCTGCGCAGCGGGTGGAGCATTCGGTTCGGGGTGGACAGCTTGTGGACTTGAGGGCTGTGGCCGATTCGTCGGCATCTGCTCCACCGGCGGCTTCGTCTCCGGTGTAGGCGTCGGCGGGTTCATCACGGGACGATTGATTGGCGCAGGTGACACGGGACGATTCGGCTGCGCCGCAGGGGGCTGTATTGCTTGAGTGGCGGGACGCAGGTTAGGAGGATGGCCGATGGTCGGAGTCGCCGCCTTCCCGGGGGGCGCCAACTTGACTGCGGCGTGTGCCGCCTCGTTGCCGGATGGGCGCAACGTTTGCAGCTCGCTCTTCGGCAAAGGTTGTCCGGGATGCGCGGCCAAAGCCTGCTGCTGCTTTGCAAATGGCACCGGTAGCGGCGGGGGCGTCTGCTTCGCGATCACCTGCCGGCTCAAGACTGCTGCCGGCGGTGCGGTCACATGATTCGCGGTGGAGGCATTCGCGCCCAGTACGCTCTCTCGTGTTGGAGCTACGGCCACCCGTGCGCTTACCGGCGCGCTGGCAATTTGCTGCATATTTATAGCAACAGCGGATCGGGCGACGGGCTGCGCGCTCGCAAAGGTACGTTGCGGAACCGCCATCACCGCGCCTTGTACGTTCTTGTTCACGTAAGTCACATTCGTGATCGTGGTGCTCTTATTGATGATGGTGGTGTTGTAGACATTCGTAACCGTGGTGACGTTGACGGTCGTGTTGCTGACGTTTACCCGGTTCATGTAGTTGCGGCTGACCTGGTACGGAGGCACGTAAACCTCACGCGGACCGAGTGGGAACCACGCCACATTTGCGCCAATACCGCCACCGCCGCCGATGAAGACCACCAGCGCGGGCGCGTACACGGCTCGCACTTCCACTGGTCCGGCTACCCAACCCCAGCGTCCGCCGATGGTCACCCAGCGTCCATAGTGGAAAGGCGCATAGCCCCAGGAAGTATCGTCGACCCAGGTGTATCCCCAAGGCTGAATCCAATCCCAATGGCCGGAATGATAGGGCGCCCACCCTGCTTCAGCGCGCGGAAACCAGACGTGCCCGTAGTTCGAGTCGTCGCGCCAGTCTCCATGGTCATCCAAGTCTTCGTAGCCGACGACATCGCGGGACAAGTAATGCGCCGAAGGGGACTGATCGTAACGTTGATCGCGAGCATAGGCCCAGTTATCGAATGGATCGGGGCCACCGATGTCTTCGATATCGGCATTCAGCGAATCGGTACCGCTGAATGTGGCGCGTTGTCCGGCGTGCAACGTATAAGTCTGTCCGTTGCCTGTGGCCTGGCCTCCGCCATCGCGCAGGCTGGCGACGGTGTAGGTCCCGTCTTCACTGGCGTTCAACCGATAGTTTCCGGGCTCGGAAACCGAAAACGCAAGGTTTGGCGTATCCACCTCAAAGGAATCGTCTTGGTCGAGGCGGCGTACACGCACGTTGATCGTACCCGAAGAGAGTTGGATCTGAACGGTATGGTCGTCCAGATTAAGGAAGGAAATGCCGGTGTTTTCGCTCAGGCGAATCACGGCTGCGCCGAGTTGCAACTCAGCGCGTGAACCTCTGTCAGCCCAGAGCTTGTCGCCTGTCGTCATGGGGCGATTGGGTACAGCCTGTACCCAATCGTCCACGCCCGCGGGTTGGAAGGAAACCGAACCTTCCATGTAGCCGAGTCGAGCGACGCGCGTGGGGGGATCATCCTGTGGATCGTCGTTTTGAGCCGTGGCGCCTACAGGCAGAACTATCGTCGAGAGCAGCAGAGCGAAAACCGTATTGCGCCAAACTAACTTCATGATTCGTTTTGTCATGGATGCCCTCGTCTTCAAAAGTATTTTGTCGCCGAAATTCATCTTATAAACCCGAAGGCCGCGAACTCTTGTCAATGTTCGCAATGCTTGAGCTACGGTGCTGCAATTTGTGGTTGAGGCCACATTTCCGGGCGTGTCAGGAATATTACCAGAATTCTGATTGTGGCTTCCAACATCGAATATGCCGAGCTCAGCATATTCGATGTTGGACAAAGATGACGATTTTGTGAAGTGATCACAGTAAATAAGTGGACACTTCGCAAAGTTCCGGTCAGGGACTCTCCGCTAGCTATTCTTGATTCGAAGCTGTTGTCGTTGCCGGCGGATCTGCGGCCAGAGGCACTAGAACCAGCGAAAGCGAGTAGCCGACATAAGCGCTGTCGCGGAAAGCTGTGACGCCCAGCGCGTCATTTAGTGCCGATGCTCCGGCTGGATCAAGGTTCCACGACACTCCACCAAGGAAGAAATCACCCCTGTTGGGTGTGATTGGAAGTGTCAGGTTGGTTGGCAAGGTAATGTCGAAGACGTTGATGCGGCCGATGAATCGGCCGTTCGCAATGACCAGCGCAGAAACGTACGTCTGTTCGCCAAAAGTGGTCAGGATGAGGCTGTCGAGCGTGACCTGTTTCGCGCCGGCAGTGAGAGTGATCCCGCCGTTGTGGAGCAACTGACCCTCGGCGTTGGCTAAATTGATCTCACCGGCGCTCAACCCGAAGCCAATCTGATTCCCATCGAGTTGCGCACCGGGCACCGTTGTTAGAGTCGCTTTAGCCGCTGTGATATCAGCCACGAAGGCCTTTGACAAGGTCAGCGTGGTTCGCCCGCCCTCGGTCGGATAGATAGTCGTTGTGGTCGCTGCGAATGTTGAAGAAGCGAGAAGCAAAGCGGCCACGGTGGGAGCCGCCAGGGGTAGCTTTCTGAGCAAACGATTCACAATAAACCTCCTGATACAACTGGGGTAGACCGCCGTAACCGACGGTGGTGCTGAGGGTGAAATCTCCACATTCGGCCACTGCGCGTGCACGTACCCATCAGCCTTTCACACGGAAGGGCCTCAGACTCAGAGACTCATTGTCTCTTGCTTGCGAATACCGAAGGCGAAGGCTCAGATCTCTGGAATGCGGATGCAACCAGATACCCTCTTCAACCCGCCCACAGAAAAAGGTTGCGGCGCAGCTAGGCGTATTCTTCTCTCTTTAATCTGGAGCCTTGTGTATGCAGGAGTTCACAGACATGGGTGGAAAATATCGCGACGCGCACAAGTGGTCAAAATTGATCGCTTTTGTCTCGCTGAGTCGGGTACGATGAGCCGTCTGCGGGGTGCATGCGTATGCGACGCGTCGTTCCTAGCGTGTGGATTGGCCTGATGGCTTTTTCCATTTTCGGACCAGGGCTCGGTCGATCGATCTCCCAACAGCCGCTGGCCGGGACCTCCAACAAAGTTGAGCCAATAAGCTCTGCCGATTATGTCGGCTCGGACACCTGCGCCACGTGCCACGAAGAGGCCGCGAAGAAATTCTCCTCCAATCCTCACTCGCGCCTCGCTCTTGAACACGACAGCAAGGGTATCAGTTGCGAGAGCTGCCATGGTCCTGGAAAAGCGCACGTGGACGGCGGTGGAGATGTCACGAAGATCCGGCAGTTCAAGAACCTCTCCGCAGCGCAGATCGATGAAACCTGCCTCACCTGCCACGCGAGCAAGCACGCCAATTTCGAGCGTTCCAAGCACGCGGAAGCTGGAGTGAGCTGCCTGAGTTGCCACAGCGTTCACCAGCCCGCGAGTAAGGCCGATCTGCTGAAGGTGGAGCAGCCCCTCTTGTGTTTCACGTGTCACAAAAATGTGCGCCCCGCTTTCTCCCAGGCATTTCACCACGAGGTGAATGAAGGTCAGATGAGTTGCTCGGATTGCCACGATCCCCACGGCACGTTCCAGGGGCAGCAACTTCGGACGACGGATGACCAGAATGCAATCTGCATCAAATGCCATACCGACACGGCGGGGCCCTTCGCCTATGAACACCCCGTGGTGAAGACCGGCGGATGTGTTGCCTGCCACGCGCCGCATGGATCTCCGAATCCGCGAATGCTGCGGGTGAGCAACGTGAACATGTTGTGCCTTCAGTGTCACTCGTCGGTCAATCTGGCCAAGTTTCCCAATGCAAGTTCCGAGCAGGGCGGACCAGTCCATAACCAGGCCACTCAATACCAGGCCTGTACGACCTGTCACACACAAATTCATGGCTCGAACGCGGCTTTTAACTTCTTCCGGTGAGGAATGGAGAGCGCAATGCAGTCGAATGATTCAGCACGTATATCCTCCCACCTCTCTGCTCAGCGGCCATCGCTGCTCTCTGTGAGCCTCGGAGCTTGTGCTCTGATGCTTTACCTCGGCGCGGCCGCGCAAACCTCTCCAGCGCCCAAGGAAGCCGTCCACGATGGCTACGCGGTGCATCAGTCCATTGATATTGGAGGTCACATCTCCGATGAAAACGGAAGCTTGCCGATGTACGACACACTGGTCAACATGCACAGTGGTCCGCGCATCCTCCAGCAGTCCCTCGAGATGCACGCCGTCTCGGGCGCGAAGCATTTCTTCCTGTATGACAAACTCTTGGCAACCAGCGTGGGCTATGGCGGCGATCCGGAAAACAGCACGGTGCTGCGCATGTCCAAGGGGAAACTCTACGACTTCCAGGGAATCTTCCGGCGCGATCGGCAGTACTTCGACTACGATCTGCTCGGCAATCCCCTCATACCGCCGGGCGTGACCTCACACGGCTACACCTTTCCGCAAGTGCTCCACGCAGCTCACCTGTTCAACACGGTGCGGCGGATGACCGATACGAACCTTACTTTGTTTCCGGTTTCAAGGGTTAGCTTTCGCGCCGGGTACTCGCAGAACATCAACCAGGGACCAAGCTTCAGTTCGCTGCACAACGGGTCCGAAGCCCAATTTCTGCAGAACTGGCGCAACAGCACCGACACCTGGTTCGGCGCGGTAGACTGGAAGCCTTTCGCACGGACTGTACTCACTGTCCAAGAAAACATCACACACTACAAGGGCGATACCAGTTACCAGCTTGCCGGGCCGTTCATGCGGCTTCCCAATGGTCAGCCTGTCACGCTTGGCTACGACCAGGTGAGCGTTCCGTCTTGCAACGATGGAAACCCGCCCATTCTTAGCATTGGCACTACCCCGCCAACGGTGAACCCCACGTGTGCAGGATACCAGCAGTTCTCCCGGTCTGCGCCCACCCGGACTTTATTCCCCACCGAAGAGTTTCGCTTCCAGTCGGCTTACCTCATGAACGTGCGGATGAATGGACGATTCCATTACACCGGAGCGAGCATGAGTTTGCCGCGGTTCAACGAGAACTTTCTTGGTCTCGACAATATGGGAATTCGGCAGTGGAACATCTCCGGGGCCTCGAAGGCTCAGCGGGTAAGCGTCACAGCGGATTTGGGGTTTGTTTGGCAGATGTCTCCGCGCTTCAGCATCTCGGAGCAACATGACTTCTGGAACTTTCGCCAGCCGGCAGACAACTATCTGTCAGAGGTCGATCGCCTTGACGACGTGAATCCGAACATACCCTCGATGGCCGACCCGCCAGGAGCACAGCAGCCCGCAGTCATCACAGCCGCGCACAACTTTCTGGGTCAAAGGACGGAGACAAACACAGTGACTCTAGGCTGGAAGGCGTCAGGTGTGGTGAGTTTCTCGCTCGGCTACCGCTATCGCTCGCGCACCATTGGCTACGCCATGCCGCTGGTCACTGATTTCCTTGCTAACGGTACGGCATATACCGTGAAAATTCACGAGAACGCCGGCCTTCTTGGGATGGTGTTGCACCCCAGCAGTCAGTGGAAGATCGATGGTACCGTTGAGGCTTCTTTTGACGACAACGCATACGTTCAGCTTGATCCGCGCCAGTTGTATCGGTATCAAGTCCACTCCATGTGGACGCCAAGCAGCATCGTGACAATTACAGGAGCGTTCGACGATCTGGAGCGGCGCGACAATCAGCTCCTGGTGAATCGTGTGGATCACAACCGTAGCCTGGGGATCGGTGTGGACCTGTCGCCCAGCGAACATTACGGCCTTGACCTGAATTACGGTTACATGGATGCGTATACGCGCACCGGGATCTGCTATTCCTCGACGGACGCTCCGGCGAATGCCCTCGCGGCTCCGGCGGATTGCGGGACCAACACATTTCTCGGCACTGAATATTACGATGAGCCGACGCAATATGGTTCGATTGATTTCATGTTCTCGCCAAGCAAGAAGGTGCGGTCGCATGTCGGCTATCGCATGAATGCGGTGAATGGCAGCACGGAGTTCCTCAACCCACGACAGGTCCCCGGATCACTGCAGTCGCACTTCCAGACCCCGTTTGCCGACGTGGTGTGGACCGTAGCGCAAGGGTGGGGGTTCCGTGGCGAATGGAACTACTACGACTATGGCGAAGGCGCGGCGGTTGGCCCGACTCTTCCGCGCGCATTCCACACAAATCTGTATACCGTCGGAATCCACTACGAGTTTTAAGCCAACGTAAGGGTTCACGAGTTCCAGCGAAGACTAACCGGGGGCTCTTCATCTCTCTGATCAAACCCAACAGATTGTATGCCTCGCACCTACCAGAATCGTGTGCTTGCAACTCGTGGGCTGGACGACCAGAGCGCGGCCGGACATTGCGTCTGGATGATGCGTCCGAACGGAGCCGGACGCACCATCCTGACCAGACCTCCGTTTCGTGTCACAACGCAGCGCCTTTGCTAGCGACAGCGAAAATGACCGATTTTGTCGCGAACTATGAAACCTAAATCGCCTATTTCGCGTTCACTCTCACTCGTTAGCCCACTGAAACCTTAACTGTGGGCGTAGGCATTGGCGTAGACGTAGCGGCTACGGCTGTTGGCGCTGCCGGAGTTGCGGTCGCCGCGTTTGCTGTGGGGGCGGCTTGAACCGCAGCAGGTGTGCTCGTTGCTTCTTGCCCTGTTTGTGCTGGGGCCACTTGAGCAGGTGTCGGAGTAGCAACCTTGATGCCCATATAGCCATCAATCGTGGCTACGTTGGTGCCCAGGGAGTGGGCAATAGCCGAGATGGTCTGCCCTTGTTGGTGCATGAGTTTCGCCATGCCTGCCTGGGAGAGTTTGACGCTATCAGGCTTCAAGGCGGAAGACCGTTCTGCCGGTTCTGTCTGCGCTGGGGCAGATTTCGCGGGTGCGGCGTTAGGTGCAACGCTTGACAAGGTCGTACCGGAGATTGCCATAGATGCCATGAGTGTCTCTTTCATTTGGCTAGGCCCCTCCTTCGCATCCTGCGCCGAACCGGTGACAGAGACGGGAGATGGCCCTTTGGTGCCAGTGTCACCCCTATCGGCTTTAACGCGCAGGAGAAGAGGTATTGGATGAAAACACATCATTTCTAATGTCCGAGCTGATCTGCGTGAATGGTGGAGAAGTTGGTCTGCCCGATCTTTTGAGCCAGTGAGATTGTTAGTGTAGCGCAACGAGGGAATGATATTCCTCGTCGCAGTCGGGGGTGTGGGAAAGTGGAAAGCGTTCTTTGTTTTCCACTTTTCCATACCCCTGGGAAGCTTCGGTTATCCATGCGGCCGGGGCTGGCGATCTATGGTTCAGCGAAGAGTGTGGCCGGATGGTGTTGAAGTGGACGCGCCAGCGTTCAGCCAGTATCCGCAGCTCCTTCATGGAGTAGAAGATCTCTCCATTCAGAAATTCATCCCGCAGCTTTGAGTTGAAGCTTTCACAGTGGCCGTTCTCCCAGGGAGAGCCAGGTTCGATGTAGGCAGTCTTAGCTCCGGTTGCAGCCAACCATTTGCGTAGATCCTTGGCCACAAACTCGGGACCATTGTCGGAGCGCAGGTGTTCCGGAACCACGCGATCACGGATAGCGGGAATTGACAGGGTACGGACTTTCGTCCCCCCATCTTTTGGAATCTCCTTCTTCCGCGCCGGCATGGGCCGATAAGCGCCGCTCAAGTTTCCACACAATTAACTTCCGCGCGGTATCGTGCTCCGATGCTGGCGACCCGAAATGCTCAATCGCAGCAACCTTCGTCTCAGGAAATACGACTATCTGGACATCCATGAGTGCTCCCCGTTCACCCTTCTGATCATCAGCGCGCAATCTCTTCTCTGCTGTTGAGTCTGCAATGAGCGAATGCAAAACACAATAATAACCAGAGGAGCAGTGAGGCCATCGCGCTCACTGAATTAGGGTTAGGCTGCGATCCGGGGGTCGGTAACGAAATACCCCGCAGGGTCCGCGAACGGGTTTACGTTTGGTCAGCAAGTGCGAATTTGTTACTTCATCAATATCATTCTGAGTATTATTTAGAACATAACTTCCGAGTAGCCGGTCACACAGGCCTGACCACGGTTCATGGCCGTCATTAGCCAAGAACGATGCGCTGAGCCAAGAAGTAAATGCGAGTTTTCCGGTGGCCAACTTCTATTGAATCAACTTCCAGTGATTGAAGGGGCGCACTGTGAGATGAACATCCAAAGTTGGAAGGATTTCCACTTGCGGATTCATCGGCTCTGCGCTTTCCTCACCTGCGATCTCATATGTGAAGGTGACTGTGAACACAGCCGCCGCGCCAGTGTGAAATTTCCAAGTTTCGATGCTCTGTCTCGTCGCGTCGAACAAGTGGGAATTGCCAGCTGTCTTTTCTACTCGAATGACTCGCCCGTCTTCCACTGTCACGATGGCGACGACCTTACCAGTAACGCGACCTCCACGCAAGTAATCCGGATAGCTTGGGAGCGCGGCACTGCGAAGGAGTGGAACTGTTGGAGGCGAAGAGGAGGTCTGTGCGGAAAGTGCAGTAGCAAGACAAAAGGCTATGACGAACATCCGTGTTGTTTTCATCCACTTCCCCTTGTTCCGTTTGCAGGTTAGCACGTATAGCAGAGAGCGGGTTGAGCATTCCAACCACATTCTGGGCGCTTTGTCGGCAAACCGTACAGTATCCCGATTGTGAGCTGCCGGAGGCCTTGCCAAGGTTGAAATTCTGGTTATGGACGTCGGGCACCCGCGCAAAGCACCCGGCCACAGGTGGCCGGGTGCTCGCATTCCATCCAACAACCTTCGCCCTACGCGCCGGCGGCCTTCTTCGCATCAGGGGACTTCAGCGCCGCGCTTGATGAATCCTTCGCGCCAGCCACCAACAACTCTGGCAGCAACCCGGAGCGCTCCGGCACCAGCGTAATCTTCGCCTTGCTTTCCACCAGCTTCTGAATCTCCAGTATCTCGAACATGGCGGCCTCCACATCCGAATCGGCGGATACCTTGTTCAGCGCGTCACCTACAATTCGCGGACGCATAGCCGCCGCCTTGGCAAACTCCACCGCGGCCTGGCGCTCGGCCGTGCTGGTGATCACGCTTACCTGGTTGGCGCCGCTCTGCTTGATCGACGAGGTCACCTGCCGCAACCGGTTCACCACCTTCTCCTCGATCTGCTGGATCATCTCTTTATCGCGGAAGTGCACCTTGCGGATGTATACCGAACCCAGCTTGTACCCCCATTCGTGCGATTGCGGAGAGACCTCGGCGCGCACCGTCTGGCTCATGGTGTGCCGGTTTTGCAGCATGTCCGCCAACTTCATGTTGCTCAGGCAGCGCACGGTGCTGTTGCTGACGTTGGCTGCCAGCGAGCCGCGCGGGTCGGCATTCTTGAAGAGGAACGCAACCGCATCGCTGATGAACATCTCATACCAGATGCCGATGCCCATCGGCGCGCCCTCTTCGGAGTTCACCGACTGGCTGCGCAGGTACTGCTGATCTATGCGCATGTCCAACACGTAAAGCTTACCGAGCCAGCGTACGATCGGCGCTTGCGGGCCGAGTTTGAAGAGCAGGATGTGCAATCCCGGCTCGCTGATGGTGGCCACCACTTTGCCGAAGAGAACGTAAACATGGCAACGCCCTTCTTCCACGATGGTGTAGACGCCGAAGATGCGAAGCAAGCCGAGCAGAATCGGCACTACAACGAAACCTGCGGCGAACGAGATCAATGCAACAAAGATGGGATTGAGTTCGGTTGTCATCGCTTCGCCTCCATCACCACCTGCTGCGTCTGTCCAAAGAGGCTGAGGCGCACATTACGCACATAGGCCTGCAACGCTCCGGCGCCAGTCTTCTTCAACTCTGCGAGTTGGCCGGCCAGCGCAACCAGCGGCTGCACCTCGGCCTGCGCCTTCAGGGTCTCGATCTCCGCCGCGCGCTTGGATTGTTCGATGCGCTGATCGGCCGTCGCCTGCGCCAAGCTGATGTCGGACGAGACCATATTGTGCGCCGTGTTAATTGCCGCCAGCGCAGACTCCACGTCTGGCGGCGGATCGATGCCGGTAATCAGCGATGCATCCAGCACAATACCGTAGCGCGCGTCTGAGGAGTTGCACTCACGGTCCATGTGTTCGTTCAGGTCACGCAGGTTCTTGCGCAGATCGTTGATCGAGATGCCTGCCGCAGCCGCATTGTCCGGATCGGGCGGCGCCTCGAACGTGGCAATGCGCTCGCGCAATACGGAGACGAAGTATCCCATCACATGCGCGATCGGTTTGTTCACGCCGAACAAATATGCGTACAGATTCCGCTCGGATAGGTGATAGCGAATCTGTCCAGTGAGGCCGGTATTGAGCTGGTCCTTGGTCACTGCCTCCACCACCGTGCCACCCTGGTTCGCACCGGAGAGCTCCGGATCGAACGCCATGTTCACCGTCTGCGTGGCGATGGAAACCTTGTACACCTTCTGCCACGGAAGCTTGAAGTAGGGTCCGCCCGGCATGATGACCCGCACCTGCGGATACTTGTAGCGCTGCTTCTCTTCGTCATCGAGATTGGCGGAGATGGGATCATCGAGAGTAGTCGCCGAACCTACCCGCTCGGCGCGCCCGAAGGTGGTCATTACCGCTCGCTCATTTTGGTCAACGGTGTAGATCCCACCGGCGATGCAACGCACGATGAACCATGCGGCAACTCCGATGAATACACCGGCAAATAGACTCACACTCATGGTAGATGCTCCTTAATTGCGGTTGGAAGGACTCCGGAGGATGTTACCACCACGAGGTTACATTGCACTTGCAGGGTAGGTGGTTATTCAGGAACGACCCTTGTCAGCATGGATACTCGCGTTCCGCGACGATCTGTTTAGCGCTGTTGTATACGATTCCCGCGTCAGAGGCCCTCGACGCTATGGAATCAAGAGTTGCTTCCAACTCATCCAACTCGCGACGATCGAATGCCTGAACAGCGAATTCGTTGCGGCCCCAGGTGCGCAGATTGGGCAAATGTAACTGCGCCATTTCACGTGCAGACTTTTCCAGAACCAGACTCCGGCTTTCCTGGACGTGCCAGCCCGCCTCGGCAATGCTGAGGTCCAGGGTGGCTCCGACCTTGAGATCTTGACCATAATGTCGCTGCATCTCGTCAACCAATTCGTAGTAACGACGCAATGCCGGATCGGTGGATTCGAGCCACTCTGTCTCGTGAATAAGCAGCTTCGCCCGAGGCGCTGCTGTGTCTGCCCAAACTCGTAAAGCTGCTTGCGGCGAGGCAAGATGCGTAAGCAGAAAGCGACACAAAAACAAGTCCGGTGATTCAACTGGAAATGGCGTTTGAAGGATGTCATGGCGAATGAATTCCAGCGTTGGACAGTTGGAGCGCGCCTCAGCAATATAGCGCTCGGACGAATCCAACCCAACAGTTCGTTCTGGCTTAAGAACGACATCGAGCAACTGCGTCGTCCAACCGGGTCCGCAGCCGAGGTCCACCGCTAACCGACATTTGTGCCGCAATTCAGAATCGCGCGCCAATTCGAGCAATCCGCGGGTCTCAGGTTCATATACCGCGGCGAGGCGGCGCAGACGGAGGCTCGCCTCATCGTGGTCCCCAAAAGTGTACGACATGATTGGAAGTATAGACGCGCGATGGCGGGTTCATTCTAGCCACATCCGATCATTTTCGACTTAGGCCGATGCGCTCATCTAGTGTTTGTACTCCTCATGAATGCGGTTTCCGGTTGTGTCGTTGCCTAACCGTACATGATCCCGATTTTGGGTCACCCGGGGCCTGTCAAGGCCGAATCTCGGTTCGGAGACGAGTTGCTAGTCATCCAGACTCGATCGATGAAACCGGAACAGGAACAGGAAGAGGAACAACGGAGCCGGCGATTCGCCTAGGTCAGATAATAGGCGAATGTTCTGCGCTCTATGTTGGATCGCTGAAACTCGGGCTCCGACTCAAGTCGGAATGACACAATCCGCTCCGTCCAGTTCCCGTACTCATCGTAGAGATATTCAAGCCGGCTGTGCTGAAGGTTGACGCGGACTGATGAAGAGTGAATGTTCCCACTCTCATCGATGTTGCCTTCGCGACTCCAATGTTCCGTCGTTTCCTCAATAGGATCATCACGCTCTGCATAGCAATAGGTCGTGGAGTCTCCGCCAAGGCTGCCCATTCTGTTCTCCCTTGTCACGATCCGGCCCTTGGCATCGTATACATATGCTTTGCTTGAGATCGTTTCCCCAAAAGCATCCGTCAGCATGGCAGCCAATCGTGCGCGGTGCTCGGGCGAGGCTTTATCCAAATAGGGCTATTTACTTGACTCAACCGACCCCAAGCGGTAGTGTTTGGTCGTGGAAGATTATCCGCATACTCTTCTCGACATGGAGCGCAGGTTTGCGAACGATGAGGCGTGTCGCGCCTACCTTTTCTCCTTGCGGTGGTCGGAGGGGTTTGTCTGTCCGCGCTGTTCCGGTCAGCACGCCTGGCCCATGGAGCGCGGGCTGTGGTTGTGTCAGCAATGTCGGGCGCAGGTTTCGGTGACCGCAGGGACCATCTTTCAAGACAGCCGCCTGCCTCTTGTCCTGTGGTTCCGTGCAGTCTGGTACGTCACGACGCAAAAGAACGGTGTCAGCGCGTCGGGCTTGCAGCGGGTACTTGGCTTGGGAAGCTATAAAACGGCTTGGACGATGCTGCATAAGCTGCGCCGTGCCATGATACGGCCAGGACGAGAGCGTTTATCGGGGCTGATAGAGGTCGATGAAGCATTCTGGGGCGGAGAAGAGGTAGGTCTGCGGGGCCGAGGCGGGGAAGCGAAAATCCTGGTCCTGGTCGCAGCAGAGGCGGATGGCAAAGGGATCGGTCGAGTCCGGCTGTCGACCGCTCTGGATCAAAGCCGGATGAGTCTGCATGGCTTCATCCAGCAAACGGTGGAACCGGGCAGCACCGTTCGCACGGATGGCTACAATCACTATTTGGGCTTGGAGGGATATGTGCATGATCGGCATATTCAGACCAAGCAGCCGGAACGGGTGCATGTTTTGCCGCGTGTGCACCGGGTCATTTCCTTGCTGAAACGCTGGCTGATGAGAACCCATCAAGGAGCCATCAGCCAGGACCAGTTGAACCATTATCTGGACGAGTTTACCTTCCGTTTCAATCGACGCAAGTCGGCGTGGAGAGGCAAATTGTTCTATCGACTCATGCAGCAGGCCGTTCAAGTGGAGCCCACGCCCTACCAGAAACTCATCAAACCACAACCTATTGTGCGTGGTTGAGTAAAGTAAATAGCCCTATATCCAAATAGCTTTGGAGCGGTGATCTTTCACCTTGATGGGACTCCTCGCTTAGTAGTCTTCCTGCGCTGTCGCGCATGAAAATTACGTAGCGGAGCGACTGATGGTTTGCGTCATGGAAAGACACCTTCGCTGGTAAATTCCTTGCGTCGTAAGTGATGGTCACGGTGGCTGCCCCGGGGGCACCATAAGCAGAATCGGTGCCTTCTATCGCGTAGCCAGTGCTTGCACCGCAACCATTGCCAGTTGTGCATTCCGAGTCAGCTTCACGGGGAGGCAGGAACCGCACTTTAGTCTTCCTGCCGGCAGCATCGTAACTGCAGACCTCACGGTCGCCTCCAGTTCCATCATGGTTCACGTGAGTAGTTCGAATGTGCCTTCCGGTTTCATCGTAAACATACACGACCCTGTCGATTCGTTCTTCCTTCATCCAGGAGTTGGACTCTACCAACCGCCCTGCGTCGTCGTATATCCACCGTGAATGTGCAATGGTCTCAATCACCCCGAGCAGAAAAAGCGGCAGGAGTGTGATTATGTAAGTCGCTCCCCAGATCGTAGTCGGACCTATTTCTCTCTTGTCTTTAAGAACGATCCGCATCGCTTCTCCCCAATTGGCTTACTTTAAAGGACTCATCATAACCTGCCCGTTTTGGGCCGGGAATGCGCTGGTCACGATCAGCAAAAAGAATTGACCTAGAGCTCCTCGGGGAGAATTCCGTTTGCTGATGGCACCAAAAGGAGAGAAAACTGCCTTCATCTGCACAACAAGGAGGCAGCATGCAACAAGGAAGCATTATCGAAACAGTCCGCAAGCACGGCCCGAACGTCTGGGCCTTTCGCTGGTCAGAGAAGAACCGGAATGGCCGCCGTGTCTACAGAAAGAGGGTAATTGGAACGATTGAGCAATACCCTGACGCCAACGCCGCGCGCGCCGCTGCTGGCGCCCTCTTGGCTGAAATCAATGCTTCTTCCAGCCACAACGAACCTTGCACAGTCACTGTTACGCAGATTTGCGAGCATTTCGAACAGAAGGAATTGAGATCCGGAGATAGTTTTCGCAGCTTCGCTGCGGTCAAGACGTATCGCGGCTATATTCGCAAATGGGTTAAGCCAAGATGGGGTTCTTACCACTTGGACGAGATCAAGGCCGTTGAAGTACAAGGGTGGCTGCGCCGGCTCCCCATAGCTCGGTCTTCGCGTTCCAAGATCCGGAACATCATGTCCATATTGTTCAACCATGCATGCCGCTACGAATTGTTTGATCGCAATCCGATGCGGTTTGTTCGTCAGGGGGCAACGCGGCGCAGTGCTCCGGTTGTGCTGACCGCCGCGGAGATTAGGTGTCTGGTTGACCATCTCGCCCTGCGCGAACGCACACTTGTTCTTTTGGCGGCGTCCACAGGCTTGAGACAGAGCGAATTGTTTGGGCTCAAGTGGCGTGACGTCGATTTTCAGCGTGGCGAACTTAGTGTTGTGCGCTCAATCGTCTTTGGTGTTGTCGGACGCTGCAAAACTGAGTCATCACAGAAGCCAGTTCCTCTGCATCCTCTGCTTCGACAAGCACTGTTGAACTGGCGGAAGACGAGCGACTTTACAGGCACTGACGACTGGATATTTGCAAGCCGATTACATAATGGGCGCAGCCGTATTGGGGAGCTTGCATTCTCCGCAAGTACATCAGGCCGGTTGCTGAGTCTCTCAAGATTCAGAAGCGCATCGGCTGGCATACATTCCGACACACGTACTCGACTTTGCTCTGGAGTGTTGGAGCTGAGTTCAAGGTGATGCAAGAATTGATGAGGCATTCCACCTTGCGCACGACAATGGACGTTTACACGCAGGCAGTTGCTCCAGCCAAGCATGCCGCACAGGCTGCAGTGCTGGCCTTGTTCTTTCCGATAACAAAGTCAGAAGACGAAGAAGATATTGTTGGAACGGCATGAGAGATGTTATCTGAGGGTGCAAAAGGGCGCCAAAATGTGGCTTTTTGCACCCTCGAATGTTTGGCGAAGTCCGACGTAAAGTATTGATTATAATTGGCATACCCGACAGGATTTGAACCCTTGTTATCGCCGTGAAAATAAGGATTTGCTGAGAACCAGAACGCATCGGAACGAATTTTCGCAACATTAACGAACACGTTATATGCCCCGCAACTGTTCGCGCACATATCACAGCATAATGACGGTCGATTCACCACCCGTGGCTGCCACTTTTTCCATGGACAATCAAGATCTTCGAGAGGGGGTTCAGCGCCTTGTACCTTCTCGGCGCGAGGAAAAGTCTGGCCTGCAGCGAAGACTAAGTCTCTGACCGCATAATTCTGTTCCTTTGGTTCGTGCCTTCCCAGGTCTCAAAATCGAGACCTGGGGCACCCATCGTTGGTACAACATCAAGCGGTCAGAGATATAGTGCCGAGGTCACTCCGCCTTGCAACGGCCTCGGCGAACTGAATCGGAAGACCAGGGGCAGCAGTGTCCTCTGATTCCAGACGGTGTGAACTTGTGGGCTCGGGACCTCGAACAAGAACGTAGACTAGTACGATTATCATCACGATGACACCGGCCCACATGGCTTGCTGCCAGCCGTGGACGAATGCCTCCTGTGCGGAGCGGAAAAGTGCTTTCGAGTATGGGTGGGCCTGACTGCCGATTGCGCGCGCGCCAGCGATGCCTTTGCTTGCGGTTGCGGCGACGTCAATGGGGACGCCTTGCAGATGTGACTTCATCGCGTTGCTGTATCCGGAGGCAAAGACCGCGCCAAGCAGAGCAACGCCGAGGGCGCTGCCGAACTCTCTGGCGACATCATTGAGCGCGGAGGCTACACCTTGCTGTTCGCGCGGCAGGGACGATGTGATGGCCTCGGTAGAAGGGGTCATCGACAGCCCCATGCCGAGTCCCATGACGACATAACCCGGCAGAATAGAAAGGTAGCCACCGTCGACGGATACGAGAATCGCCATGAGGGCCAATCCAGTACCGCCCAGGAAGATTCCGCAGGCAATCGTCGAACGAACTCCGATTCTTGCCGCCAATCGTGGGGCGAGACCGGAGCAGGCGATCATCAGCACAGGCATTGGCATGAGTGCGAGGGTTGAGACAAAGCCAGACCAGCCGAGCACTGCCTGAAGATAGGGGTAGAGAACCACGAAGATCCCCGTCGGGACGCCGAAGATCGCGAGTAGCGCCACTGAGCCGCTTGCCAGACCTCGCTTGCGGAATAGTCTGACGTCCAGCAGTGGGGCTTTTTGACCTAGCTCCCACACCACGAACCCGATGGTTCCGCTGACGCTGATAAGGAGGCTCAGCAGGGTTAGATGAGTGGTCCATCCGTGTTCGGGCCCCTCCTGGAGAAAAAGGATGAGGCCGACCACGGCGATGAGGGAAGTCAGCGCACCGCCGAGGTCGAATCTGTGCCCGGAACCATCGCGCGAGTTCGGGATGGCTGCGAACGCCAGGGGAATGGCCGCGAGGACGAGAACTACCGGCAGGACAAAGAGCCATCGCCAACTGGCCAAGTCCACAAGGACAGCAGAAACGAACATCCCCAGGATGCCACCGGCACCTGCGACGGCAGTCCATATACCGATTGCCCTGGAACGCTCCGCTGCAGGGAAAGTCGAGGTAATGACGGCGAGGGTGACGGGCATGATCATCGCAGCGCCAACGCCGCTGAGGAATCGTGCTGTGAGCATAACCGCAGTGGAGATGGCCACACCCGCCGCCGCGTTTGCCACGCCAAAGATGACGAGGCCCGTGATCAGGAGCGGCTTGCGGCCCCACCGGTCACCAACCGCACCGAGAGGCAACAGAAATGCGGCCATGGTGATGGTGTAGATGTTGATCATCCACAGGACGTCGCTTTGCGATGCATCCAATGCGAGAGCGAGTTGCGGCTGAGCCACGTTCAGCCCGGAGACCGACGCGATAACCGCCATCAGAGAAATGCACACCCCAATCAGGATGGTGCGACGCTTCCTGGGATCGTGAATGGTCGGGTCTGCTGTTGCGGTTTGTGGAGATGGGAATGAATACATGATTTCCTTGAAAAAGGGTTGCTGCGAGCTTGCCGGTGACATGCGCTGCGCGCTGAGTTTGTTGGCGTCTGCAGCTTGTGCGAGCGGCCTGCCTTCGGCGCGACCAAAGCGATCCTGGTTTGCTGGTTTATTCAGGCGACCTGCTTGCCGTCGAGGAAGACGCCGCCGGAGGGCCCGCCGGAAGGCAGGGTTGCCGCCCAAACCACCCATGCGGCGCTCTCCGAAGCAGGCTGGTCCTCGTCATCGACCCCGAACTCAGGGTGCGTGGCGATCCGCCCTGGGTCCACTGCGTTGACAAGGACACCGGTACCGCAAAATGCCGATGCAAGGGTCGCGGTAAGGACGTTGAGAGTGTGTTTCGCAAACGAATGCGCGGGCGACCGCACCTGCTGCGGGAAGTCCGCGCCGGCCTCGATCTGCTGGTACGCTGCGCTCGAGATGTTTACCACGCGCGCTGCGGGCGCCGCCTCGAGCAGCGGACGCATTGCCTTGACCAGCGCCCAAGCGCCAACGACGTCAACGTCCAGGGCGTTGCGGACGTCGGCGATGTCAACATCGAGAGCCGAACGGGAATCTCTGTCCGGCATCGTGCTCGCGTTGTTGACGAGCACGTCCAGGTGGCCGTGCATGGTCCTGACGTGCTCGGCGATGCGCGCAAAGTCGTCCGTGTCGGCGAGGTCGAGCCGGCAAGCCTCGGCGCTGTGCCCCTCACCGCGGAGCATCGATGCCTGTTCCTCGGCCTGGGCGCCGTTTCGGGCGGTGACGATGACGTGGTGGCCTTGCTGTGCGAGCGAGCGGGCGATGGCGACGCCGAGGCCGATGGAGCGGCTGGCTCCGGTTACCAGTGCGACTTTGGTTCCTGGCATTTAGTCGATCTCCTTTTCAATGGGGGGGTATCGTTCGTCAAGCTCGATCGAGGGAAATCACAAGCTTGCCAGCGGCGTGTCCTGCAGCGCAGAGTTTGTAGGCTCCGGCGGCTTGGACGAGGGGGAATGTCTTTTCCAGGTGCAAGCGGAAGGCACCTTTTGAATACAAGCGCGCCGCCTCAACCAAAGCCCGTTCCGGATGCTCCTGTGCCACGAGAGACAACTGCGCGCCGTAATGAGTAGCGGTGAAATCGGCGACGGAGAGGACGCGAGAAGCATCCCCTACCAACTCGATCAGTTCGGGGATGACGCCTGAGCCGGAGATGTCCAGGGCCGCGTCCACGCCGTTGGGGGCGAGTGATCTGACCCTCTCTAGAAGGCCATGTCCGTAAGTAGTCGGGATGGCGCCGAGCCCACGCAGGTAGTCGTGGTTCCGGGCGCTCGCAGTGCCGATCACGGTGACTCCGAGGTGGCGCGCGAACTGGACTGTTGCCGATCCGACGCCACCGGACGCCCCGCTCACCAGAAGAGTCTCGCCAGCTCTCACTCCCACCTGGGCCAGGATGCGCGTCGCAGTTTCGACGACAACCGAGAATCCACCCGCCTCTTCGAACGCCAGATCGTCGGGCTTGCGGGCCCAGATCCCGGGTCTCAGAACCGCGAATTGCGCCAACATGTCGAAGCCGCAGCCGAAGATTGCGTCTCCGATGGAAACGTCGGTGACGCCGTCGCCGACTTCATCCACTACACCTGCTCCCTCGATCCCAATGCCGGAAGGAAGCGCAATGGGCTTTCCCTTCCAGCTTCCGGCACGCATCTTCATCAAATCCGAAAGATTGACTCCGGCCGCCCGGACGGCGATCCTCACCTGGCCGGGACCAGCATGAGGTTCATCGACATCAGCCACCTGCAGAACCTCCGGGCCACCGTATTCACTAAACTGAACTGCTTTCATGTAGAACTCCTTTGAAGTGTTGCTGATCCGGTCCTGTATCCTCCCGATTCGCCAGCTGGCATACCGACCGACCGGTATGTTCGAAACTAAGACCTTAGACTTCCTCAGGCTTTCAGGGACTGGTAGAGAGTGTCCCAAAGGTCTTGGATTTCTTCATACTTCGCCGAAGGGGAACTTCCCTTCAGCATGGATGTGATGCCCACGCCATCCGGAACCGAGGTGAAGAGCGTGGCAATCTTGTCTGGATCCAGCCCACGGCGGATTTCGCCACGGTCGATGGCCGCCTGGATTGCATTCGCCCAGGTTGCATGTTCGAGGGTGTTGAGTGATTCCATGGAGGCTCGGAAGCCCGGCAGGAGGCGTACCGCATCCCACAAGAGGTTGTAGACGTTTATCTCGAATGCGTGGGCGCTGGAAAGTTTGTCCTCTTGAGCACCAACGCCCCGGGACCGCCTATTCTCTACAAGGTTCGTGTAAAAACCGCGGAGAGAGTCGCTGGGCAGCGTCGAGAGATCGGTCTGGGATGTTCCCACCAGGTTATGGGCGACTTCTTCGAACAACTGCTCCTTGCTGGTGAAATGGTGGTAAAGGGCGCCCTTGGTGATCCCTGCGGCCCGGGTAATGTCCTGGATGGATACGCCATCGTAGTTGCTCTGGAGGAAGAGCGATCCTGCAACTTGGAGGATGTGCTTGCGTGTATCGCTCATAAGATACCGACCGTTCAGTATGTAGCGTACTCGCGGCATAGACGAAAGTCAAGGTCTCGTTACCATAAGAGAAATCCACACATGATCAGGATTGGGCTCCGTTGGTGGAGGCTGCGGATGGTCTGGTCGCTGGTTCTAGCAACGGATTCTGCCACTTGTTCTGCTTGTTCTGCCATCCATTCTCGGGATTTGCTGCCAGGTTGACCTGCAGGATCGAGAACAGAACATATCTATCGCGTCTGCAGCTTTAGGGGTGGATTGGTGCGACATTCCTGCCGCCATGCCGACTTGAACGAAGCCGCTGTGGCGGCGGACGCATTCGCGTGCGGCTGACCAGCGCTTGAGGCTGCTGGGGTAGTTTTGTTCGCAGAGGAGGAACTCTCTGTGAACCAACTACGTCAGCTCATGCTTGAGGA
>Ga0302320_10007594_pt1 | contig 23833 bp, 20 predicted proteins | sample Bog_T0_3_FD_202130 | JGI IMG/M metagenome (GOLD analysis project Ga0302320, IMG submission 202130) | Peat permafrost microbial communities from Stordalen Mire near Abisko, Sweden - Bog_T0_3 | ecosystem: Environmental > Terrestrial > Soil > Wetlands > Peat | place: Sweden: Abisko, Stordalen Mire...
GTCAAGTACGGCATCATTTACGACGCCAGTTTATTTCGCCGCCTCGAGCGCAACACGCGTCCGCTCGTGGAACGCGATTCCCGTGTTTTGGCGGAGGTCGTTGCGCGCTGCTGCCAAATCAAGGCCGCCGTGGTTGGCCAGGATGAAACCGAAAGCGGTTTGCGCGCGATTCTCAATTTTGGCCACACCATCGGCCACGCCATCGAAAACAGTTCCGGCTACGGGACCTATCTGCATGGCGAGGCGATCTCCCTCGGTCAGGCCGCCGCCGCGAGATTGTCCCGTGAGTTATCCGGGCTTCCCGCGGATGAGGTGGGACGGATTGAAAATCTGTTCGGGCAGTTCGGCTTGCCGCTTAAGATCAGGCTGAGCGCGTCCGCTCGCAAAAAAATATTTACGGCCATGACCCTCGACAAAAAGGTCAGCGACGGCGAAATCAAATTCGTGCTCGCCCATCAAATCGGCCAGGTCGCTTGGGGCAAAAATGTCCCCACCGCCGCCATTAACCGCGTATTGGATGAAATCCAGCCGGCGGCAAAACGGCCTGGATCTTGAAAATTAAAATCCGGCAACCGGTGGAACAAACCGTTTGCCGGATTACGCGCCGTTGTTGGTAGGCTTCGCGGCGGCGCGAATTGTTCCGGATTTCTGGAAGCGAGCCATCGACGCCGGCGCTCGCTGGACCGGACCGGTGGGTGGAGGGGAAACCAGTCTTTTTATCGCGGAAAAATTCGGTGTGATTTGAAAAAGTGTGGGCAGCGCAAAGGCGACGGCTAGGCGAGCTGACACTGGAGAATATGACTTTCCCGGCAACGCGTCGAAGAAGCCCGCCGTTCGACGCCTAAAGGTTCGCTGTGCTTTTTCCAGTGGTGAACACATAACCAAAAAAACCTCTTAAAAACTTCCCAGCCTGTTTAATAATTTCTTATCTGAGCTATAAGATTTTGCCAGAAACCGCTTCGGTTGGTCAAGCCTTTTGTTAAAAAAGCCGGGGGTATTGCCGGATTTTCCATTTCCAATGGCGTCCGGGCGCACTATATTTATCGCATGGTGCTCGTTATCGACAATTATGACTCGTTTACCTACAACCTCGTTCAGTATCTCGGCGAACTGGGTGTGGAGTTGCAGGTGCGGCGAAATGATGAGATTACGCTCGACGAAATTCGGGCGCTGAAGCCGGAGCGCATTCTCGTATCGCCCGGGCCCTGCTCGCCCCGCGAAGCCGGCCTTTCCAACGAAGTCATCAAAACCTTTGCCGCTGAGGGAATTCCGGTGTTTGGCGTTTGCCTGGGACACCAATGCATCGGTCATACCTTTGGCGCCGAGGTTGTGGTCAATTACCGGATGATGCACGGCAAAACCTCTCCCATTAAGCATAATGGAAAAGATTTGTTCCGCGACATGCCCAATCCCTTTGCCGCGACGCGTTATCATTCGCTGGTGATCCAGCGCGATACCGTGCCGGATTGCCTGGAAATAACCGCGGAAACCGAAGAGGGCGAAGTCATGGGTGTCAAGCATAAGACCTTGCCCATCTGGGGGGTGCAATTTCATCCGGAAAGCATCTTGACCGAAAGTGGGCGCACCATTTTGCGGAATTTTTTGAAACTAAATTAAAATGAACCTGATTTTGCTGAAATCGAAGATCCATCGTGCGACGGTTACCGGCGGAGATTTGAATTATGAAGGCAGCCTGACCATCGCCGAAGATTTGATGGAAAAGTGCGGTTTGCTCGAGTACGAAAAAATTCTATGCGGCAACCTGGCCAACGGCCATCGTTTTGAGACCTACGCGATCCGGGGCAAACGCGGGCAGGGCGAGATCATCCTCAATGGCGCGGTCGCGCATCTGGGTAAAAAAGGCGACATCATTACGATCATGAATTTTGCCAGTTTTACCGCCGAAGAAGCCAAAACCTGGCGCCCGCATGTGATCGTCCTGAACCTGGAAAATCGGATTATCGACGAGCGCGGAATCTGACTCCGCACGGCAAGACCTCTCTGAAAAAACACGCCAATCTTTTGATTGGCGTGTTTGCATCTAGAAATGAGCTCCGTGCGGCCTAGAAGTTTTTGGAGACTTCCGCCCAATTAACGACGTGCCAGAACGCCTTGAGATAATCAGCCCGCTTGTTTTGGTACTTCAGGTAATAGGCGTGTTCCCAGACATCGACGCCTAGGATCGGCTTGCCTTCCACGCCGGAAATGGCCTTGCCCATCAATGGGTTGTCTTGGTTGCCGGTCGAAACGATTTCCAATTTGCCGCCGTTTTCGACCAGCCAGGCCCAACCACTGCCGAATCGGCCGATACCGGCGGCTTCAAATTTGGCCTGGAATTCCGCAAAGGAGCCAAACGTCGAATTGATGGCTTCGCCGAGCTTCCCCGTGGGGGTGCCGCCCGCCTTCGGTCCCAGAATCTTCCAGAAAAAGGAGTGGTTCCAATGCCCGCCGCCGTTGTTGCGCACCGGACCGCGAATATTCTCAGGTACAGAAGGGAGATCGCCAATCAACGCGTCGATGGATTTGGCTTCCAAAGTACTATTGCCCGCAATGGCCTTGTTCAGGTTATCCACGTACGCCTTATGATGGCGGTCGTGATGGATTTCCATGGTGAGCGCATCGATATGCGGTTCCAAGGCGTCTTTGGGGTAGGGGAGGGGGGGTAGTTCGTATGGCATAGATTTGGTTTGTCTGTGTTGTTTGTGTCAAAACCTGCTTTCTTTTGCTAAACTGCGTCACAAACTGCCGAAAATCAAGTCCGGATCACCAACCTGAACGACCGTTGTCCGGGAATGCAAGTATTCTTGTTGCGGGGAAGCTAATTTGTCCTTTGAACTCTGGCGAATGAATTGTTACGTTGCCTTCATGTCTCGTAAGACGACAGATTCGCGGTCTGGCCTCAACGATGTCATCGGCTTTGCGCTGCTGGCAGCGGCGGTCTTGCTGCTGGCCGCCCAGCTCTCGTTTGATGTTCATGATATTTCCTGGGCCACCACCAAGGTCAATAAGCCGGCCGCGAACTGGATCGGGGTTGCGGGAGCGTGGCTGGCGTGGGAATGCTTCATCTTTTTCGGGGTGACCGCTTATTTTCTGCCACCGATCATCTGTGCTTACGGCGCGAGCTATTTGCTGAACGTTTTTAGCTATCTCCACGAGCGCCTTCGCTGGTCGCTGATCTGGACCGCCGTCTTGCTGCTCTCGATCGCGGGATTGTTTTACATCATGGACAGCAACCATTGGATGGGAACCGTGCGAGAGTCCATCGGCTCCCAGAGCGCGGGAGGTTGGCTGGGATACGTGAGCTATGGCCAGACCCGCCATTACCAATATGGTTTTAGTCTGCTCAACCCCATCGGCGCCTCCATCGTCTATATCACTTTGTGCGTCGTCAGCCTTTTGTTCCTCACCAATTTTCAGCTCGGCGAATGGATTCGTAGTCTTTGGCTGAGGCATTCCTTGGCCAAAGATGAGCAGCCAGAAACAGACGACGAGGCGGTTTTGGAGAAGCGGGCGAAGGAATTGGAAAAGCAGAAGCGCAAGCTCGAGGAGGAAGTGGAGAAAACTGAAAAGAGCGCCAGCGGCCTGGGTGCCAGCAATCTGGGCGCCGATATGCAGCCTGTGCCGGAACCGACCGTTCGCGATCTGAGCGTGCCCCAAGCCAAAGGACCGCGCGTCCGCAAAACCACTTATCCCGACGCCCCCGCGAAACCGTCTCCCGTCCCTCCTGGCGAACCCATGGAAGTCGGCGACGTTATCGCTGGCCACGAAGTTGCCGCCGCTACCACCGACCAAATTTTAGGCCGTAAATTTGCGGCCACACCCGAAGCGGAAGCGGAACCGCATCACGAGCCCGCCCCCGAACAAGACCACGAGGAACCGGCCGAAGTGGTCGAAGCGGTCAAACCGCCCGAGCCCGCAGCCGATCCCACGATTATCATTGCCGATGGGTCCGTCCCCGCGCCCAAGCCCCGTCCCGCTCCGCGCCGATCGAAGCCGGTCACTGTCGCGTCTGTGCCCATGATTGGCAACTACCAGCTGCCCTCGATGGATTTTCTGCAACATCCCGACTTGACGGTCAAGCCGACCGAATCGAAGGAAGAATTGATGGCCAACGCTCGGCTGATGCAGCAGACCCTCGCGCAATTTGATATTGAAGTTTCGCTCGGCGACATCACGAAGGGGCCGACCATCACCCGCTACGAACTACATCCGGCGCCAGGTGTGAAGCTGGAAAAAATCCAGAACCTGAGCAACAATCTCGCCGCCGCCCTGAAGGCGGAACGCATTCATATTCTCACGCCGGTCCCTGGCAAAAGCTCCGTCGGCGTGGAAGTTCCGAACCTGGTGAAAACCAAGGTCATCATGCGGGATCTCTTCGAATCGGATGAATGGCGCAATACCAAGGCGCGCATTCCGATTGCACTGGGCAAGGATGTCTACGGCCATCCCATCATTGCGGACTTGGCGGAAATGCCGCATTTGCTGATTGCCGGCAGCACTGGCTCCGGAAAATCGGTTTGCGTCAATTCCATCATCGCTTCGTTGCTGTACCGGTTTTCTCCGGATCAACTTCGCTTTGTCATGATTGATCCCAAGGTGGTGGAGCTCCAGCAGTATAACGCGCTGCCGCACTTGGTGGTGCCAGTGGTGACCGACCCTAAGAAAGTGATTTTGGCGCTCCGCTGGGTTGTAAACGAAATGGAAAAGCGCTACCAAATTTTTGCGCGGGTCGCCGTCCGGAACATCAAGTCGTTCAATGATCGTCCCAAGAATAAACCGCTCCCGGTGCAGGAACCGGAACTCCCGCTCCTGGCCAAAAAGGAAAAGCTTGAGCCCGGCGCCGATGGCTTTGCGGTGGAGGTGGATGAACAAATCGTCGTTCCCCGTGAGGATGACATCATCATTCCGGAGAAGCTTTCTTACATCGTGGTCATTATTGATGAGCTGGCGGACCTGATGTTGGTGGCACCGGCCGATGTGGAAATGTGCATCGCGCGAATCACGCAAATGGCGCGGGCCGCCGGCATTCATTGCATTGTCGCCACCCAACGTCCCTCGGTGGACGTGATTACCGGTGTCATAAAGGCGAACATCCCGGCGCGGATTGCCTTTCAGGTGGCCAGTCGGGTGGATTCCCGCACGATTCTGGATGCCATGGGCGCTGACAAATTGTTGGGGAAGGGCGATATGCTCTATCTGCCGCCCGGTTCCGCAAAATTAAACCGGGCCCAGGGCGCGCTCATTACCGATCAGGAATTGCAGAGCATCGTCGATTTCATCGCCAAGCAGGGCAAGCCGAGTTATGAAATGGAGATTCACCAGCAATTGTCCAAGCCGGCGCCCAACACGGATATTGATAGCGGCATTGACGAAGATGAAGATTTGATCCAGCAATGTATTGAAGTGATCCGCAGCGAGCAAAAAGCCAGCGTATCGCTCATGCAACGCCGGTTGCGCCTGGGTTATACCCGGGCGGCGCGAATCATGGATGAATTGGAAGGCCGCGGCATCGTGGGCCCGAGCAAAGGCGCGGAGCCTCGCGATATTCTCATCGATCTCGATGGAGAAGGCCACGACGGCGGCGCCAGCCAGCACGGTGTCTGACCGTATTTAATGAACGAAGGCGAATCCAATTTACAGCGCAGCGGCATTTTTCGTTACGGCCGGCTTTATGCCGCCCTCTGGAAAAATTCCGTGGCGCGCGAGATGTCATTCAAGGGCAATTTTATCCTTTGGATTTTCGTGGAATTGTTGTGGTTCGGATTGCAGCTCAGTTTTATCGGCGTGGTCTTTTCCCAAACCGATTCCATTGGCAGCTGGACCAAATGGCAAATGGTCGTGCTGGTGGGCGCCAGCAACTTCATACAGCAGATTTACCAGGCGTTTTTCCTGACCAACTGCACTGGCCTTTCCGAATTGGTCCGGACCGGCAAGATGGATTTCCTGCTGGCCTTGCCCGTGAACACCCGGTTTATCGTTTCGCTCCGCCAGGTCGATCTCGGAGCTTTCGTGAATGCGGTTTTTGGCCTGACGGTCATGGTCTTCGCCCTGCACAAGGCCCACGCCATACCGTCGGCGGGTCAGATTCTCGGATTCGGCGCACTGTGTCTGGCGGGAATCTTGATTCATTATTCGCTGATGTTCATGCTTGCGGCGATCAGTTTCTGGACCGTGCGCGCCCAAGGAATCGTGTGGGGCTACTATAATCTATTCAACATTGCGCGCTTGCCCGACGAAGCGTTTCAACGGGGTGCATTCAAGGCGATTTTTACATTCGCCTTGCCTGTGTTATTGGTCAGCAATGTTCCTACGCGGGTAATCGCCAATAAGCTGGCTTCGCCGACATCATGGCTTCTGCTGATCGGGCTGGGTGTGGTGTGGGCGCTCATTTCCGAATGGTTCTGGCGCCTCTCTCTGCGCCGCTACACCAGCGCTAGTTCATAATTGCGTTCAACGGTCGTGGCTCCCGGCTGTTTAAGCGGCTCTTGGGGCTGGAGCACAAATTAGCTGACCTCAGCTTTGCTTTAAGGCTTGTTCGAGATCGGCGATCAGATCGGCGGCGGCTTCCAATCCCACTGAGAGACGCAGGAGATTCTTGGGCGTGGGACTGGTGGCGGGTTCTACGCTGGCGCGATGTTCGACGAGGCTTTCCACACCGCCCAGCGAGGTGGCGCGCCGCCAGACCTGGAGCGAGTTGGCGACCTTGAGTGCTTCCTGCGCCAATCCCGTCACTTGTAGCGAGAGCATGGCCCCAAAACCGCCGTGCATGTTGCGACCGGCCACGTCAAATCCCGGATGCCCCGGCAAACCCGGATAGAGCACCCGCTCCACGCCGGGATGCGCGGCGAAATGCTCTGCGATGGCTTGCGCCGAGCGGGTCTGGGCTTCCACCCGCACGAACAGTGTTCGAAGTCCGCGCAACAACAGCCAGCACTCCACCGGCCCCAGCACATTGCCGGTTTGAAAACGGTGACGGACAATGCGATCCCAAAAGGCATCTTTCACATGGGTGGTCAGCGTACCGGCGATGACGTCCGAGTGGCCGTTCAGATATTTGGTGGCGGAGTGCATCACCAAATCGGCGCCGAGGCGGAGGGGTTGTTGAAAGACCGGGGTGGCAAACGTGGAATCCACCGCCAGCACGGCGTTTGCGCCATGAGCGAGTTCGGCCATGGCGGCAATGTCGGTAATGGCCAGGGTGGGGTTGGCGGGGGTCTCGATCCACAACAGCCGGGTTCGGCCGGGTTGCAAGGCGGCCCGCACCGCGGCCGGCGAGGTGGTGTCCACCAATTCCAAGTCCACCCCCCAATTGGCCGCCCAGTCGAGCATCCACGAGCGGAGCGCCCAGTAGATTTCTTTCGAGACGATGACATGATCGCCGGGTTTGAGCGCGAAAAAGACGGAGGTGGCGGCGGCCATCCCAGAGGCGAAAACCGCCGAGGCGGCTCCCTGCTCCAGCTCAGTGATGACGTTTTCCACATATTCGTAGCCGGGATTATCGGCGCGTGAATAGAGCCGGCCACCGGGCAGCTGGTAATTTTGATCGCGTTCGTAGGTCGTGGAAAGATCGATGGCGGGGACAATGGAGCCGGTGGTCCGGTCCGCGTAACCTTGGAGTTGGGCGACCCGCGTGCGAGGATTCAAACTGTGTGGTGAGTCATTCATGTTGATGGATGGGCTTTTTGTTCAGTCTTGTCTCCAGGTGATGAGGCCGGGCAAATAAACGGTTCCGCGCACGTCCCTCACGTTGGCGAAGGGGGCGAATAGTTGCAAGCTTCAATGAATTGTATGTCCGCAGCGTTCAATGAAGTTAAAAATGGCGTTTTATTTTCGATGACTCGCGTAATCTCACTCCTCACCCCTGCCCCTCTCCTCGTTGAGAGGAGAGGGTGCCGCGTTGGGATGCTTGGGCGTATTTCGGATGTCCTCTTACGGTGCTTGCCATCCTGGTTCAACGGTTCAATACGCGAACTTTTTCGGAGAATATCGCCCCGGTCCTCTCCCCATTGAGGGGCGAGGGAGCAGCGATCGGCCATCGTAACACGTCGGCGCATCCAGCCTCATTTGTACCACTCACCACCTCGCGGGTGATCCAGGCAGACCATTCCTCGTTGCGACCATCGTTAATCCGAGGTTGACCCATCACATCTTCACCTGCCCGACAGACGCGGAAATGGGATTTTAATCGTTTAATATTAATAGTTTACAACTTTTGGATTGGTCGAAACCTCAAGTTCAATAAACTGTCCGGTAAAAGTTGGAATATATGTGGTTCAAAACGCGCGTTGGTATTTGCAGTTTGGCAGACCCATCAGAGATTCGGGCTCAAAAAAGCAAGAAGGGAGACTTTTGGTTCATTTATGCTCAACACAAAGCAGTCCCGCAGATGACCGTGAGAAGTCTTTTTGGCCGTAGTGCTTCTCTTTCCAGTCCGGCCATACATTTAGCAGTGTTTACCGATAGTCCCACCGTGAGCGGAGCCATCGCCGAGTGCATGGCTAGAATTGAGGATGCGATCCGGACGAAAGCCGACCTTTGCGATTTGAGCCAGTCAGGTGACGCGCAGGCGTGGACGAAAACGTGTACGCAGATTCAGTGGCGAAGTAAGTAAGTATGACGCCGCTTAACCATCGGACCGCAAGGAGCCCCGCGATGACGACTCTATTACAATACAAAATAAAACCTGCGGGATGGTTAATTCGCGGTCTAAGCTGCTTTTGACAACATGCGTTTAACTATCAAATATATTCTATTGGGTTTTGGTTTCCTTGCTGTTGGTGGGCTCTTGGTGCTCGGCGGAGTCCTCTCGATTCCTCGTGATTATTCCACCCCGTCTGCCACTATCAAAATTTTCGACCAAACGGGTGCGTCTATTGACGGGGTTGAGGTAAGCCGGGATTGGTATGATAGTGATTGCGGCACCGAAGGTTGTGATCGGGCAGTGGCAGACCAACCTACCTCGCAAGGTATATCGGCAGGCAAGGATGCAAAATATTTTTGGCTTCAAATGAATACTCTTATCCGCCCATAATGCTTTCAAAAGCGCAAATGATGGCTGCCAAACCGACATGACTTTGATACCTACCTCAGCTGTTTCCGATTCCGCCGACTACGCCACGCTCCAGTTGGAACTGCGAGGCCTGCTGCACGACGAACGGGACTGGCTGGCCAATCTGGCTAATACGGCAGCTCTTTTGCGTTTGCGTTTACCGCAGCTGAATTGGGTGGGGTTTTATCTGTGGCGGGGTGGCGAACTGGTCTTGGGACCGTTCCAAGGCAAGCCCGCCTGCATTCGCATTCGGCGCGGCAAGGGAGTCTGCGGGTCAGCTGCGGCCCGACGGGAAACCTTGGTGGTGGCCGACGTGCATGAATTCCCCGGTCATATCGCGTGTGACCCGGCGTCAGCCAGTGAAATGGTCATCCCCCTTCAGCGGGCCGGACGCCAATTTGGCGTTTTGGACCTCGACGCCCCCGTCAAGGCTCGCTTTGATCTAACCGATCGGGAGGGTCTCGAGGCACTCGTTAAGATCCTGCTCCAAGGCGCCGACTGGCCCTCCGACATCGGCGAGTCCATCATCGATTAATGGCAAATCTGCGCCGAAGGCGGGCAACGCTCCAAGTTGTTTTTTTTGCGATGTGTTAGTCGCCCGGTCAGTGCGCCAAGCCCGGATTCCAAAGGTTCAGGGTGTCGGCCGGATTGAAGGTGACGATGATTTTTTGCCGCGCCGCATGGCCATCCACGTAAGCGTAGTTGGACATCTGCAAATGTCGGAACGGTTTTACAATGTCATTCAGCCAGGGATCGGAAGCCAGCGACCATTCCCACGCCATGACGTGATCCGTTGCCACGAGGCTGTCAATTTCACAATAACAAATGGCGCCGGACGGATGGGGAAGGCTGCTGACTCGATTCCAAGGTGGGGCCGCTTCGAACCAGGCGTTGAGGCCATAGTCAATATACCTTGGGGCCGGGTCCGCCGGACAACGATAAATCCCGGCCACCAGGTTGGTCCACGCTGTGGTATCCGAACTACCGCCGCCCAGCGTTGTCGAAATGGCGCGTTCCCAAACCTGTTGATGGTTCGCCGCCGCTGAATGCTGGCTGCGCGGAAGCAGACCGCCGTTATCGTCCGCATAAAGGCACGTCGCCAGTCCGATTTGTTTCATCTGGTTTAGACACTGGGTGGCCCGGGCCGATTCCCGGGCCCGGTTTAACGCCGGCAGCAACAGCCCGGCGAGTATAGCGATGGTGGCAATGACTACGAGCAACTCGATCAAAGTGAAGGCTGCGCGGGTGGACCCGCGCCGCCGTTTGCTATGACCACGCATTCCGGGAAAACCCAAACCAGGTTGCGCAGTGCTTGATTTCCGATGGACGTTCATGGATTTCGTCGCGGCCGGAAAATGTTCCGAACGGCCAAACCTTTGGCTGGCAGATCGAAGGTTGAAATGACGGCGGCCGTCGCGTTGGTCTCACTGAGTGCCAGGCGGAAAAACTCCTGGACGGGCAAGGACTCGACGTTGACCAGGGATTGGCTGGCGGACAAAATGACCGGGTTGGTCACTGCTGTCCAGTTCGCTGAATTCAGATTGCTGGCAGAAACCAACGACCAGTCTTGCGCGCTGGTTGGCCAGGTCAGCACGACACCGCCGGGGGCGTTGTTGCTGATGGTCAATACCGGCCGGCCATCGGGTATGTCCGTCCATTTCAATACGAGCGGCCCGGAACTGGAATTGGTCACTTCTTCGCCGGTGTCGGTGTTGACCACATAAACCTCAAAGGTGCCAGAGTAATAATTGGTCGTTCCCGCATGAGCCGGCGGCGCGGCGACACCCATGTGCCACATGCCTTCGTTCCAATAGATGGCGTTGCTGGTTCCGGCGGTGCCTAACATGGGATCCCAAGTCGGCGCCGATCCATCCGGATCATATTCCGCGTCCATGTAGTTATAAAACTCCAGTTCCGGCGAACTCCCCAGATCGCGAATCCATAGCGCGCGATTATCCGGCACATAATCAGTCATGACATCCATGTCCCAGCCATAGCGGCGACTGAAGGCCATCCCCTGCTGGCTGGGGTCCAGGCAGTCAAACCAGGGCGAAGCGGGATCAAAATAATCACCCGGATCGCTGACCAGCAACGGCGTCAATTGGTTGATGATCGGATAGCCATTCACGTCATAAAAGGCCGACAAGTCCACCGTCACGCTGTCGGAATCCGCGTGATACCAAACTTCCGGCATCAGCATGCCGCCCTGGCGCGGGACGGTCTCCAATATGGTTTGCGCCCGCATCGAGCTGGCCAGCGCCAGGAGCAGAAAGATGTATTTCATAAATTTAACTGCAATCGGAAAAACGTTTGAGTCGATGACGGGAGCAGGGTCACGGTTGCGTGGCCGCGCGCAAAGACCGGCGGATTGGTGACAATTATCCAATTCGTTTCCGCCAGCGAATCCACCGAAAACAGGGTGAGATTTGTTACTGTGGCCGCCCAGGAAACGGTGATTTGCGAATTGCTCCACGCAATAACGGTCGCTGGCACGACGGCCGCCGCCGGTCCCCGCCAGCTCCAGGTCGTGGTCGTGCCGCGAAAACCGGATACGGGATTCCCCTGCGCGTCACCGACGTAGAGATGATAAGTGGCGGTGAAAAGCTGGTTGCTGGCGGTCAGATATGCCAGCGCCACGGCGTTGGCATTGTGATCCATGAAACCGTCCCAAAGCCATTTCGTCGAACTGCCCTCCGCGCCAAAGATCGGCGTGTACGGTGTGCCCGGATTGCCCGTCTGGTCTTCGCTGACCGTATAGGTGTTCAATTCGGGCGAACCGCCGGTTTTCTCGATCCAGACATAGTTCGTGCCAATTTGCGTGGCGTAGGTGGTGTAAAAGTCATCGTTTACCGCATCATACCAGCCCATTTCGCGGCTGTAAGCCGTGTCATTGAGCACGGCATACGGCTGGGCCGGATCAAACGACACCACCGTGAAGTCGTAGGTCTCGTTGGTAGAATCATAAACCCCCGGCGCCACGGTTAACGGGGCGATGAACGACGTGGTCTCGATCGCCAGTTGGTTGCTGGCGTTGAGCGTGACGTTGAGCATCAGCATCGGATCCCAGCTCGGTGGCGGGGAATACGCCCGGACAGCCATCGCCGATAACGGCAGCATGACCACCAACAAGATTCTCAAACGAGAGTCATTCATATTCCGAGTTTGAATCTTGGAGGGCCTGGCCGGCGGCGAAGAACGGGTTTGTCGCCCGCACTTCGCGACCGGTAATCGTTTGTCAGGCCCGGAGTTTTCTCCTTGGAATGGCCAGCAGGGCCAGCCCGCCGGCGCTGATCAGCACCAAAGATGAGGGTTCCGGCACGGCAGAAATGATTTCCGATAGCGGAACACCTTGCATCGTGCCCTTGTTGCCATAGATATAGCCTGAAGTGCCGGTCATCCCGATCGAGCCCATATAGCCGCCGGGTGTGTTGTCGGCATAAGCCGTGCTGGCAAGGCCGAGGCTGCCGGTGTCCGTGGATTCATCCCACACCAAGCTGACCGGATTGGCGGCACTGAGATTGTCGGGCACAAAGATCAGCGCATAGGCATTCGGCGCGGTATTAGGATTCGGGTACTTCCAGCCCGCGGCGATACCTGCTTGCGGGCTCCATCCGTCTAAAGTTCCTCCATCAGTTGAAAAAGTGAGGGAGGTGTTTTGCAAAAACACGGTCGCAAAGGTGCCGCTGAGGGCGGCGTCATACCACTCATACGTGTGTGAAGCATCCCCATTAGGCAGCTGATTGTTGAGCGACAACCAAGTCTCGCCACTTCCCTGATCCGTCATGGCTTCGCTCAGCTCGCCTTGCAAGCCAGTCACGGCATGGGTGCTGGCATCGTAATTAAACGACCCGACGAAGACCGAATTATCGGGCTGGGTCATGGGTTCATACCAGGTTGTGGTGACGTCATACGTAACTGCTTGGGCCTGGATGGGCGAGGTCGCGTTGACCGCCAGAAACATCCCGGTGGCCAACAGCACCGGGACGAATTTGCTTTTTGACACTGGCGCGGTCGTTTTCGAAGCGGCCGGGGAATGTTTGACGGGTGATTGAATTTTACTGAATTTCATAAGTTTTCTTTCTTTTTTTGCTCTTCCGAACATTTTTTAACGGTTATTTGTGGCGGGAAAACCTGCCCCGCCAGTCGCGCCAAGGCGCGCTGGAGCACAGTTTTCCAACCGGTTAAGGTTTTAATTGAATCAGGTGACACGGCCGCTTGCGCTGGCAAGCCGCCGACAAGGGAAGGAGGATGCGGTTACAGAACCGCGAACGAACGGCGAGGGGGCGGAGAGGGGGGAGTTTCGAGGAAATCAGTATGCAGACGAGGCGCCACCGGCGCCATGTCGCAAATCGTGGTCGGAGTAAACGAAGGCAGCGTTTGCCCGCCGCCCAGGATGAATTCCGACATCTTTTCGGTCTTGACCAATGAGGTGTTTTTCTGCTGCTGGTCTTCCCGTTGGCGCGCCGCCATAATCTTGCGGCACATCGGGCACAAATGATCGCCGTCAAGAGTTTTGGAAACCGCGGTCGCCAGCGAATCGTGCCGGGAAAAATTCACCACCATCCGCGTCCAGGCAACGGATTGCAACACCAGCCAATGACCGTCCAGCATCGTGAATAGCGCGATGAAGCAGGTTAAAGTTCCGGCGACGTGGAATATTTTTTTCAAGTGACGTTTCGGCTCAGCGATATAAAGAAACAAAAAATTGCGTCAAGCGCTGCGGAGAGAGCGATTCGATTTTTCATCAGACAATTCATTTTATTCAGTACTTTTTTTGGCTTTAAGGGCGCCCCCCCGTTTGCTGGTGAGGAGCCAATTGAAAATCCGGAGCGACGTGATAAATTCTCCAGTAGTCTGGTAGAAGCTTGAGCGCTCCATTGAACTGGCGCTTCGTTGCCCCCCTTCCGGTCGGATTTAACCGAGCGGAACGATCTAATAACGACTTAAAAAATCGTTATTTAAATTAACACTTTGCTGGCTAATCTGCGCCAACCATTTGCTGTGATTGATTAACTATTTATTGCCATTCGGGAGACGGGAAGTCAGCTGGATTTCCATTGGTTGCCAACGTTTAGCGGATATTTGCCCGGCAATGGCAGGTATGCTCTTAAAAAATCGCTGCTCTGATTTCGTGCGGTAGGCTTGGCGCTAATTGTGTTCTTTGCTCATGGCGTTGGGCCAGTGCCATCGCAATGACGTTCGCGCTCGTTTTCGGTGCGCCGGCGAGCACGATGAGTTGCCAATTCTTTCAATTTGGCCGGTTGATGGATTTATTTTTGGTTCTCTTCCGCATTTTTTTTAAAGTTTTTTTGGACGCTCCGCATGTCGATTGCAATTAAAATAGCTATCTGACGTAATAAGTCGTTTATGGTTTTTGCCAGGCTGCGTTTTTATGAAATTAGCCGCTGGGGATGTTTATTCATGTCGGGCATTCAATGTTTGGATTGACGATTGGAAAGCTCGACGATGCTGCTGCGGTGCCCCAAAAAATATCGCTCGCCTCTCGATCTGACCTTGATTAGGAATTGACAGATTGCCCGTAAAACATAGAATTAAACGATCAAGCGGGCAATCCTCTCCTCGGTGAGGAGACAACATTTTGGCGCCGACCAGTCCACTGGAGGCTCCTTTTAAACGATGGATCATTCAGTATGAAGCCCGTTTAGGAGTCGAGATATGTGGCAGCCAGATACCTCATATAACTCTCTCCGGTTACGTTTTTAAATTGCCAGTGAATCGCGTTGATATTAACCATCCCACCTAGACCATTATGAGCAAAGATACCGGAACTAATCTAAGTTTGAGTGCCGCCGCGGCACGCAACCTGGCCACGGCCACCGTCACCGTCCCCCAATACACCGAGATCACCCCGCGCTGGCTGCACAAGTTGCTGCCCTGGGTGGACGTGGATGGCGGCGTTTATCGCGTGAACCGCGTGGCCAAGGCCGCCAAGGGCGAACCGGCTAACGAGTTTGGCGAAGTGAAAGTGGATTTGCTTTCCGTGGCCAGCGGGGAGCCGAAATTGCCGACGACCTTCGTGGATTACGAGACGCGCCCGCGCGAATATCATTTAAGCACGATTCAGACGGTGGTGCGCACACACACCCGGGTGACTGATCTCTACAGTAATCAGATTGACCAGTTGCGCGAACAGATCCGCCTAACGATCGAGGCTGTTAAGGAAAGGGAAGAATGGGAGCTGCTCAACAATCCTGACTTTGGTTTGCTGAAGGAAGTGGATGCGTCCCAGACCATCAAGACTCGCAAAGGCTCGCCGACCCCGGATGATCTCGACGAACTGCTCGGGCTGGTGTGGAAGAAGCCCGCCTTTTTCCTGGCCCATCCCAAGGCCATTGTCGCCTTTGGCCGTGAAGCCACGCGCCGCGGAGTGCCGCCGCCGACGGTGCAGCTGTTTGGATCGCCGTTCATCACCTGGCGCGGTGTGCCGCTGATACCCAGCAACAAATTCGAGATTAAGAACAATGCCACAACGTTTTTGCTGGTGCGCGTGGGCGAAGCCGAACAAGGGGTGGTGGGGTTGCGCAAATCCGGGGTGACTGGTGAAGTCGAACCCGGACTCTCGGTCCGGTACATGGGCACGGACGAACATTCCATCGCGTCCCACCTGGTCACGCGGTACTTTTCGGCGAGCGTTCTGACCATTGATGCCATTGCCCGTTTAGACAATGTCGTGGTGAATAATTACTATGACTACAGCGCTAAATCATGAAGCGCCTCCGTCGTTCGCCGAACCGGCGACGGCGGACGAAGCGGCTCATAGTAATCTGGTCGCCCAGCTTTTGGCCGAGGAGTTTTCGGGCCGGAGCCTGGAGCGACCACCGGTGGCCACGCCCTCGGTGCCGGCCGAAGTTCCCGCCGTTGCAAAAACGCCGGATAGTTTGGCGACCACGCCGAGTTCCCCGCTGCCCCCGGTTCATCCTCGTTCCCAACCGGCTGAAGCCGCCCAGGAAAGACCGCTGGGAACTACTCCCGCGGGCGGCCACGCGCCCGGTTCCGATGAGACCTACGCCTACGGCGAACCGCGCAGCCACGACGGCCATTTGTTGAACACCCGAAAAAGCAGCCCGAAAAAGACGACGGCCCATCCGCCGCTCGTTTCTGGCGGGGCCGAATCACTGGCGACGCCGGAGTATTATTTTCTGCGCGGCAGCGATGTTTCCGGGAAGTCGCCGCTGGAGCTCCAGCCGTATCCGCCAGCCGCGGTGCCGGTGCCGAAGTTTGACGTGGAGGGCGTGCGGCGTGATTTTCCCGCACTGCACCAGTTGGTGAATGGGAAACCGCTCGTCTGGCTGGACAATGCCGCCACGACCCACAAGCCGCAGGTGGTGATTGACGCCACGGCGCACTTTTACAGCCGCGACAACTCAAACATCCACCGGGCCGCGCATACGCTATCGACGCGCTCAACCGGATTGTTCGAGGCGGGGCGCGAAAAGGTTCGGCGTTTTCTGGGGGCAGCGGATGCCAAGGAGATTATTTTTGTCCGGGGCACCACCGAGGCGATCAACCTGGTCGCGCAAAGTTACGGCCGGAAAAACATCGGGCCGGGTGATGAAATCATCCTTAGCGAACTGGAGCATCACGCGAACATTGTGCCGTGGCAGTTGCTGGCCGAACAGGTGGGCGCCACTCTCCGCGTCATTCCGATCAACGACCGGGGCGAGTTAATTTTGGAGGAGTTTGTCAAACTGTTGGGGCCAAAAACAAAATTTGTCTCCGTCGCGCACGTTTCCAATTCCCTGGGGACGATCAATCCCGTCGAACAAATCATCGCGATGGCGCATGCGTGCGGGGTGCCGGTGCTGGTCGATGGCGCCCAATCCACGCCGCACCTGCCGGTGAACGTCACGGCGCTGGACGCGGACTTTTACGTCTTCTCCGGCCACAAGGTATTTGCGCCGACCGGCATTGGCGCGCTTTACGGGAAAGCGCCGTTGCTCGAAGCCATGCCGCCGTGGCAGGGCGGCGGCCACATGATCAAGGACGTCCGCTTTGAGCAGACGACCTACCAGAACGCCCCGGAAAAATTTGAGGCGGGAACGCCGGATATTGCGGGGGTGGTGGGCCTCGGTGCGGCCATTGATTATCTGTTCCAAATCGGCATTCCGGGAATCGCCGCCTATGAACACGCCCTGCTCGAATATGCCACCCAGGCGCTGGCGACCATTCCCGGGCTCCGGCCCATCGGAACGGCGGCCAACAAGGCCTCGGTCTTGGCGTTTGTGATTCCGGGCGTGCCCAATGATAGTATCGCGCGCCATTTGGATAAGAACGGGATTGCGGTGCGGGCCGGCCATCATTGTGCCCTGCCAGCCATTCGTCATTTCGGGCTGGAGAGCAGTGTTCGTCCGTCGCTGGCCTTTTACAACACCCGTGAGGAAGTGGACGCCTTGGTGCTGGCATTGCGCTCACTCAAGCGGAGTTGACGCCGGGGATATGAAGGCCATGATCACTTTGCGATTCCTGATTTTGGGGAGTTGCAGTTTGAAAGAATCGCGCTATGGTTTGTTGGCCAAGCGGTCAGGGAACGACCCAAAGCCTAACTGATTTATGACGAACCCAATTCTGGCCCCGGAACCCACCACCCCGATTACGCAACGGGAAGCGCGGCGCGACGCGGTGTGGATGGGGGAACTGGTCGACGAATCGGTGCCGGAACTGCTGCGGTCCTATCAGCAGGCTGGTGGCTTGAACAATCGTGCGGCGCACAACATGCCCTCCAAGGGCGCAGTGGGGCAGACCTGCGAGGAACTGCTGCAAATTCTGTTTCCCGGTTTTCACGACACCGAGGCGGTGTACGAGGGGTCGCTGGATGAATTGACGGCGACGCGCCTGGCGGGTGTGATTGCGCGCCTGACCGATCAGGTGCGCAAGAGTGTTCGCATTGGCAACCCCCACAAGCCCACCGGGCGAACCCCGCCGATCATCCGCAAGTTCTGCCAGGCGCTGCCCGAAGTGCGTGATCTCCTGCGCACGGACATCGAAGCCGCCTTCGAGGGCGATCCGGCCACGCTGCACCGGGAGGAAATCATTCTTTCCTATCCCTTCATGGAAGCCATTGCCATCCAAAGATTGGCGCACCGGCTTTACCTCTACGGCGCGCCGGTGGTGCCCCGCATGATGACCGAATGGGCGCACAGCCGCACCGGCATTGACATCCATCCCGGCGCCGCCATTGGCACTCATTTCTTCATCGACCACGGAACGGGCGTGGTGATCGGGGAAACGTGCGAGATAGGCAACCACGTGAAGCTCTATCACGGCGTGACGCTGGGCGCGCGCAGCTTTGTCAAAGACGAGTCCGGTCACATTGCCAAAGGGGGCAAACGCCATCCGGACGTGGAAGACCATGTCACGATTTATCCGAACTCGACCATTCTCGGCGGGGGCACCGTCATCGGCGCGAATTCGACCATCGGGGCCAACGTGTTCCTGATCCAAAGCATTCCCGCCAACTCACTGGTCGTCTATGAGGAGAAACAACTGGTCATCCGTGACAAGCTCGCCAAAAAGAAGGCCGACTTCGATTGGACCATTTGATTTGATTGCGGATGGGTATTTTTAACGGCAGTACCACCAATGTTCGCAGACTCCCCTCTTCGTCACATTTCATTCGGCGTGCTCAACTTCAGCCCGCCGTGTTATTCATTGGATTGGGCAATCTTCTAAGAGTCAAATCAGTCGGCTTCGTACAAATTAGCTATGATTGAAATAAACATACCAGGATTTCGAGACCTTCGTCTTGCGCATTTGGTGCTCGACTACAACGGCACGCTTGCGCTGGACGGGAGACTATTGCCCGGCGTCGCGGAAGCGCTAACGTTCTTGGCGCCCCAAATCAACATCCATATCATCACCGCCGACACCTTTGGGCTGGCCACGGCGCAGCTCCAGGGCTTGCCCGTGACGTTAAACATCGTGCCGGTCGAGTCCCAGGCGCAGACCAAACTGGCATATATCACCTCCCTCGGTGGTGAAAACGTGGTGGCAATTGGTAATGGCCGCAACGACCAAAAAATGATTGAGGCGGCAGCTCTGGGAATCGCATTAATCCAACGCGAGGGTGGCTCGATCGAAACATTCACCAAAGCAGACATTGCCTTGACCTCCATTTTGGACGCTTTGGATCTTTTAAAGAATCAAAAGCGTCTGATTGCTACTTTACGCTGCTGAAGTATTTGACCGGCAGAGGGTTGCGGCGGATAAAATTCAGGTCCTGGCTACGTCTCCCTTCGTTCGGGCCGGTGATCGATTTTGCCTTTTAACATCCGTGATTTCCAGCAGCGCTTAAATATCTATTGACTTGGTCGTTATTTGAGATATTGTTTTTGCAGTACCGCCTTTCGAGGCATAACCACCCGCCTCTTGAGGCGTCGAGTGTTCAACGATTCGACCCATTCTCCGTGGGAGGCGTTTACCGTAAACACAAAGTTTACCTGAATCTGGATAGGCTCATAAAGGGCGGCCGGCAAAATTAAAATTGAACGATCGATTGAATATATCATGAGAGCATTTGCCCCTACGCAACACATAGCATCCCCGTTAAGTGCGGAAGCGTTGAATGACCAGCCGGACACCACCCGGCGGCTGCTGAAGCGATTATTGGATATCGCGGAGACATCGGATTACCTCGTCGGAGGGTCCGTGGGCGAGTTTGCGGTCGGTGAGGAAATATTTCAAATTCCGCGATTCATTTTCATGGGTCCGACTGGTGGTGGCGATACGGTTCGCCTGGGAATATTTGGCGGCTTTCACGGTGATGAGCCGGAGAGCGCGGAAGCCTTGATTGCATTCCTGGAAGAATTGGATGAATCACCCCAGTTGGCCAACGGCTACCACATTTATGTCTATCCTCTATGTAATCCCAGTGGCTTTGTGGCCCGCACCCGCGGCAACGCTTCCGCGGAAGACCTGACGAAGCAGTTCTGGAATGGCTCATCCCAGTCAGAAATTTATTATCTGGAACGCGAGATGGGGGTTCTTCGCCTGCACGGGGTCTTTTCCGTTCAAACCCAAAGTGATTCCGGCGGTTTTCTGGTGAACACCAAGAGCCGCGTTTTGAACCGGGCATTGGCGCATCCGGCCATCCAAGCCTCCCGGCGATTTCTCCCGGGAAATGTGGAAAAAAGCGAGGCGCTCCCCGGCGACATCCGCCCGACGAAACCCCGCGACTTGCCGGACTTTCTGTCGGCCACCGACGAGCTGAATCCAGTCCCCTTTGAGCTTCATATAGGGATCCCAAAATCAGCACCCAAGCCCTCCCAGATTCATGGGACGATCGGTGCGCTGAAATCGATTCTGGATTCCTATCGCAGCTTGCTGGCCATCAGCCAAAATCTATAGGCCGGGAACTTCAACGATGAAAAAAATTGGGGCCATCATCAAACCGTTCAAACTCGAAGAAGTCAAAGATGTGTTAAACGACCTTGGCAACGAAGGCCTGACCATAACCGATGTGAACGGCTTTGGCCGCCAGAAGGGACAGACCAAAATAAGGTCGTTTTCCCTGAGTGCCAAGCCGGCCGAATCGGTATTGACCGAGGACCCAAACCATCTTTGAGTCATTCCTTGAGTTTAAATCGGATTGGCACCTCCACTTCCGATTCCATCGCGAACGAGCCGAACCGAGCCGGCGCAAATTCCCATTCGCGCACCGCACGGAGTGCAGCGGCATCAAGCACGGGAAACCCAGAACTATGTTCGAGAGTGAGTTTCGCTACGTGGCCCTCCTTGGAAACCGTTACAGCCAGAAGGACCAGTCCCTGCTCCCGGCGAAGGCGGGCAGCCAGCGGGTAGGACGGTTGGCGGCTTTTCTGATAATTCGGCTCCGCATTTTTGGCCGACGAGGTGGCTTGGGCTTTAAGATCAACACTGGGATTAGTTGAACTGGTTTCATCATGAACGGCAATCGCCGGAGTGGGTTGGAGGGCCGGCGCAGGCGGTTGCTTAGGTTTCGTGATTGTTTGTGTTGGCGGAACAAGTTCCGCCGGGATGACCGCCTCACTCTCCTTAACTGCCTCCAAAATTGGCAGAGACTGAATGACCAGCGGATGAGTGGCGACAACGGGCTGCTTCTCGGTGGGAGTAATTTTATCCGGCGCCGGTGCGGCAACAAACGCAATCGCGGTCGGTGAATTGTCGCGCAACGGTTCGGGCGGCAGGAATAACATCCCCATCCACGCCATCCCACCCAACACCGCGGCATGAAACAGCAGTGAAAATCCGAAACTTAGTTGCAGAGGATTCCATTTCACTCGCTTTAACAATTAACACACTCCAGCCGGTTAGGAGAATGGCGCTTTCAAATCGTTTGGCCAGCCAGTATCACCAGCTCCAGGTTACTCCGCCGTAAAAGGACCGCCCATCACCGGGATGGAAAACCTGCGGGTTGCCTGGATTTTGTCCGTTGGGAATGGGGTCTACCGAGGCGGCGTAATTCTCGTCGATAAGATTCTCTGCCTCGACAAATACGGAAAATTTGGTTTTTCCCCAATTGCTGACATAACCAATTTTGAATCCCAGCAGCTCGTAAGCACCGGCATAGAGGGTGTTTTGCTGGTCAATCGGATAGCTGGAGAGATTGCATTGGACATTCGGCCCGGCGTAAAAACCGCACGGCGCTTCATACATCAGTTCCATTTCATAAAGCTGGATGGGAACTCCGCCGATCCGGTTGTTGCCATAGACCGGATCGTTGTCGAAGTGAAAATCGTTGAGCGTGTAGGTTTGGTTCAAAGTGAGCCGTTGGCCGGAAATATCCTTCGGTTTGATGGAATTCCAGACTTCAATACCGAAGCCAGCTTCGATGCCTTGATGATACGAGCGGGCCACATTGACATCACCGCGGTCATTGCCCTGGGCATCGTAAAGATTCTGGAGTTCGTTGCGCAGCCAGGAATGGTAAAGGGATAATTCCCAATCAAACCGATCCTGCTCGCCGCGTGTGCCCATTTCGAGGGTCCAAGATTTTTGGGGTTGCAGCGGCGTGTATTGCAGTCCATAGGCTTTATTGGGATCGGTCCCCGAATCAAAATTAACCATGTTGTCGAAGGAGGGTGGTTGAAACGTGCGGCTGAAATTTATGAAGGCCTGACTATCATCGTTAAATTCATATAGCAACCCGACTTTGGGATTGAGTGCATAAAAGTTTTGGGATTGGGATTGGTTTCCGTCAAAAGTTTGGTTGAAGTTGTCGTAGAAATGGCGGAGCGCATAGACTGCCTGAAGTCCGGTCAGCATGGAGAGTTTTTCCGTCAGATATTGCTGGTTTTCCAGATACAGCGGCACATTGACCGACAGTTCAAGGTCTTTGGCGATGGTTGAGCCCTCGGCGCCGGAAAGGTTGGCGTAGTTGTGGTCATGTTCCGTTTCAAATGCCGGACTCAAGCCGATTGTCAAAGTGTTCTCCTGTCCGAAAAGTTCGCTATGGGTCACGGAATTCAGGTCAATCCCTCCGTCATCCGCGTGATAAATTTGGATGCCTTGTTGCGGGTCCAGCGGATCATAATATCCCTTCTCCTTCAGTTCACGATGCCACCAATAAATCGAGGCATCGAGTTCATGCCCCTCTTTTTCGTAAGTCATCTTGTCAGCCAGGCGCAAATAATACCATTGCTTGCTATAGTCCAGTGCCGGAGCCAGCGGGTCGGCCGACTGCGGACTGTTTTGCAGGGTTGCCTGATCCACCGCGCCGGGCAACTGGCGATTCTCCTGATCCGATGTCAGATAAACACGATTTTCTAGGTTGTCATTGATTTTACCGCCCAAGTCCGCGAACAAAAGCTCGGTGTTCTCCCGGCTGTGTTCGCGATAACCGTCGCGGTAACGCCCCGACAATGAGGCGTAATAATCAATCGGCCCGTCAACACCGGCGGCACTGGCCTCGCCGCGCATGAATCCGTAACTGCCCCCTTCGAGCCGGATTTGATACGGTGCGGCGGTGTAACCCGTGAAAGGAACGAGGTTGATCGCGCCGCCAAGGGTCAGGCCGCCATACTTGAAAGCGTCAGCTCCGCGATAAATTTCCGCGTAATTCAAGGTGCTCACGTCAAAGTCTTCAATGATTGCTTCGCCGTCGCCTTGATTAAAACTGAGGCCATCCAGCAAGAATTCGACGCCCAGCGGTTCGTCGGCTGAGTCAATTCCCGAGCCCCGGAGGGAAATCTTGGAAATTTCGACGCCATTTTCACTTTGCATGAAAAGCCCCGGCACGCCGGCAAGCAAATCCAAGAAATTGGATGCGCGCCCTTCTTTCATATCGTCGGTTGTTTTAATCGTGAAACCTCCCGGAATTTCTTGTTTCTGCAAGGCGGCTTTCGCTGCAGACGGTGAGGTAAGTGGACCAGGCGCTACTTGGCCAAAGACCGTAATTTCCGGTAGCACCATGGGTTCGTTGGTGGAGGGCTCTGCCAGGGAAACTATCGTTCCAATAACAAACGCCGATATAATTGATGTGAAAAGGAGCAGTCTTTTCATAAAAACAGCGAATTACTCCTTTTCCCATTTTATGTCCAATTTACTCATCAGCTCATATAATGTCGTACGGCTGATGCCCAACTCGACAGCGGCGGAAGTTATGTTGCCGGAATGAATTTCCAACGCCCGCAGAATCCATTGGCGGTCGACCGCTTCGCGCGCGTCCTTCAGAGTGATGAAAGCCGGGGCGTCGGCGGAGGCGCTTAACTCCAGATCCCCGGCCATAATTCGCCGACCTTCGGCCATGATCGCCGCCCGGCGGATGCAATTCTCCAATTCCCGCACATT
>Ga0302320_10007597_pt1 | contig 23827 bp, 22 predicted proteins | sample Bog_T0_3_FD_202130 | JGI IMG/M metagenome (GOLD analysis project Ga0302320, IMG submission 202130) | Peat permafrost microbial communities from Stordalen Mire near Abisko, Sweden - Bog_T0_3 | ecosystem: Environmental > Terrestrial > Soil > Wetlands > Peat | place: Sweden: Abisko, Stordalen Mire...
ACATTGAGCACTTGAGCGACTACAGTGCGGATTTGAACACCTTCATGGAGCAAGTCGTCAAACCGCTGCATCGGAGTTCCAAGAGCCTTTTCCTCATTGCTCATTCCATGGGCGCTGCTGTGGCCACCGAGTATTTGGAGACGCATACAACGCCACCTCCCTTTGAAGCCGCCGTTCTCTGCGCCCCGATGTATCAGATCAATACCGCTCCCTATCCCGGATGGCTGGCCCACTTTATCGTCGGAAGCTTGCAAACCCTCGGACTGGGTCGCCACTACGCACCAGGAGAACATGACTACGATCCCCAGGAGCCCTTCTCGAAAAACAAAGTGACGCACAGCCTCATTCGCTGGCAGCAAATGCAGCAGATCAAAAACGATTACCCAAGCGCCCTGATCGCCGGAGCCTCGAGCAGCTGGGTCAATACCTCACTAAGCACCACACGCATGATCCGCGCGCGAGAATCCGCCATCACCGTGCCGACACTCATTCTTGAAGCGGGAGAGGATCAGTTTGTGATCAACCAGGCGGAGACGAGAGCAGGCCAGATCATCCCCCAGTGCCAACTCCGCGCCTTCCCCACGGCCAAACATGAAATCCTCATGGAGAGCGATCCCATCCGCACCCAAGCCTTGCGGGAGATCCTGCGTTTTTTGAAGGACGGCAATCCCACAAAAGGAGAGTCTCTCTACTCAATCCGCTCAGGCCGCAAAATAAGCCTCCTCAAACTTCGTCATATAGTCCCTGGTGATGGGAACCGTCCCGGGACGCTTGGCTAGTTGGATCTGGAAAACCATCTGCCCCTGATAGCGGAAGGCTAGCTCGCTACTGATGAGATAAAATTCCCACATCCGGCAGAATCGTTCGTCGTAGAGATCGCGCACGCTCTCCCTGTTTGCGCGAAAGCGCTCACGCCAATGCCGGAGAGTTTCTGCGTAATGAAATCTCAGGATCTCAATATCAGTAATCAGCAGACCAGCTCGCTCAATGGAGGAGATCACCTCAGAGAGTGCCGGAGAATAGCCGCCGGGAAAAATATATTTGGCAATCCAGGGATTGGTATGCCCCGGCCCCTCGGAACGGCCAATGGAGTGGAGGAGCATCACCCCATCGTCTGAAAGCAATTCCGAAACCTTGAGAAAAAATTCATCGTAATGTCCGACTCCGACATGCTCGAACATTCCAACTGAAACAATCCGCTCATAGCTTCCCTGCTCCAGACGGTAATCGAGCATTTTAAATCGCACCTGTTCACCGAGTCCGGATTCAGCGACTCGTTGATTGGAGAGTGCGTATTGCTCACTTGAGAGGGTGAGCCCTGTCACTCCGACTCCGAAGTTTTTAGCGAGAAATAGGGCAAGCCCTCCCCATCCCGATCCAATATCCAGCACGCGCTGCCCCGGACTCAGCAGCAACTTGGCGGCTAGGTGGTTCTTCTTCCACTCCTGAGCACGCTCAAGACTATCCTCCGAGGAACGAAAATAGCCGCAGGAATATTGTCGATCCGTGTCGAGGAATTGATCGTAAAGCATCCCGGAGAGATCGTAGTGATGCTCGATATTCCGTCGTGATCGGGAGATCGGATTAAACTGATCGAACCTGCGCATCAGGCCACGCAGCGACTCCGTCACTCGACACAAGGGATAGACCAACGGCTTGAGTCCCATGGAGCGAAACAGCAGCTCCAAAAAATCATACAAGCTCCCCTCTTCGATGGTGAGGCACCCCTCCATGTAGGCTTCACCGGCCTCCAGCTGGGGATCGAGCAGAAGTCGCCATGCCGTCGCCCGATCGTGAATTTTGACAATGATCGGAATTCCCGATCCATCGCCGTAATGCTTCCTGCCGCCCTTGGGATCAAGGATGGTCAGCGAACCCTCCCGAATCAGGGAACGCAGGATCGGATCGAGGGGCGCACTCATTGTTTTCTGGGGAGAAAATCCACCCAAGCTATGCCACTCCCAATTCGATGGGTCAATCCGCTTATCCGCGCATCGTTGGCACCATGATGGCGTCGGTCATCCCATGCAGAATTTTCTTATCGGCAGGGCAGATGGTCGCAAGTGCGCCACCCAGATTGGCCTTCCCTTCGCTCACAAAGAAATAGGGGCTCAAACGCACACGCCCCTTCATGGTCTGCACCGTTCCCGAATCATGATAGAGCGGATGCTCCGAGAGAATGGAACGGCGGTAGGTTTGCAAGATGTAGGGATGCTCGGGGAATTCCTCCAGCGCCGTTGCGATCGCACGCTCCCAATCGGGGCGTCCGAGATCCGATCCGAGAGAGACACCTCGCGCTCCCCAGGCACGCCCGTCAAAACCGCTGATCTTGATGATGAGATTGCGCTCCTTCTGACTGAACGAGCCAAGCTGTTTCCAATCCTGAATCTCAAGCCTCGGATAGACGGCCTGCGGTGGCAGCGGCTCGGGATTCAAAATCCAGGTGTAGGGAATCCAGCGTTGCAGTGCCTGCACACCGCGCTCACCGAGCTGACGCAGCCAGAATTCACGCAAAGGCGTCATCCAGAAAAGCGCAAACCAGAGCTTCTCTTCAAGCTGAGGCTTGGGCGGAGGGGTCACACGCACCTCCCCTGCCGTGGCGGCACTGAAAAGCCCCTGCGCACACGGCACCTGATCGAGATCGAAAAGCTCGAAGAAGCGATAAACATTCCCCGTCCAGGAATCACGGGGAGCTGCATCACTCACTTTCCAGTCCGCTTTTCCCTTCCACTCGGAGAGTCGTTGTGCCAACCATTCCATCTCGGGGCGGTAGGTTGCAGCCTCCTCGGAGACGATGATTTCTCCGCTCGGCAGAATCGAAGAAAAGCCCTCCAGCATCCCGGATTTTCCACCAAGCACTTCATACCCCAAGTCCGAATAGGTCTCATTCAACCAGGCAGTGAGGCCAATTCCGCCGGGAATCTGATCCAGCTCGCAGATGGCAAATCCCTCTTCGGTGATCACCAGATCAGGACGGATCACCCGCGCAATCTCTCCGCGAAAAGCAGGATTACGCCCGAGAGCGACAAGTTCGGAAGGCTTGCCTTGATCGAGCAATTCGGCAATCCAACCCGGCTGCCGTCCATCGACACTCTGGCGATAGAGCAGGTCGCAGGCCTCGACAAATTGCAGGAGTCGATGGCCCATCCCATCCAGTTCCTTTGCCAGAGCGGGCGGCAGACGGAACGGAAGCGGCGACCACTGCCACTCCTTTCCTTCAAAAAATGCCCCCTCAGGAACCTTTTTACGAAGTTCCTCTAGCGTGACATCAGAAGTGTTCATGATTTCCTCCATGATTATGAGAGAAGATATTTCAGGGCTTCACGCACCACATCCTCGACGGCGATGTCGGAGGGGGATTCTGCGGAGAGCTTCGGCAGGATCGCCTTCACCGCTTTATGCGCCTCGACCTGTTTGTAACCGAGCGAGATTAAGGCAAGGACGCCGTCGTGAAGGTGGCGCTCACTTCCGCTCGGGGCATTCTGAGCGCTTGCAGCCTCCCATTCGGCAGCCACGCCAAGCTTATCCTTGAGTTCGAGCACCACGCGTTCTGCGGTTTTTTTACCAACGCCAGAAATTTTGGAAATGGCGGCGATGTCAGAGGTCACAACCGCCCCCTTGAAATCTTCCACAGCCATGCCGCTGAGGATCGAGAGCGCGAGCTTTGGGCCAACTCCTGTCACATGGGCCATGAGCAAACGGAAGAGATCGCGTTCCTCGGCAGAGGAAAATCCATAGAGAAGTTGCAGATCCTCGCGCACATGATGATGGGTCAGAATGCGAAGACGGGTTCCGATGACGGGAAGCTTGTTGTAACTGGAGAGAGGGATGAGAATCTGATAGCCGATTCCCCCCGCATTCACGACGATCATCGTCGGCAGCACATCCTCAAGCGTTCCTTCTACAAAAGTGATCATGACAGCACCCCTTCTAACAACGACGACAAGGAAAGGCCAGAGGTTGTCTCGATTCTCTGCAATTGCCCGCCTCACTCTCCTCTTTGCAGTTCTTCCAGCCTTCAGCAGTCCGCTTCATGCAGAGAGTCCTCAAGGCGACCCTGCCCTCCTCGTTGCTCCTTCCTTTGAACACCCTGCCGTATCGCGTTATCTCCCCGGTGCCAAGAGAACCATCCTCACTCCTGCCCTGGTCACCAAGTCCGGCGAGATCACCTTGCTTGATGAAAAGGCTCTCAAGACTCCTGATGCGTGGGATCACTTTGTCAAAGAAGCCGCTGAACGCTCCCGACTTCAGCTCGCCACCCTGGAGCCAACAATGGTGCGCGACGGGCATGGCATCATTCAAATGGCCGTGATCTCGACGGAGACTCCCATGACCGCCTCAGCGATCCTGCTGCCTGGATTTCTAGAACACTTCAGCGCCATCTTTGGGCCAGAACTGCTCATTACCGTTCCGACCCAGAATAAAATCTGCATCTTTCCCAAGCTCGCCAATCATCTTCCGCAAATGAGAGGCGCCATCCGGGATGATTACCTCATCTCAGCGATGCCTGCCTCGACAGAGATTTTTGAACTCACCCGCCAAGGCCTTCATGCCGTCGGCTCCTTCGATCCCGATGATGAATAAAATGACGCCTCCTGACACCTGCGCCGGATCACTTTCCGAAATCCTCCTGGATCGAGAGACCATCCGGGCGCGCGTCCGCGAGCTCGGAGCGCAGATCACCCGTGAACTCCGTGGCACCCAACTCTGCGTTGCCCCTCTGCTGGATGGCGGGATGATCTTTGCAGCCGATCTCATGCGAGAAATCGAGCTGCCGGTGACCCTCCTCCCGCTCAAGGCCTCCAGCTACGGCGATGGCACGACCAGCTCCGGCGTGGTCAGCCTGCCTTGGGGCATTCCCGAGGAAATCCGGGGCAAAGAAATTCTCTTGGTCGATGACATCCTCGATACGGGCAGGACATTGCAGACCTTGAAAAATGAGCTGCTTGCCGCAGGAGCCCTCTCGGTGCGTACCTGCATCCTCCTGCGCAAAGAATACTCCAAGGAATTGCCCGCCGATTTCGTTGGCTTCGATATCCCCGATAAATTCGTCGTCGGTTACGGCCTCGATCTGGCTGGACTCTATCGGAATCTCCCCGTTGTCGGTATCCCTGCGATTTTGGAATAATGGAAAGTCTGGCATGCCGGAGCTCTCTTCCCGCAACGCTCTCCGCGCGATATTTTCAGCATTTTCCTAGCGCCCGCGCCCTCCCGAGATCGGCTCTCCCTGATTTCCTGGCTGGAAGGCGGGAACCAGCGGATCGACCGGCTTGATCGTCCCGTCGGGATTGAATTCCATGCGGGCAAGGCAGACCTCGCGAATGTAACCGCTCCCGTTCGGGATTGAGTGACGATGGTAGGCCATGTACCAGCGGTCGGTGCCGGGGACTTGGACCACGCCGTGATGCCCGGTTCCCTTGGCCAAGCCGTGCTTTTGCAGGATCACATTATTCGGGGGAATCTCGATGGGACCGAACGGTGATTTTGAGGTGCCATAGGCAACACGGTAGTTGTCACTTCCCGCATCATCCACCGACCACATGAAGTAATAGATCCCCTTCCGCTTGATCACAAAGATCCCCTCGCGAAACGGTTCGGCGGAATCTTTCGGCGTGATCTCGACAGGCTTGCCATCTAAGGAGAGCATGTCGGGATTCATCTTCACCACGGCGAGGTGCGTGTTGCCGTAGTAGAGATAGGCCCGGCCGTCATCGTCGATGAAGACATCGGGATCAATCGGATAAGTCGGGAAAGGAGCCGTCTTGGTGTCGATGAGCGGATGGCCGAGGACATCGATAAAAGGGCCGCCCGGATGATCGCTCGTGGCCACGCCGATCCGATCGTTGGCCACGAAGTAGAAATAATACTTCCCGTTGCACATCGCCGCCGTCGGTGCCCAGGCCTTGATGTTCGCCCAGGAGAGCTTGTGGGCCACATCCAGGATGATCCCCTCGTTCTTCCAGTGGATCAGATCCTTGGAGGACCAGCAGGAAAAATCGGTCGTCTGCCAGTTCGGCTTATCCGAAGTCGGGTAAATGTAATAGGTGTCACCAAAAACGCGGATGTCAGGATCAGCTCGGTAACCGTCAAGAATCGGAGGGGGTGGAGCGGGAAGCTCGGGATTGGCAGCCAGAACTCCGCCCCCTGGCAGCAGAAGCAGAAGAAGCAAGAGTGATGTCAAACCCCGGCACCGCAGTTCTGAGTTCGGCATTTGCGTTTCAGAGTGATTTTTTGGGAAACACATCTAAACCGGAAAGTTCTGCAACCTTTCTTTGCTTCTCATCGGTGGAAGCGAAGCGTGAACAACCGCATTCAAGAGCGGCCGCCACATGCAAAAGATCCAGACTCCTGGAACCAATGATCCCAGAATAGTTTGACGAAAGTTTCTCGGCACGAAGAAAAACATCCCCAAGATTATATTTCGGACGCTCCAGCCGTCCAGAATCCATATCTGCCTGAAAAGCCATAACAAGCGCTTTCATAGATTTATTCAACACAGTTCTTTATGAGTTCTTGATTTTTCTTATCAGTTGCGACTATTAGAATTTTTTGTCAGATAAATTCTGAGGGAGAGCCTTCATTTGAGCAATGCTTTCCTTCTGATCAAAAGAAAAGCCGGGTCGTTTTGCGACCCGGCTCTCTTTGATCTTTCTGGAAGATGATCTACCTTAGTAGTCCATTCCTCCCATTCCGCCCATTCCGCCGCCTGGTGGCAGGGAAGGACCCTTTTCCTTTTCAGGGGCATCTGCGATGACCACTTCGGTGGTGAGCAGAAGTCCGCTGATGGAAGCGGCGTTCTGAAGAGCACTGCGGGTGACCTTGGTCGGATCGACGACTCCGGCCTTCACGAGATCGACATATTCGTCGGTGGCCACATTGTAGCCCTCGTTGCCCTTGCGCTTCTTGACTTCCTGGACGATGAGAGCCCCTTCCTTGCCGGCATTGAGAGCCAGCTGGCGGAGAGGAGCCTCAACGGCGCGACGGATGATCTCAAGACCGACGAGTTCGTCCCCTTCGAGTGTGAGGGTGTCGAGCACCTTCTGAGCACGGATGAGAGCGACACCGCCGCCTGGGACGATACCTTCCTCAACCGCCGCACGGGTGGCGTGGAGGGCGTCTTCGACGCGGGCCTTCTTTTCCTTCATCTCAGTCTCGGTGGCAGCACCGACATTGATAACGGCGACTCCGCCTGCTAGCTTGGCGAGACGCTCCTGGAGCTTCTCACGGTCGTAATCGCTGGTGGTATCCTCGATCTGGCGACGGATCTGACCCACACGGCCTTGGATGTCGGCGGTTTTGCCGGCACCTTCAACGATGGTGGTGTTCTCCTTGTCGATGGTGATGTGCTTGGCACGGCCCAGGTCTTCAAGGGTGATGTTCTCAAGCTTGATTCCGAGGTCTTCGGTGATCAGGCGGCCACCAGTAAGGACGGCGATGTCCTCAAGCATGGCCTTGCGGCGATCTCCGAATCCGGGAGCCTTGACGGCGCAGATCTGAAGGGTGCCACGGAGCTTGTTCACTACCAAGGTGGCAAGGGCTTCGCCCTCGACATCTTCCGCGATGATGAGAAGAGGCTTGCCGCTCTTGGCGACTTTCTCCAGCAGCGGAAGGAGATCCTTCAGATTGCTGACTTTCTTCTCGTAGATGAGGATGTAGGCGCTATCGAGGGAGACTTCCATGGCTTCGGCATTGGTGACGAAGTATGGGGAGAGGTATCCCTTGTCGAACTGCATTCCCTCGACGACATCCAGGGAGGTCTCGATGGTCTTTGCTTCTTCAACCGTGATGGTGCCATCCTTGCCGACCTTTTCCATCGCATCCGCGATGATCTGGCCGATGGTGGAATCCCAGTTGGCGGAGACAGTGGCGACCTGTGCGATCTCGGAGCTGTCCTTGACCTTTTTGCTGATGCGGGCAAGCTCGCCGACGATAGCTTCAACGGCCTTGTTGATGCCGCGCTGGAGCGAGGTAGGATTGGCACCGGCGGTCACATTCTTGAGGCCCTCTTTGTAGATGGCTTCGGCAAGAACGGTGGCGGTGGTGGTTCCGTCACCGGCGATGTCGCTGGTCTTGGAGGCCACTTCGCGCACGAGCTGGGCACCCATGTTCTCGAAGGGGTCTTCGAGCTCGATCTCCTTGGCGACGCTCACGCCGTCCTTGGTGATCGTGGGGCTGCCGAATTTCTTGTCGAGGATGACATTGCGACCCGAGGGCCCAAGCGTCGCCTTGACTGCCTTGGCGAGTTTCTCAACGCCGCGCAGCAGAGCGTGCCGGGCGGTTTCGTCGAACTGGAGTTGTTTAGCTGACATAATGGTCTGTGTGTTTTTTGGTTAAATAAAGGATTAGCCGAGGATGCCGAGGATGTCGTCCTCGCGCAGGATCAGGTAGGATTCGCCGTCAACCTTGACCTCGGTTCCGCCATACTTGGAGATGAGGACGGTGTCGCCCTTCTTGACGGTGAAAGCGATCTTCTTGCCTTCGTCATCAAGTTTTCCGGTGCCGAGGGCGATGACCTTGGCTTCCTGGGGTTTCTCTTTGGCGGTATCGGGAATGATGATGCCGCCCTGTTTGACTTCTTTCTCGGTGATCGGCTGCACGAGCACTCGATCCGAGAGAGGTTGGATGTTCACTGCCATGTTGTTTGTTTCCTTGGTTGTGGGTTTGTAACAAGTGCCCTCCCGCATGAGCGGGAGGGCGTGTTGTTAAAGTGTTTTACTCAGTAAAGGGTTCAGGATTGTCTTTAGGATTTTTTCTTATCCTCATCGACCATCTCGAACTCGGCATCGACGACATCGCCATCTTTTTTGTGCACGCTTGCACCGGAATTAGGCTCTGCGGCGGCCCCGGGCTGCGGGCCTGCTCCGGCTGCTCCCTCGGCACCACCAGCTGCTGCCGTCTGCTTGTAGAGCTCGGCGCTGACTTCGTGGAACTTGGTCTGGAGTGCCTCATAGGCGGATTTGATGGCCTCGATGTCGCTGCCCTTGAGGGCTTCACGAACCTTGGCGATCTCATCTTCCACGGCTTTCTTGGTGGCCCCGTCGATCTTGTCACCCATTTCGGTGAGCTGCTTCTCGGACTGGTAGGCGAGCGTGTCGGCATTGTTGCGGATCTCAATGCCTTCCTTGGCCTTGCGATCATCTTCCGCGTGGGCCTCGGCCTCCTGCTGCATCCGCTCGATTTCCTCTTTGCTGAGTCCGCTCGAACCGGTGATGGAGATTTTCTGTTCCTTGCCTGAGCCAAGATCTTTGGCCGAGACATTCAGAATACCGTTGGCATCAATGTCAAAGGTGACCTCGACCTGAGGTGTGCCGCGAGGGGCTGGTGGGATACCATCCAAGTGGAACACGCCGAGCTGCTTGTTATCACGAGCCAGAGGACGCTCCCCCTGGAGGACTTTGATCTCCACGCCAGGCTGGTTGTCGCTGTAGGTCGAGAAGACATTGCTCTTCTTGGTTGGGATGGTCGTATTGCGAGGGATCATCGGGGTGGCAATGCCACCTGCGGTCTCGATCGCGAGTGTCAGAGGGGTGACATCCAGCAGGAGGACATCCTTCACATCGCCGCGCAGAACGCCGCCCTGAATGGCTGCACCGATTGCCACGACCTCGTCGGGGTTCACACCCTTGTGAGGTTCCTTGCCGATCATGTTGCGGGCGGTCTCGACGACCTTGGGCATACGGGTCATGCCACCGACAAGAACGAGTTCGTTCACTTCGCCTTTTTTCCATTTGGCATCCGACAAGCAATCCTCAACGGGCTTGATGGTGCGCTGGAAGAGGTCGTCGGTGAGCTGCTCGAGCTTGGCACGGGTGAGCTTCTTCTGGATGTGCTTCGGTCCGCTTGCATCTGCGGTGACAAAGGGGAGATTGATCTCGTATTCCTGAGTCGAGGAGAGGGCAATCTTGGCCTTTTCGGACTCCTCCTTGATACGCTGAACGGCGTCTGGCTGCTTGGTGAGATCAATACCGGACTCGGTTTTGAATTCGCCAATGATCCAGTCCATGATGCGGTTGTCCCAATCGTCGCCACCCAGGTGGGTGTCGCCATTGGTGCCGCGAACCTCAAAGACGCCATCGCCGAGTTCAAGGCAGGAGATGTCGAAGGTGCCGCCACCGAGGTCATAGACCGCGATTTTTTCGTCCTTCTCTTTCTCGAGGCCGTAGGCGAGGGAGGCGGAGGTGGGCTCATTGATGATGCGGAGTACCTCAAGGCCGGCGATCTTGCCTGCGTCCTTGGTGGCATTACGCTGAGAGTCATTGAAATAAGCAGGAACGGTGATGACCGCCTGTGTGATTTTCTCACCCAGCTTGGCCTCGGCATCGCTCTTGAGCTTGGCCAGGATCATGGCCGAGATTTCAGGAGGGGAGAAAGCCTTGGGCTTGCCGTCGATCTCCACCTGAATGTGGGCATCGCCGTTTGCGGCTTTTACCAGCTTGTACGGGACGCGATCCTGTTCGCCGCGGCACTCGTCGTACTTGCGGCCCATGAAACGCTTCACGGAGAAGATGGTGTTGGTGGGGTTGGTGATGGCCTGGCGTTTTGCCGCCTGACCGACAAGACGCTCTCCACTCTTGGAGAATGCAACCACCGATGGGGTGGTGCGTGCGCCTTCTGAGTTTTCCAGAACGACCGGCTCTCCGCCTTCCATCACGGACATGCAGGAGTTGGTTGTTCCCAAATCGATTCCTAGGATTTTTGACATAGCAACTTCTATTAAGCAAACCCCATACCCACTTTTATGATCTTTCGTAACAAATCTATTAACAACATGTTGCAAACATTTCTTCTATTTTAAAGAATGAAATATAGAGTCGGACTGTCTCAGTTATGAGACATGAGTCAATTTCATGAGTCCTTCTGTCTCACCAAGAAATTTGAGGGCAATCCTCTTGAAGAGCGGGGTGAATTCCTCCGGTGTGCGCTCGAGCCAGCGCTGAATCTGCTCCACAGGGAAAAAGGCTCCCGTCTCCACCTCGCCCGGTGCAAAACGAAAGGGCCCTTCGGTGCGTCCGACAAAGACCTCCAGAAATTCATAGCCCGTCTCGGGAGAAGCCTCGATCTTCCAGATTTTTGCGAGCGCGGCATCCACACCGATTTCCTCCAGCATCTCCCGGTGCGCCGCCTCTTCGTAGCTCTCACCGCTATCAACATGACCTGCCGTACTGGAGCACCAGAGGTCAGGATGGAGCTGCTTCCAGGGTGAGCGCTTCTGAAGGAAAAGCTCCCCTCGCCCGTTGAAAAGCCAGATATGAACCGCGCGATGCCTCAAGTTATTCACATGCACCTCATGGCGGCCCATGGCACCGATGATCGCATCGTTTTCATCCACAATATCAAAGACTTCTTCCGGTGGATCGACCTGCGGATCTGTTCCATCACGCCCCAGAAGAGCGAGTTCCGCCCAATCATCCACAGGCAGGTTCTCAGCCCGTGCTGTCAAAGGATAGCCTTTGGTCGCCGCCCATTCCTCCCAGACTCCCTTGGGCAGATCGAGCAGGGAACGCAGTTGCTTCCGGCGCGCCGAGAATCCCTGACGCACGAGTTCACTAAAGCGGACGGGATCGCAGTTTGGCAAATTCGTCACAGGCCTTGGAGAGACCTCAATGATGGCCGACTCCACAGCGGGTCTTGGCCAGAAGACATCAGGGGGAACGATGCGTGTTTTTTTCACCATCCAGCGACGGCCAAGCTGCACGGTGAGTGCCGCATAATCTCCATGCCCGGGAGCGGAGGCAAGGCGCTCGGCAACCTCCCTCTGCACCATCAGAACCAGTCTGGATGCGGGTGAAACGGGTGCGGTGAAGTGTGCAATGATCGCCGTCGAGGCGCTGTAGGGAAGATTGCCAACCATCTTCACCGGGCCATAACCATAGAGGGAGAGCAGGTCGCATTTTGCACCGTCTCCTTGGATAATCTCCAAACGACCGGAGGCGATCTCACCCTCGTAGCGCGCGCGCAGTTCGGCAGCCAAACGATGATCCCGCTCAATCAGAGTGATCCTGCGGGCGGGCGATTCGAGAATGTGAACCGTCAGGGCCCCCATTCCGGGCCCGACTTCGACAAGATGATCACCAGGCTGGGGATCGAGTCCCGCGACGATGGCTCGTGCGAGATTCGGATCGAGGAGAAAATTCTGGCCGAGCATTTTGCTCGGGCGCACACCGATCTCATCGAGACGGGCGCGGAGTTCGGCTTTCGACATGGGGAGAGAGTACAAGGTTTTGCGCCCAGAGCGAGAGCTGTGATCCAAAAGGGGATTTTCCAAGATTTCCACACTTCTTCGCAAGTTATTCACAAATGATCCACACCCCGATCCTTCGCAAAGGAAACGCCCTCGAAAGCCTTAGAGCCTGTCTGAAAATTAGGAGATGTCCTAATTTTCAGACAGGCTCTTATCCGGGCGTTGCCTAGAAAGCGACCAGCACCTAATCTCCCTCCCCATGCGCCACCGTGAGATCATCATTCTAGCAGCCCTCTCCATGCTGGGGGCCTTGTCGATTGATGCCTATCTCCCGGCACTTCCCTCCATTGCCCAGCACTTTTCGGTCAGTCTGGCCGCTTGCCAGCAAACGCTCAGTGTTTATCTCTTTGCCTTTGCCTTCATGTCGCTCTTTTACGGCACGCTTTCTGATTCCTTTGGAAGACGACCGGTCATCCTGGGCTCCCTCATTGTTTACTTTCTCAGCTCTCTTGGAGCGGGAATCTCCACCAGCCTGGAGCAACTGATTTTCTTCCGCTTGATTCAGGGACTTTCAGCTGGCGCAGGATCGGTCGTTGGAAGAGCCATTGTCGGAGATTTACTCACCGGAGCGGAAGCCCAGCGGGCCATGTCCTATATCTCCGTCGTCTTCGGCCTGGCTCCGGCCATTGCTCCGGTTTTGGGCGGATGGTTGCAGGCATCCTTTGGCTGGAGGTCGATCTTCGGCTTCATCGCTCTCTTCTGCTTGATTCTCCTGGCGATCTGTCTCCGATGGCTCCCGGAAAGCCTCAAGCGCGAAGCGCGTCATGCGTTTCATTTCCAAGTCATTGTCAGCAACTACTGGAGCGTCGCCCGTCATGGTGAATTCATCTTCCGCTCTCTTGCTCTTGCCCTGAGCTTCTCCGGAGTCATGCTCTATATCGCCGGAGCCCCCTCCTTTGTCATGGATGTCCTTCATCTCCCGGTGACAAGCTTCGGATGGCTTTTTATCCCACTGATCGGCGGCATGACCCTTGGTTCGATGGTGGCAAGCAAAGTCAGCCATCGCTGGAAGCCTGCTTCCACGATTTTCATCGGCTACGGCCTCATGAGTTTCTCCGCAGTTGTTTCTGTGGTTTATAGCCTGCTCTGCGCGGTCTCCATTCCCTGGGTCATCATCCCGCTGAGTCTGTACTCGTTCGGCATGGCCCTTGCCTCCCCCGCCATGACAGTGCAAACACTGGAGTTATTTCCAAAAGTTCGCGGGCTGGCATCCTCCCTTCAAGGGTTCACCTTCATGATGATCTTTGCCCTCACTTCAGGACTCATCTGTCCCCTGTTGTTTGGCAGCGCCTTCAAGATAGCTGCAGCCTCGATCGCCGGTCTGCTATTGAGCGGCATCTGTTGGTTGATCGGATCAGGCATGAAAAGGCGAGTGAGTTAGCTTGAGCCTGGGCGGATATTCCTCCACCTTGGCCGGCAACATGAAAAAGAACGGATGTCTGCCACTAATTCTCTTTGTCGCCCTGTGCCTGAGTTTTTTCGGCAACATCATCTTCATCCTGGCCCTCGGCAAGCACGGCTCCGGCCCGGCCAAAGCCATGGAGAAAAAGAAATTCTCCGAGACCGTCATCTCTCCCGGACATGACTCCTCTGATAAGATTGCCGTGATCGACCTCAATGGTCTGATTTCCTACGGACGCGGAGGAGCGGAGAATGAATCGATGGTCGATACGCTCAAGGAGGAGTTTCAGCAGGCTGCCGAAGACCAGGAAGTCAAGGCAATCGTCCTCTCCGTCGATTCCCCCGGAGGCGAGGTGACAGCAGGCGACACCATCTACCATGCCCTCGGCAAGCTGAAGGCCAAGAAACCGGTCGTAATTTTCATGAATTCCATCGGCACCTCGGCAGCCTACTACATCGCCTGCGGCGGCTCCTGGATCATGTGCAGCGACACCTCGTTTACCGGCAGTATTGGCGTCATCATCTCAACGCTCAACTACAAGGAACTCTTCGGGAAAATTGGCCTTCAGTCAGTGATCTTCAAGAGCGGACAGTTCAAGGATGCCCTTAATGGCGCACGCGATCTCACCGAGGAGGAGAAAGGATATTTCCAAGGACTCGTCATGCAGACCTACGATCGCTTCCTCAACATCGTCGCCACGGCCCGTCATCTCGATCCCAACTCCCTGCGTAACGGGATCGCCGACGGACGAGTCTTGAGTGGCAAGGATGCCTACGCCGCCAAGCTCGTCGATCAGCTCGGCTATATCGAGGATGCCTATGACAAGGCCCGTGCACTGGGCAAGTCTCCCGGCGCTGAGATTGTCCGTTATGAAAAACGGGACGGCTTTGCCAACTTTCTCAAGCTCTTTGAAAACTCCGAGAAGTCAGACATCCATCTCGATCTGAATGTCGGCCCCGCTGGCAGCATTAGGCTTGAGAGCGGCAGACTCTATCTTCTCCCCGCATTTTACGCACTCTAGGAGAACCGGAAAAAAGCTAAAAGCTGAAACCCCAATGACCACCCTCTTCAACTCTCCAACCACATGGCTGCTTCTCCTCGGTCTGCTGGTCCTGCTGGGCTTCTATGGATGGCTGGCCTGGAAGAGCTCTGCACGCGCCGTCTTGTCAGTGCAACCCTTTGGAATGCCCGATGCGATTTGCGCCGGAGTGCTCGGACTCTGGATGATCTCCCTGATTTCTCATGGATTTGAAGCCCCCCAGGCGATCACGATCACTGCCATCATCACCAGCTCTGTGCTCTACGGCACGCTGGTTCTCGGCATTTTCGGTGTGATTGGATTTCAGCGGCATTCGGCGGTCTCCCTCTTCGCGCTTCAGCCCTCCCGATTCCCCAAGGCTGCCCTCACCGGACTCCTCTGGCTCGTGGTCACCTATCCCCTCATCCTGGCGACTCAGGCCCTCGTGCAGCACTTCACAGGACGCACGGATGATTCCCAGATGATCGTCCGCTATTTCCTGGAACACCCCGATCTGAAACATCGCGGCGCCGTCATCCTCATGGCTGTCGTGGTGGCTCCCGTGGCTGAGGAGATCATTTTTCGAGGATATTTCTACGGAGTGATCCGACGCTATGGCGGACGCATTCCCGCCATCCTCATCTCCTCCCTGCTCTTTGCGGCAATCCATCTCCATCTTCCCTCGTTTCCCGGACTCTTCCTTCTCGCCGTTATTCTCTGCTTCCTCTACGAGCGCACCGGCTCGCTCTGGGGTAATATCACCATGCATGCAGCCTTCAATACCTCGTCGATTGTGAGCATGCTCCTCTGGCCGGAGCTGGCTTCTTAGGGAAGAGCTGCTTTAGGGAAACGCCATGAAAAGCCACCCACGCTCCGAGGAGGAACTGCTGAATCTCATCGCCAAGGAGCTTCCCTTGACCGGACCTGAGGTGCTGGTGGGTATCGGCGATGACTGCGCGGTGGTCACCAATCCAAAGGGCAAACATTCCCTCTCCCTCCTCAAAACCGATGCGCTCGTGGAAGGCATCCATTTTTCTCCAGGCACACCGTTCACCCATGTCGGATGGAAGGCTCTCTGTCGTCCCCTCAGCGACATCGCTGCCATGGGAGGAACTCCGAATCATGCCACGATCACCGTGGCAGCCCCCTCCGATTGGGGGAACAAAGAATGGCAGGCGCTTTACCGAGGCATCGGCAAGGCGGCGAAAAGATTTGGAGTAGGCATCGTCGGTGGAGAAACCGTCCGCTTAAAAACTTCCACAGGACCACTCTTCCTCTCGGTCGCCATGACTGGCTCTCTTCCAAAGACCAGCCTCCGGCTTCGCTCCACGGGCAAGCCAGGCGATCTCCTCTGCGTGACAGGACGACTCGGGGGCTCCTTCAAAAGCGGACGACACCTGCGCTTCACTCCTCGTTTAGCAGAGGGGCAATGGCTCGCCGCCGAGCGAGGCGTGACGACGATGATGGATTTGAGCGACGGTCTGGGTAGCGATCTTCCAAAGCTGGGGCGAGCGAGCGGATGCGCCTTTCGCGTTGTCCCGGAATTGCTCCCTCTCCATCGGGGCTGCACGGCTAGCGAGGCCATCTCCGACGGCGAGGATTACGAACTTCTCCTGAGCATCACCCCGCGTCTCTGGCCGGAGCTTCAGAGCCGTTGGGACAAAGCTTTCCCGGAAGTCGCTCTCACTGTGATCGGCGCGCTTCTTCCATCAGGCGAAGACTCCACGCCGCTTCCCTCGGGACACGATCATCTTGCCAGCAGGAAAAGAACACTTTAGGAAGCGCAGAGCAAATCTGACATATCCAGACTTCATTTTGACCACTTCATCCGGAAAACGCCCGATCCTCATCCTCACCTCTGCCTTTGGCGAGGGGCATAATGCTGCCGCAAGAAACCTGGCAGAGGCCCTCCGAGCACTCGATCCTGAGCGGAGGGTGGAAGTCCGCGATCTTTTTGCCGAGGCCTATGGCCCGCTCTATAAAATCGCGCAGAGGAATTACTTCTTTTTCATCAATCATTTCCCGGCCCTCTGGTCTTGGTTCTACAAATACCTCCATCACAGCAAGGAAGCCCCAAGCCAGGTCGCCGTCTTTAGACGGGGCGCACGCCTGCTTCGCAAGATCCTGACCGAATTGCAGCCCGCTGTGATCGCCTCCACCTATCCCGGCTACAATCACCTTCTTGACCATCTCGACGGCAGAGAAAATCGTCCCTATCAGACAGTCACCGTCGTCACGGATTCCATCTCGATTAATTCTCTCTGGTATCGCGGTCACTCCGATTGCTTCATCGTTCCCAATGAGGCGACAGCCCTGGTCATGGAAGAGGCCGGTGTACCAAGGGAAAAACTTCATGTTACCGGGTTTCCCGTGCCGGCGCTCTTTGAAACCCTTCGCGGATTGCGCCTTCCTCCCGACCCTCCGAAACTGCTCCCCAAGGTACTCTTCCTCGTCAATCCGGGACAAAAGAATGCCGGAGAAATCCTCAAGAAGCTCGCCTCCGTCGAGGGAATCGATCTCTCGGTCGCCTGTGGTCGTGACGAGGATCTGCGTGGCAGCCTTCAGAGCATCGCTAGTTGCCTCCCGCGCCCGGTTAAGATTGCTGGCTGGATGAGCGACCTCCCCGAACGCATCGCCTCAAGTCATCTCATCGTCGCCAAGGCGGGCGGAGCCACCGTTCAGGAATGCCTGGCCGCCGCCACTCCGCTGGTCATGAGCCAGATCATTCCAGGTCAGGAGGAAGGAAATGCCGAACTCCTCATGACGGAGGAGTGTGGCTGCACAGCCACTTCCCCTCAGGCAGTCGCCTCGGCGATCCGACACGCCTTTTCCCATGGGGCCTCTGTCTGGAAGGCCTGGGAGACGAATGCAAAAAAAATCGGCAGACCTGATGGGGCTGCCTCTGGAGCCAGACTGATTTTGGAAGAGGCGGCGGAGAATATCTCACAAGGATAAAAGGGATGAAGGGGATTCGGATGAAGACAATTTTCTGACCCACCCCTCCTTCACACTTTCTCCATCATCCTCACTCCTGCGGATGATCACGCCCTCGTGGCGTTGCCGGATTTCCCACCAGCACTTTGTTCGTTCCAGAACTCGTTCCAGAGCTTTTCAAGACCACCGCACCGGCGGCGCACATCGTTCCTGAGCCAAGAGTCACTCCGGGAGCAATGAAGACATTCGCGGCCACCCAGCAGCCTTCCTCAATGACAATCGGCTTGGTCACCAGGTCAAATGACTCGCGTTGAAAATGATGGGAGCCTGTGCAGAGAAAGGCTCGTTGTGAAATGCAGACATGCGAGCCGATTGTCACGGGAGCGAGGCTGAGGATCATCACCTCGTCGCCAATCCAGACATGGTCGCCGAGGGTGAGTTTCCAGGGAAAGGAGATATTCACTCGCGAGCGAATCACCACCCCCTCTCCGATCCTGGCTCCAAAGCCACGAAGAGCGACGACTTTCACCACCGATGGAATCGGAAACCAGGGAGCAAAGAAGAGCGAGCGCACGCACCACCAGAGCAGTTCCTTCAAACGGGAAGCCCCACGGTCAAAATCCGCGTTATCGAATTGGTCGAGCTTCACGGGGCTTCAGATAGCGGTTGTAAAAATTGAGCAGCAGCCATCCAAAAAGGAAAGGATAGATGATCAGCAGCGTAATATCCCGCCCCATATTAAAGGTAAGAACAATCCCGATGGCATAGAGCATCATGTGAAAGATATCGCTCCCGAGGAGATCCTGACGCGTCAGCACAGCCACCCAGATCGCCATGAGGAAAGCTGCCGCAATCGGGCCAAGAATCCCTCCAAAGTTCACCACACCCTGCCCGATCATTCCGGTTGAAATGGAAGCGGCCACCCCCCCCGAACTGGAACCCTGACTTCCATAAGACATGCCACGGGCGACCGCATAATCAAGACCGATCATCGGCTTCCCTGGCCACAGCTTTCTGGGAATCGGATTCACCGCCTCGGCAAAATAGCGTTCCCCCCAGTTCACTTGATAGGTTCCCTTGTCGATGAAGAGATTAATGTAGCCAAGTTCTTCAAACATATTGAAACCAAGATGTTTTCTCTCTTTTACCTCACGACTCTGAGTGCCGCCAGTTTTCACGGCCTCACTAATGGATCCAAGATCCCGGTTATTGATCACGAATTTCATCCACCCCTCCATTGCCATGAAAGCAGCGACCATCACCACAAGGCGGATGAGCATTCCTCCCTTCATCCGCAGGGTAACAAAGGCCATGAAGCCAGGAACCACCACTGCCAGGATGATATTTCTGGTGCGATCAAAAATATAACAGGGAACGGCCAGAAAATAGATCGCCCCGGACCAAAACATGGTTTTCGGCCGCGTGCTGAGTGCCAAAATCACACCAAACAAAGCAGTTAACAAGCTCTGGAAATATGTGCCAAAGGCCAGTAGCGAATCGTAACTTCCAGTCCCGATACGGTCACGCGACCAGGGATCAGCCTTCTCCGTAAGATAGGGAAAAAAGAGCCCCTTAAAATCAAAGTCAACTCTCACCAGCGCGATCGCCATCAGCAAGACCCAAGGGATGATCAGGAGGTTCAAAACGATGTTGAGTTGATGTTGAAATTCCTCGGTATGGATCAACCCTGATCGGATCGCCTGAAAAATACGGCTTCCTCCCATGAAAAGATTCCCATTGATCATCCGATTGACGGTCGGCACCAGAATTCTAAGCGCGATCAGAAAAATAAGCACCTCCCACCAGGCTTCCGTCAGCTCGGTCTCTTCAAATCTGGCAAGATACTCATCGTAGCCATTATAAAGAGGATCTCCGAGATACCAGGCCGCCACGGTGCCCAGGACAGCCAGCATCGGAACACCCCATCCCTCATCACGGGCCTGCCAGGCCCCCCAGGAAAAAACGACCAAGGCGATAACACTCAGGTAGTAGGGTAGAGGAAGGAGAAATAAGGAATCCATGGTGAAAGTTTTGAAGTGTTAGCAGACATGCGGCTAAGTCCGACAGGCTGCTAGCACCTCACACAGGAAGGAGCGGAGCCCCCGCCAAGCACCCAGTCATAAACTTCTCTCATCTCTCTCGCCAGAATCTTCCAATCAAAGCGCAGTTCGACAAGCCGCCGTCCTCTTTTTCCCATAGCGGCCCGTTCAGCCTCGGTCATTGAAAAGAGAGCCTGCATTCCTTGGGCAATACTCCTCACTTCAGCTTCAATCCGAATGGCTGCATCTGCTTGAAATCCCTCTGGCAAATGACACTCGGGAGTCATCAGCACCGGAAGGCCGCAAGCCCATGCCTCCAGCACCGCCATCGGCAAGCCCTCGCTAAGCGATGGAAGAATGAAAGCGGAGGCCGATCGGAACAGACTTTTCTTTTCCTCACCGAAAATAGGCCCGGTGAAGACAACGGGAAAATCTAAAGTTGAAAAGCTAAAGGCGGAAATTGGATCTTGTTCATGATCCCTTCTATCGGTCCATGAGAGTCCGAGATCATCGCAAAGTTTCTTCAGTTCAGACTCATGCCCTCCCTGATCCCAGCCTGCGATGACGAAACTCCAGGACGAGTCGAGGGTCGAGGGTCGAGAGTCGAGAGCATTGGCAAACGCACGGATTGCATTCAGTAGGCCTTTTTTGGGATGAAGCCTTCCCAAGAATAGCAATGTTTTTTGAGCCGGGCGTCGAGAGTCGTGCATTGAAAGCATGGATCCATCTTCAGAATCCTCAGTAGCCCTCGACCCTCGACCCTCGACCCTCGACTCGCTCAAATCCGGCAGCTCAATCCCGTTTGGGATAATGCAGATGGGATTTTTGAGACCATAAGCCCTGATGGAATCAGCCTCGGTGATCGAAAGTGCCCGCAGACAGGAGGCGGCATGGAACTGTTGATCCTTAAAAAGCCACGCTGCCAGGCGTTTGCGCCAGGCGGAATGTTGCAGCGCCCAGGAGTCGAGCGAGCCATGCGGAGCCACGATCATCGGCTTGCCGGTTTGTTCAGCCCATCGCAGAGCTGCCCATGAGGGATAGCGCCAGAGGGTGGCTGCGTAGAGGAGATCAGCCTGCGGATCCAAAGTGGCAGTGAACTCAGCGGAGTATCCCAAGGCACGAGGCCCTTTTACCGGAAGCGCCCTGGGGAGAAGGGGCGCCCAACGCGAAGCATCCTCACGAGTAAACCGATCCTCCAGCCCCACCACCTGCACCTCGACCCCTTCGTTCCCATGCAGATGTTTTTGAAATGCGGACTCCGCCTCAAAGATTCCACCATCCAAGCGGGAGACAGATTCGAGCAGGCAGAGGGTTTTCATGATGAAGAGTTTTCGATTTTAGCGCAGAGCCATCAGGCGGAACACCATGCGATCGATCAGACCAAACTTCCGATTGGGCGCGGATAAGCCGGCTTCCATCGCGCAAGAGACTCCCTCGGCAAATCGTGCAGGCCCCCAGTTGGCTATTATCTCGCGGCTCTTGGCTCCCATCGCATTTCGCAAGGCGGCATCCGAAGCAATGTTTAGCATGAGTGTTGCAAGCTCTCCCTGGTCGTGTGGATTGAAGACCCAACCATTCACCCCCGCCTGCACGAGATCGGCGGCGCATCCGCAGCGTTCGGAAACAAGAACCGGCAATCCGCAAGCCATCGCCTCATTCACCACGAGTCCCCACTGCTCCGTTGTGCTGGCATGAATGAAGGCCTCGGCAAGGGCGTACAAACCGGGCAGCTCCTCGTAGCCCTTGGGGCCGATCAGATGCACCCGCTCCGAGAGGTGAAGATCGGCGATCATTTTCTCAAGCACTCCCCGCTCCTCGCCCTCTCCCGCAATCACGAGATCGCAAACAAGGGATTGAGGATTCGTAGTGGAGGATTCAGAAATTTTATGAAGGTAGGCTGCGTAGGCTTTGATAAGCCCTGGAATGTTCTTTTTCTTTCCAAAACGAGCACAGGAAAAAAAGTAGCGCTTCGGAAGCCCCGAGCGCTCTCGCTGCAACGACTCATCATTCCGAGCCCGAGCACTTCCTCGCTCAAAGTGCTCCAGATCCACCGCATCGTATCCGGTAAAGAGACGCGTGCGCGGAAGCCCAAGCTTCTCCAAATAGGCGGCCTGCGGAGTTCCTCCGGCCAGTCCGGCGGCACAACGACTGACAAAGAAGCGCTTTACCCACTCCTTCCACGCGCTTCTCGGCTCATCATGCTCATTGCTCTCCGAGCAGACCACCACAGGTACCTGATGACGAAGCCCCCATTCCAAGGCAATCCAGTTATAGAAAAACGAATAGCCGTTCACAAAAACGACCGTTGGTTTTTCTTGCTCAAGAAGCGCTTGCACCTTCCGTGTCAACTTCCCTGTTGAAATCTCGGCTTGGCCCGCATTCGGAAAGAGCGTCACCCTTTCATAATTCCCCGGCGATTTCTGAGCGACCTCAAGCGCCCTAAATTCATCACGATTGGTCATCTCCACCACCACGCAGTGAGAGAAAAGAGCGGCAGCAGCCCTCCATCGCGCATCATGGTAGGGGACGATATTGTTCAGCAGCACCACCGCCTTGGGTCGAGAGGAATCACTCATGTTATCGAATTAAGAGCACCAAGTGCTGATAAGACATCTGAGGCGTGGATTGTTGCAGAAGCGATTGCTTCGATTCCCATCCTGACGAATTCCTGAATGAGCGGCAGTGTTGCCTGCTCCATGCCACCAAGATTCGTGCATTGGATGAGAATCAGAATTTTCATTTCAGACGAGACTCCACGAGCTCAAGATTCTCTCCAAGTTGCTGGAGCCCGAACTGATTGGCCTTGAGCCTTGCCGCCTCGCCCATCCTGGATAAGCGCTCCGGTGACTCGATGAGCGATTTGAGTGCATCGGCCAGTTGACAGGCATCTCTCTCCGATACAATCACGCCATCACTTCCATCGCTCACAACCACTCCGCAATTGGGCGTTGTGATGACCGGCACTCCATGGGCCATTGCCTCAATCTGTGTCAGGGCAAATCCATCGGAGAGCGTCGGCAAGACAAAGAGGTCCGCCTTGGCAAAAAAACCAGCCGCCTTATCGCGACTGATCGCTCCATGAAAGGACATGTTACCGGGAGCTGATCGGATCGCCTCTTCGGAAATTCCTACCGGCCCCACGACATCGAAATGAACGGGCTCGTTCTGCAAAGAACGCGCAGCCTCAATGAGGTATTGAATCCCCTTGCGCAGGATGACCTGGCCGAGGAAGAGGACGCGTAAGGGATGTCGAGAGTCGAAGGTCGAGAGTCGAGTGCCTGATGGCAAATGACGAGGAACGAGAGACAAGGGACGATGGCTGTTTTCTGCATTCCCAAAGCCTTCGACCTTCGACACTCGTCTTTCGACTTTCGGCATCTCATACGCCAGTGGTACAACGATGATTTTATCATCCTTCACCCCTTGCTGGATCAGCGCCTGACGGCTCCACTCGGAGTTGACCATGACAAGATCGGCCAAAGCCCATTCCCCTTCGCGGCGCTTGAAATAACTCTCGGGAACCTCGGCGGAGCGCTTCGCCCAACCGGGCCAAATCTTCTCCTCCGCCTTCACCAGATCCACCTCGAAGCGCGAAGGATCCATCTGGCAGACCACGGCCTTCCCTCCCCTTCCCTTGACAAACGATGCCGCCTCCAGAAAACCGGTATCGTAGCCAAAGAAAATTATCTCCGACCAATCCACCTTCTTCCGGCGCTGCAAAGACGCCTCCACAGAACGACCAAAATCACTCCCGACCCTCAGAAACCAGTCATAAGGATTCGTGCCCACTCCGCCGCCAAATGCCTTATCGACAAGTGTGGTCAGGTTAAAGTTTTCTACTCGCGCCGTCTCCAAATCGCGATGATAGCGGGTGAGCAAAACCGGACGACCGATCATCGCTCCTGCCTCACGCCAGAGGGGAGAAGCCCACAAATCGGTGTAAAGCGAGTCGAGCTTGCCACGGCGATGCAATACCCTCGGTATGGCATAATGCTCCCGCGCTCCGATTTGACTGCAAATCCAGTTCATAAAAAATCAGACCGCATGTTTATAAAAAACGCGGGTTGTACTCCAATTGATAAGTCAGCTTCTGCGTGCGCTCCCCGATCTTGCGGGCGGGATTGCCTGCAACAATCGCAAAGGGTTCAACACTTTTTGTCACGACGGCTCCGGCTCCGATCACAGCCCCCTCC
>Ga0302320_10007598_pt1 | contig 23825 bp, 24 predicted proteins | sample Bog_T0_3_FD_202130 | JGI IMG/M metagenome (GOLD analysis project Ga0302320, IMG submission 202130) | Peat permafrost microbial communities from Stordalen Mire near Abisko, Sweden - Bog_T0_3 | ecosystem: Environmental > Terrestrial > Soil > Wetlands > Peat | place: Sweden: Abisko, Stordalen Mire...
GCGCCGCACATGAAGGGCGGAATCGTCGGCTGTATAGTCTCCGGTCTCGACGTATCCATAGCCTGTCTCTGCGCGCGTAGGCTCAATCCCCAGCACCACAATGTTGTCGCCGGCTGCGGCCACGGCAATGCCCTTTTGCAGCGCCTTGAGGAACCGCGGCTCGTCAGAGATCACGTGGTCTGAAGGAAACACCCCCAGCACTGCGTCGGGGTTTTGCCTCTCAATGAGAAAAGCCGCCAGCCCGCAGGCCGGCGCCGTGTTGCGCGCAACCGGCTCTTGAATAATCTGGTCGGCGGGCACACCCTTCAACTGTTCGGTGATTTCATGCGCCTGGTATTCATTGGTAATGATCCAGGTCTTTTCCAGCTTGGCCAAGGGCTTGAGGCGGTCGACTGTCTGCTGAATCATTGAGCGTTCGCCATCAAGCGCCAGAACCTGCTTGGCGCGAGCGCGGCGGGAGCGAGGCCAGAAGCGGGTACCACTGCCACCGGCAAGTATCACAGGACGAAAATCGATCGGTTTCGGCATTGAAGACACATCCTACGCGACCAACGCTATGTTTGCACAGTGACCGGTGATACTTTTGCCAATGGACAGCTCTGGTTACGCGCCAACACCGCGACTGGCGTGGATTTTTACATCCCACATTGCAAAACAATGCTCAAGGGAAGGCGAAGTGCCGCTTCCTGCAAGGCGATTCGCCCTAAGCCAGGCCAGTCAGGAACTCGCCCATCCGCCGCGTACCCTCGTCGATGTTCTGCTTGGTTACCGGATAGGAGATGCGGACGTGTTCCGCGGTCCCGAAGGCCTCGCCAGGAACGGTCACCACGCGACCCTCATGGAGCAGGCGCGTGGCCAGCTCAGTCGCCGTGCGGATGCCGCCCTTGCCGATATACGCAGAGATATTGGGGTATACGTAAAAGGCACCTTCGGGCGTCGTACAGGTAACTCCCGGTATCTCGCGCAGCCTGGTGAGCATGTAATCGCGCAAGTCGATAAACTCGCTGCGAAACTGGCTGACGCACTCCTGCGAGCCGGTCAGGGCGGCAATGGCGGCCTTCTGCACAAAGCTGGTGGCGTTTGAGGTGGACTGCGACTGCAGCTTGCTCAGGTTGGCCACTACAGGCTTCGCGGCAAGCGCAAACCCCGCACGCCAGCCGGTCATGGCATAGGTCTTGGAAAGCGAACCAAGCACGACCAGGTGCTCCTTGGCCCAGGTAAACGAGCCGCCGGAAACTGCCTTGCCCGCATAGTTGAGATATACGTAGCACTCGTCGAGCAGCAGAAAGATGCCCCGCTCGTGGGCCAGGTGGACAATCCGCTCCAGATCCTGGGCAGAGACCACGGAGCCGGCCGGGTTCGACGGCGAATTGAGGATGATGGCCTTGGTCTTTGGGGTAATCGCTTTTTCAATTGCGTCGGCCGTGATGCGGAAGCTCTCCGCCTCGCTGGTCTCGAGGTACACCACCTTGCCGCCGGCATATTGGATGATGTCCTTGAAGCTCACCCAATACGGGACCGGCAGAATCACCTCATCGCCATGCTCGATGAGCACTTGAATGGTGTTGAAGAGCGCCAGCTTGCCGCCCGTGGTGAAGATGGACTCGTCGAGACCGTAGTCCGATCCAAAATCGGTGGCATGGCGCTCGATGATCGCCTTGCGCACGTCGGGAATGCCCGGCACCACCGTATACCGTGTGAAATTGGCGTCGATCGCGGCAATGGCCGCGTCCTTGATGTGGCGCGGGGTAGGGAAGTGAGGCTCGCCGGCCCCGAAATCCACCAGGTTCACGCCCTGTGCGCGCAGCTTCGCCGCCTCGGCGGCCACTGCCATGGTTGCAGAAACTTCAATGCGACCGATGCGCTCGGCAAAGACTTGAGAAGGTGTGGAGACTGTCATAGCACTTCTATCTTTACAGATTTCGGGGCTGATGACCAATCCCGCCGGCAACTGTCGAGCTCGAATCCACAGAGGCTTGCGGGATGGGACTGTAAGCCGCGAGCATCGCCGTTTTTTTCAGGCGCAACGTCGCAACGGATCTGAGAAGCAATCTCCGCCGTCCGTCAGCCAGACCAGCCGATTCGGGCGCCTTATGCGCGCAAGGCCACGCGGAGCTTGTCGACGTGGGTACCGTGGCTACGCATCGCTTCGTGGAGCTTGTCGCCGCTCACGCCGAACTCCTTTGACCAGTAGGCGATGTCGGAGGACATTTTAGGGTTGATCTCTTTAGGGTTGTGCGGACCCTTGGCGGCATGGTCCAAGTGCAGAGCGTGGGCTTCGTGGCCCTTGGCAGCATCATGGTGCTCAGACATCGGTACATCCTTTTTTCGGTTCCCTTGTTTGGATGTCGATGCGGGGTACGGGGATGTACCCATAAAAGTTTCAAGACATCCCTTTTGAACCTGATCGAGTCTCAAAAGGGTGCATCTTGAGACGCTTGGCTCGACCCCTGAAGACAAGTGCCTTGCGCGTCTCAAGACTCCTTCCCAAAATGACCCGTTGAACGCGCCGCCTCATGGTGAAACAATGAGTGTATGGATAAGATGCTGCGCAAGTACACGAGCTTCGATGAGATGAAGGCCGACGAATATCGCTACTGGCAGAGTCGACCCGTGCATGAGCGGATGGACGCGGTTGAGGAGATGATTCAGACCGCCTACGCGCTGAAGGGTTGGGAGATCGAGCCGAATGTACCAAGATTACAAAGACCTTTTGTCCGCCTTCCATGCCCATGGCGTTAAATACCTGGTCGTGGGAGGATACGCGGTTATCTTTCATGCGCAGCCTCGCTTTACGAGGGACATCGATCTGTTCATAAAAGCTGACCATGCCAACGGGCAAGCTACACATGCCGCGCTCGGCGCGCCGCTCCAGGGGGTTCGACCGGCGGACTTCGCCGAGCGTGGCAGCTTCTTTCGCTTTGGACGCGATCCGCACGGATTCGATATTCTTCCCGACATTCCAGGCGTCGATTTTGATAAGGCATGGGAACGACGCGTGGAAGGTGTAATTGATCCCGCAAGCGGCCTCAAAGCGTTCTTCATTTCAGCTGCTGATCTCATCGCATCGAAGTTGGCGGCAGGTAGGCCTCAAGACCTGGCGGATGCGGCGGCCCTTTGTAATGCTGCCGAAGCAAAATGCAGTCAACCCGAAAAAGCCCCTCAAGCGGGGCCAGATGACGATGGTCAGAGGCAGTGAGATACGGTCGTGCCCGTGCATCTCCCGAAGACGAGAGACGCGGGCTACAGACTAACCTCAACCCATCCCCATACGCCCCCGCAGCCGCTTGAGCACGTTCGGCGGCACCAGGCCGGTGACGTCGCCGCCGAAGCTGAACACTTCTTTCAGCATCCGCGAGCTGATAAACGAGTAGCGCCCGGCCGGCTGCAAAAACACAGTCTCGATCTCCGGCGCAAGCCGGCGATTCATCAGCGCCATCTGAAATTCATGCTCGTAGTCCGAGATGGCTCGAATTCCGCGCAACAACGCCATCGCTCCGAGTTGCCGCGCAAAGTCCACCGTGAGCCCGTCAAATGTGGCCACAGAAACATTGCCGAGCGTGCTGGTGGATTCGCGCAGCATCTCAACCCGCTCTTCGAGCGTAAACAGAGGATTTTTGACCGGGTTCTTGAGGATGGCGACTGTCAGATGCTGAAACAGTTTCGAGCCACGCTGGATCAGGTCCACGTGACCATTGGTCGGCGGGTCAAAGGTGCCGGGATAGAGGGCCTTTACGCTCATCGATGCTGCTCAAAAGCGATTCTACGTCATTGAAGCCGGCGAAATTGTTCATGCGGGATGGTGAAGCCGGCTCAGGGGTCTCAGCTCGTCTCAACCGTTTCAAGGTTAGCGGGCTGGGCTGCGCGCGAAGCCAGATAGAGCGATACCACGGTGATGTCGTCGGTTTGCCCAAATCGTTTTGCGGTCTGGGCAATGTAGCGGGCGGACTCGTTGCTCACCTGTTTTGTGCGCTCAAACCCGAACAGCTCTCCGTGCGCATTCATTGCCTCTACAACGCCGTCAGAAAGAAAGACAAGCCTGTCGCCGCGATCGAGCTTGAAGGTTTTCTGCTCGTAGTGTGTTCCGGCGATCACTCCCAGGGGCAGGTTGGGCTCAAGTTCCAACTCGCGTCCGTCGCAGTACGGGCTCAAGTGGCCGGCGTTGGCCACGATCAACGTGCCGTTTGGAAAGATTCTCGCGCAAAGGCAAGTGGCAAAACAAGGCGCAGCGTTCAGGTCAGGCACCGCGCCCGGAGACGAAACCGCGCCGATCAAAACGTGGTTGAGATGCTCCAGCACCGTTGCCGGATCGTGTGACAGCTCGTTGCGCAGCGCGCCCACCAGCGTGCTGGAGTTCATGGCCGCCTGCAAGCCCTTCCCGCTCACATCGCCAACGACGATGAGCAGGGAATCGTCTTTGACGGGGAGCACCTGAAAGAAGTCGCCGCCGACGCCCTGAACGGGCAGGTAGGCGCTCTCAAGCACGAAGTTCCGATTGGAGGGCAGTTGGGTGGGAATGAGCAACGCCTGCACGCTGCGCGCGGCGGCAATTTCAGCCGAGGATCGCTGCTCTTCCTCGCTCACCTTCACAAATCGATAGAGAATGACCGCAATCAGGCTACCTAGAAAGACGGTGTAGGCGACGGTGCCAGTGCCGTATTCGATGGGGCCAAAGTGGAAGCGGTGCGAGGAAAATTCTTGCGGAATCCAATGCCTGCTCGACAAGAAATCAAGGACGGTATCCGCGGAATCCGCAGTGGCAGCCAAAAAGAAGGGCAGCAGCATGACGCCCGCTTCACCCCGGCCGCGACGCCATGCCCGGAAAAGCAAAACGCACACCAGAGCGCAGAAAACCACCTCAGCCGAAACAGAGAGGACCGCGTAGGTCTGCTCAAGGCCAAGCAGGTAAACGACGGGCAAAACCAGCACCGCAATCTGGACTCCGCGGACGGTCTTTCTCCATTGAGCGCCTGTGAATCGCAGCACAAACTCGAGCGTGACGGCCATGAAGATACGGCCCATAAAAAGAGTGAAGATGCGATAGACGGTGAGAGAAATCTGCCCCAGCCCATAGGTGGCATCGGCAGCGCCGGCGGAGGCGACGGAGAGGCAGAGCAGAGCCAGCCAGAGGTATTCCGAATGGCGGCGCTGCGTGAGATAAAGAGCGGCGGCCAGCAACGCAACGCCGAAGAAAAGAAAACCCACCACCATTGCGGCGATGGCATTTTCGTCCCACTGCCGATTGGTCGCGATCGCAACCTTCCCGGCAATGTCCTGGCTTGCGCCGACTTCGACCGTTTCCAGAAGGCCTCGATTGATTTGAACGTCTGAGCCGGCCCAGGTTCGAATCGCGAGCACCATCGGTCCCGATCCGGAGACAGGGAGTGACAGCGGCCCAGACTGAAACATGGTCGGGCTCCCCGTCATGCCACGGGTATGGCCGACTTCAGACCCGTTGAGGTACACCGTGAGCTGGCCTACCGAGTTGGGAGTGGTCAGCAGCACAAGGGGCGTGTTGGGCGAGAGGCTGGTGATGGCTGAGAGCTGCTCCGGCTTGACCTTAAGCCGATACCAGCCATAGCCGGAGTAGGAATCAAAACCCTGCTCGGTCAACGGCTTGTCGAGGGTAGCTGGTTGCCAGTTCGAGTCGTCGAAGGCCCGGTCGGCCCAGCGTAAATCGTCACCGGCCTGAAACCGCCAGGGACCGTCGAGTCGCAGGACGGCGTGAATGCCGGCAACAGGCGCAACGGCAGGCGCATTCGCTGCCGCAACGGCAGGGCTTTGCGCCGCGAGCCGCAATGCACAGGCCAGGAGGATCGCTAGCCAGCGGAGCACCCACCGCGGTCCAACTTGTAGAGCCGCTCGCTCGATGATCTGCATTTGTATTCAAGTCTAGAGCAAGAACAGAGATTGAATGCGGTGCGCTCAGCGACAAAACACGCTTGCGCCCACAATTCTCACGAAGGAACTACGCTCGCCGCGCCAACTTGGTTCCTATCCCTTGCGGGCGCGTACTGCTTCTTTTGCTTCAATGTGCCCCATCGGCGGCGCCTCGGGAACCTCCGCTTTGTCTGACCCGCCGATATTCAGCTTCTTGCGGAGCTCGGCATCCATCCTGGCAAACACGTCCTTGTTCTCTTTCAGGAACCCGCGTGTGTTTTCGCGGCCCTGCCCGATGCGCTCACCAGAGTAGCTGTACCAGGACCCCGACTTCTCCACAATGTTGTTCGCCACGGCCAGGTCGAGCACGTCGCCCTCGCGGCTGATGCCCTCGCCATAAAGAATGTCAAACTCCGCTTCGCGGAACGGCGCGGCCACCTTGTTCTTCACGATCTTGACCTTGGTCCGCGAGCCGGTAACGACGTCGCCTTCCTTGACGGCGGCGATGCGGCGAATGTCGACGCGTACCGACGAGTAAAACTTCAGGGCGCGACCGCCCGTGGTGGTCTCAGGGTTGCCGAACATCACGCCGATCTTCTCGCGAATCTGGTTGATGAAGATCAGGGCGGTGCGTGACTTGGAAACCGAACCCGTGAGTTTGCGCAGAGCCTGCGACATGAGGCGCGCCTGCAGGCCCATGTGGGAATCGCCCATCTCGCCGTCCAACTCCGCCTTGGGCACGAGCGCCGCCACTGAGTCAAGCACGAGCACGTCAATGGCCCCAGAGCGCACGAGCGCCTCAGTGATTTCGAGTGCCTGCTCGCCGCTATCCGGCTGAGAAACCAGCAGGTTGTCCACATCCACGCCCAGCTTTTTGGCGTAGCCGGGATCAAGCGCGTGTTCGGCGTCTACGAACGCGGCCAGCCCGCCCAAGCGCTGCGCCTCGGCGATGATCTGGAGCGTAATGGTCGTCTTGCCCGACGACTCTGGCCCGAAGACCTCAGTAACGCGACCGCGCGGAATGCCACCAACGCCTAGGGCCGCGTCAAAACTGATTGAGCCGGTTGAGATCACGGCGATGGGAAGTAGAGCTTCCTTTGAGCCGAGGCGGACAATGGAACCTTTGCCAAACTGTTTTTCGATCTGTGCAAGGGCTAGTTCTACAGCTTTGGCGCGTTCATCGGCGATTGCCATTGGAAGAGACTCCTCAAAAAGTGCTCGCCCAGCTTCTCTTTGCAGGAATCAGCGTGGCGGCTTGAATGATTTCGATGGGATTGTAGCAGGGCGAGAGAGACAATGACAGCGAAAAATAGCGAAGAAAAGGGGAAAGTAGGTCGCCTGCCCGGAAACCATTGAATCGGCTAAGGTTTCCCTAATGTTACTGAGGGAGTATGTTCCTAAGTCACATACGCGCCGATGCGCGTTTCGCGGCTGGTGAGAGCGTCGCAGGAGCGGTCAAGCGCCTCATATTCGGGGTCGTGCGCCTTGCGGAAGGCGCGAAAATCCTCCTCGCTCGTCCATCGATCCACGGTCAGATAGGCCCCTGGGATAAAGGCGTCGCGCAACAGTTCAGTCCCGAGATAGTTTGACGAGGTGAGGAACAGCTTTGCCCAGGCGCCGTCAGGCCCGTAAGCAGCCTCGAAAGCAGCTATCTTCTCCTCGGCAATCTCGAACTGCCATACGACGACAAACATGCGCGGCCCCGATTCTCAGTCTATGGTAGCGCAAAGCACTTTGTTCGGGGATCAGAGGGCGGGGACACATGCTGGTAACCGGGGGCCGGGGGAAGCACAGGATGCCTTCGGCTGCCGCAACCAGGCAAAGACTGAGAAGTCTCTGGAATTTCAGCACTTCGAACGCAAATCGGGGACGGCCACTGTTTTGGCGCGGCAGAGGCTCATGTGATGAAGAGGTGAGAATTGGCCGCAGATTCTGACACACCGCTGAGCGGTGGTCTTGCGTTACGCCCGGTGCGACCCGCCTCTAGGCTGCGTTGTGGGCGGCTGCGTCCTTGAAGCGGATGACAGCATCCGCCTGAGGACCCTTCTGACCTTGGACGATGTCGAATTCGACGTCATCGCCCTCTTTCAGCGTTTTGTAGCCGTCCAGTTGGATCGACGAATAGTGAACGAATACATCCGGCCCGTCTTCACGTCCGATGAATCCATAGCCCTTGGCGTTGTTGAACCACTTGACCTTCCCTTTAAACTGGGCCACAGGCTCCTTCTTTCTTTGGGTCTTGCGGGGATCCGGCGAGCGAGGGGATCACGCGCCGATACCAGTTAAGACGACAGAACTCGAAAAAAGGTTGGCGCGATTGGCCCCAAAGCCTTCCACAAAGTGGGATGAGTTGTCATTTTCTTGCAAGGCAATGCCGGGGGGGGCATCGGTGGCAGGGAAAACAGAGGCTGCGAAAGAAATCGATGATTTGGGTGAAACGGGTGGGAAGCACGTCTGCGTGGCTAAGGAGGCTGCGGAAAAAGGTCAGTTCGTGGGCAGAATTGGCGAAAAGCATACCCCGGGGGCTGAAGCCCGGCCTTTATTTTGCTGCGTTTGCGGCACGACTGAAGTCGTGCCCTTTCAAAGCGTATGCAGCAAGGAGAGTTTTTCCGCAGCCTGAACAGCCCATCCATCCCAACATCCCATCGAGCGGGCAGCGCTCGATGGGATGTTGGGATGGATCCCGGTCCGTGAGGCTACCGGGGCGTTCGCAGGGCAATTATTTCTTGCGTTTACGGCCTGTCCGGCGCGCATACAAGAGCACGCTGGTGAGGGTTTTGCCGTCGAGAATGGCGCCCTTGTCGATCATCTTGAGCACTTCAGAGAGCTTCACCAGGCGGAATTCGATCTTCTCGTCTTCTTCAGGATGTGCGTCGCCCGCCACCAGGCCCTCGGCGAGAAAAACGATCATCGATTCGCCCAGAAAGCCTGGGCTGGCGTAATACTCCACCAGCGGCGTCCATTTTTTCGCGGCGTAGCCCGTCTCTTCCGCAAGCTCTCGCTTGGCGCCAACGAGAGGCTCCTCGCCGGCCTCAAGCTTGCCGGCGGGCAACTCCCAAAGGAACTGATTGGCCGCATGACGGTATTGGCGCTCGATCACCAACCAGGGGTCCTTCTTGCTCTTCGAGGTATCGATGGCCAGAATGACCACGCTGCCGTTGTGGCGAATCACGTCGCGTTCGCTCTCGCGGCCGCCGGGCTCAATCAGCTTGTCGTGCAAGATCTTGAACAGCGGGCCGGTATAGACAACCTCCGAGCTGATCATCTGCGCCGTTTCAACGACCGCAGGTTGGGGAATCCTGGAGAGCTTCTTTCCCTTCGCCTTGGGGGTCTTCACCTTGGGGGCCTTCACCGCTTTGACCTTCGTGGCTTTCGTTTTCTTTGCCGCGGCGGGCTTTACTTTCACAGCTTTCTTCGGCGCCTTGCTTGTGATAGCGGCTTTTGCCGGCTTCTTTTTGCTGGGCATTTCTTGTCTCTCCTCAACCTGCGCTTCTCTAGACCAGATAAAGAGTATACGCAACGCCTGGAAGGGTTGGCGGAATAGAATGCGACACTTGTGCATCGATTCAGCCCGGCGTGGCATCCTTAACTGAGCCGAATTCCCCCTTCGAACGCAATCGCACGCCTCTGTGCTGTTCGGTTTGAGCGAGACGAGCCCTGGTTCATTGGCTACAAGTGAGTAAGTTGCTGACCACAGACTGTTTTCCGATTACCGTGGCACCCGGTCTCAGCCGGCTGTTTCTGGACTACTGCGCCGGCAACGCCGCGGCTCAGGCCTTCTACGCATCTCTGCCTCCCGATACTGGCTGGCGGACGCGCCCAGCGGTTCCGGCACATTTTCCTGAGTTGGTTGGCCTGCTTGCAGAGCAAAATCGCGGCCGCGCCTCCGCAGCTGCGCTTCAGGGCCTGGCCAACGGCGCAGGAGCGGTGGTCACTGGCCAGCAGGTGGGGTTGTTCGGCGGTCCGCTCTTTACGCCCTTCAAGGCAGCCACCGCCGTGGCTCGCGCCCGCCAGGCCACCGCGGCAGGCCATCCCCACGCGGCCATCTTCTGGCTCGCAAGCGAAGATCACGACTTTGCGGAGATCAATCACGTCATTTTTCCGGCCAAGCGGGAGCTGCGCAAGCTGGTCTATCCGCAGGCGGGCGAAGATGGGGAGCCCCTGGCGGCTCGTCCGGTGGGGGGCATCCTGCTCGACGAGCGCATCAATCCACTGATCGATCAGGCTTGGGAGCTTCTTGGCCCCTCCGATGCCATGGATGCGCTGGCAGAGGCCTACCAACCGGGGCGGACTTTCGCCCAGGCTTTTGCTGCCTTCTATTCCAAAGCCTTTGCCGCGCAAGGCCTGCTGGTGCTCGATGCGGACAGCCGCGCGATCCATCGCATCGGCGCTCCGGTGTTGCGAGCGGGTATCGAGCGTGCCGATGAACTCCACGCCGCTCTGCTTGAGCGCAACCGAGAGCTTGAAGCGGCCGGCTATCACGCACAAGTCGCAGTGGGCGCGCAATCCAGCCTTCTTTTCCTCATCGATCAGGCTTCCGGCGCTCGCCTCGCCCTCAAACGCACCATGCCCACCGCAGCCGAGCCGGGCGGCTTGTGGCAGGCGGGCCGGCAAAGCTTCTCAACTGCTGAACTTGTGGGCATTCTCGAAGCCGAGCCCGAGCGAATCTCGCCCTCCGCGCTGCTCCGGCCTGTTTTTCAGGATTTTCTGCTCTCGACCTCGCTCACCATCGGCGGGCCGGCCGAGGTGGCTTACTTCGCTCAATCGGCCGTGTTGTTCGAGCGCATTCTCGGGCGTCTCACGCCGGTTCAGCCACGCTTTTCAGGCACGCTCGTCGAGCCGGCCATCGGCGACTTGCTGCGCAAGCACGAGTTAACCCTTGAGCGCGTCTTCGCGGAGAGCGAGGCGTCTCTGGCGCAAGTACTCGCCGCCCGCGCCATTCCCATTGAAGGCAAGCGCAAGCTCGCCGCCGCGGGCACTGCACTGGATGCAGAGCTGAAGACCGTCGAAGAATGGATGAGCCAGCTCGATGCCGGCCTTGGTCGATCGGCTGAAACAGCGGCCAGCAAGATGCGCTACCAGATGAATCGTTTGCGCCGGCTGGCTGCGAACTTTCAATGCGAGCGCGAAGCTTCACTGGGCCGTCATGCTGAAGCGATTAGCCAGTCGCTTTATCCCGGCGGAACTTTGCAGGAGCGCCTTCACGGCGCAGCCTACTATTTTGCGAAGTATGGATTCGAGCTGGCGGAGGAGTTCAGCACGCGGGCTCAGAACCCCTGCCCCGGACATACGGCGATTTGGCTATAATCCTCGCGATCGGCACGGAGGCAAAAACGTGACAAAGTTAGCGGCACTAACGGTTGCAGGTTTGCTGGCCGGCTCCATCGCTCAGGCGCAAACGCAGCCCTGCGCGATAGCCGGCAACAACAACGACTATCTGGGCATTCAGACCGTTCGCCTATGGCCGGGGGACGCGCCTGAAGCGAAAGGCAAGGCTTGCGAAGACATACCCACGCTGACCATCCTGGAGCCGGCTCACGGCACGGGCAATGGGTCGGCTGTCATCATCCTTCCCGGCGGCGCCTACACTCATCTCTCGGGCAACCTTGAGGGCCGGGCGGTGGCCGACTGGTTCAGCGCGCGCGGTTTTCGGGCTTTCATTTTGAGCTATCGCCTGGCCCCGAACGGCTACCTGCTGCCCGTGCCGCTGCTCGATGCCCGGCGCGCCGTGCAGACTGTCCGCGCACGAGCGCGGGACTACCTCATCGACCCAAACCGCATCGTCATCATTGGCTTCTCAGCGGGCGGCCACCTGGCGGCACTGGCCGGAACCCAGCCTGTTCCCGGTAATCCCGACGCCGATGACCCAATTGATCGCGTCTCCAGCCGCCCGGACTACATGGTGCTCGGCTACCCCTGGCTTGGGGCCATCTCGATGGACACATCGCACCTGAACTACTGCAAGATGCTCAACCTGATGGACCGCTGCGAGTCCCTTGCAGCCGCTTACTCCCCGGATCTTTTCGTCACAAAGGACACGCCGCCCACATTCTGGTACCACACCTTCGACGACAAGACGGTTCCGGTGGAGCAGGGGCTACGTTTCTATGAGGCTTTGGTCAAGGCAGGCGTTCCTGCCGAGGCTCACATCTTTGTGCACGGTGCGCACGGCTCCGGCCTGGGCAAAGGCGACCCGGCGCTGGACCAATGGCCGAGTTTGCTCGAGATTTGGCTTCGCGGCCAGGGTCTGCTTAGTGTTGACAAGCCAGTTGCCGCAGCAAAGCCCTAAGAAAATTCTGAAAATGTCGATGAATTGAAAGGCTACGACTCAAGCGCTTATCCAATACACGCAAACTATTGATTCTTCCAAGCGCCAAAAGCGCATGATGCGCCGGACGTGCCCATAAGCAGCACAAAACTCGCTCAGTTTTCGAGCATCAGGATACCGAAGCTTCTAAACTGGAGGCGATACATCCACGACCGAAGATCCATCTTTGAAGCGCTACAATTGCGACATCTCAAATTTGAATCATGCTGGCGAGTCACCAGCGACCGCCTGATGAACGGCAAAGAACCGAAAGGCGTTTCCCATGATGAACAGAGAGCCAAAGCATCTCTGCTTAATTGTGCTCTTCACCCTAGCTTGCTCTCCGATTCGGGCACAGCAGGCCGCCACCGAGATCGACCAGTCGAAATCAGCACAGGCAACCGCATCGACGACTAAACTCACTGCCGACGGGGTGCCGTTGTGTACTGAACAGCTCAAATGGCGGTCGCTTCCCGAAGGAACATATCGCGTCGGCGGTGGCGTTCTTCCGCCGATACCGACGAACACTCCAGAGGCGACATTTTCGAATGAAGGTCGGAAATACGCCCGCAATGTCATGAAGACGCAGCACATCAAGAGATTCGAAGCTAAGAGTCTCGTGCGCTTGACGGTGGATACGAATGGGCTGCCGCAGAACTTGTGTGTGCTTAATGAAATGGGCCACGATTTCGACCGAAAAGCGTTCGACTCCGTTGCAATGTATCGCTTCCACCCAGCGACCTTGGAAGGCAAGCCGGTGCCGGTACGGCTGACGGTCGAGGTTACATTCGCACTCTGGTGAAATCCGCCACGAGAAAAAGCCGAACCAATCCTCCCATTCCGCAGAGACGGGCGAGTAACGAGCTGGGCGGAACTAGTCGCGCCGCAAACACATTAAAATGAACGCCGAGCTTTCGCCCCCGAGAGGGTGTTGAACTCGGAATTATGACTTGATCAGATTTTTTTAGGCCATTACGCGCGTAGCAAAAAAACTGCCCACAAATGAAGAGGCGGGCAACCGACCGAGGGAGTGGAAGGACTTCCCGGAACCGGCTGCCCGCTGGACCCTGGCACGGGTCTAGGTGATATTCTTAGTCTAGGCTTGTTATGGGCGAAAGCAAGCCCTATTTTGCACAAAATTCCTGTTTCGTGATAGCAGTCACAGGACCCCGCCGATAAGGCCTCAACTACGTTGACTTGACACCTCTCCCCTGATACAAAAAGATGTTCCACCCGCGACAAAGACCAAACTGACTACCTGAGCGAATCGAACCAGCATGGAAGAAATTGTCCAACAAGTCGGAGCGTTATTGGTTGGCTCTGTGCCCACGATTTTGCTGTTTGTCGTGCTGGTTTTGGCCTACCAGTTTCTGATCCAGGGCCCGCTGACGGCCACCCTCAAAGAGCGGCGCGCCCGAACCGAGGGCGCCGTTGAAGACGCGCACAAAGCCATCGCGCTCGCCGAGGCCCGCGCGGCGGAGTATGCCGAAAAGCTTCGCCAGGCTCGCGGCGAGGTTTACAAGGTGCGTGAGCAGCGGGTAAAGCAATGGAACGCGGAGCGCGACGCGGCCCTGGATGTGGCCCGCAAGGCGTCAGGGGTCAAGGTGAGCCAGGCCAAGGTCGAGCTTGAGGCTGAGGCCGAGGGCGCCAGGCAAAACCTGCAGGCGAGCGCCGGCGATTTGGCCAACCAGGTGATGCGTGCAGTTTTGCCGGTCGCCGCCGGGGGTTCCCGTTGAGACACAGCAAAGCAAACGTGCTTTTTTCAGCTCTTATCTCTGGTTCTCAGGTCTTCCGGCTTGCGTTCCTGGGGGCGATTACGTTCTCGGTGGCGCTGGCGCCCGTTCGCCTCTGTGCATTGCAGTCCGCCCCGGCAACCGCAAGCGAGCCCTCTTCCGCACCTTCCGCTTCCGCCGATGCACCAGCCCAGCCGGAGGCCGGCCAGACCCAGGAAGAGCAGAACAATGCCTTCCGCACCGAAGGGCCGCTGGTGAAGGCGACCGCCGCGACGCTTCACATCAGCGCTGAAGCAACTGCCCGGCTCTTCGAGATCATCAACTTTTCCATCATCGTGCTGGCGATCGGGATTCCGCTCATTCGGTTCATGCCTAAATTCCTTCGCAATCACAGGGAAAAGATCCGGACCGATATTGAGTCCGCCCGCAAGGTCACAGAAGACGCGAACGCGCGGCTCAGCGCAGTCGAGGCCAGGCTTTCTACGCTTGGCGACGAGATCGCCAAATTCCGCACCGAGGTGGATCAGGAGATCGTTCGCGACGAGGCCCGGATCAAGGCCACGCTTGTCGAAGAGAGCGCCCGCATCGTCGCCTCTGCCGAGCAGGAGATTGCCGTAGCAGCGGCTCAGGCCAGACGGGGACTGCGGCACTTTGCCGCCGACCTGGCCATTGACCATGCCACCAGGCAAATGGTCCTGACGCCGGAGACCGACCGGGCTTTGATTGCCGAGTTCGTAGGCGACGTGACCAAAGGAGGGCAGAACTAGATGGCCGCCTTTGTTGCCCGCTACGCCACCGCTTTTCTCGAAGTCGTGACCGCTGCGAAATTAGACACGGACGCGATTTCGGGGCAGTTCAACGACTTTCTCAACACCTGGCGGGGCAGCTCGGAGTTGCGCGAGTTCTTTGTCAACCCGGCCATACCCAACGCGCAGAAAGTTCAGTTTCTTGACACATTGAACGCCAAGCTCGGCCTGCGCAAAGAACTGCGCAACCTGCTGGCGGTCCTGATCGACAACGGCCGCATCGCCAGCGTGACAGAGGTGGCCGAAGCCTGGCGCAAGCTGTTGCAGCAGCAGTCGGGCATCCGCCAGGCTGAAATTGTTACCGCCCGCGAGCTTGACGCCGAGGAGCGCGATGCGCTGGTGGCCGAGATCGGCAAACTGGCCGGCGCAAAGGTGGAAGCGAGCTTCAAGCTGGACACAACAATTCTTGGCGGCACGGTTGTCCGCATCGGTTCTACGGTTTACGACGGTTCAGTGCGAGGACGGCTGGATCGGTTGAAGGAAGCGTTGATTAGTGGTTAGTGGACAGTGAACAGTGAACAGTGGACAGTGAACAGTGAACAGTGGACAGTGAACAGTGGACAGTGAACAGTGGTCAGTGAACAGTGGTTAGTGGACAGTGGTTAGTGAAAAGTAATGATCAGTGAACTCCGAGATTGGTTCGTAGTCGGCGGTTAGTGAAAAAGCGATCGGCAAGCGTTTTTCGGCGTTTTGTCGTAGGCGATCAGCGGGTATCTAACTGACCACTGTTCACTGTCCACTGCTCTCTCCACTGTCCACTGAAAAAAGGAACGAAATGGCTCAGATCAAGGCAGACGAAATAACGCAGCTTCTTCGCGAGCAGATCGCGAATTACGACACCAAGGTCCAGGTAGACGAGGTTGGCACCATCACAACGCTCGGCGACGGCATTGCGCGCCTTCATGGCCTCGATAAGGTCATGGCCGGCGAGCTGCTCAGCTTTCCCCACGACATCGCCGGACTGGCCCTGAGCCTGGAAGAAGATCAGGTGGGCGCGGTGATCCTGGGCGACTACACCGAGCTCAAAGAAGGCAACGAGGTCAAGCGCACCGGAACCATTCTGAGTGTGCCGGTAGGCGAAGGCATGATCGGCCGCGTGGTCAATGCGCTCGGCCAGCCGATCGACGACAAGGGCCCCATCGTATCCACGAGTTCGTTGCCCATCGAGCGGCTTGCCCCCGGCATCATCGATCGCCAGCCCGTGCGCGAGCCCATGGCCACCGGCCTCAAGGCCATTGACGCGATGATTCCCATCGGGCGGGGCCAGCGCGAGCTGATCATTGGCGACCGTCAGACGGGCAAAACCGCCGTGCTGCTCGATACCATCATCAACAACGCAAAGAACAACCTGATCTGCATTTACTGCGCCATCGGGCAGAAGCGTTCCTCGATCGCCCAGGTCGTGCAGACCCTTACCGAAGCCGGCGCCATGGGCCACACCATCATCGTTGCCGCCTCGGCGTCCGAACCCGCGCCAATGCTCTACATCGCGCCCTACGCGGCCACAGCCATCGGCGAGTTCTTCCGCGACTCCGGCCGCCACGCGCTGGTCATGTACGATGATCTGTCAAAGCACGCGATGGCTTATCGCGAGATTTCGCTGCTGCTCCGGCGTCCGCCGGGCCGCGAAGCTTATCCCGGCGACGTCTTCTATCTCCACTCGCGGCTTCTTGAGCGTTCGTCCAAGATGTCCAAGGAGAAGGGCGGCGGCTCGCTCACCGCGCTGCCGGTGATCGAGACCCAGGCCGGCGACGTTTCCGCCTACATTCCCACCAACGTCATCTCCATCACCGACGGGCAGATCTTCCTCGAGACCGACCTCTTCAACTCTGGAGTTCGACCGGCCGTGAACGTGGGGCTTTCCGTCTCCCGCGTGGGCTTCTCGGCGGCCATCAAGGCGGTCAAGCAGGTCGGTTCCACGCTCAAGCTCGATCTTGCGCAGTATCGCGAACTGGCGGCCTTCGCGCAGTTCGGCTCCGATCTCGATCCGCTCACGCAAAAGCAGCTCAACCGCGGCCAGCGACTCACGGAACTTCTCAAGCAGCCCCAGTTCCAGCCGCTTACCTGGCAGCAGCAGGCCATTGTGCTTTTTGCCGGAACACAGGGCTACCTCGACGATCTGAAAGTCTCCGACATTCGAGCCTTTGAAGACGGCTTGTACAAGTATCTTGACGCGGCGCAGACCGTGCTCATCGACGAGCTGACCGCAAAGAAGGCTTTCGACGACGACTTGCGCACCAAGCTCCACGCGGCGCTGAAGGAATACTCGGCGAACTTCAAAGCTGAGGTGGCCGCAGCCAGTGGTCAGTGAACAGAGGACAGTGGTCAGTAAAGCCCGTATTGACGCTTCCACTGACAACAGAAATCTGATAACTGAGCGCAGGATCTTTTGATAACCGGCAACTGTTCACTGACCACTGACCACTGTTCACTGGAAAGAAAATGGCAAACGTACTCGATCTCCGGCGTCGCATCCGCAGCGTCAAAAACACGCGGCAGATCACCAAGGCCATGAAGATGGTCTCGGCGGCCAAGCTGCGCCGCGCGCAGGAGCGTGCCCTGGCGGCGCGTCCCTACGCCAAAATGATCACCAGCGTTCTTGAATCGCTCACTCGGCGCATCGACATCTTCGATCCGGAGACTGGCAACCTGCGCAGTCCGCTTTTCGCCACCCGGCCAGAGAAGCGTGTGCTGATTATCGTGATCAGCGGCGACAAGGGCTTCGCCGGGGCGTTCAATGCCAACATTCTCAAGACTGCTTTCCAGTTCATCGCCGGCAACACTGACAAGCAGATTGACATCGAGGCCGTGGGGCGCAAGGGCCGTGACCAGATGCACCGTCATTATCCATCGGCGGTTTACCTCGATTCACCAGACCCGGCCCACCCTGACGACCCCAGCCACACGATCAAAGCCCGCGACCGCAAAGCACCCGTCGAGGTCACCGGCGATCATCCCGGCATGCTCTTGAAGCTTGAGACCAGCCGCGTCTTCCATCTTGCGCAGAGCGTCATCGCGCGCTATACACATGAAGAAATCGACGCGGCCTACATCGTCTACAACGAGTTCAAATCGGTCATTCAGCAGCGCCTTGTTGTCGAGAAGCTCTTGCCGCTGCTCAAGATCGGCATTCCGCAGATCACCGGCACGGTCGAGCCCACCGAAGAAGAGCGTGAGCGCGCCGCGGAGGCAGCCGCCAGCGCGGGCATCTCGCTTGAGCCCATTGACACGGCCGAGGCTGAGGATGAATCCCGCAACTTCGGCACGGCGGAAGTTGACTACATCTACGAGCAGCCCGCCGAAGAGCTATTCAAGGGCCTGCTGCCGCAGTATGTTTCCTCCATGCTCTATCACGCGATGACGGAGTCGGTTGCGGCCGAACATGCCGCCCGCATGACAGCCATGGATTCAGCAACCAACAACGCCTCGGACATGATCGACTCGCTCACGCTGCTCATGAATCGCGTGCGCCAGGCGGCCATCACCAAGGAAATCATCGAGATTGTGAGCGGAGCATCTGCCCTATGACCCGATTTGCTCTAGCATCTCTAATCGTTCTCCTGGGCGGCATTGGAGCCGCTTCCGCAAACGCGCAAGCCCCAGTAGCCGCTTCGGCCAACTCAATGAGTGTCTGCGGGCAAGACATTGAAACAGGGACGGCGCAGAACGTCGTCTTCGCCAAGTTCGAGGGCACTGGATGCACTGTCAACAAAGTGGCTGGCGATCCAAATCTCTTCACCATCGCGAAGGGCGGCGTAACAATTGTCTCGGTGGGGTTTTCAAATGGTCTGCTGTCAACCATCAATAGAGATTGGGCGACCGGCATCAAGAGCCCGGAAGAATTTGCAAGAGCTGTGGTGAGCGCTCTTCAAGAGGTCCAGGCACAGGGATCTTCTCAGTGCGTATTGAGCACACTGAATCAGGCGAATCCTTCACTTCAAGCAACGGGGTCTGTAATGAAGTGTGGACGAAGAATGCTTGTCGTTTCGGTAGTCACCGAATCAGGTCAAGAGAAACTCCACATACAAGAGACATTGGGTGACAAAACATGGTAGAAAACATCGGCAAAGTAATTCAAGTCAGCGGTCCCGCGGTAGACGTCCAGTTTGAGGAAGCGACCATGCCCTCGATCTATCAGGCATTGCGCGTCACCAGCGACGGCTTTACCGTCCCCACGCCCATCGACGTCGTCCTCGAGGTGCAACAGCACCTTGGCGAGGGCCGTGTGCGCACCGTGGCCATGCAGGCCACCGACGGCATGGTCCGGGGCATGAAGGTCATCGATCTCGGCGGCCCCATCCGCGTTCCGGTGGGCAAAGAGACGTTGGGCCGCGTCATCGACGTCATCGGCAATCCGGTTGACAATCTCGGCCCCATCGGCGAGCAGACCCGCATGCCGATCCATCGCCCCGCGCCGCTCTTTGACGAGCAGACGACGCACGAGGAGATGTTTGAAACCGGCATCAAGGTCATCGATCTCATCCAGCCGTTCCTCAAGGGCGGCAAGATCGGCCTCTTCGGCGGAGCCGGCGTGGGCAAGACCGTCGTCATCATGGAGCTCATCAACAACGTCGCCAAAAACCACGGCGGCTACTCGGTCTTTGCCGGCGTGGGCGAACGCACCCGCGAGGGCAACGATCTTTGGCTTGAGATGACCGAGTCCGGCGTCATCAAGCCCGGCGACTTTGCCAACTCCAAGTGCGCCCTAGTCTATGGCCAGATGACCGAGCCGCCCGGAGCGCGCCTTCGCGTTGCTCTGACCGGCCTCACCGTTGCGGAATACTTCCGCGATGTTGAAGGCTCTGACACGCTGCTGTTTATCGACAACATCTTCCGCTTCACCCAGGCCGGCTCTGAGGTCTCGACATTGCTCGGCCGCATGCCCTCCGCCGTCGGTTACCAGCCCAACCTGGCCACTGAGATGGGCGAGCTGCAAGAGCGGATCACCTCGACCCGGAAAGGTTCGGTCACTTCGGTCCAGGCCGTCTATGTGCCCGCCGACGATCTTACCGATCCCGCCCCGGCAACCACATTTGCTCACCTTGACGCCACCACGGTGCTCAGCCGGCCGCTGTCGGAGCTCGGCATCTACCCCGCCGTCGATCCGCTGGCCTCGACCTCGCGTATTCTCTCCGCCCGCATTGTGGGCCAGGAGCACTACGACGTGGCGCAGGGCGTCAAGCGCATCCTGCAGCGTTACAAAGACCTTCAAGACATCATCGCCATTCTCGGCATCGACGAGCTTTCCGATGACGACAAGACCACCGTGGCTCGCGCCCGCAAGGTGCAGAAGTTCCTTTCGCAGCCGTTCCACGTAGCCGAGCAGTTCACCGGCATCCCCGGCGCGTATGTAAAGGTTGCCGACACGGTGCGCAGCTTCAAGGAAATCATCGCCGGGAAATACGACGATATCCCCGAGCAGGCCTTCTACATGAAGGGCGCCATCGAAGAAGTGCTGGAAACCGCCGAGAAGCTCAAGGCGAGCGTGTGAAGACAGTGAACAGTGGACAGTGGACAGTGGACAGTGAACAGTGAACAGTGGACAGTGAACAGTGAACAGTAAAAAGTGGACAGTGAACAGTAAAAAGTGAACAAGTGAACAGTAAAAAGTGAACAAGTGAACAGAAAAAAGTGAACAAGTGAACAGAAAAAAGTGAACAGTGGTCAGTAAAAACATTGCCGAGGAGCCGGCACTTACCGATCACTGTTCACTGTTCGCTAACCACTTCCCACTGGCGACTGAAAGGAGCCCATGTCCGACGAAAGCAATCAACTCCGTGTCCGGCTCGTCACGCCCGAGCGCACGCTCTTTGAGGCCGCCGCGACAGCGGTCGAGCTACCGGCCACTTCGGGCTACATGGAAGTGCTCTACGGCGCCGCGCCGCTGGTAGCTGAGCTGGGCGCCGGCGACGTTACGATCCACGGCGGAGCAGACATTACAGGGGGCGCCACAGACGGCGTTACCCGCTACAACGTGAGTTGGGGATTCGTCGAGGTGCTTCCCGACCGCGTCACTATCCTGGCCTCCGACGCGCTCAAGCCGGAAGAGATCAAAATCGATCGCGCCGAGGAGCAACTGGTTCGCGCACAAAGGATGTGGAACGAAGCTGGCGACAGCGAAGAAGCCTACGACGACGCCCTCCGGGTGATCGCAGAAGCGGAAGCGAAGTTGGCCACGGTAGCGGAAAAGCATTAGAGGCGACAGCGCGTCAGTGTTTCAAGCGAACGGCCCCACTTTGAAGGAGTGGGGCCGTTTTTTCAGCAACCGAAAACCCGCCAACAATGCATTTGCGGCCACTTCCCACGCAGATGTATCTTCGTCTGTGCGCAGAAGAGCAAGCGATCCGCGCGTCTAAACTGCGCTGGAGGAACAAGCCTTGCAGCTTGTTCGGCCCCTGTTTCGACGTCTATGCGACGATCTCAAATGCGCGGAGCCTTGCCGCAAAGAAAGGCAAATTCCCGATGGGACGACGAACACTTTGGCTTCTCGTTCTTCTGACATCCTTGCCGTTTTCCGTCCCGCTCGCCGGCCAATCCCTTGCGCCCAACCATGTCGATGATTTCGCCGGCCATCCGCGCGCCATCATCATCAGCGACATCGGCAATGAGCCCGACGACCAGATGTCGCTGGTCCGACTGCTGCTCTATTCCAATGAGATCAATATTGAAGGCCTGATCGCCGCGACTTCCACCTGGCAAAAGACGGCCACTCACCCTGAAACCATGCGCAAGCTCATCGAGGCTTATGGCCAGGTCCGGCCCAACCTGCTTCTCCACGCCCAGGGATGGCCGCAGGCAGCCGACCTTGCCAGCCGCGTCTATGCGGGCCAACCCGCTTACGGAATGGCGGCCACGGGTTCGGGAAAATCCTCCGCGGGTTCGAGCGCTATTGTGCAGGCTCTCGGTAGCGAAGACTCGAGGCCTCTCTGGATCTGCCTATGGGGCGGGGCCAACACGCTGGCGCAGGCGCTTCAGGATCTGCGCGCAACTCAGGCCCCCGATCAACTCGCCAAATCCATCGCCAGGCTCCGGGTCTACTCCATCAGCGATCAGGACGACGCCGGCCCCTGGATCCGCCGGGAGTTTCCGAACCTGTTCTACATCGTGATGCCCTCCACGCCCACGGGCGGCGAATACTATTACGCCACCTGGACCGGCATCAGCGGCGACGGCTACTACCGCAACGGCGCCGGCGCAGACCGCACAACGGTGACCAACGAGTGGCTCGAGGCCAACATCCGGAAAGGGCCGCTCGGCAAGCTCTATCCCCGCTTTGCCTTCATCATGGAGGGGGACACGCCGTCGTTCCTCGGGCTCATCGACAACGGCCTCAACGCCTACCGGCGGCCCGATTGGGGTGGATGGGGTGGCCGTTACATCTATCGCCAGCCTTACGGCGAGAGTCATCCCATCTGGACCCAGGGCGGCGACATGTTCCAGCGGGTTACCTCGCAGGACACGGTGGTTGGGGTCGATGGCGCCCCGCACGTCTCCGATCAGGCCACCATCTGGCGTTGGCGCGAAGCGTTCCAGAATGATTTTGCCGCTCGCCTGTCCTGGACGATCGAAGACTTTGCCCATGCCAGCCACAGCCCCATCGTCGAGGTGAATGGCCATCCTGGAACCGCGCCCATTGAGATCGACGTTGAAGTGGGCAAGCCCATTGTGCTCGACGCCAGCCGCAGCGCCGATCCTGACGGCCGCACCCTCCACTTCCACTGGTTTCACTATGCCGAGGCTGGCAGCGCCGACGGCAATCTCTCCGCTCTCACGCTTACCGATGCCGAGACCCCGCGGGTCACCGTCGCCGCCAGCGCCGTCTGCCGCCCGGCTTGGCTTCCGTTGATTCCCTGCAACGGTACCGGCACCGCTCACATCATTCTTGCGGTCACGGGCGAGGGTAGGCCGCGGCTCACTTCCTACCGGCGCATCATCCTCCGTGTCCACGCGGCGTCTGTTGCGCAAAACCCCGTCGCACCCAGCGAGAGCAACTGAGTCCGCGCTCGGTTTTGAGGGCCACTGTCAAAACCTACGCAAAGCGCATACAATTCTCGATGAAATGGCTAAAACGAAAGACAAGATGTTTGAGGTTGCTTGCCCTGACTGCGGGGCGATGCTGAGGATCGACGCAGCCACCGGACTGCTGGTGAGTCACACTCCGGCTCCGCGCAAGCGGATGTTTGAGGACTTTGAAGGCGCCGCCAAAGCGATGCGGGAGCAGGAAGAGCGCAAGGAGTCGATCTTCCGCCAGTCGGTGGATGCCGAACGCAACAAAGCCGACCTGCTCGAGAAAAAGTTTGCCGAAGCCATGCGCAAGGCCAAGGACGCTCCCGATACCAAGCCATTGCGCGAGTTCGACCTCGACTAATTCAACTTTCGAAGCCGAAAAAGCCAAGCTGAGGTTTGCGTGCCTTCCCTCTTCGCGCAAATTTGGGCGATACTTGTTAAACCGTGCCGCCGCATCCGATGCGGAATGGGAGGAGAGCTTATGGTGGTTGTCCCGCTTACCAAGTCCGCGTACGATTCTGAGCCGATGCCCCGCTCCAGTGAGACCGAATCGATCAACTGGGCGAGGGTTGCCGCGGGAGGGTCTCTGCTGGCCAGCGGAGCGCTGCTGCTCTCGGGGCACCGCCGCGCCGGGCTGATTGCGGCGGCCACCGGCACAACGCTTGCTCTGCTTGACCAGAAGGAAGCGGTGCGGACCGTCTGGCAACTGCTGCCCGGCTACATTGACAATGTGCAGCGCCTGCTCAACCAGGTCCAGTCTACGGTTGAAGATGTGGCCGTCAAGCGCGAAAAGCTGCGGAAGATTCTGGCGGCCAGGCCCTAGACGTTTCTGCTGATGGTATAGAGGAACATGCAATCGCTCAGGGGCTAAAGCCATGCCGACTTTGTCGCCTTTGCGGGGTGGCCGAAGTCATGCCCTAAAAAGAGACAAGTATTGGATTGCGTTGCAAGTTGAACAATCCGAACGAAAAGGTGTCATAGGACAACTTCGGCGAGTTGGCCCCCGCTGTGGCGGGGATGGCGAGTTAGCAGGTTAGCGGCGGAATCATCGGATTGGTTTCATTGCTCCGTGGGTCGGCAACACCGGTGGGG
>Ga0302320_10007601_pt1 | contig 23822 bp, 27 predicted proteins | sample Bog_T0_3_FD_202130 | JGI IMG/M metagenome (GOLD analysis project Ga0302320, IMG submission 202130) | Peat permafrost microbial communities from Stordalen Mire near Abisko, Sweden - Bog_T0_3 | ecosystem: Environmental > Terrestrial > Soil > Wetlands > Peat | place: Sweden: Abisko, Stordalen Mire...
GGCGGACGCCGTGGTCGTGGCGTCGCTGCGCGGCGGTCGGGTCCCCGAGGACCGCGCCACGCTCGTGCCGTGGGGGTCGCCGAAGAGTGTCGTCCGTGACGTCGCGCCGTGGCCCGGTCAGATGCGCGCACCGTCGCCGGCCACGACGCTGAACCGTCCGGTCGCGGTGCAGCTCCGTGATGCCGCTGACCGTGCGGTCGTCATGGGCGCGCGGGGATTTCTCAGTGAGGCGCCCACGACGCTGTTGTTCTCGCACCAACTGCGCCGCGAGGTCATCTGGTTCGCGGGGCCGTGGCCGCTGGTCGAGCGCTGGTGGTCGCTCAATCGACGCCGCGCGCACCTGCAGATCCTGCTCGTGTCGGGCGAGGCGCTACTGCTCGCCGCCGAGTCGAGTCGTTGGTGGCTCGCGGGGATCTACGACTGATGCTCTACGGCGAACTCCACGCGCACTCGGGCTTCAGCTTCCTCGACGGGGCGAGTGACCCCGAAGAGCTCGCCGCCGAGGGGGCACGCCTCGGCCTCTCGGGACTGGCGCTCACCGACCACCACGGTTTCTACGGCGTCGTGCGCTTCGCCGAAGCGGCGCGGGCCTTCGGTCTGCCCACGGTCTTCGGCACCGAGATCTCGATCGACGCCGACGACGACCGCGTCGGGGTCCACGACCCCTCGGGCGCGCATTTGGTATTGCTCGCGCGCTCGCCCGAGGGATACCGCGCGCTCTCGACGATGCTCGGCGAGGCCCATCTGCGACGCGGAGAGAAAGGCGCGCCGCGCTTCCGCCTCGACGAGGTCGCGGGCTGCGCGCGCGAGTGGCTCGTGTTGAGTGGCTGTCGCAAGGGCGCGATGACGCGCGCCCTCATGGAGAGGGGTCCTCGCGCCGCCGAGCGTGAACTCGATCGTCTTAGCGCCGCCTTCGGTCGCGAGAACGTCGCGGTCGAGATCTGGGACCACGGCGCGCCCGATGACGTCGCGCGCAACGACGTCCTGGCCGAGCTGGCCGTTCGACACGACGTACTACTCGTGGCGACGAACAACGTGCACTACGCCACGCCCGACGCCTTCGCGCGCGCCAACGTGCTCTCGGCCCTGCGTGCCCGCCAGAGCCTGGAGGAGATGGAGGGGTGGCTCAACGCGAGCCCGCTGGCGCACCTGCGCAGCGACGCCGAGCAGCGCCGACGCTTCGCGCGCTGGCCCGGGGTCGTCGACCAGGCCGGTGAACTCGCCACCGCGTTGGCCTTCGACCTTCGCCTGGTCGCGCCGAACCTGCCGCCCTTCTCGACGCCCGCGGGGATGGACGAACAGTCCTACCTAGAAGTGATCGTGGGAAAGGGCGCGACGAAGCGTTACGGCACACGCGAGAGCGAGCGCGTTCCGGGCGCGTGGCACCAGATCGATCACGAACTCGGTGTCATCAAGACCCTCGGCTTCGCCGGTTACTTCCTCACGGTCTGGGACATCACCGAGTTCTGTCGTCGCAACGACATCTACTGTCAGGGCCGTGGTTCGGCCGCGAACTCGGCGGTCTGTTTCTCGTTGGGTATCACGAACGCCGACGCGGTGAAGTTGAATCTGTTCTTTGAGCGATTCCTGTCCCCGGCGCGTGACGGCCCCCCGGACATCGACGTCGACATCGAGTCCGGGCGGCGCGAAGAGGTGATCCAGTACGTCTACGAACGCTACGACCGGCGCCACGCGGCCCAGGTGGCCGCGGTCATCACGTACCGACCGCGCTCGGCGCTGCGCGACGTGGCGCGCGCCTTCGGTTACAACGAGGAACAGGCCAACGCGCTTCGCGACAGCGTCGATCGCCACACCATGACCGCGAGTCCCGACGTGCCCGAGCTCGTCACGACCATGGCGAGCCAGATGCTCAATCGTCCGCGACACCTGGGCATCCACTCGGCCGGGATGGTGCTGTGCGATCGACCGGTGATCGAGGTCTGCCCGGTCGAGTGGGGTCGCATGCCCGGGCGCACGGTCCTGCAGTGGGACAAGGACGACTGCGCGGCGATCGGTCTCGTGAAGTTCGACCTGCTGGGCCTCGGCATGCTCGACGCGCTGCACCGCTGCGTCAAGCAGGTGGAGTCCTTCTACGACGTGACGATCGACCTCGGGGCGCTGCCCCAAGAGGACGCGGTCTACGACCTCTTGTGCGAGGCCGACACCGTCGGCGTCTTCCAGGTGGAGTCGCGCGCGCAGATGGCGACGCTGCCGCGCATCCAGCCGCGCACGTTCTATGACATCGTGATCGAGGTGGCGATCATTCGTCCCGGCCCGATCCAGGGCAACGCCGTCAACCCCTACATCCGTCGTCGTCGCGGTGACGAGCCGGTCGTGTACCTGCACCCGCGACTCGAGCCGATCCTTCGGCGCACGCTCGGCGTCCCACTCTTCCAGGAGCAACTGATGGAGATGGCCGTCGCGGTCGCCGGCTTCTCGCCGGCCGAGGCCGACGAACTGCGCCAGGCCATGGCCGCCAAGCGCTCGGAGTTGCGCATGATGAAACTAAAGAGCCGCTTCTATTCGGGCATGGCCGAGAACGGCATCACCGGTTCGGCGGCCGATCAACTCTTCGACGCGTTGGCCGCGTTTTCCAACTTCGGATTCCCCGAGTCGCACGCGGTCTCGTTCGCACACCTCGTCTACTGCTCGGCGTGGCTGAAGGTGCACTACCCGGCGGCGTTCCTCGTGTCGATGCTGAACGCCCAGCCGCTCGGTTTCTGGTCCTCCCAGAGTTTGGTCGCCGACGCGCAGCGCCACGGCGTGCGCGTGCGACGACCCGACGTGAACCGCTCGGGCGTCGGGGCCTCGCTCGAGGGCGATCCCGACGATCCCGACGTGCGACTCGGTCTGGGGGACCTACGCACTATCGGCGAAGAGTTGGCGACGCGCGTTGTCGAGGGCGCTCCGTGGTGCGACTCTTCAGACCTCGTGCGTCGCGCTGGCCTGCAGCAACACCACCTCGAGGTGTTCGCTGCGGCCGGTGCACTCGACTCGTTTGGCGCGACTCGCCGTGCGCTCGCGTGGTCGGCCGGTGCGGCCGCGCAGGGCACCCTCGATCGATTGCCCGGCGTAGTGACCGGTCTCAAAGCACCAGCACTTCCGACGACGAGCGAGATGGAACGGGTTGCCGATGACATGTGGTCGATGGGCCTGACGCCCGAGGCCACGGCGATTGCGTTGGTGCGCGATTATCTGAACGAGCGCGGCGTGACACGCGCTGACGCATTGATTGGCGCCGAGGGTTCGCGGGTGCTCGTCGCCGGGGTAGTGACGCACCGCCAACATCCGGAAACCGCGAACGGCGCGGTCTTCATCAACCTGGAGGACGAAACGGGCCACGTCAACGTAATCTTCTCCAAGGGTGCGTGGGCTCGCTGGTCTGTCGTCGCTCGAAAGTCACCGGCGTTGATAATTCGCGGCACGCTGCAGCGCGGACAGGGGACCTTGGCGCTCACGGCCGAATCCGTCGAGTCACTGCGACTCGGCGCTACCACTCCGTCACGCGACTGGCACTAAAGGCATGTTCCGAAGCCTGAGTGCGGGTTCACGTCGGACCCTCGAACAATCTGATCAGCTGGAATGCCAAGTCGTAACTGATTCTTCGGGAATCGAGAGAACTCTCATCATCACTGTGCCCGGAACGCGTGAGTACGGATTGACTCCATCATGAATCATCCGAGACAATTCGACTGGACTCCCAACCACCACTAGGGAAAATGTCAGCAGGCCTTCTTCGTGTCCAACACCGTCTGCAAATACGTGAATTTCGGTGCCGTTGTTGAGAATGACCGTCCAGTCTGTTGGTGAATCCTTCATCTCCTCTGAGAAGTACTTCATATCCCCAATCTACGCTCGCCTTCTACGTTCAGGTTGGGAGGAGACATCATCATCGCCATCCAGTCGCATAGGCGCCAGTCGGAGAATGTGTAGGTCGGCCCTTCGACACCGATCAAGAGAATGTCGCCAACCAATCATGACCGTAGCCGAGCTATCCGTTTGAATTGCAGAAACCGCCGTCGTGACACGACCTAGTCGAGCAAGGGTGTTCCGCCCGTGTGGGCGTGACGCCACTGCGCCCAACGCGGGGCAGAACTATGTTCTTCACGTGAGCACGATCGAATACTTGCGGGTAACCCAAATCGAAGAAACGGGTCCTTGCGACGAGCTATTCCGTGAGTACATTTCATGGTGGCAAGAACAGATGTGGTCGGTTCATGGCAAGAGTTACGACGACGCACTCATCGAACAGGCCCATTTGGATTTCCGAGGGGAATGGCCCAAGATGTTGAACGATCCGGGTCGGCTCTACCTCGTGAGGGTCGAAGGAACTCCGGTAGGAGTAGTCGGTCTCAAACCGGTCTCTGGATCAGAGGCGGAAATCAAGCGAATGTATTTGCGGGCTGAGTGCCGAGGAGTTGGTATCGCGGAGGGTCTGCTCAAGTTCGTCCTCAGTGATGCACGACGCGAAGGTTTTGCGACGGTTCGGCTCGACTCGTTCGATTTCATGACGGGCGCTCACCGCCTCTACCGGAAAGTGGGTTTCCGGGACTCTGAACCGTTCGCAGATTTCGAAGGTTCGGATGACCCTGACTTGATTGCCATGCGACTGTTCATGAGACTTGAGTTAGCTTCGCACTAACTGACTCGGAGTTGAGGTTGCCAGAGAAGGGTGGCACGTGGGTCACATCGGCCGCCGACGTTCATTCGTCACGCTTTTTGAGTCGCCAGTCGGAGAACGTGTAGGTCAGTCCACTGGTCAAGCGAGTCTTGTGAAACAATCGGACTCATGACCCCGGACAAGGAATACTTGACGTGGAATATTCCTGTCGTCGGCTTTGCGGTGTACGCACTGAAATTCGGCGGAGATATTCAGGTACTTTTCACAGGACCACGTCCCGAAGGCGAACCTTTTTCATTGAGTTCACGAATCAGTCTTGCTGGAGATTTCACTTATGTCGACGATCAGGGAGTTCCGAATTCGTTGAACGCAGCAGACACTTAGGATTCCCTGACATTGCTGTTCAAACTTCGCCACAGAATTATCACTCTCGCCGTCGCGGACAACCTGAGCCAAATCAGGATTGAATTCGACGACCACTCACATTTGCGAGCGGGTCCAACGGACTATGAGAATTGCGAACTGGTTGGACCAGAAGACCTTCACTTGGTCGGTCTTGCAAATCCCGGAGATCCACGAATCTCCGGACGTCTCGGAATGTGATTTATCAGGCGTTATCGACAGTGCCACGCAGATAGTCGCCAGTCGGAGAATGTGCAGGTCGGCCCATCGAATACCCGATTTGCCGGGACTAATACTGCATATTTGACTTACAACTGGATGTTGCACGTCGGCGTTCACAACCGGATTCGAAGGCGGTACTTGGCAGCACTACTCTTCTTCGATGACCGTGGAACGAGTCCCGCGTGACGATTTCGCACAGTCTTTCGAGATCCTCGTCCAAGGAGTTGGTGAGCGCGGTTTGAACGCCGTCATTCTCTTCGATATCGACGGCCTCATTTATTGGAACGACTGGTTTGGCCATCAAATTGGAGATCACGTCATCGAAGAAGTCATGCTCAGAATCGAACGAGTATCGCCCCATGGTGTTCTGTCCCGCATTGGTGGCGACGAATTCGCATTGGGCATCGTGCAATCCGGATGGGGGCTCTCGCTGAAGAACGTCGTCAGAGGAATCTTGGACCGGGTCGCATTGGTTCCGATGCCAGTTTCCGAGTGGATCACAAACTTGAATTCCGTAACATGGCCGCCTGCCAATTGGCCTGGCGGTAGAGAGTCTGTCGAAATCGCAGAACTGAAGGTCACGGCCAAAGCGCTCGTAATCCAAGGGGATGCCGCTTCCGTTCCAAAACTGCTAAATGTTGGTCACGATCCACGAAGTTGGTTTGGTCTCATTTCTACCGGATGGATAGGCCCGAATTCAATCTTTTTGGTCCCGTCTGATGACGGTTACTACAAAAGACTCAACAACCGAATCAATGGCCGAGATCCGTACGAGCACAGTCCGCCATCCGTAGAACCCAGCACCTGATTCGCAAGTCGGAGATTGTTGACGTCGGTCCTCCAACATAATTCCCAGCGACTCCGAGGTAGCCCGCCCCGAGAGATCCTGGCCACCCCGAAGTCGCAGTTGGATCTACGCCATGATCTCCGATTTGGAAGAATCGTGTCGAATGTCTATCCGACGCGGCTTCGCTTCTTCGGCGACGGGAATTGAGAGAGTAAGCACACCGTCGGAAAACTGCGCGTCAATCTTCGACGTGTCGAGATTGTCACCCAGAAGTATCTGACGCGTAAACACGCCATGGGGACGTTCTGCGACCAAAGCTTCGATACCCTCAGCCAGCACCGGCGCTTGACGCTCTGCTCTGACGGTCAAAGTGTTGTTGTCGACGGTCAATTCAATTGACTCAGATTCCACGCCAGGTACATCGAACTGAAGCAAGAACTGGTCTTGCTTCCTATATGCGTCCATCGGAATACCCGCGGACGTAACCCGGCGACTCGAATCTCCCATCAGTTGCTGAAAGAGACGATCAAAGTCTCGATAAGGTTCGGAACGAACAAGAAGTGGCATTGCCCTACCTCCTAATCACTCTTTTGTCCAGTCACTACCGGTTAGCACTCACCGGTAGTGACTGCCAAGATAGCAGGTCACAACGGATTTAAGTTATGAAAATCCTAAGAAATCGTGTGTCGAATAGTCAGGTTCAGTTCAATGTATTTAGACGGATTCCCAGGACAGCAATTGCTGGACAGCATGAGGTGTCTGCTTTGGCCTCGGGAAGGGAACCGACTAGGCATCCTTCACGATCAAACAGAACGGGTGACCTGCAGGGTCCAGGAACACTCTGAAGGTCTCACCCGGTTGATACTCAGCTTTTCGAGCACCGATTCGAAGGACGTGTTGTTCACCCTCATCGAGATCATCAACCTCAAAGTCGAGATGCATCTGTTTCGGCGTGATGCCATCGGGCCAGGTGGGGGCTACATAGTTCTCGACTCCTTGAAGGCTCAAAGCCGGAAGGTAATCATGCACCAAGTCGATGGTTGGCAAATCCGGGGCGTAACCCGGCCGAGTCTCTATCGCAATGCCGGTGAGAGCGAGTAGAACTTCGCGAGCTCGAAAGGGTCGCGACAGTCAAGCAAGACATAGCGCAGTCGTGGAGGATTCATACGGCCACGTTATGTCGCACTTCGCATTACCGACCAACTGCCGAGTCTCCACTCGGAGAATGTGCAAGTCGGCCCGCCGACATTAATCAGCTCACTAAATAGCGCCACATTTATTTGACCGGGCAGCATCGTTTCCCGTTCGAGGTAACTGAAAAAGGTCGAAATAAAGGTAGAAAATTCCGTCTTCAATCGTAATGTAACTGCTATGGTTACATTAAGAAAACGAAAGGGGCGTCATGCCAAAACTTCACTACGACACACTCTTGATGCGACGCGAGGGACTGACAAGAGACTTGCCACCGGGTGATAACGAGGACCTGCGCTGGGTGACCAACTCTGCCACTCTTGTCTTCGGAGAACAAGATGCAGTGCTTATTGACACGTTTACGACGGTCGCTCAGAATGAAATCCTGATTGCATGGGTAAAGAAGCACAATCGACGGCTCACCTACCTATATCTCACCCATGGCCACGGGGATCACGTCTACGGCATCGGCCAGTTGCTCGAAGCATTCCCAAACGTACGGGCCGTCGGAACGGCGGGCACGCTCGCCGAGGCGAAAATCCAGGCCAACGACGAGTATCGTGACGGATTCTGGGGCAAGCTGTTTCCCGGTCAGATTCCAGTAGCGGTACTTCCGGAAGTACTTGAGGACGACTATCTGAACCTAGAGGGTCACCGACTGGTGATCATTCCAACTGGTCACACCGACACCGAGGGCACGACGAGCCTTTGGGTGCCCGACATCCGCCTCGTTGTGGCCGGAGACGTGGTATATAACGAGACCCATATGTACATGGCTGAAACCACGCACGCGTCACGATTGGAGTGGATTGAGTCACTCGAAAGGATCAAGTCGCTCGACCCCATCAACGTCGTTGCGGGTCACAAGTTTCCAGAACGCACCGACGACCCCATCAACATCGACGATTCAATTCAGTACGTGCGCGACTTCATTGAAACCGAGCGCACAAGCACGACCGCGCAGGAACTCTACGCAATGATGTTGGAACGCCACCCTCGGCGCGCCAACCCTGGATCATTGTGGGGAGCGGCTAAGCGCATGAAGGACGCTCCCGTAGCGCTCCCGGGTTCCTAGATGAGCGCGAACAGCCGACTGACTATCGCGACTCACGCACTGGCGTGGGTGGCACTTCACTCACGGTTGAGCGATTCGCCCGCAACCTCTGGGGGCGTCGCCGCAAGTGTCGGTACCAATGCGGTCGTCGTTCGCCGTGTGCTCGGTGAACTGCGCGATGCGGGACTCGTCGAATCCCATCGAGGAAAACCCGCGGGATGGACTTTGAGTCGCCCGGCGACTGAAATCACGCTCCTCGATATCAAAACGGCCCTCGACGACGGCCCGTCGTACGCGCTGCACGTCTCACAGCCGTCAAGGAACTGCCCGATTGGCCTCAGCATCAGGCCAGCGCTTTCTGACATTTACGACGCGGCGGAGAAGGCAGCTAACGACCAACTTGCGCTCGTCACCCTCCAAATGGCGCTCGACGATTTCCTGACTCGCTCGCAACGAGCTAAGCCGGATTTGCTCGTTCGTTTCGCCAAGGCCTTGCATTCTGGATCTTGATGGCTCATCCCATTTCGCGGAGCAAGAGTTGGGGGATCGTGTAGGTCAGGACTGTTCGCCAATCTTCTCCAACAAGGCGGTAAGGGCGACTGTCTCTGCGGTGGTAAGACCGCCGAAGACGGCGACGAAGTCAGTCGGCTCGACGACGATCACGACACGGACATCGGCGTCAAGGACGGGGACATCCGAACCGTAACGCCGTTGGAGGGAACGATAGAACGCTGCGTCGACGTCGGGGTCCATGGATTCGACGCGACCGCGCACTTCGAGGGTCCGGTAGGCGTTGTCGGGATCCTGGACGTGGAACGAGACGCGTCCGTCGGCCAGCAAATTTCTGTATTTCTGGCGTGTCGTCGTGTGCGAGAACCGCGCGCGTTGGCCATCCCACTCAAACCACATCACACTGCTTTGGGGACTGCCGTCTGGCCGAAGCGTCGCGAGGTGGGCGAAGAGTGGACGTTCGAGAAGGTCAGCGTGGCTCGGGGGCAATTGTCTGGTCATCAAGAGGCTCCGTCGATGGTTTCAGTCGCAGTCCTCAACAATTTAATTGAAGTACGCAGAATGCAAACCGTCTTGAAGTGACCATCCTGAAATGCGCCAGTCGGAGAACGAGATCGTCGAGGAACTCTCGGACCTCACTAACCGCAATCTTGCGGAGCGCATCTTTACCAACAGAGGTATCGGCAGGGATCATTGCCCCAATGTCAAGACCGACAGCGGCGGACCTACTCGGCCAGGAGGATCGCCAATTCGACCGTCCATCTCGTCTTGCGTGGTTCGACCGCCGGATCGGTCCAGAAGGCCTCGTAGCGACACGCAAATACATCACCGTCGGGGACGGTCCGTCGGTCGAGAACCAAGTCGTTGTCGCGCGCCCAATCCTGCAACGCCTGGTTCGCTCTACGTGCATGGTCTTGGTACTTCATTGTCGCGTATCTTCCCGCAGCCATCGAGCCAGATTGGAGCCTCGGGTCTGCGATGTTCACGGGTCGCGCCGTGAAGTACCCGGCTTCTAGGTCCATTGGCCCGTCCATGTCAATTACGTGCAGCCGGAGAAAGCCGTAGCCGATGGTCTCGATCCCGGCCTCTTTGATGACCGCGCGCGCTTCCGCCAATAGACGGTCTCGGGCCGCCAACATACCTCGGAAGGGCGTTACGACGCGAATCCCTACGTACGGGATTGCAGCCCTTTCCTCTACTCGTGCCGGCTCGATGATCTCCATCCGGATGACCGTATATGACCGGACCGGACCAAGTAAAGCGCAGGGCCACTAGAACGCAATGACTCGATTTCGAAGTTGGTCATTCGAATGATGAAGAGTGCGTGTACTGCGAATTCTCAAGCGCACCTCAGTCTTCGAGGGTTCTCAGCGCGATAAGCACGACAACGACCCGAGGATGGCGGTCTTCTTCAGAATTGGCCAGCGATCATATTTCCGTTTCAAATCTCCTTGTCTGGCTGCAACTCGTGACCGCTTTGGAGGCCAACTCGAAGCGGATGGCCAGGTGATTCTGAAGCAAATTCTGAGTATTGTCGGGCGATGGAGCCAGCACCCGAACTCGTTGCGTTCGCGGAGCGATGGATGTCGTCGTGGTTCGTGGATTTTGACAACTTCGTGGACCCGATGTCACATCACCCAGGACTGCGATTTATAGGACCCGATCCTGATGAATGGTGGGTAGGGCTGGAGAGCCATTTAACTGCGGGGAAGACACAGTTCAGCGAGATGGCGACCCTCAGCGCGATCCGCGTCGACGCCGACGAGATCGTTGCGTGGAGAGAGGGCACGGTCGGATGGATTGCCCTTCGCTGTCGCATCACCTTTGGAGATAAGGAGCCACAAGAAGCCAGGATGACGGTGATCGTTCACGAGGAAGGCGTCTACTGGAAAATCGTGCATCATCACTTCGCGGTCACTGTTGCGAACGAGGATCTGGTCGGGCTGGACCTGACGACCGCCGTAGACGAGCTGCTTGTTCTCGTGCAAGATGTGGCGCCGCCGGCGTCGGGCATGTCCGTCGACGGTTCCGTCACCATTATGTTTACCGACCTCGAGGGTTCGACTCTTCTTATGGAGTCCCTGGGTGAGGAGCGATGGCTCGCACTTCTCGAATGGCACGAATCGATCGTGAAGCAAAAGACTGCTGTATTCGGTGGAACCGTCGTGAAGGGACAGGGCGACGGCTTCATGTTGGCGTTTCCCGCTGCCGGATCGGCGGCGGCCTGTGCGTCGGCAATCCAGCGGAGCCTAAGTGATGGATGGTCGGGCGTACCGGTGCCCGCGAGAATCGGTCTGCACACCGGCAACGCGAAGGCCGAAGGAGGCGATTTTTTCGGACGCACGGTTGTTGTCGCTGCACGAATATCCAGTATCGCCAACGGAGGCGAGATCCTCGTTTCTCAAGCCAGTCAAGAGGATCTTGACGGTGCGTTTCCCTTGAACGGACCGCGAACAACGTCTCTCAAGGGATTGAGCGGCTTGTATACGGTCTTTGATCTGAATTGGAGATAGACGCGAATCTTCGCTTCTTCGCGATCGATGTAATTGAGGCGTACACGGCTCTAGAAGAGATTCGCGTCCTCTGGACGAGGGCGACGAACTGGGGTCTAATGGTGATGTTCGCAGAGTCGGATGGAGGGACATGGCCAGCATGCAGGATTGGGGCGCATCCTTCGCCGCGGCATCGACCAGTTCCATGAACTTCTATGACGAGATCATGGTTCCGCGACTGTTCGAACCGTGGGCCGAACTCTTGCTTGACCAGACGAATCCAAAGAGCGGACAAGCCGTTCTCGATGTCGCCTGTGGACCTGGAACGGTGACCCGACTCGCCGCGCTTCGCGTCGGACCTACCGGACGAGTCGTGGGATGCGATCTCAGTCCGGCGATGCTCGAACTCGCGCGCTCGAAGATCTCGTCGGGCCCCAGTGCGCCGATCGAATACCTAGAGTGCCCGGCCGATTCGCTGCGCGTCTCCGACGATGCCTTTGACGTGGTGACGTGTCAGCAGGGCCTTCAGTTCTTCCCCGACCGTGCGGCTGCGCTGGTCGAGATGCGACGAGCGTTGCGTGCCGGCGGAAAGTTGGGCATCGCCGTTTGGTGCGCCATCGAGGACTGTCCACCATTCGCGGCCCTGGCGACCGCGTTGGGACGCGTGCTCGGCGCCGAAACGGCTACTGCGTACGAGAACGGTCCCTGGGGGTTTGGTGACTCGGATTCGCTGGCTCGGCTCGTCGAAGGGAACGGATTTACGAATGTGAACGTACGCAGATATGAGTTACCACTCATTTTTGAAGGTGGTCCTGGACAACTCTTGCTAACGCTGCACGCCGCCTCCGTGGCGACGGCCATCGCGCAACTTTCCGAAGCAGATCGATCAGCACTCGCCGCAGCAGTCGAAGAAGCCGCTCAACCGATCACATTGGACGGAGCGGTGCGTTCACACGCCGCTTCGTACATCCTGACTGCGCAAGTCGGTGACAAGTGAATTTGAACCCGCAAGCCTTGGTGGTGCCGAGTCGCTTCGCTTCGCGGCTGTGCTTGATCACTGGTCTGTTGGCGGTGATTCCCGCGTTCTTCTTACCCGGAACATACCCTCGCTACCCCCGTCTCGATCCGAGGGCGTGGTACGTCGTAGGCGGAGATTGGCTCGGCATCGGTATTGGTCTCCTGGTGTTGAGCATCCTTTTTCGCGTGCTCTCGCGCCGCTTCGATTTGCGAGGCCCTTCCTAGGCGGGTCGACGCCTCGCGAACTTTCGGTCACTACGTCGCCGTCCTCAAGCCAAGGCCATGTCATACTTCACTCCGTCGTTGAGCGACCGGATCGTGGCGACATTGTTTCGCGCTTTCGCGGCGCTGACATAGTTGCGAACGACCGTTTAGAGCGATTGGTCGCCGGTCTTTTTGAGAGCCATCAACGTTGAATCGCGCCTTGCGTGAACGGTAATTGTGGGACATTCTGAGCACCAAGTCGCGAGAGACCATCAAAGCTCGCGCCACAATTGCGTCTGGCCTTGACCGGCGGTGATCGTCGATCAATAATGGAATCGTGTCCAGCGACGAGATCACTGCCTACCTCGAAACGCTCGATGAGCCGAAGCGCGCGACGCTCCAGGAGCTTCGCCAGACGATCCTCGAGGTGGTACCGGAGGCGGAACAGGGAATCTCGTACGGAGTTCCGGCATTCAGATGGCGAGGGAAGGTGATTGCTGGGTTTGCCGCCTTCAAGAACCATCTCAGCTATCTGCCGCATAGTGGCTCTGTATTCCCCGAACTCCGGGGAGAATTGGATTCGTACACCATGTCGAAGGGTGCTCTGCACTTCGCGATCGATGAGCCCTTACCTAAGGAGATTGTTGAGAAGCTGATCAAAGTCCGCATCTCGCACGTTTCAACCGAATGAGTGGTTCCATGTAATCGCCCACCGGTGTCAGATTGAGTCCAAGCAGCAACGTTGCGATGTCGCTACGCGGTGGCGTCGACTTCCTTTCCGTTCGTGAGTTGCGCCGAAGCGAACTCAGACGCCCGTGCGTGAGGAGCAAATCGCAGTAGAACCATCGGAGAGAAGGAAGGCGGAATCTCCATCGCTATTGCCTGGGCACATATGGCGCTTTGACATCATCCGTGACGCTCCTGTGCTGTGACAACTAACGCACCTCAAACGGCAGATGCTGTCGTCACTACAACTTTTTCAGGCGGTCAAACTGGTGTCAAGCGGCGTTCTTGCAGGCCAAAGCGATCGTAGGACGTTCCACTTCCAAATAGGCGTTCGCGGCAGCCGCGGCGCTGATCGCAGCGGCGAGATCGCCGGCGAGGACCATTACTGCCGTGGAGCTTTTCGGATCAGCAACGACGGCCGATTCCTCACTTGTACTGCTGGTGAGTGCCGAACTCTCTTTGAGCACAGAGGACGCCGCTAACCGAAGGACGTGGGCAAGCGTGGAATTCGGAGCCGTGGCGACGGCTGCGATGAGTTTGGTATGGATCACTTTCAAGGCGCTCACGTCATGGGGGAGTTTCGACACGGCCGACGCGATGGCGCTGAGAGAGTCATTGCTCGGCAGTGCGGGTGAAGGAATGAGGGTGACTCCAGCAGCGTCTTTGCAAAACGTCGCGGTTTTTCCGGCAGCGCTCGCGGGCAGCGCGAAACCCGAGAGCACTGCCACAATGGCGATCACGCGAACCATGGCGGTAACGGTGCGGGTGGTTGTTCTGGACACGGGAACGATCTCCTCATCGTGATTGACGTGTTCGAGCGCGGCTCAATCGACTGCAATCCTAGATTCCGACGTCGAATCCAGAGCCCTCGATTGCAACACCTATCTCACATTTCCGTCGCAACTATTCGACGTTCACAACCTAGAGATTGCCGTCTCGTGCGAGTGAGAACATAGGGGAATGTCAAGTGAACGTCACTCAGGACTGACGTATCGAAAGGTTCCATTTGAGTGGAACGCCGATCAGGCCGTCGTCGAGAGGGTTCACTTTGGCGAAATCTCGTGGATCGCGTCAGACGATGACGCGCGCTTCGTCGACGTCGTCGCCCAGACACTGGCAGCCTCACCAGACACTGCAGATAAATCATCAGTGACGTTAATCGGGCCAGTCGTTGCCGCTCGAACTCTTTTGGAGTCTGCGCCGAAGTGGAAAGTCAGTCGCGAACCTGACTGGTGGAGGTTGCTTTGCTTCCGTGACGAGCCGATTGGATTCGTCTTGCCCGTCACGTACGACGAAACGGAGCGAGCTGGACTGCTCGAAGGCACGATCTTCCACATGGGCGTCATCCCCGAGTTTCGCGGACGCGGGTTCGGTCGGCTTCTGCTCAGGGAAGCCGCTCGAGTACTCATGAACGGCGGCGTTCGTCGAATCTTCTGTGACACGGACGAGACGAATGAACCGATGATTCAACTCTTTGAATCCGAGGGATGGAGGCGATTGCCGACACGTGAGGTCCCGCTGCCCCTCGGCTTCGATCCTGGAGACATGAATCGGCGCGAGGCGTGACGAGAACTTCCTTCGCACGATTCGACTGAAGTGAGTGGAAGAGCCAGCAGTCGGTGATCCGACGCAGAGCATTCATTTCGGTTCAACGGTGACCGATGTCATACTGTCCGAATGGAGCAGCGAATAAGCCTGATAACACTCGGAGTTCGAGACCTCAACGTCGCTCGGACCTTCTACGAAGCGATTGGTTGGGTGGGTGCCCAGGAGCCCGACAGTACGGTGTGCTTCTTTCAGGCGGGCTCAATGGTCTTTGGTCTTTGGACCGACCTCGGCGGTCATGGTGCTCCTGGTGTCGAATTGGCGTACAACGTGCGCTCGCCCGAAGAGGTCGCCGTCATCCTGACCGAAGCAGAGCGCGCCGGTGCAACCGTCCTACGTCCATCGGCCATCGCTGAGTGGGGTGGTACCTCCGGAGCATTTTCTGACCCAGACGGTTATGTGTGGGAAGTCGCGCACAATCCGGGTTGGACCATCGCCGCCGACGGTTCAGTTCGGATCTGAGCAGAGTCGATCGACGCCGAATTTCGAGCATCGAACACGGAGGAGCGACTGACCTTCACGTGTTTCTCAATTCGGTCACAATGGAATACGTGAGTGACCAACCTTCTCGATGGACTAAAGCAACCGTCTACCCCGATATGTGGGTCGACCCCGCCGACGACCCACGCAACAACGAAGGCGTTAGTCCAGACGGCGAACTTGCGACGTTGCGGGATTACGTGACGGGCTATCGGATGACGCTGCTGATGAAATGTGAAGAACTGAATGCGGAGCAGATGGCCCGTCGCTCGGTCCCGCCGTCGAACATGTCACTGCTGGGACTGCTTCGCCATCTGGCGGAGGCGGAACGAGCGTGGCGCAATTGGATCAGCGACGCTGATCCGCTGCCGTCGATCTACGGCGGGAGTGATGCCGATTTTGATGGAGCGATGGCTGACGATGGCGTCGTGAGCGCGGCGTACGCATCCCTCGCGCTCGAGCAGGCCGCGACCGACGCCGTATTGGCCGAACATCCGGATCTGGGTGAACGTCTCGGGAGCAAAGGTATCGCTGTTCGTGAGTTACTCGTGCACGAAATCGACGAGTACGCGCGACACTGCGGGCACGCCGACCTGTTGCGTGAGTGCATCGACGGTCGCGTCGGTCAGTGACGCCACCGGCGCAGACCGCCGATCTGGAGTCGGCGGGAGTGATGATCGTTCGTGTCTGAAATCGAACCGGGTTTTCTGACAGGCCCCACGCCACCCATGGCGCCTCAGGCTGATGTGCACGACAGCTCCCCGAGGACGCGTCGAATCGCGGTGACCGTGGTGTTCTTCCTTGTCGGATGCGCTGCAGGCTCATGGGCAGCGCGGCTACCTGCGATCAAGGCGCACCTTCATATATCGGCGGGAGTCTTGGGCCTGGCGCTCTTGGGACCGGCCGTGGGGGCGGTGATGGCGATGACGGTCGTCGGTGCGGTGCTCGTCAAAATCAAGCCCCGTCGGATCGTGGCCGTCATGTTCGTCCCCTACGCACTAGCGCTCTGTGTCCTGAGTTTCGTCGACTCGCCGTGGCAACTTTTCGCGACACTGGTGGTGTGGGGCGCCGCGGTCGGCACCATCGATGTGGCGATGAACGTCGAGGCGGCCGCGCTGCAGGACCTCGTCGGCCGCAGGATCATGTCGCGATTCCATGCCGCCTACAGCCTCGGTGGTCTCGCCGGCGCCGGCGGCGGAGCCCTCGCCGCCGCGACCGGGTTGAGTGTCAGGGCCAACTTCTTGATCGTCGGGGTGTCGGTCCTGACGGTGGGTGTCGTTGCCAGTTCGGCCTTCTCAAGGACGCCCGTGCGGCCGATCGTTGCACCTGCTTCCGAATCGCCCGTTCGTTCGCCGCGACGTCCCAAACTGTCGTGGTCTCTCGTCGGTCTGTGCACGATTGCCTTCGGCTGTTTTCTGGCCGAAGGGGCCGTGAACAACTGGAGCGCGATCTATCTGCATTCGTCATTGAAGGCCGGGGCGGGGCTCGCCGCCGTCGCCTACACGGCGTTCTCGTGTGCCATGGCTGCCGGTCGCCTCTGTGGCGACCACGTGGCAGAACGATTCGGACCGGTCCGGCTCGTTCGTTTCTCCGCCGCCACTGCCGCGATTGGGTTGACTATCGCGTTGGTGCTTGGTCAGGTCGCCGCGGCCATGGTCGGCTTCGTACTGCTCGGCCTCGGAATGTCTTTCGTCGTGCCCTTGGTCTTCACGGCCTCGTCACTCCTCGAACGTCCCGGACCATCGTTAGCGACCGTCAACTCGTTCGGCTACCTCGGTCTGCTGATCGGCCCAGCACTCATCGGCGGGCTTGCCGACGCCGTTGGACTTCCCGGCGCCTTGGGTGTGATCGTCGCCGTGTGCGCAGTCACCGCCGTGCTCGCCGGTGCCGTCGCGCCGAGGCGGCCGTTCAGCGAGTCTTCCGATTCGGTCAATTGATGCGTCGATTCGCCAAAGTATTGTCTCAGCGATGCCCCGTGCTTTGATCCTTGGTGGCACGGGCATGATCGGGCGAGCCACTGCGCTTCGTCTTCGTGCGGCCGGTTGGGACGTCGACGTCACGGGTCGAGACATCAACCACATGCCGAGCGAATTGCTGAGTCAAGGTGTGACGTTCGCTCCCGTGAACCGAGACAACAGTTCTGAGCTGTCCGCCACAATGGGCGATGGTGTTGATCTGCTCGTCGACTGCATCTGTTACACCGCGACGGACGCCGTCAGGCTGCTGCCCTTGGTGCGCGACGCTGGGTCGACCGCAATGATCTCCAGCAAAGCCGTCTACGTCGACGACGCTGGCAATCACTCGAACTCAATCGTCGCTCCTCGCTTCGACGGTCCCATCCTCGAATCCCAAACCACCATCGCTCCGAGCGACGTTGACTACCGGTCGCCGGACGGCTACGGAGCAAACAAGGTCGCGGCCGAGAACGTGCTGCTGGACAGCGGATTACCGGTGACCGTGATCCGCCCTTCGAAGATGCACGGGGCGGGGGCGTCGCGTCCGCGTGAGTGGATCTTCATAAAGCGTGCGCTCGATCATCGCCCGGCGTTATTTCTCGCGAACCGGGGCGCTGGCATCGATCAAACGTCGGCCGCGCTGAACATCGCTGCGCTCATCGAGGTGGTCGCATCCGCGCCCGGCTCGCGGATCTTGAACGGCGCGGACCCGGACGCCCCAAGCGCATTGGAGATTTCGCGGGCGATCGCCCGAATACTCGATCGTGAGTGGGACGAAGTCCTCCTGGAGGGTGACGCCATTGGAACAGTCGGCAAACATCCGTGGGACGTTCCGTATCCGATCGTGTTGGACATGACCGCGGCGATCGGTCTCGGCTACAGGCCGGTCGGCACGTTCGAGGAAACGGTGCGCGCGGAAGTCGAGTGGCTGGTGCCACTGGTATCGGCAGGTGCGTTGCCCGTCGAATTGCCCTCCGGTCTCGACGAATCGTTCTTCGAATCACTGTTCGACTACGCGGCCGAAGATCGATACCTGGCTGGCCACCACTAATCGTCACGTTCAGTTCTCATTGCACGGTTGACTTAGATTGACGACGTGCGCCTGAGTACGGTCATCCTTCCCATCGAGCGATGGCCCACGTCGATCGAAAAGTGGCGCAGGGCGGAGGAGTTAGGGTTCCACGCCGCCTATACCTATGACCATTTGTCGTGGCAGCGCTTGATCGATCGACCGTGGTTCGGTGCGGTCCCCACGCTGAGTGCTGCGGCGATGGCCACGTCTCGTCTCCGGCTCGGCACCATGGTGACGACGCCGAACTTCCGTCATCCCGTGCCCCTCGCGAAGGACCTCCTTTCGATTGACGACATCTCGGCCGGTCGACTCATCGTCGGCGTTGGTTCCGGAGGCCTCGGCGCTGACGCAACGGCCCTCGGCGAACCCGCGTGGACGCCTCGTGAGCGCGCTCTGCGATTCGCCGAGTTCGTGGGCCTGTTGGACGAACTGCTTCGGAATGCTGAGTCCACTGTCGAGGGTGACTTCTATAGCGCGCACGACGTTCGCATGGTGCCCGGCACCGTACAGCGCCCTCGTCCGCCGATGTTCGTCGCGGCCAATGGAGTGCGCGGCATGCGCATCGCCGCTCGAATTGGCGAGGGATGGATCACGCTCGGTCGTTCAGCGAACGACGACGAATCGTGCTTCGACGTCGTTCGAGAACAAATCGTGAAACTCGATGATGCACTCGCGTCTTCGCGACGAAGCCCGTCGCAGTTCGAGAAGGTCCTGCTCCAAGGATTTTCCGATGAACGCCCACTGGAGTCGCTCGATGCCTTCGTCGACTGGGCCGGTCACTACCGAGATGTTGGCATCACCGAATTGGCGGTCCACTGGCCGGAGCCGAACTCACCCTTCGACACCGACGTGAAGGTCTTCGAGCGAATCGCGACGGAGGCCCTATCACAGTTGGATGACGACGGTCTCTGACCGTTTCGCATCGACGGACGCGTAGTGTCGTCGGCGTGCGTTTGAATAGTGACGACTACGTACGTGATCAGTACCGCACCACTGGCAGGTTGGATACGCGAGCGTCGGTCTGGTCTGCGGAGGAACCGGGACGTTCACCGCAGGACGTCGCGCTCAACGCACTGATCGACATCCGCCCTCGCCGCATTCTCGAAGTTGGATGTGGCAAGGGGACCTTCGCCTCAAGAATGTCTGAAGAGATCCACTGCGAGGTCGTCGCGGTCGACTCCTCAGCGGCGATGGTTGCGGCGAGCATGGCGCTGGGCGTCGCGGCGACCATGGCTGACGTTCGCTATCTGCCGTTCGAGGACAGTTCCTTCGACGCCGTGGTCGCCGCGTGGATGCTGTATCACGTTCGTCCTCTGGACAAGGGGCTGGCCGAGGTGGCGCGGGTCCTTCGTCCGCAGGGGAGGTTGGTCGCCATTACGAATGGGAAAGATCACCTCGAGGAGCTTTGGCGTGCCGTCGCAACTGACCACGACGAGCCGGACTTCAGCGTCGAGAACGGCGCCGAACAGCTGCGCGCATACTTCTCGGACGTCGAACAGTTCGACGTTGGCACGCACGCGGTCTTCGCAGACCAGAAGGTGGCGGCCGCGTATCTGAAAAGCATCGACCGAGATGAACTCGTCGATCGATTACCACTTTCAGGTTGGCCACTACTGGCACGGGGAGCGACGACCATCCTCATTGCTGATCGACCTAGATGAAGCGGGTTCTGATTTGCGATCACACACCGACCTAGGGTGATGCCATGAGTGACTCCGAACCGGACGAAGTACGCCGCGGGGCCTTGAAGAGTTCAAGAATGAAGCCGATCTACCTCGCGGTAGTGATCGTTCTTGCCGTGGTCGGTTTCATTCGCATTTCGCACGCGTCGACGAACGCGACGTCGCCGAGCGACACGTTCGCCGGTCCACCTTTCGCCTACAGCTACACCTGTTGCGAGGCGTCAGTCGTGAATACGATTTACCATCCAGGACAAACCATTGTCGTTCACTGGAGCCGGACGCAGTACTCGCTCGACGGCGATCGAGCAGCCACGATAACGCTTTCAATGGGTCTCACCGGACCGTTTCGAACGGTCAACTCGCTGAAACACGAATCGATCGGCGCCCATCCCCACCTCGGGCGAACAACCGCGAGTTCGGCGCTCATTCATCTCAAGGACAATGTCGTCGACAGCCCGGTGTCGAGGATTCAGATACCCAAGGATGCCGGATCGGGTTATTACAACATGACGACCAAGACGGGGACGAAGGACCTTTGGGTGAGCGGCGCGACGGTCATCCGTATCGAATCTCCGAAGCAGTAATCGTCCGGGGTCGCGCGTGCGCGCTGTCGAACCACACCAAGGTTCCGCACGACCGCGGGCCTCGGACTCTTAGGATCCCGTCAGTAATACTCAAAAGCTGAGTGACGTGAAAGCGAGGCTCTTCAATGATGAATGTCCCACAGTCGCATCAAGATCTGCTCGAAAGTTCCGTGGGCTCCTTCGCCACAGTTGGGCCGGATGGACGTCCGCAACTCACGGAGGTGTGGTTCCTCTACGAAGATGGTTCGATCGCGCTTTCTCTGAACTCCGAGAGGCAGAAGACGAAGAATCTGATCGCTCGGCCCCACTGTTCTCTGCTCATTCTCGATTTGGCGGACCCACAGCGGTATTTGGAGATTCGCGGTGACGTCGAGATCACGCCTGACGACGGTTCATTCGCGGCAAAAGTTGGCAAGAAGTATTCGGCTGACTTGCTCTCCTACGATCAGCCGGGCGACGAACGCGTCGTCGTGCGAATCGTCCCGCAACGAATCAACGCCGTCGACATGCGGGGCTGATTACACCAGTTCAACGGCGGAACGCTCGCCGTAGGCTGAACCGCAATGGCTACCGTCGTCGTGCTTGTCGCTGTCGTCGCCGTTCTGTTCTTCGTCTTCTCTTGGTCGGGTCGCCATGGTGACACGAATCGGAGCTCGGGGACTTCGTTGCACCGAGGCGCCAACGCGCACACCACGCGCAACGGTCGCGCCAAGAAGGCGTACGCGACCCGCGACCAGGCCATGGCGGCCGCCAACTCATCGACCAGGCGCAACGAGGCGCCGATGAGCGCGTACAAGTGCGCGACGTGCGACAAGTGGCACGTGGGTCATTGATCGACTCAGGTACTGATCTGAATTCGGCGACGGGCCCTCTCATCGAAGGCCTCGACAGTCGATGACGATGCGTTAGATAAGTCGTCCGTAAGGGAACGTTAAAAATGCCGCTGCCGCCATAAGAAACGATTATGAACGAGAAATCGAGTGGCTACTGTTCGCGACGTGGTCAAAAGGTTTGACCGCCTTAATCCTTGGCAGGTCACGGTGTTCTCTCTCAATTACGCATGGAATGAGTTGCGGCGACGCCTCGGCCGAACGGTGGTCACCGCGATCGGCCTCGCGGCGGGCGTCGGTTTGGTCATGGGAATAATCGGCGTGTCCCAAGGATTGAGTGACGCCCAGAACAAGGCCCTCTCGCCGCTCAACTCGGTGGGCACCGATATCATCGTCACGCGCACCGTGGCTCCCACGCTGTCCACCGCAACGACCACGACCACCACGCCATCCAACGGATTCGGCGGCGGCGGCGGTGGTGGCGGCGGATTCGGCGGAGGCGGAGGCGGCGGATTCTTCGCCGGAGGCGGCTCCTCCCTGAACTCCTCGGACGACGCTGCGCTCGCCGCGGCCAACTCCTCGGTGATCACCGACCTCGCGAAACTCGGGCCGGCGGGAACGAAGTTCACACACGACTTCTTCGTTCCGGGCACCCTGATCACCTTCCCCTCCCAGGCCGTGACGACCGTCGCGAATGTCAAGGGCGTGAAGAGCGCCGTCGGCGCCCTGTCACTTGACGCACTGCACGAGACCGGCACGGTGCCCAAGATCACCGCCTCGGTCAAGACCGGAGGTCAGACGATCTCGACGTCGGTGAAGCCACCGACGCTCACCGCGGCTGAGCAAGCGACCGAACGCACCTGTATCCAAGCGATCATCACCAAGCAGCTCGGTTCGACCACCACAACCATTCCAAGTTCCGGCACGGGCGGAGGCGGCGGAGGCGGTTTCGGTGGGGGCGGCGGAGGCGGATTCCGATTCGGCGCCGGCGCCACCACTGCGTTCGCCAAGTGCCTCTCGCCCGCGCAAAAGGCCTATGAGCAGAACGTCGTCATCCCTGAGCGCACGGTGAACGAAGTGCTCAATCCGCCGACCACCAATACCGCGACGTCGACGTACACCGTGGCCGGTGTCGATCCCGCTGACACGACGTCGGGGTTGGTCACGAAGGCCCAGTTGGTGAAGGGCGCCTGGCTGTCGTCGACGCCGTCGGTCGCCAAGTCTCAAGTCCTGGTCACGACGGCCTACGCATCCCAGAAGGGACTCAAGGTCGGCGACACGCTCACGATCAACAAGGTGAGTTACAAGATCGTGGGTTTGGTAAATCCCACGCTGACCGGTGACGTTTCCGACGTCTACTTCAGCATCTCGAACCTCCAGTCACTGTCGACGAACTCCGGTCGGATCAATGAAGTGCTCGTCTCGGTCGCGAACGCGAAGGACGTGAACTCGGTCGCCAAGGCCATCAAGAAGGCGCTTCCCGGAGCGACGGTCCTCACCTCGGCGTCGCTCGCCGATCAGGTGACGGGAAGCCTTTCCAATGCGCGCAAGCTCGCCAACGACCTCGGTGGCGCCTTGGCGTTGGTCGTGCTCTTGGCCGCATTCCTCATCGCCGGCCTGTTGACGCTTTCGAGCGTGTCCAAGCGCGTGCGCGAGATTGGCTCACTTCGGGCCATCGGATGGTCCCGAGGCCGCGTAGTGCGCCAGATCATCGCCGAGACGTTAGGCATCGGTGTCGTCGGCGGTGTCATCGGCATCGCGGTGGGATCCGTGATCTGTCTCATAATCGGAGCGGTCGGACCCGGACTCAGTGTCACGAGCACGGGTCTCGCGGTGGGCGCCTCCAAGGTGAGTGGTCTCTTAGGTCAAACGACGTCGGCCACGGTGGCGCGCACCGTTCACCTCACTGCACCCATTCATCCGCTCACCATCGTCATCGCGTTCGCCGGCGCACTGCTCGGCGGTCTCATCGCCGGGGCCGTGGGCGGTTGGCGAGCGGCGCGACTCTCCCCGGCATCGGCCTTGCGAGACCTCGGATGACCACGACTCCCACTGAAAGGCATGACACATGACGCAAGTTCTGACTGACGACCACCGAGAGCCAACGCCCGGTGAACCGCTCTATTCGCTGAAGGGCGTCACCCGGGTCTTCGCCAAAGGGGGCGTGACGGTCAACGCCCTGCGCGGGATCGACCTGGAGATCGCGCGCGGGGAGACGGTGTCGCTCGAGGGTCCCAGTGGTTCCGGCAAGACCACGCTGCTCCAACTCCTAGGCGCGCTCGATACACCGACCTCGGGCCAGATCCGCTTCGCGGGACGATCGCTCGAAGACGAATCGGACAGCGTTCTCACTGACATTCGGTCCCGAGAGATCGGTTTCGTGTTCCA
>Ga0302320_10007602_pt1 | contig 23821 bp, 24 predicted proteins | sample Bog_T0_3_FD_202130 | JGI IMG/M metagenome (GOLD analysis project Ga0302320, IMG submission 202130) | Peat permafrost microbial communities from Stordalen Mire near Abisko, Sweden - Bog_T0_3 | ecosystem: Environmental > Terrestrial > Soil > Wetlands > Peat | place: Sweden: Abisko, Stordalen Mire...
GGGTGTTCAGCCGTTTGGAGGATGGCAAACGCTTCGGACTTTCCGCCCGCAGCTTGCGAGGACGGAAAGTTCGAAGCGAAAGTGTGGGTCGGCGCTTGGCCGGGGGACCCGAAATGGGTCGGCGCGAGCCCGGGGGACCGGAACGAACGATTCCGGAGCCACCGGCAGGGAATGATTGGACCGGACGAAAAGTCCAAACTGCAGTGTGCCCAGCACGGACGCTGGGTTCAGAATGGATCCCTAGGTGCTAGAATCGCCTCGAACCCGTCTGAGGCGAACGCAATGGCGCATCCCATCCCTGGACATGCCCGCATGCTCCCAGGGTGTTTCGCGTTGCTGCTGGTCCTGGGCGGCTGCTCCCGGGGCCCCGTCACCCGCCCCAGTCCCGCGGCGCCCCTGGCCTCGGCCATTCCCCGGCTGGGCTTCACCATCCAGGCCGGGGCGTTCGCCCAGCCCGAAAACGCCGCGCGGCTGGCGGAGCGGCTGCAGGCCCTGGGGCTGAACGCGGTCTACTACGCGTCGGCGCCCGAAGGGGCCCCGCACCGGCTGTACCGGGTGCGCTTCGGCGACTTCCCCACCCGGGAGGCGGCCCAGGCCCGGGCCGAGTCCCTGCGCGCCGCGGAGGTGATCGAGGCGTTCTACATCGTCGCCCCCGAGCCGCCGCCCCTGGGCGCCGGGGCCCAGGACGAAAGCGGCACCCGGGCCAGCCTGGTGGCCACCGCCAACAACTACCTGGGCGTGCCCTACCTGTGGGGCGGGACCACCGGCGCCGGCTTCGACTGCAGCGGGCTGACCATGGCCGTCTACCGGCTCAACGGCCTCCAGCTGCCGCGCTCGTCCCGGGAACAGTTCGTCCGGGGCACCCCGGTGACCCTGGAGGAGGCCCGCAAGGGCGACCTGCTGTTCTTCACCACCAACCACGCCGGCACGGTGTCCCACGTGGCCATCTTCGTGGGCGGGGACAGCTTCATCCATGCCCCCAAGCACGGCCGGAAGATCAGCAGGGAAAGGCTCAACGCCTACTATCGCGGGCACCTGGTGGGGGTCCGCAGCTATCTCTAGCAGCTACTTGGTCGCCTTGGTGCCGCCGACCACCTTGGCGTCGGTGATGACTACCGGGGTCTGGGGCCGGTCGCCGGGGTAGGTGGGCACGTCCTTGATCTTGTCGACGGTGTCCATGCCCTTCACCACCTTGCCGAACACGCAGTAGCCCCAGCCGTCCTGGCCCGGGTAGTCCAGGAAGGCGTTGTCCACCACGTTCACGAAGAACTGGGCGGTGGCGCTGTGGGGGGCGGAGGTGCGGGCCATGGCGATGGAACCGCGGACGTTCTTCAGACCCTTGGCCGAGGCCGCCGGGGCCTCGTTGGGGATGGGCGCCTTGGTGGCTTTCTCCTGGCCGTCCGCGGTCATGCCGCCGCCCTGGATCATGAACCTGGAGATGACCCGGTGGAACGTGGTGCCCTTGTACTGGCCGGCCTCGACGTAGTCAAGGAAGTTGGCCGTGGTCCTGGGCGCCGCCTCCGGGTCCAGTTCCACCGTGAAGCTGCCGAGGCTGGTGGTGAAGGTCACCAGGGGCTTGGGCGCCGCGGAAAGGGCCGCCAGGGCCGTGACTGCAAGAAGGCATGCTCTGAAACGCATGATGGGACTCCCGAAGCAAAACACCATTATGCACCGCCGGGCGATTGCCCATAAACCGGAAGAGGGCTAGATTGGATCATATTTACTGGCTCCTTTCGGGGTATTGCGTGGCGAAGACTGCTCTCATGCTGGCCTGTCCCGATTGCGACCTGCTGCATCGGGCCGCCGCGCCGGCCAGGAGGACCATGCAGCTCTGCGTCCGCTGCGGCGCGGTGCTGGGGCGGGGCCGGCCCGCCACCCTGGACACGGCCCTGGCCCTCTACGTCACCGCGCTCATCCTGTTCTGCCTGGCCAACGCCTTCCCGCTGATGACCTTGCGCCTGCACGGGAACATGCGGGAGGCCTCGATCCCGGGGTGCGTGCAGATCCTGGCCACCCTGGGCTGGCCCTGGCTGTCGGCGACCCTGCTCACCACCGTGATCCTGGGGCCGCTGGTGCACCTGGTCGGCATGGTGGTGGTGCTGCTGCAGCTCGCCCGCGGGCGGCGGCGGGCCTGGATCGCCCGGGCCTTCCGCATCCTGGAGGAATTCCGCAGCTGGGGCATGACCGAGGTGTTCGTGCTCGGGGTCATGGTGTCCTACACCAAGCTGGCCGGCATGACCACCGTGAAGCCGGGGCTGGCACTCTACGCCCTGGGCGGATTCCTGGTGGCGGCCGCGCTGGCCATGTCGTCCCTGGAGCCCCGGACGGTGTGGGAGGCCGCGGGGGTGCCCGAGGCCGCGCCGCCCCAGGCGTCCGGCGGCCTCACCGCGCGCCGGGCCGGGCTGCAGGCGTGCCCCGCCTGCGGGCTGGTGGCCCCCCTCGCCCAGCGGGCCCCCTGCGCCCGTTGCGGCGCGACCCTGCACAGCCGGAAACCGGACAGCGCCACCCGCACCTGGGCCCTGCTGATCGCCTCCGCCCTCCTCTACATCCCCGCCAACGTGCTGCCGGTGACCCACGTGGTCCAACTGGGGCGGGCGCATGAGGACACCATCCTCAGCGGCGTCATCTACTTCCTCCGGACCGGCTCCTGGCCCCTGGCGCTGCTGATCTTCGTCGCCAGCGTGCTGGTTCCGGTGGTGAAGTTCGTCGTCATCAGCTACCTGCTGCTCTCGATCCGGTTCCGGTCCCGCTGGCGGCCCCGGCGGCGCGCCGGGCTCTACCGGCTCACCGAGGGGGTGGGCCGGTGGTCCATGGTGGACATCTACGCCATCTCCATCATGGTGGCCATGCTGCAGATGGGCAGCATGTCCTCGGTCGTGCCCAGACCGGGCGCCATGGCCTTCGCCACGATGGTGGTGGCCACCATCATGGCCGTCCGCAGTTTCGATCCCAGGCTGGTCTGGGATGCGATGGACTCCATGCCCGGGCTCCGCCCGGGCATGGAGCGGGGGAGTCTGAGGGGGGACGAAGAGCGACCAACGGGAGCGGGCGGTCCCCCCTCAGTCATATTGGAGCCTGGAAATGGATGAGCCCCTGCGCGACCCCGAGCCGATGGAGGAACTGCCCAAGCCCGCCGAACGCCGGCGCCGGCCGTCCCTGGTCTGGCTCATCCCGCTGGTGGCGGCGGCGATCGGCTGCTGGATCGCCCTGAAGGCCTACACCGAGCACGGCCCCACCATCCGCATCACCTTCCAGAACGCCGAAGGGCTGGAAGCCGGCCAGACCCGCATCAAACACAAGGACGTGGAGGTGGGCCGGGTCACGGCCATCAACCTGAGCCCCGATTTCAGCCATGTGGTGGTCACCGCCGAACTGAAGCGGGAAGTGGACGCCCACCTCTCGGAGAACACCCGGTTCTGGGTGGTGCGGGCCCGCATCGGCAGCACCGGGATCTCGGGCCTGGGCACCCTGCTGGCCGGGGCCTACATCGGCATGGACCCCGGGCCGCTGGGCAAGACGCAGCGGGATTTCAAGGGGCTCGAGACCGCCCCCATCATCACCCCCACCACGCCGGGCGCGCTGGTGGAGCTGCGGGCCGAGAAGCTGGGCTCCCTGAACGTCGGGTCTCCGGTGACCTTCCGCCAGATCCGCGTGGGCGAAGTGGAGGGCTTCGACCTGGAGCCGGACGGGCAGTCGGTGCTGATCAAGGTCCAGATCAACGCGCCGTACCACAAGCTGGTCCACCGCAACACCCGGTTCTGGGACGCCGGCGGGGTGGACCTGAGCGTCGACGCCAACGGCCTGAAGCTGCGCTCCGATTCCCTGGTCCAGCTGTTCATGGGCGGCGTGGCCTTCGAGAACCCGGTGAGCCTCGACGCCGACCTGGCGCCGACCAGCCAGCCCTTTACCCTGTTCTCCACCCACGACAAGGCCTACGAAGAGGTCTACCTGGACCGCCACCTCTTCGTCCTGTATTTCGACGAGTCCGTGCGCGGCCTGACGCGGGGGGCGCCGGTGGAGTTCCGGGGCATGAAGGTGGGCGAAGTGGTGGACTTCAGGCTGGAGTTCCAGAGCAGGGAGATGGAAGGCCGGATCCCGGTGCTCATAGCCCTGGAGCCGGAGCGGTTCGCCTTCAAGGAGCGCAATGGCGAGCCCTTCGACCTGCTCATGGCCCGGATGGTGCGCAAGGGGTTCCGGGCCCAGTTCAAGACAGGCTCTCTGCTCACCGGCAACCTGTTCGTGGACCTGGGCTTCTTCCCCCAGGCCCCGGTCCGGACCCTCGCCCGGAGCGGCAGCTACTTTGAAATTCCCACCATGCCCTCCACCATGGGCGCCCTGGTGGAGAACCTGGCCCGGGTGGCCGAGCGGCTGCAGAAGCTGCCCCTGGAGGAACTGGCCGGCGAGCTGCGCGCCACCTTCCCGGCCCTGCGCGAGACCCTGCAGCAGACCAAGGCCCTCATGGCCCGCCTGGACACCGAGACGGCGCCCCAGGCCAAGGCCACTCTGGTCCAGGCCCAGACCACCCTGGCCGCCCTGGAGAAGGCCCTGGGCTCCGGATCGCCCGTCCAGGGCGACCTGCACCAGGCCCTGGACGAATTCACCCAGGCGGCCCGGGCCCTGCGCAACCTGGCGGACACCCTGGAACGCCATCCGGAATCCATGATCTTCGGCAAGGGAAAGAAACCATGATCCCAAAGCTCCTGCCCCTCCTGGGCCTCGCCGCCACTCTGGGCTGCCTGGGGTCCTCCACCTCCGCGCCGGTGGTGTACCACACCCTCCAGCCGCTCCAGCTCGAAGGGGCCGCCCCGGCCCGCAGCGGGCTCGCGGTGGAAGTGATGCCGGTGCGGCTGCCGGGGCTGCTCCAGCGGCCGCAGATGGTGGTGGCCCAGGGCTCCGCGCTGGGGCTCACCGAGGCCCAGCGCTGGGGCAACCCCCTGGACCAGGACATGCAGCGGGTGCTGGTGCAGGACCTGGGACTGCTCCTGGGCAGCGACGCCGTGGTGCCTTACCCCTACGGCGACCGGGTGAGGGCGGCCTACCAGGTGGGCGTCGGGATCCTGAGTTGCGACGCCCAGTCCGGTCCGCTCACCCTGGAGGCGGTCTGGATTCTCTCCCGGCCCGGGGTGGCGCAGGCCATCCTGGTGCGCAGGACGGTGCTCCAGGAAGCGCTCTCCGGCCCCGGAGGGGACGCCCTGGCCGCGGCCCACAGCCGCATCATGGCGGCCCTGGCCCGGGAAATCGCGACCGAGCTGCTCAAGCGACCTTGACCGAGGACTTCAGGATCTCCTGGATCCGGATTTCGTATTCGTGCTGGCGCGGAGAGCGCCCAATCCCAAGCCGCCCGCCAGTCCCCATGCCAGCACCACCCGGCATGATTATGCGAATTTCTCTCCCATTAATTTTCGACCGCAATAATCCTATAAATACAGCGATTCATAAGGGTTTTCGTTAACCATTTCATTGGACGTCCTCACCACGCACCCACCGGAATAGCCATTAAAATATATCGCACTACATATATATGTTGCAATATTTATTTTTATTAATTGTGATGGCGTTCCCATAGCCGGTGCGACATATTGGGGCCATTCCCAACTTGAACCCGCTCTTTTTCCATCCAAGGAGACTGGCCAATGCATAAATCCCTGAAGCTGGATCCCAACAAGTGCACGGGCTGCCTCCAGTGCGAGATGGCCTGCGCCTACCAGCACCACAAGACCTTCAACACCAGCAGGTCCCGGATCAAGATCTTCTCGTTCGAGCGGGAAGGGCGCAAGGTGCCGTACACCTGCACCCAGTGCGACGAAGCCTGGTGCCTCCACGCCTGCCCGGTGGAAGCCATCGTGCGCGACCCCAAGACCGGCGCCAAGGTGGTGCTGGAGGACCTCTGCGTGGGCTGCAAGGTCTGCACCGTCGCCTGTCCGTTCGGGACCGTGAACTACATGGCCAAGACCGGCAAGGTCCAGAAGTGCGATCTGTGCGCGGGCGATCCGGCCTGCGCCAAGGCCTGCCCCACCGGCGCCATCACCTATGTGGACGCCGACTGGACCGGCCTGGGCAGGATGCGGCAGTGGGCCGAGAAGACTGACACGAATCCGGCGACGGTTTGAGGGAGGCGACCATGTCCTACACCAAGAAGATCCTGCGGGTGAACCTCACGGCCGGCACCTGCTCCGCCGAGCCCCTCAACCTGGAATGGGCCGCCCAGTACCTGGGCCAGCGCGGCCTGGCCACCAAGTACCTGGCCGAGGAGATCGACCCCAAGGTGGATCCGCTCAGCCCCGACAACAAGCTGATCTTCGCCACCGGCCCGCTCACCGGGACCGCCGCCTCCACCGGCGGCCGCTACTCGGTGATCACCAAGGGCCCCCTCACCGGTGCCATCGCCTGCTCCAATTCCGGCGGCTTCTTCGGCGCGGAGCTGAAGTTCGCCGGCTGGGACATGGTCATCTTCGAGGGACGCTCCCCGAAGCCGGTGTACCTGCTGCTGGAGGACGACCAGGCCACCCTGCTGGACGCCGGCCACCTCTGGGGCAAGACGGTGTGGGAGACCGAGGAGACCATCAAGACCACCCACCAGGATCCCCTCATGCGTGTGAGCAGCATCGGCCGGGCGGGAGAGAGCGGCGTGCTGTTCGCCGCCATCGTCAACGATCTGCACCGGGCCGCCGGCAGGTCCGGGGTGGGCGCGGTGATGGGCGCCAAGAACCTCAAGGCCTTCGCCGTGCGCGGCACCCGCACCGATGCCTATGCGCCGGCCGACCCCGAGGCCTTTTTCGCTGCCGTGGACAAGGGCAAGGCCGTGCTCGCGGCCAACCCGGTGACCGGCCAGGGCCTCCCCGCCTACGGCACCCAGGTGCTCATGAACGTCATCAACGAGGTGGGCGCCCTGCCCACCCGCAACGCCAGCCAGGTCCAGTTCGAGGGCGCCCGGGCCATCTCCGGCGAGGCCATGAAGGAGCCCAGGGCCACCGACGGCAAGACCAACCTGATCAGCCACATCGGCTGCTTCGGCTGCACCATCGCCTGCGGCCGCATCTCAAAGATGGATCCCGGCCACTTCTCCATCAAGGGCAAGCCCGAGTACCAGGGGGCTTCGGGCGGGGTGGAGTACGAGGCGGCCTGGGCCCTGGGCGCCGCCTGCGGCATCAACGACCTGGAAGCCCTCACCTACGTGAACTTCCTCTGCAACGAGGACGGCATGGACCCCATCACCCTGGGCTCCACCATCGGCGCGGCCATGGAACTCTACGAACAAGGCCTGATCACCCGGGAAGAGGCCGGGATGGAGCTGCCCTTCGGCTCGGCCGAGGCGCTGGTGAAGCTGAGCGAGCTCGCCGCCCGGGGCGAAGGCTTCGGCCAGGTCATCGGGCTGGGCTCCAAACGGCTGTGCGCCAAGTACGGCCGGCCGGAGCTGTCCATGAGCGTCAAGGGCCTGGAATTTCCCGCCTATGACGGCCGCGGGCTGCAGGGCATGGCCCTGGAGTACGCCACCTCCAACCGCGGCGCCTGCCATGTGCGCGGCTACATGGTCTCCCCCGAGGTGCTGGGCATCCCGGTGAAGATGGACCCGGCCGCCACCGAGGGCAAGGCCCCCATGCTCAAGGCATTCCAGGACCTCACCGCGGTGGTGGACTCCGCCGGCATCTGCCTGTTCACCACCTTCGCCTGGTCCGCCGACGACATCCAGCCCCAGATCCAGGCCGCCTGCGGCGGCGACTGGTCCATGCCCACATTGATGGCAGCCGGCGAGCGGATCTGGAACCTGGAGCGCCGCTTCAACCTGGCCGCCGGGTTCACCGCCAAGGACGACACCCTGCCCAGGCGCATCCTCACCGAGCCGGCAAAGACCGGACCGCAGCAGGGCAAGGTGGCCGAACTGGCCAGGATGCTTCCGGAGTACTACCAGGTGCGCGGCTGGACCCCCGAAGGGGTGCCCACCCCGGAAACCAACGCCCGTCTGGGCCTTGTCCCATGAAATACCTCATCATCGGCGCGGGCCCCGCCGGCGTGGCCGCGGCGGAAACCCTTGTCCGGACCGATCCCGCGGGGGAGATCACCCTCCTCCGCGGGGAGGCGGGCGAACCCTACGCCCGCATGGCCATTCCCTACCTGCTGTCCGGCCGGATCCAGGAGCGCGGCACCCACATCCGCCCGGACCCGGCCCACTATGGGCGCCTGGGGATCCAGGTCCTGGGCGGGCGGGCCACCTCGGTGGACCCCCAGGCCCGCATCGTGCGCCTGGCCGACGGCGGCACCCTGCCCTACGACCGCCTGCTGGTGGCCACCGGCTCCACCCCGGCCCTGCAGAAGATCCCCGGCATCGACCTGCCCGGAGTCCACACCTGCTGGACCCTGGAGGACGCCCGGTTCCTGCTGGAGCACGCCAGGCCCGGCATGCGGGTGGTGCAGATGGGCGCCGGGTTCGTGGGCTGCATCATCATGCAGGGGCTGGTGTCCTTGGGCGTGGACCTGACCATCCTGGTGCGCAGCGGACGCATGGTGTCGCGGATGATGAACCCCGCCGCCAGCGGCATGATCCGCCGGTGGTGCGAAGCCAAGGGGGTGCGCATCCGGGTCAACACCCTGCCCGAGGCCATCACCCTGGAAGCCGGCGAACTGCGGGTCCACCTGGGCGGCGGGGAGGCCCTGCCCGCCGACCTCTACCTGTGCCTGGTGGGGGTGAACCCGGCCCTGGGCTTCCTGGCCGGCAGCAGCGTGGCCACCGGCACCGGGATCATCGTGGACGAGGCCATGGAGACCTCCGTCCATGGCATCTACGCCGCCGGCGACGTGGCCGAGTTCCATGACTGCCTCACCGGCCAGGCCGCGGTCAACGCCATCCAGCCCAACGCCGTGGAACAGGGGCGCATCGCCGCCCTGAACATGGCCGGGCGGCAGGCCTCCAGCCGGGGCAGCTTCGCCTTCAACGTCCTGGACACCCTGGGACTCATCTCCTATTCCTTCGGTTCCTGGCAGGGGGTGCCCGGCGGGGAGCGCGCGGAGCTCGCGGACCCGGACCGGTTCCGTTACCTGCGGCTGGAATTCCAGGATGACCGGCTGGTGGGCGCCAACACCGTGGGCCTCACCGAGCACGCCGGGGTCCTGCGCGGGCTGATCGAAGGCAAAGTGCGCCTGGGCGCCTGGAAGCAGCGCCTGCTCCAGAATCCGACCCTGCTGATGGAAGCCTATCTGGCACAATGTCAGAAACTGGCATGAAGGTTCAGCTCAAGCTTTTCGCCACCCTCACCGCCCACCTGCCGCCGGAATCCCGGCGGGCAGGGCTGGCGGAACTGGAATTGGCCCCGGGCACCACGGTGGGCGGCCTCATCGGCCAGCGCGGGCTGCCCCGGCAGCTGTGCACCCTGGTGCTGGTCAACGGGGTGTTCGTGGCTCCCCAGGACCTGGATGGACGCGCCCTGGCCGAGGGCGACGTCCTGGCCATCTGGCCGCCGGTGGGCGGTGGCTGACCGCGCCTTCGAGATGACCCTCGGCCCGGCCGAGTTCCTGCGCCTGCTGCCGGCCGCGGTGGGCGGGGACAGCTACACCCGGGAGGGGAGCGCGGTGCTGGAGCATCGCGCCGAGGGCCGGTGCTGGCGCATCCGCCTGGCCCCCCTGCCCCCCATCCACCTGGGTCCCATCGCCCTGGAACGGCTCCAGGTGGAACTGGCGTTCAGCGGCTACTCGCCCGAGGCGGAGGAGGCCTTCCTCGACCGCTTCATGCGGCACTACCAGCGGGGCGGCGGGTAAGTGTGTTGGTGACTTCCGTCATGGGTGCGCCGTTCAATCCGCCTTGAGATACCTGGCCAGGAAGGTCTCCATGGCCCCGTAGAAATCCAGCCGGTTCTCCTCGTTCTGGAAGCCGTGGCCTTCGTTGTCCTTGACCATGTACTCCACCGCCACCCCGCGCTGCTTCAGGGCCGCCACCACCTGGTCGGATTCGTCCTTGTTCACCCGCGGGTCGTTGGCGCCCTGGGCGATGAACAGCGGGGTCTTGATCCGGTCCACGTGGAAGACCGGCGAGCACGCCGTCATCATCGCCTTGTCGGTCTCCGGGTCGCCCACCATCTCGTGCATCGTCGCCAGGTAGGGCCTCCAGTAGGGCGGGACCGAATCCATGAAGGTGAACAGGTTGGACACCCCCACGTAGTCCACCGCCGCCACGTACAGGTCCGGGGTGGAGGTGATCCCGGCCAGGGTGGCATAGCCGCCGTAGCTCCCGCCGTAGATGGCGATCCGCCTCGGATCCGCGATGCCCTCCTTGACCAGCCACTGCACGCCGTCGGTGACGTCGTCCTGCATGGCCCGCCCCCACTGCTTGAAGCCGGCCTCCCAGAACTTCCGGCCGTAGCCCGTGGAGCCCCGGAAATTGGCCTCGAACACGGCATAGCCGCGGTTGGCCAGGAACTGGGCTTCAGAATTGTAGCCCCAGGTGTCCCGGGCCCAGGGGCCGCCGTGGGGGTTCACCACCACGGGCAGCTTTTCCGGCGCCAGCCCCTTGGGCAGGGTCAGGTAGCCGTGGATGGTGAGGCCGTCTCTGGAGGTATAGGTCACCGGCTTCATCTCGGCCAGGTCCTGCTCCCTGAGCCAGGGGGTGACCTCCGCCAGGAACTCGAGCTTGCCGCTGGCGCGGTCGAACAGGTAGCGCCTGCCCTGGGTCCGATCGTTATAGGCGGCCACGATGAACTTGTCCTCGGCCTTGGTATGGGCCGTGAACTCCACCTCGTAGCCCGGAAGCTGGGCCTGTACGGTGCGGAACATCGCCTGGGTTACCGGATCCAGGAACGCCTTCTCCTCCTTCCAGGTGGTGAAGTTGGCGGTGGTCAGCACCTTGCGCTTCCTTGAATAGCTGAGCCCGTCCACATCCACCTTGGGGTGCTCGAACAGCAGCTTGCCCTCCTTGGCGGTGGCCGGGTCGAACTCGAACAGGGCGGTCCTGTCCCGGCCCCGGTTGGAGGCCACGTAGAGGCCCTTGTTGTCGAAGGTGAAGAAGAGCGGAGCCACCGTGTCCTTGAAGCTGGTGGTGAGGAGGGTCCTGAACGGCTCCGTCTCGTGGTCGCGGAACCGCAGCGAGGTGCTGACCCCGTCGGTGGCCACCGCCGCCCTCAGCCGGCCGGCGTGGTCGGTGAGCCATTCGGTGATGTCGCCGGGATTCTGCGCCACGAGCTGTTCCGCGCCGGTCGTCACGTCGATGCGGAACACGTCGAACACCTCGGGGTTCCGGCGGTTGTGCGAGACCAGCAGGTGCCGGTCGTCATCGGGCAGTTCGTCCACCACCTGGGCCGTGAGCTTCAGGCCCGGGGTCAGGTCCTTCAGCCCCTTGCCGTCCAGCCGGACCGAGACCAGGTGGAAGTTCTCGTCCCCACCGAAATCCTTGGTGTACAGGATCCGGTTCCCCTTCCAGAAATAGTCGGACAGGTCCCGGGCGGTCTCGGAGGTGACCCGCCGGGCCCTGCCGCCGGCCAGGGGCCGGACGAACACGTTCAGCCGACTGCGGTATGGGGCAAGCCATGAAAGGTACCTGCCGTTCTGGGACAGGCCGAACCCGGACTGCACCGGGTTGCGGAAGAAGTCGCGCACCGGGATCGGCCGGCCGGGCTGGCCGGGGCCGGGGGCCCCCGAGAGCGACAGTCCCAAAAGCAGGAAAGGAAGCAGGCGTGTTTTCATGGGCATCCCAAAAGAGCAAAGCACCAGCATACCCCGGGCCGGAAGTTGCGGATACCCAATTGCCATGCACCGGGTCAAGGAAAAAAAAGTGAAATTTTTAGGTGAATTTAATTTTGATATCGCGTCACAATCTCTTCACCTTCCGCACCTCAAGTCCTGTCACACCCATGAACCGACCGAATCGAGCAACCGGCACCCCTTTAACCCCCTGGGCGATCCCCAGGGTTTCTGGGCCCCAACGGCCCCTAACACGCGGCACTGACCGCCAGGAGGATTTATGAACAATTCTGTAATGGCCCTGTTGTTGGCAGCGGCAGGCACGGGCCTGATGGCCGGGACCACGGCCGCTCCGAACGTCACCGTGCCTTTCCAGAATGGCAGGAGCGTGTCCGCCCTCGGCCTGGGCCAAATGCCCGCAACCATCGCCCAGGCCAAGCACGATTGCGCCGGCAAGAACAGCTGCAAGGGCCAGGGCGGCTGCAAATCCAGCGACATGGGCTGCAAGGCCAAGAACAGCTGCAAGGGCAAGGGCGGCTGCAAGAGCAGCTAAGTGCCACGTCTTGACCGGGAGGGCAAAGTTCAGCGATGGCTTGCCCTCCCCCGTTTTTTCCTTCCACCCCAGGGGACGACCTTGAGCGCCAACCCTTTCAACGGCTTCACCGACTACGGCGTCGGCATCGGACTGCGGATCCCGCACTACCGGCACATCCTCGAGCGCAGGCCCGGGGTGGACTGGTTCGAGATCATCTCGGAGAACTTCATGGTGGATGGCGGGCGGCCCCTGGCCATCCTGGACCAGATCCTGGAGCAGTACCGGGTGGTGCAGCACGGGGTGTCCATGTATCTCGGCTCGGCCGATCCCCTGGACCGGGAGCACCTGCGCCGGCTCAAGGCCCTGGCGCGGCGCACCCGCACCCCCTGGCTGAGCGACCACCTGTGCTGGGGCTCCGTGGACGGCCGCTACACCCACGACCTCCTGCCCATGCCCTACACCTGGGAGGCGGTGCGGGTGACCGCCGCCAAGATCCGCCAGGCCCGGGAGACCCTGGAGGTGCCGGTCATCGTGGAGAACGTGAGCAGCTATGCGGAGTTCCACGCGTCCGAGATGACCGAGTGGGAGTTCCTCAATGAAGTGGCGGAGCGCGCCGACTGCGGCATCCTGCTGGACGTGAACAACATCTACGTCTCCTCCCGGAACCACGGGTTCGACCCCTTCACCTACCTGAACGCGGTTCCGGCCGAGCGGGTGGCCCAGATCCATATCGCCGGGCATTCCAAGTTCGAGAAGTACATCCTGGACACCCACGACCACCCGGTCCTGGACCAGGTGTGGCGCCTCTACGCCCGGGCCATCCAGCGCTGCGGGCCCACCGCGACCCTGCTGGAGTGGGACGACCGCATCCCGCCCTTCGAGGAGGTCCACGCCGAGGCGCTCAAGGCCAACCGCTACCTGCTGGCCGCCGAGCCCGATCGGCAACTGGTGCTCCCATGACCGAGCCGGGCGCCCTGAAGATGTTCCAGCGGCGCATGGCGGCGGCCGTGATGTCGCCCCTCACCGCGCGGGAAACCATGGCCCGCCGGCGTCCGGACGGGGTGCGCATGGAGGAGGAGGCCGCCGCCTTCGTCAAGCCCAACGACCGGCTGAGCGCCTTCGAGCGGCTGGAGATCTACAACCGGCAGTACTGGCTCCGGGTCGTGGCCAGCCTCGTGGAGGACTTCCCGGGACTGCGGGCGATCCTGGGCCGGACCCGGTTCGACCGCCTGATCCGCACCTACCTCACCCAGTGCCCCTCCCGCTCCTTCACCCTGCGCAACCTCGGATCCGGCCTTCCGGCCTGGCTGGTCGCGAATCCCCAGTGGATCGATCCCCGGGGCCGCCTCGCCCTGGACATGGTGCGGCTGGAATGGGCCCACATCGAGGCCTTCGACGGGGCCGAGCGGCCGGCGCCGGTCGCGCCGGAGGTGGCCGGATCCTGCCGGCTCGCCCTGCAGCCGCACATCCGGCTGTTGCACCTGGCCTACCCCGTGGACGACCTCCTGATCCAGGTGCGCCGAGGGCTGGAGGGCTGCGCGGCCACCCAGCGCAAGCGGACGGTGCACAGGGTCCCGGTCCTGGCGCCGGAGGAGCTCTTCCTGGCCGTCCACCGCCACGACCACAGCGTCTACTACAAGCGCCTGGAGCCGGAAGCCTTCCGCATCCTCGCGGCGATCCGGTCCGGCGCGCCCCTGGGCGCGGCCCTGGAGGCCGGGTTCCAGGGCAGCGCCATGGCCGAAGCCGAGCGTCCCGCCTTCCTGCGGGCGGCCTTCCAGGGCTGGGCCAGCTTCGGCTGGTTCGCCCAGCCCGATTCCACCCCGCCCCCCCCGGGAGGACCCGATGCCTAGCTCCGCCTGGTTTCGCCAGAACTGCGAAAAATGCCTGGCGGCCACCGTCTGGCTGCAGTCCATCTTCCTGCTGCTGGTGCGCCTCTACTGGGGCTGGCAGTTCGCCCAGACCGGCTGGGGCAAGCTGCACAACCTGGCCAAGGTGACGGGGTACTTCGCCAGCCTGGGCATCCCCTTCCCCGGGCTCAACGCGCCCTTCGTGGCCGCCCTGGAGTTCGCCGGCGGCCTCCTGCTCATCCTCGGCCTGGCCTCCCGCCCCATCGCCCTGCTGCTGGTGGGCGACATGCTGGTGGCCTACCTGACCGCGGACCGCGAGGCGCTGTTGAGCATCCTCAGCGATCCGGGCAAGTTCTACGGGGCCGCCCCCTACACCTTCCTGTTCGCGGCCGTCCTGGTCCTGCTGTTCGGCCCCGGTAAGATCGCCCTGGACCGCCTGTTCAGTGGTGGAAGAGCCGGGTCCCGGTGAAGCACATCACCATGCCGTAGTCGTCGCAGGCCTGGATCACCACGTCGTCCCGCACCGAGCCGCCCGGCTGGGCGACGTAGGACACCCCGCTGGCCTGGGCCCGGTCGATGTTGTCCCGGAACGGGAAGAAGGCGTCGGAGCCCAGAGACACGCCGGAACGGGTGGCCATCCAGGCGCGCTTGCGGGCCGGGTCCATGGGCGGCGGGACCTGGTCGAAATGCCCGGCCCAGAGCTGCGCTTCGGCCGGGGACAGCCAGTCCTCCAGGTACTGGTCGATGGCGTTGTTGCGGTCGGCCCGGTTCACCCCGGCCTTGAAGCGCAGCCCCAGCACCTCCGGATGCTGGCGCAGGAACCACTTGTCGGCCTTGGCCGCGGCCAGGCGGGTGCAGTGCACCCGGGACTGCTGGCCGGCGCCCACGCCGATGACCTGGCCGTCGAAGGCGAAGCAGACCGAGTTGGACTGGGTGTACTTCAGGGTGATCAGGGCCAGGATGAGGTCCCGCTGGGCCTCCGGGGGCAGGTCCTTCCGGGCCGTCACCACCCGTTCCAGCAGCCCGAACCCGGGCACCAGGGTGTTGCGCCTCTGCTCGAAGGTGATGCCGAAGATCTCCCGCCGCTCCAGCTCCGGCGCCTCGTAGGCGGGATCGATCTGGATCACGTGGTACTTCCCGTCGCGCTTGGCCCGCAGGATGGCCAGCGCCTCGGGGGTGTAGCCCGGGGCGATGACCCCGTCCGACACCTCGCGCTTCAGGATCTTCGCCGTGGCTTCGTCGCAGACATCCGAGAGGGCTGCCCAGTCGCCGAACGAGGACATGCGGTCGGCCCCCCGGGCCCTCGCGTAGGCCGCGGCCAGCGGGGTCAGCTCCATGTCCTCCACGAAGCAGGCGCGCTTCAGGTCGTCGCCCATGGGCAGGCCCACCGCGGCGCCGGCCGGGCTCACGTGCTTGAACGAGGCGGCCGCGGGCAGGCCCAGGGTGGCCTTGAGCTCCCTGACCAGCTGCCAGGCGTTGAGCGCGTCGCAGAGGTTGATGTAGCCCGGAGCCCCGGAGAGCACCTCGATGGGCAGGTCGTGGCCGTCGATGAACACGCGGGCGGGCGCCTGGTGGGGGTTGCAGCCGTAGCGGAGCTTGATTTCGGACATGGGGTTGGCCTCTCCCGTTAGTGGATCATACTGAAGGCTTCCGCCACAAGGACCCCCCCATGACCCCATCGAAAACCCTGCAGACCGGACTCGTGCACGGCGGCTACACCGCGCCGCCCGGGTACAAGGCCTGCCCAGCGCCCATCATGCGCGCATCCACCGTGCTGTTCGAGAACGTCGCCGACCTGCGGACCCGCGGCGACGGGTGGCTGGACCGGTCCACCTACCTCTACGGCCTGTTCGGCACGCCCACCAGCTACGAGCTGGAGGCCCGGCTGGCGGAACTGGAGGGCGGCGCCCACTGCCTGCTGACCCCCAGCGGCCTTTCGGCCATCGCCATGGTGGACCTGGCCCTGCTGGGCCAGGGGGACGACGTGCTGCTGCCGGACAACGTCTACTCCCCTTCCCGGGAGCTGGGGGAGTGGCTGGAAGGCAAATTCGGCATCAGCGCCCGGTACTACGACCCCATGGCCGGGGCGGCCATCCGCGACCAGCTCCGGCCGAACACCCGGCTGGTCTGGACCGAGGCGCCCGGATCCGTGTCCATGGAGGTGCCGGACCTGCCCGCCATCGCCGCCGCGGCCCACAGCCAGGGCGCGCTGGTGGCGCTGGACAACACCTGGTCGGCCGGCCTGGCCTTCCGCGGCTTCGACCACGGGGCGGACATCGTCCTGCAGGCCCTGACCAAGTACCAGTCCGGCGGTTCGGATCTGCTCATGGGGGCGGTCATCACCCGGGACCCGGAGCTGCACCGGCGGATCGGCACCGCCCACCTGCACCTGGGCTACGGCGTGGGCATGGAGGACGCCTACCTGATCCTGCGCTCCCTGCCCACCCTGAAGCTGCGCTTCGAGGCCCACGACGCCGGTGCCCGGGCCGTCGCCGCCTGGCTGAAGCAGCGGCCGGAGATCTCCCGGGTGCTGCATCCGGCCTTCCCCGACTGCCCGGGCCACGAGACCTGGAAGCGGGATTTCACCGGCGCCGGCGGCCTGTTCTCGGTGCTGTTCGATCCCGGCTACACCGAAGCGCAGACCGACCGGTTCGTGGACGCCCTCAGGCTGTTCAAGCTCGGCTACAGCTGGGGCGGGGCCACCAGCCTGTGCCTGCCGTACCGGATCCAGGCCATGCGCACCGTCTGGGACCGCCCCGGCCAGCTGGTGCGGTTCAACATCGGACTGGAGGACCCGGCGGACCTCATCGCCGACATCGAGCAGGCTTTGGCCTTCTGCAGTCAGCAGGAGCCTTGAAAAAAAACGGAACAGATTCCCACCCGGATTGTTCCCGTCGGGAAAGTAGTGCGGAATATTTTGATCTTTTTATTGGTCCAAGGAATCAAACATAAGAGACAATGAACGGGATCACGTCTCCCTTCCTGTCCCGGTGGTTGACTGAAGCCAGTTAAGGAGTACCCATGACCCGCGTCGTGCATGCGTCCATCGCCTTCATCCTCACCCTGGGACTCCAGGCCCAGGACCTGGCGCCCGAAACCCAGGCCAAGTTCATGAAGATCCTGCTGTCATCCACGGGCCAGTTCGGGTTCGCCTGCGCCGACGCGGGCTTCAAGGGCAAGCTGGAAGCCAACGGCATCGCCGTGTCGGACGGATTCAAGATGGCCTGGGCGGCCACGGAGGCGGAAGTCAAGCCTCTCAAGACGGCCGGGAAACTGGTGATCGTTCCCAAACTGGCCTGGCTCAAGACCGGCGGGTCCATCGCTCTGGTGGAGGAGGCCGGCAAGCCCCAGATCTACCTGAACATGGCCAACGTCAAGACTTCGGGCATGACCCTGTCGGACACCATCATCAAGATGGCCAAAAAGGCCAGTTAATTCCTGTTGTATCATAGGTTGTTCCCAGGGGAGTCCCCATGACCGGGCATGTGATCGATCTGCGCAGCGACACCGTCACCCGTCCGACCCCGGGCATGCTGGCGGCCATGGCCGTGGCCGAAGTGGGGGACGACGTCCTGGGCGATGACCCGACCGTCATCCGGCTGCAGGCCACGGTGGCAGAGCGCGCCGGGAAGGCCGCCGCCCTGTTCCTGCCCTCCGGCACCCAGAGCAACCTGGCGGCCCTCATGGCCCACTGCGAGCGCGGCGACGAGTACATCGTCGGCCAGCTCGCCCACACCTACAAGTTCGAGGGCGGCGGCGCCGCGGTGCTGGGTTCGATCGTGCCGCAGCCCATCGAGAACGGTCCGGACGGCGAGCTGCCCCTGGACAAGGTGGCCGCCGCCATCAAGCAGCACGGCCCCGGCCTGGGCGCGCATTTCGCCCGCACCCGGCTGCTGGCGCTGGAGAACACCTTCAACGGCCGGGTGCTTCCGGCCGGATACATCCTGGAGGCCACCGCCTTCGCCCGGGCCCGCGGCCTGGCCACCCACCTGGACGGCGCCCGGGTCTGCAACGCCGCGGTGGCCCAGGGGATCACCCTGGAGCAGGCCTGCGCCCCGTTCGATTCGGTGTCCATCTGCTGTTCCAAGGGCCTGGGCGCGCCCGTGGGTTCGGTGCTGGCGGGTTCTGGTGATTTCATCGAGCGCGCCTACCGCTGGCGCAAGGTGCTGGGCGGGGGCATGCGCCAGTCGGGCTTCCTGGCCGCGGCCTGCCTGTACGGCCTCGACCACCATTTCCAGCGGCTGGCCCAGGACCACCTGAACGCGGAGCGGCTGGCCAGGGGCCTGGGCGACATCGCCGAAATCTCGGTGCGCGGCCAGGCCACCAACATGGTGTTCGTCCAGTTCCCCCCCGACCACGGCCGCTCGCTCCAGGCCAGCCTCCGCGAGCGCGGGATCCTCCTCCAGGCCGCCCACGTGACCCGCCTGGTGACCCACCTGGACGTGACCGAAACCGACATCGACGCGGTGGTGGGAGCGGTCAAGCAGTACTTCGCCCGGGTTAAATGAGGAACATCGCCGCGGCCCCGCCCAGGGAGACCACGGTGCCCACGATGGCCCAGACCCCCACCCGCTCCTTTTCCACGAACACGGCGAAGGGCAGGATCATCACCGGCGAGAGCGACATGATGGTGGAGGCCACGCCCAGATAGCGGGCATGGTTGATGGCGTAGAGGCTCAGCACCACCCCGATCACCGGGCCGAACAGGGCGCCCAGGGCCGTGAGCACGGCGGCGCGGGTGTCCTTGAGCTTGCGCAGGTTGGGCACCAGCTCGCCCCGGAGGATCTGCCAGGTCCACAGCGCCAGGGCGCCCGCGGAAACCCGGATCAGGTTGGCGCTGATGGGACTGAAATCGCCTGCCATTCCGAACTTGCTGCAGACGAAGCCCACCGCCTGGCCGGCGGCGCCGCCCAGGGCCAGGATCAGGCCCAGGCCGAAGCGCCGCGGCCGGATCTGGCCCGGCTGTTTCCTGCTCTTCTCCAGCACCACCAGGGCGATGCCACCCAGGGTGACCACCATGGCGCAGACCTTGGCCAGGCCCATGCGCTGCCCCAGCAGGGTCCAGGCCATCAGGGCCGCGAACACCGGCCAGGTGGTGTAGATCAGCACCGTGAGGCGGGGTCCCAGCAGCACGTAGGCCTCGAACAGCATGGCGTCGCCCAGGGCGAAGCCGATCAGGCCGGAAACCCCCAGCCAGGCGAACCGGACCAGGCCCGCCCCGGCCGGGAACAGGGTCCCCACCAGGGCCAGGTGCAGCATGAACATCACCACCAGGGCCACGGCGATGCGCACGACGTTCACCGTCGTGGAGCCCACCCGCTGGCCAGCCTTGGCGAACAGCACCGCGTTGGTGGACCAGCACATGGCCGTGCAGAACGAGGCGATCTCGCCAAGGTAGGGCATTCCGGGTTCCTTCCGGGCGCGAAGGCGCACCGTAGGTATTTCTAGCGCAAAATTATTGAAATTACAAGGCTTAACCTACCCGCTTCATGAGCGGTTGCTGGAGGGCGCCCAATGGAGGCACGCCTGTCGATGACTATTTCCTCCAAGCCGCCGCCATATCATTGCGGCCATGGCCTCGGCCCCCATGCCGGATGGCCCGCGGGATTTCCGCAAAACCTGTGGATTTCATGGAACCAGGGCCGCCAGCAGCGCCTCCACGTCCGCCTCGGTGGAGTGGTAGCTGGTGATGCAGGCGCGCAGGACCGTGGGGCCGCCGGGCAGGGCCAGGGACGAGATCCAGGTGGCGCCCTCCCGGTGGATCCGGGCCACCAGCCCGGGCGCGTCCAGCCCTTCCCGGTGGAAGCAGACCACCGGCAGGGGGGTCTCGTTGGCCAGGGTCCAGCCCGTGGCCAGCAGCCGCCGGCGCAGGTAGTCGCCGAGCCGCGCCTGGCCTTCCACCAGCCGGCCGTAGCCGTCCAGGCCCAGTTCGGCCATCGCCATGAACACCTTGAGGCCGATGTGCCGGCGGGACCACTGGGCCGAAGTGGTGTAGGGATCCACCACCTCCTCGCCCTGGGGCGGGGGCATGTAGGCGGCGCTGATGGCGAAGGCCAGGCGCGCGGCCTCCGCGTGGCGGCAGAAGAACATGCCCGAGCCCATGGGCACCGACATCCACTTGTGCGCGTCCCAGGTGACCGAGTCGGCCGACTCGATCCCCGCCAGATGGTGGCGCAGCGCCGGGCTCAGCAGCGCGCTGCCGCCCCAGGCGGCGTCGGCGTGCAGCCAGAGGCCATAGCGGTCGGCGAAGCCCCGGAGCGCCCCGATGGGATCGATGACCCCGGTGCCGGTGGCGCCCAGGGTCGCCACCAACAGGAACGGGTGCAGCCCCGCGGCCCGGTCCTGGTCCAGCATCCGCTCCAGCGCCGCCGGATCCAGCTTGCGCGCGGCGTCAACGGGCACCTCCCGCACCGCGGCCGTGCCCAGGCCCGCCGAGCGCGCGGCCTTGACGAAGCTGTGGTGGGCGTCCCGGGACAGGTAGACCGTGGGCCGCAGCCCGAGCGCGGTGAGGCCCTCCCGGTCCCAGCCCGGGAAGCGCCAGGCCAGCGCGCACTGCAGGGCCGAGACATTCGATTCCGCGCCGCCGGAGGTGAAGTTGGCGAGCCCCTCCCCGGGGTCCCAGCCGATCAGCCCCTGGAGGGCCGCGAGCGCCCGGTGCTCCAGCTCGCAGGCGGCCGGCGCGTGCGACCAGACCGCCATCTGCGGATTGTAGAGCGCCGCCAGCGCCTCGCCCAGCACGGTCACCGGCAGCACGCTGGGATTGAACAGCCCGAAATAGCGCGGGTGGGTGACCTGCACCAGCCCCTCGGCCAGCAGCCCGCCCACCTCCTCCAGCAGCCGCTCCGCCGGGACCGGCTCGCGGAAATCATAGCGCCGCGCCAGTTCCGTCCGCAGGGCGTACGGGTCCAGGGTCGGCTGCACCGGCCTTTCCCGCAGGGTTGCCTGGAACCGTTCCGCCTGGGCCGCGAACGCCTGCCAGATACCGTCGTGCATCGGATCCTCCCCATGCCAGCCCGAACAGTGTAGCGCCGGACGTTCAGGCGCCCCTTTCGGGGGTTCGGCTGGCGCCACCCGGTCCGAGTCGCTATCATTTTGTTAGCGGAGGGCACCATGACCAGTCTGCTCGTTCGAGACATGGACCAGGAAACCGTGACCCGGCTCAAGGCCCGGGCGGTCATGCACGGGCGTAGCCTGCAGGCGGAGGTGCGGGCGATCCTGGAGGCCGAAGCCGCGCTCAGCGACCGTTCGGCCTGGCTGGCCTGGATGGACGGCTTCCGCGCCCAGCTCGGCCAGCGGTCCGGCCCCGACTCCGTGGACTTGCTGCGGGAGTCCAGGGATGAGCGATAGGCCTCTGATCCTTGATTCGTCCATCCTGGTGAAGGCGATCACGGTGGAGCAGCACACGGACGCAGCCCGGTCGCTCATGGCCTCCCAGCGCCAGCTCATGGCTCCTGACCTCATGCCCATCGAGTTGGGGAACGTGCTGTGGAAGAAGGTCCAACGGGGCGCCATGACCCCGGAGGAGGCCATGGAGGCCCAGCGGGGCATCGCAGCCCTGGCTCCGGTGCGGATCCTCTCCAGCGCCGCCTACCAGCCTCGCGCCCTGGCCCTGGCCCTGCGCTATTCCCGCAGCTTCTACGACTCCCTGTACCTGGCGCTGGCGGAGACGGAAGGCGGCGTGTTCGTCACCGCGGACGAGCGCCTGGTCAATGCCCTGCGGGGAACCGGCCTTGCGCCTTTCGTCGGCTGGATCGGCGCGTCCTACGACTGAGGGATCGCCACCGCCGGCCAGCGCGAGTTGTCGGGGGAAGACCAGGCCCGCACCTTGCCGTCCCGGGCCTCCAGCAGCTCCGAGATGGTGACCGCGGCGTTGATCAGGCCCACGTGGGTATAGGCCTGGGGGAAGTTGCCCAGGAGGCGGCCCGTGACCGGGTCGATGTCCTCGGAGAGCAGGCCCACCGGGTTGGCGAAGGCGCAGACCCGGTCGAACACCTCCACGGCCTGCTCCAGGCGCCCGGCCAGGGCCAGGGCCTCCGCCCACCAGAACGAGCAGATGGTGAAGGCGCTGGTGGGGACGCCGAAATCGTCGGGGCTCCGGTAGCGCAGCATGAGCCCGTTCTCGGTGAGCAGGTGCCCGTAGTGGTCGAGGGTGGCCAGGAAGCGGGGGTCCCGGGGCTCGATCAGCCCCAGGGTCGGCAGCAGCAGCAGGGAGGCGTCGGGGTGGACGCCGTCCAGGGTCTGGGTGAAGTAGCCGGCTTCCTCGTTGAAGCCCCGCTTCAGGATTACCGCCTGTTCCCGGGCCCCGATGGCCTCCCATTGGGCGGCCAGGGCGGACTCGCCGAAGCTCCTGGCGATGGCGGCGCCCCGGTGGATCGCCACCCAGCACATGGCCCGGGAGAAGGTGTAGTGGCCCAGGAGGCTGCGGAATTCCCAGATGGAGGTGTCGGGACGGGGCGCCTGCAGGATGGCTTCCTCCACCAGGCGCCGCACCAGCGGGAAGAAGCGCAGGCTGCCGTTGCCGATGAGACCGTGGTTCAGGGTGGGGGCGGGGAACATGGACGGGTCCGGGAGAAGCAGCCAGGCAGGCTAACCATACGGAGGCCAGCGGTGGCCGGCGAATCCGCCTTGGACCCCTCCTGTCCCCTAAGTGCCGGAAATGGGCCATCCGTTCCTGCCTTCCAGTGCCGAAGAGCCGACTGCCGACATATCGGCAAAATGCCCAAATATCGGCGGCCCCTTTCGGCACGGGTGCCGAGGTTTCCTAATAACATGTTTTAATGTAGTAATTAGATTTCGGCATGAAAACTGCTTTTCAGCTTTCCGTTGGAGGCTTGTATGTTACGGATCACCCCCAAGGAACAGGACGCGAAGCTCACCCTTTCCCTGGAAGGGAAGCTGGCCGGCCCCTGGGTCGCCGAGCTGGCCAAGGCCTGGAGCGAATGGCAGGGCCGGGTCCAGCCGCGGGACGCGGTGATCGACCTGCGCCTGGTCTCCTTCGTGGACGAAGCCGGCCGCGAACTCCTGGCGCAGCTCCACGGCGAAGGCTGCGCCCTGCTGGGCAGCGGCTGCTACGTGGGCCCCCTGGTGGACTCCATCATCCAGGGCCGGGAGACCGGGGCCGCCCCGCTGCGCTGGTGCTGGATGGCCGCCCTGGGCCTGGCCGCCGCCGGGGTGGTGGCCGCCGCCGGCGAGACACCGGCGCCTGCGCCGGTGCCGGTGCCGGCCCTGTCCCTCACCCTCAACCAGGCCCTGCGCACGGCCCTGGACCAGAACCCGGAGATCCACCGTTCGCTGCTGGCCATCGCCCAGAGCCAGGAGAACCGCCGCGAAGCGGCCTCCTCGCTGATGCCCAGCCTGGAGGCCGACGCCACCGGCCAGCGGACCCGGCCCAACCTGGACGTCGCCTTCGGCTCCCCTGTTCCCGCCTACCTGAACATCCCCGTCTACAACTGGGGCTTCGTCGGCATCGAGGCCAGCGTGCCCTTGTTCGACCTGTCCCTCTGGAACCGCTGGAAGGCTGCCAAGAGCGGGGAGCAGACGGCCCAGACCAAGGCCAGGGAAGTGCGCGAGCAGATCACCGCGCTGGTGGTGGGCCAGTACCTCCGGGCCCAGCGCGCCACCGAAGCGGTCAAGGCCGCCCAGTCCCGGGTGGACCTGGCCCAGGCGCTGGAGCAGCTGGCCGAGGACCAGCAGAAGAACGGCCTGGGCACCCGCCTGGACACCCTGCGCGCCCAGGTCCAGCTGCGCAACGACGAGCAGACCCTCATCCAGGCCG